>Ga0272446_1004482_pt1 | contig 16486 bp, 17 predicted proteins | sample YNPCB0061_FD_194587 | JGI IMG/M metagenome (GOLD analysis project Ga0272446, IMG submission 194587) | Hot spring microbial mat communities from Yellowstone National Park, WY, United States - YNP-CB-006-1 | ecosystem: Environmental > Aquatic > Thermal springs > Hot (42-90C) > Sediment | place... | reverse complement strand
ACGGGCCTCACCATACGCTATGACAACCCGCGCGAGGTGGGTGCGGACCGCGTGGTGAACGGCGCCGCCGCCTACTATCTGTACGGCGGACCGTGCGTGGTGGTGGACCTCGGCACCGCTATCACCTTCGACGCCGTTTCGGCCCAGGCCGAATATTTGGGCGGACTCATCTGCCCCGGAATCGGCATCTCTGTGAAGGGCTTGTTCGCCAAGACCGCCCAGCTTCCGCTGGTGGATTTCCGCGAGCCGGCGAAGCTGATCGGCACCAACACCGTGGGCAGCATTCAAGCCGGTCTTTACTACGGCGCCATCGGAATGATCGACGGCATCCTGGAGCGGCTCAAAGGCGAGTTGGGCCCGCGCACCAAGACCATCGCCACCGGCGGACAGGCGCACCTCATCATTCAGGGCTCGCGCCATGTGCGCGAGATGGACGAAGACCTGACCTTGAAGGGACTTCAGCTCATCTGGCGGCGGAATCAAGGCAAGTGAGCGAGAATTACTTCAACTACTTCACCGAAGTCGAGGAGCATTTCCGGCGCGCGCGGGGCACGGGGCTGTTCTTGCTTTCGCCGCTCGATTGGGCGCTGATTGAAAGCTGGAAGAACTCCGGTGTGCCGCTGGAGGCGGTCCTGCGCGGGATCGACTCTGCTTTCGCCCGCTGGCGCGCCCGCAAATCCAAGGTCCGCGCCATCAATTCCCTGGCCTATTGCACGCAGGAGGTGTTAAGCGAGGCGCAGAAACTGGATGGCGTCGCGCCCGCTGCTTCCGCCCCGGCAGCCCCCTCGCTGTGCACCCTGGAGGAGCTGCGCGCTTTCCTGCTGCGCAACGCCGCCACCGTGCGCAGCCGTGGCGCTGAATACGCCGAAGTGGCGGCGGCGCTCGAAAATCTGGCCGCCGAAGCGGAGATTCACTACCAGAATCTGGAAGCTTTGGATCAGCGGCTCACCGTGCTGGAAGAGAAGCTGGTGGCCATTGCGCGCACCCGGCTCAGCGAGGAAGATATGCTGGCGGCGCGCCGGGAATTGGACCACCAGCTCCGCCCCTACCGTTCCCGCATGACCGCCGACCAGCTAAGGATGGTGGAGAAACAGTTTCTGGACCGCCACGACCTGGAGAAAGCCGGTCTGCCGCGTCTGAGCCTGTTCTACTTATAGGCGCTCCGTGTGGCAGAGGAGAGGATCTTTGGATGAACCGTAGTCAAAACCCGGCCAGCGCCCGCAGAGCGCCGGCCAGCAGACAAATCAGGGCCAGCCCGATGATGCCGTAGTGCACCATCATGCGCGTCAGCCGGACGGTCAGGCGCGCATCCTCGAGGAACTGGCCCCATCGCCCACGCATGGTTTCCAGTTCCAATGTGCCGCAGAGGCGGCGGGAAGGCCATAGATCTCCCCCGGCTCGCGTGCTTGGCAGTTCCAGTACCAGGGGCGCTGCGGTACCAGGACGGGGGCGGGCCTGAGTTTCACCGCGCAACGGTTCCGGCGGGATTTCATCTTTCTGGGTGTGCAAAGGCTCATGGCAACAGCCTGAAGCAAGTTCTTGGCCTATTCTCGAAAGGCTCCCTTCAAGCTGTCCAGTTTGGTCCTTTTCCGAGAATCAAGCACCTTTGTTGGCCGTGCTGTTTTCGCTTGACGGGGACGGCGAAGTGCTGTACATTGGAACTAGGACCGAATTGGTCCCATATCGGATGCTGAAGCTAACCAAGAAAGCGGATTACGGGTTGATTGCCTTAAAGCATTTGGCGACGCTCGACCACGGCGCCAGTTCCAGCGCCAAAGAGATCGCCGAGGCGTACGGGATCCCGCTGCCGCTGCTTTCCAAGATCTTGCAAAAGCTTACCCGGCACGGATTTCTGCGCTCCGAGCATGGGACGAACGGGGGGTATCGCCTGGCCCGGACTCCAGATAACATCAGTGCGCTGGAAGTGATCCGTTCCATTGACGGACCCATCATTCTGACGCACTGTTTCACCGAGCACCGGCGCTGCGGCATTTCTGCGCGGTGCAGCGTCCGCGAGCCTCTCCGCAAGGTCCACGAAGGGATTTTGCAGCTTTTGGCGGCCACCACCATCCGCGATCTTTGCGAGGAGCCTCAACGTCCGGCCGCCGTTATGACAGCGGTTCAATCCGCTACGGCCATGGAAAGGATATAGATCAAGATGAAGCTTCCGATTTATCTGGACAATCACGCGACGACGCCGCTGGACCCGCGGGTCCTGGACGCCATGATGCCTTACCTTACCACCAAATTCGGCAATGCGGCCAGCCGCAACCACAGCTTCGGCTGGGAGGCGGAGGAGGCGGTAGAGCGGGCGCGCAAACAGATCGCCGACCTGATCGGCGCGCAACCCAAGGAGATTGTCTTCACCAGCGGAGCGACCGAGTCCAATAACCTGGCCATCAAAGGCGTGGCCGAAATGTACGCCGAACGAGGCAACCACATCATCACCGTGGCCACCGAGCACAAGGCGGTGCTGGACACCTGCAAGAAACTTGAAAAGCACGGCTGCCAGGTCACCTACCTGCCGGTGGACCAAGAGGGACTCATCGATCTCGACCGCCTGCGGCGCGCCATCACGGACAAGACCATTTTGATCAGCGTGATGTACGCCAACAACGAAATCGGCGTCATCCAGCCCATCGCCGAGATCGGGAAGATCGCTAAGGAGCGGGGGGTGTTGTTCCACACCGACGCCGTGCAGGCAGTGGGCAAGATTCCGGTGAATGTCATTCGCGACAACATCGACCTGATGTCGCTTTCCGGGCACAAGATTTACGGGCCGAAGGGCGTGGGCGCGCTGTATGTCCGGCGGAAGAACCCGCGCGTGCAGCTCACCGCGCAGATGGATGGCGGAGGGCACGAGCGCGGCATGCGTTCCGGCACTTTGAACGTTCCGGGAATCGTCGGGCTGGGAGCGGCTTGCGAGATTTGCCAGCGCGAAATGCCGGAAGAGATGGTGCGGCTGGCGCGGCTGCGCGACCGGCTGAAGGACAAACTGCTGAACGAACTGCCGGAAGTGTACGTCAACGGCAGCCTGAAGCACCGTTTGCCCAACAATTTGAACGTCAGTTTCGCCTATGTGGAAGGCGAATCGCTTTTGATGGGGATTAACGACGTGGCGGTTTCCAGCGGATCCGCCTGCACGTCGGCGACGCTCGAGCCCAGCTACGTGCTGAAGGCGCTGGGCGCCGGCGACGAACTGGCCCATTCGTCCATCCGTTTCGGCATCGGGCGGTTTAACACGGAAGAGGAGATCGACTACGTCGGCGAAAAAGTGGTGTCGGTGGTGAACAAGCTGAGAGAGCTTTCCCCGCTCTGGGAGATGCACCGCGAGGGAGTGGATCTCAGCAAGGTCGAGTGGACGGCACACTAATTACACGGAGAAAGGAAACTGGGATGGCTTATTCGAACAAGGTTCTGGATCATTACAACAACCCGCGCAACGTGGGGTCGCTCGATAAGACGGACCCCAACGTGGGCACGGGGATGGTGGGCGCGCCCGAATGCGGCGACGTCATGAAGCTTCAGGTGAAGGTGAACCCGGAGACGGGCATCATCGAAGACGCCCGCTTCAAGACCTTCGGCTGCGGGAGCGCCATCGCCAGCTCGTCGCTCGCCACCGAGTGGCTGAAAGGCAAGACGGTGGATGAAGCTCTGACGATCAAGAATACGGACATCGTCAATGAATTGAGCCTGCCGCCGGTCAAGATCCATTGCTCCGTGCTGGCCGAAGACGCCATTAAAGCGGCCATCGAGGACTACAAGAAGAAGCAGGCCAACGGCGCCGCCCGGCCGGTGGCTCAAGCGTTATCCTGAGGGTGGAAGCGGATCCATGATCCAAGTGACTCCAAAAGCGCTTCAGAAAATCCGGGAGGCGTTCGCCAAAGAAGGCGTCAGCGGGGGCGGGCTGCGCCTGGGAGTGCTGGGCGGAGGCTGCTCAGGACTCAGCTATCAGTTCAAGTACGACCCTCAGCCTCGCGCCACGGATAAGATCTTCGAGTTTGAAGACATCAAGATCTTCATCGATCCGAAGAGCTTTTTGTACCTGGATGGGATGACGCTGGATTACAAGGAGTCGCTGATGTACTCCGGTTTCGCTTTTGACAATCCGAACGCGGCCAAGAGCTGCGGCTGCGGGACATCGTTCTCAGTCTGATGAACGCCTGCTGGCAGTGCGGATCGGAGCAGGGAGAGTCGCTGTTCTGTAAACTCTGCAACGCTCTCCAGCGCCCGACGCCCGATTATTACCGGTTTTTCGGCATCCCGAAGAAGCTGGCCATTGATACCGGCGACTTGCAGCGGCGGTTCTACGAAATGAGCCGCATCCTCCACCCGGACCGGTTTCTGCGCCGCGCGCCCACCGAGCAGCAGTATTCGCTCGAAGCGACGTCGATTTTGAACGACGGGTATCGCGTATTGCGCGATCCGGTGTCGCGCGCCGAGTACATCCTCAAGGAAGCGGGTTTCGATATCGGCGAGCAGCGCTCGAAGAACGTGCCGCCGGAGCTGCTGGAAGAGGTGTTCGAGTTGAATATGGCGCTCGAAGAGCTGCGCGGCGGCGAGGAAGGGGTTCGGCCTCGGCTGGAGGAAGCGCGCCGGCAGTTCCTTTCCATGCGGGCGGAGATCGACTCGGAGATGGAGCGCCTGTTCCGCAAATATGACGAGACCGGCGAACGCGCGGTGCTGGGCGAGATTCGCGACCTGCTGAACCGCCGCACCTATATTCGCAACCTCATTGTTGAGGTGGACAAGGAGCTGGGCATCTGATGGGTGGGACTTTTCAAATCGACTTCGGCCATAAGAAACCGCGGCGGGTGATCGGCATCGACCTTGGCACCACCAACAGCCTGGCTGCGGTGATGGAGGCAAGCGCGCCCAAGGTGATTCCGGGCGCCGATGGCGGCAAGCTGGTGCCCAGCGTGGTTTCGATTTCGCCCGGCGGGGAAATCGCGGTAGGCAATCCGGCGCGCGAACTGCTATTGACGCAGCCCGAGCGCACGGTGTACTCGGTGAAGCGCCTGATGGGACGCGGCATCGCCGACGTCGAGGACGAGCTGAAGCTGTTCCCGTTTCGCATCGCCGAGGGCAGCGAGTCGGTCATCCGGCTGGTGGTGGGCGAACACATCCTGACGCCGCCGGAGATTTCCGCGCTGATTCTGCGCCAATTGAAGAAGAACGCCGAGGCGTATTTGGGCGAAGAGATTGCGCAGGCGGTGATTACCGTGCCGGCGTACTTTAACGACGCCCAGCGGCAGGCCACCAAGGACGCCGGGCGCATTGCGGGGCTGGAAGTTCTGCGCTTGGTGAACGAACCCACCGCCGCGGCGCTGGCTTACGGCCTGGACAAGCGCAAAGAGGGCATCGTAGCGGTCTACGATTTGGGCGGCGGCACCTTCGACATCTCGATCCTGAAATTGCACGAGGGCATCTTCGAGGTGCTGGCCACCAATGGCGACACGCATCTGGGCGGCGACGACATCGACAATCTCCTGCTACGGATCGCCCTGGAGGATGTCGCCTCCGAGTGGGGGCAGGACGTGTCGGGCGATCACGAGGCGGTGCAGCGCTTGCGCCGGGCGGTCATTCAGGCCAAGGAAGAACTTTCCTTTGTTCCCTTCACTCATATTGAGGTGGAGTACCGGGGCAGGCATTACCGGCGCCGGATCGACCGCGAGCTGTTCGACCGGCTGATCACGCCCATTGTGGACCGGACGCTGGGCCCGTGCCGCAACGCCATGCTCGATGCGGGCGTCAAGCCGGAGGATATCGATGAGGTGGTGCTGGTGGGCGGCTCGACGCGCATCCCGCTGGTCCGCTCGGCGGTGGAGAAGCTGTTCCGCGCCCGGCCGCACACGGAGCTGAATCCGGATGAGGTGGTGGCGCTGGGCGCGGCGGTGCAGGCGGCGATTCTGTCGGGCGACGTGGAAGACAAGCTGCTGCTGGACGTGACGCCGTTGTCGCTGGGCATCGAGACGATGGGCGGCGTGGTGTCGAAGCTGATCCACCGCAACTCGACCATTCCGGCGAGCGCCGCGGAAACCTTCACCACGGCGGTGGACGGGCAGCGCAACGTGCTGATCCATGTGGTGCAGGGCGAGCGCGAACTGGCCAAAGATTGCCGCAGCCTGGCGCGCTTCGACCTGAAGGACATCGAACCTCTGCCGGCCGGCATGGCGCGCATCGAGGTGCGGTTCCTCATCGACGCCAACGGCATTCTCAACGTTACGGCGCGCGATCTGCGCACGGGCAAGGAGCAGAGCGTCGAGGTGAAGCCCTCCTACGGCCTGACCGAGGAGCAGGTGGAAGCGATGATCGTGGAGTCGTTCGAACTGGCGGAAGCGGACTTCAAGGAGCGCCAACTGCGGGAGGCGCGCGTGGAGGCCGATACGATTCTCGCGGCGGTGGACAAAGCCCGCCAGAGCGACGCCTGGTTCGAGCTGTCCGAGCAGGAACGGGCATCCATCGACGAAGAGGTGAACAAACTGCTGCTGGTGTACCACGCGGGCGATCATCTCATGATTCGCAATCAGATCGACGCGCTCAACCAAGCCACTCTTAAGCTGGCGGAAATCATGATGAACGCCGCCGTGCGCGGCGCTTTGAAAGGGACCAAGATCTGATGCCGGGACTGTACTGGGACCAAGCCGAAGACATCGCCCTGGCGCTGCTGGAGAAGCACCCGGGCGTAGATCCGCTGACGGTGCGCTTCACGGACTTGCATCGCTGGGTGACCGAACTGGAAGACTTCGCCGACGACCCCTTGGCCTCCAACGAAGCCAAGCTCGAAGCCATTCAAATGGCTTGGTACGAAGAGTGGAAGGACAACGGGTAGCGGACGCGGCGCTGGGCGGGTCGGTTATAATCAAGCTGTTGTCCGTTTTTCCGGCAGTCTGGTCCCTTCTGTGGAAAAGGCAATCTTCGAACAGCGGCGCATGACGCTCGTGCGGGAATTCCGCGCGCGGAAGGTGGACTGTTTCCTGGTGTCGGGTCTTCCCAACGTCCGCTACCTGTCCGGCTTCACGGGCAGCAACGCGCTGCTGCTGATTTGGGAAGGCGGCGAGCTGCTGTTTACGGACCCGCGTTATGAGATTCAGGCGGCGGCGGAGTCCGATTGCCGCGTGCGGGTGGTGCGCGGGGGGTTGGTGGAGGAAGCGTTGAAGGCCATCCGGCGGCGCAAGTTCCGCCGCGTGGGTTTCGAGGCGCGGCGCATGCTGTACGCCGATTTCGAGATCCTGCGGGAGGGGCTGCGGCTGGGCGCGCATGCGGCGCCGGTGCAGAGCTGGGTGGAAGATCTGCGGATGGTGAAATCACCCGGGGAGATCGACGCCATACGGGCGGCAGTGCGATTGAATTCGGCGGCGCTGGAAGCTGCTTTGCGGCGCTACCGTGCGGGCATGCGGGAAACCGAACTGGCGGCGGAAATCGACTATCAGATGCGGAAACTGGGAGCGGAAGCTCCGGCGTTCGACACCATCGTGGCTTCCGGCGCGCGCGCCGCGCTGCCGCACGCCAAGCCCACGCCGGCGCGCATCGAGCCGGGCAACGTACTGTTGATCGACATGGGCGCGCGGCTGAACGGCTACGTCAGCGACATGACGCGCACCCTGTTTGCCGGCGGAGCAAGCCGCAAGTTGCTCAGGCAGTACCGCGCGGTTCTGGAGGCGCAACAGGCGGGTTTGGCGGCGGTGCGCGACGGCGTACCCGCGCGCCGGGTGGACGCCGCATGCCGCCGCGCATTGAGGAAACACGGTTTGGAGAAGTTGTTCGTGCACTCCACGGGGCACGGTCTGGGGCTGGAGATCCATGAAGCCCCGCGCCTCGGCAAGAAGACCGGCACGCCGCTAAGAGCCGGGATGGTGGTGACGGTCGAGCCGGGCATCTACAGAGAGGGATTCTGCGGTATTCGTATAGAAGATACCGTCGTGGTGACTCAGAACGGGTGTGAGATCCTGACGCCCACCAGCAAGGAGCCGTTGGCGGTATGAGGAACCCGCGGACGAAGAAAATGACCAACGAGGACATCAAAGAACTCATTCAGATGGTAGTGGAATCCGGCGTCGCGGAACTGGAGGTAGAGCGCGGCGACAACAAAGTCCGCATCCGGAGGACTGCGGGCGTAGCCACCGAGGTGGTCCTTCCCGCGGTTGCGGCGCCGAACCCCGCGGCACCCGCTCCTGCTCCGGCGCCTGCGGCTGCGGCTGCCGCCCCGGAGCCGGTGGACGTGATGAGCGACCCGACGCTGTTCATCCAGAAGTCGCCCATCGTCGGCACGTTCTATGAAGCCCCCAAGCCGGGCGCGCCGCCCTTCGTGAGGGTGGGCGAACGGGTGGAAAAGGGCAGGGTGCTTTGCATTATCGAGTCCATGAAGCTGATGAACGAAATCGAAGCCGACGAAGCCGGGCTTATCGTCGCCAAGTTCGTCGAGAACGGGAAGCCCGTCGAATACGGAGAGGCGCTGTTCGCCATTAAGCCCGACTGATCGCCGGAAGCCTGCATGTTTCGGAAGATCCTGATCGCCAACCGGGGCGAAATCGCGTTGCGTGTCATCAGCGCTTGCAAGGACCTGGGCATTCCGACGGTGGCTGTGTATTCGGAGGCCGACCGGCACAGCTTACATGTACGGTTTGCCGACGAGGCGGTCTGTATTGGTCCGGCAAAGAGCTCGCTGAGCTACCTGGACATTCCGTCGATTATCAGCGCGGCCGAGATTACGGACGCGGAGGCCATTCATCCCGGCTATGGGTTTTTGAGCGAGAATGCGGAGTTCGCCGAAGTATGCGAAGCCTCCGGCATTCGTTTTATTGGTCCCACGCCTCCGGTGATACGGCGGATGGGCATGAAGCAGGAGGCGCGGGCAGCCATGAAAGCCGCCGGGGTGCCCATCCTCCCAGGCTCCGACGGGGCTTTGCGCGACCCTGAGGCGGCGCTTAAAGCGGCCGAAGCCACCGGTTACCCGGTAATCTTGAAGGCCGTAGCGGGGGGCGGAGGGCGCGGCATGCGGGTGGTGCGAAAGCCCGCGGACCTGCCGGCGCATTTCGACCAGGCGCAACAAGAGGCGGCGGCGGCGTTCGGCTGCCCGGACCTTTATCTGGAGAAGTTTTTGGTCTCGCCCCGGCACATTGAATTTCAGGTGCTGGCCGATGTGCATGGGAATGTCGAGGTGCTGGGCGAACGGGAGTGCACGATTCAGCGCCGGCACCAAAAGCTGCTGGAGGAAGCGCCATCGCCTTCACTCTCCCCTGCCCTGCGGCGTGAGATTTCGGATCATCTTCGCACGGCGCTACGCGAGGTGGGCTACACCAATGCCGGCACGGTCGAATTCCTGATGGATTCGGACGGTGCGCTGTATTTCATCGAGGTGAACGCCCGGGTGCAGGTGGAGCATCCGGTGACCGAATGCGTGACCGGGGTGGACATCGTGAAGTCTCAGATTTTGATCGCCGCCGGCGAGCGCCTGCCGGACATCCTCGCCGGACCGGTGGAGATCCGCGGCCACGCCATCGAATGCCGCATCAACGCCGAGCACCCGGAGACGTTTGCGCCCTGCCCGGGGCGCATTACGGGACTGAACCTGCCGGGCGGTCCCGGCATCCGTGTGGACACGGCGGTGTATCACGACGCGGTGATTCCGCCTTATTACGACTCGCTGGTGGCGAAGCTGATCGCTTATGGAGTGAACCGCGACGAAGCCATCGCTCGCATGCAGCGCGCGCTGGACATGTTCGTCGTGGAGGGGATCCACACTTCGATCCCGCTGCACCAGCGGATCATGGCGGACCCCGACTTTCAGGCGGCGCGGTTTGACACGCATTTCGTCGAGCGGTTTCTTCCTTTGCCGGCGCGCGCGCCGGAAGAATAGCCGGGCGGCAGTGATAGACTGCTAGTTTCAAATCATCCCACTCCGGGAGGAACTGGTTATGGCAAGCACCCAAAGCGGGCGCCGGGGTTTTCTGCGCGCGGCGGCAGGCGCACTGACGGCGGCTTTCTGGACGGACGAGACGCTGGAAGCCGCCACGCAGAACGTACGCACGGCTTCGCGCCCGTCGGAGTTGAAGATCACCGATCTGCGCGTGACCGAGATCAAAGCCGGCATGCCGGTGGCGCTGATCCGCATCGACACCAACCAAGGCATTTGCGGCTGGGGCGAAGTGCGCGACGGCGCAAGCAAGACGTATGCGCTGATGCTTAAGAGCCGGCTGCTCGGCGAAAATCCGTGCAACGTGGACAAGATTTTCCGCAAGATCAAGCAGTTCGGCTTTCACGGGCGCCAGGGAGGCGGGGTCAGCGGGGTGGAGATGGCGCTGTGGGATTTGGCGGGCAAAGCCTACGGCGTGCCGGTCTACCAAATGCTGGGCGGCAAGTTTCGCGACCGCATACGCTGCTACGCCGATACGCAGCAGTCGCGCAATGCGAAAGAAACGGCGGAGCGTTATAAGCGCCGTCTGGCGCAAGGGTTCACGTGGCTTAAGATGGACGTGGGCATCGGGCTGCTGGAGGGGATTCCCGGAACGTTGAGCCGCCCGACGGGGCAGACCAACCGGGACGTGGCCAACACGCAGCACATGTTCACCGGAATCGAGATTACCGATAAAGGCATAGGTCTGCTGTGCGACTATGTGGCGGCGGTGCGCGAGGCGGTGGGCATGGATATTCCGCTGGCGGCGGACCATTTTGGGCATATCGGCGTGAATTCCTGCATCCGGCTGGGCAAGGCTTTCGAAAAGTTCAATCTTGCGTGGCTGGAGGACATGATTCCATGGCAGCACACGGCTTTGTTGAAGAAGATCACCGATGAAGTGAACATTCCCACCTGCACGGGGGAAGACATTTACCTGAAGGAGCCTTTCGCCGAATTGTGCCGGCAGCACGCGGTGGATATCATTCATCCGGATCTGGCGACGGCGGGCGGGATTTTGGAGACCAAGAAGATCGGCGACATGGCGCAGGATTTCGGCGTGCCCATGGCGATGCACTTTGCGGGCTCGCCGGTGTCCGCTTTCGCCAACGTCCACTGCGCCGCCGCCACGGAGAACTTTTTGGTTCTGGAAATCCATTCGGTGGATGTGCCGTATTGGAACGACCTGGTGGACGGGGTGGACAAGCCCATCGTAGACCGCGGATTTATCAAAGTGCCGGAGGCGCCGGGGCTCGGCGTGACGCTGAACGAAGAAGCCGTAAAGAAGCACATCCGGGAGGGCGGGTACTTTGAACCGACGCCGGAGTGGGACAAAGAGCGCTCCCATGACCGGCTGTGGAGCTGAGCCATGATGAGCCGCCGCGAACGCGTGATGACGACCCTTGCCCACCGGCAGCCGGACCGCGTGCCGCTGGACTTTGGGAGCACCTTTGTCACCGGGATGCACGTGAGCTGCGTAGCGGCATTGCGACGCCACTTCGGACTGGAGGAGCGCCCGGTGCGGGTGCTGGATTGCGGGCAGATGCTGGGCGAAATCGACGACGAGCTGAAGGAGATTCTGGGGGTGGATGCAGCCGGGCTGTTTCGCAAGACCACCAAGTTCGGTTTTCCGGCAGAGAACTGGAAGCCTTGGCGGATGTACGACGGTTTGGAGGTGTTGGTACCGGGCGGCTTTCAGGTCACCATCGACAGCAACGGCGACACGCTGCTTTATCCGCAGGGGGATCTGAGCGCGCCGCCGAGCGGGCGGATGCCCAAGGGCGGCTATTTTTTCGACGCCATCATCCGGCAGGCGCCGATCGAGGAAGCGAAGCTGGACCCGCGCGACAACCTGGAGGAATTCGGTCCGATCCCGGACAGCGAGCTGGATTATCTGGAAGCTGAGGCGAAGCGGCTGCGCGCATCGGGGCGATTTGTGATCGCCAGCTTCGGAGGCACGGCGCTGGGCGACATCGCCCTGGTTCCCGGGGTTTCGCTGAAGCATCCGAAAGGGATACGCGACGTGGCCGAATGGTACATCTCGACCCGCACGCGCCGCGATTACATCCACAAAGTGTTTGAAGGACAGGTGGAGATCGCGCTGAAGAATTACGAACGCCTGGTTCCGCGCCTGCGCGATTGCGTGGATGCGGTGAACGTGTGCGGGACGGACTTCGGAACGCAGAGCTCGCAGTTCTGTTCGGTGGCGGGTTTCCGCGAGCTGTGGTTTCCCTACTACAAGCGCATCAACGACTGGATTCACACCCATACCCCCTGGAAGACGTTCAAGCACTCCTGCGGTTCGGTGTCGAAGCTATACGATTCGTTTATCGAGTGCGGCTTCGACATCGTGAACCCGGTGCAGTGTTCGGCGGCTCACATGGAGCCGGAATATCTGAAAACCACCTTCGGCGACCGGCTGACGTTCTGGGGCGGCGGGGTGGACACGCAGAAGACGCTGCCGTTCGGCACGCCCGAGGAAGTGCGCCGCGAAGTGCTCGCCCGCTGCGAGGTATTCGCGCGGGGCGGCGGCTTCGTGTTCAACAGCGTGCACAACGTGCAAGCCGGAACGCCGGTAGAAAATATCGTGGCGATGATCGCCGCGGTGAAGGAATTCAACGGAGAGGCGTAGTTTCGAGAGCCGCCAACTCTTTGTCGAAGTCCAGCGCGCCCGCCGCCAGTTCGTCCAGACACTGTTTGATGGCGAGCACGTGCTCCTTCTTGCAGTCGTAGCCGACAACGCCGCAGCCGAGCAGGAAACCCGGGTGGCCGTGATGATCCTTGAGAATCTCGAGCGCCTGGCGGCGGATGGCGGACACCGGTCCGCGGTTGACCAGCACAGCATCGACGTTGGCTCTGACGGGGACGCGGGCGGCGAGAGCCTTTTCGCACCATTTCTGGAGATTGGCCGGGCGGTCGGAGAGGAATTGCGTGGCGCCGGTGGCGATCAAGTCGTCGATGATGGAAGTGGTGTTGCCGCCGATGATCAGGGGCAGGAACCGGCCGCCGGCGGCTTTGAGTTCGGGCAGGACGTAGTCGCGGTAAATGGGCATCAAAAGTTGCTTGACGATGCGGGGGCTGGCGAGGGTGGGGGTGGCGCGGGAATCGAACATGATGGGCTCGACGCCGCGGCGCAGGAACGCCTTGCCGAACTCGACGGTCACGCGGGCGCAGAATTCCATCACCTGGCGGGCGAAGTCCGGATCGTCCATGGTAAGCAGCACGAACTTTTCGGCGCCGATCAATTCGGCGGCCATGGAATAGGGTCCGGTGACGGCGCCGCGTAGAATAACGTCTTTGCCGATGGCCTTATAGAGACGTTCGGCGACATTGAGGTAGACGGGCATGCGGGCGGCGGATTCGGGGTCCGGCACGCCGAGTTTGGCGAGACCGGCGGGGGAGTCGATGATGGGCTCGACGATTCCCGGCACGTCGTTGGAATTCTCGAAGTAGACGACCTTGCAGCCGAGCGCCTCGGCTTCGACGTTGTAGACGTCGATGCCGATGACCAGCATGTCGGGGTCGTAGGTCTCGAGTTCCTTGAGCAAGGCCTGGTAGAGATAGTCCGCGTTGCGGCAGATCACAGAGGGAGACACCCCGACCAGGGCGCCCTTGTGTTCATAGATAGCCGGGACGAAGGGGATGCGATCCGCCTTGCGGAGGGCATAGACGGCTTCCACGCGTTCTCGCTTGGTCACGAACGTAGTTCCTCTTCAGGCGAATTTCATCGATCCGGTGTTATGCGGCCGTGGCTCGGTGCGTGCGGTTTTCAAGAATTCCTCGATGCGGCGTACGACGCCGGGATTTTGAGCCGCGACATCTTTGGTTTCCCCGATGTCGGATTCGAGGTCGTATAGTTCGAGCGGCGCTCCGGGCTTGATACGAATTCCCTTCCACTTGCCGAAGCGCACGGCTTGGGGCATGCGGTCCTCGCGGAAGCGGGATGCCTTCATGTCCCAGAGCGGAGCTTCCCAGTAGAGGAACTCGCGCCGAGGAAGCCGGGCGGAACCTTGGCCGAGCAATAAGGGCACAACGGAGATGCCGTCGACGCCAGCCGGGGCGGGGACGCCGGCTAATTCGGCCAGGGTGGGCATGACGTCCCAGAAAGCCCAGGGCGTAGGGTCGGTTTTTCCGGCGGGCGTACGCCCGGTCCAGCGCACGATCATGGGCACGCGGATGCCGCCCTCGTAAAGCTGGCCTTTTTCACCGCGCAGCGGGCCGTTGCTTTGGAAGAGCGTGAACCCTTTCTCGTCGCCTGTATGCGCGCCGTTGTCGCTGGTGACGAAGACGAGGGTGTCTTGTTCCAGCCCAAAGCCGGCGAGCATCTGCATGAGTGTTCCGATGTAGCGGTCGGCGCGGGTGACCATAGCGGCATAGGTTTTCTGGCCTTCGGTCCAGGGGCGGCCGTGGTAAGGCGCGACGTCCGGAATTTCGAACTTGGCGTGGGGCAAGGTGTAGCAGGCGTAGAGGAAAAACGGGCGGTTGCGGTTCTTCTTCAAGAACTCGAAGGAGCGTTCGGCGATGAGGTCGGCGCTGTACTGTTTGCGGGCGCCGTTGGCGTTGCCGGGAAGCGGGAACCGCCGGTCGTTGTCCCAGAGATACTCGGGATAGTAGGAGTGGGCGTGCACTTGGTGCAGGTACCCGAAGAACTCATCGAAGCCGTGGCGGGTGGGGACGCCGGTGCTGCCGGCGTCGCCGAGTCCCCACTTGCCGAAGCCACCGGTGGCGTAGCCGGCTTTCTTGAGCACTTCGGCGATGGTAATGTCGCCGGCGCGGAGGGGCACCGTACCGGCATTGGCGCGGACCGGCGTGTGGCCGGTATGAAGCCCGGTCATGAGGCAACTGCGGGAGGGAGCGCAGACGGTTCCTCCGGCGTAGGCGTCAGTGAACCGGGTTCCTTGCTGCGCCAGGCGATCGACATTGGGGGTCTGGATCAGTTTTTGTCCGTAGCAACCGAAGTCGCCGTAGCCGAGGTCGTCGAGGATGATGAAGACGAAGTTGGGCTTGCGGGCTGCGGCGCCCTGGAGCGCGGCTGCGGCGGCGGGCAGCGTCAGAAAATCCCTTCGTAGCATGATCAGACAATCTCCTCTTTCACCGGATCCCAGCGGACTTTCCGCTCGCGTTTATAGGCTTCGACAGACATGACGATGCAAACGGCCTCCTCCCAGGCGCGGTCGATGTCGCAGCGGGGGCGTTGGCCGGTGCGGATGCAGTCGATGAAGTCGCGCATGTGGTTGGTGACTTCGAGTTCGCCGGGCTGCATGTCGTAGTCGGGGGGCACTTCGACGTTGCGCGGGTCGCGTTTGGCGGCGCGGGCGTCGGCGCGGGCTTTGGCCAGCTTTTTGGCGTAGTCGGGCTTCCATTCGGCGTCGTAGTAGCGGCAGAAGCTGCTAGAGACTTCGAGGCTGCCTTCGCGGCCGAGGATATAGGTATTGGTCCCGTGGTGGCGGTTGTGGAAGGTGCAAGCGAAGGTGACGGTCAGTTCTTGTTTGGGATATTCGAAGATGGCGTGCCACTGATCGGGGACTTCGCGGTCCTCCTTCCAGAAGTAGAGGGCGCCCTGAGTGAGACAGGCTTCGGGGATGCCCATGCCGATGATCATGTTGATGCCGTCCCACTGGTGGGACATCAGATCGCCGGCGATGCCGGTTCCATACTCCCACCAGCAGCGCCAGCGGAAGAAGCGCTCGAGGTCAAAGGGGCGTTTGGAGGCATTGGCGATGAAGCGCTCCCAAGCGATCGTCGATTCGTTGGCGTCGGCGGGGGGTTGCTGGATGTTGTATCCGGTGTAGAATTGCCACTCGGGCCAGGGGTTGGTGCGGTCGATATAGGTGCGCGCCACGGTCACTTTGCCGAGCTTGCCGGAGCGGTAGATTTCGCGGGCCTTAATGTAGGTTGGATCGCTGTTTTGGTGGTGACCGAGTTGGAGGACCACGTTGTTTTCCTTGACGGCTTTGCGGATGGCCTTGGCTTCGTCGAGGGTGCGGCAGAGGCCCTTTTCGACGTAGACGTGCTTTTTTAATTGGGCCGCGCGGATGGTCATGGGAGCGTGCCAGAAGTCGGGGGTGGCGATGACGACGGCGTCGATATCTTTGGAGTCAATGGCTTGCTCCCAATCCTTGGTCAAACGGACGTTTTTGTTCTTGGTCTGGCGTTCCGCGCGCTTGAGGTTGCCGTCGTACAAGTCACAGATGACGCGGATTTCGGTGTTCGGGCACTCCTGCGCCTGGTTGTGGAGGTAGATGCCGCGGGTGCCGACGCCGACGACGGCTATTCCGAGGCGGTCATTCGGGTTGCGTTGGGCCAGGATCGCCGGGGCGCCCGCCAGCGCCGCCGCGGTGGATTGAAGGAACTGTCTGCGTCCGGGAGGGGAGTGGTGCTTCATTGGGTTGCTCCTTGTCTGGGTACTGACCTTTCAATGTATCACCGCAGCGGAGGGGGGTAGGAGCATCGGGCAGATGGGGCTCGGCAGGTGCGGCGGCGGCAGAATCAGAGTCCGGGGGGACGGCAATTGGGGAGGCGGCATCAGGTTTGGCAAAAACGAAGCCAATTTGGGGGGAAGGCTTTTGGGAGGAAGGGGTTGAGGGTGGG
>Ga0272446_1004481_pt1 | contig 16487 bp, 18 predicted proteins | sample YNPCB0061_FD_194587 | JGI IMG/M metagenome (GOLD analysis project Ga0272446, IMG submission 194587) | Hot spring microbial mat communities from Yellowstone National Park, WY, United States - YNP-CB-006-1 | ecosystem: Environmental > Aquatic > Thermal springs > Hot (42-90C) > Sediment | place... | reverse complement strand
GAGTCGGGGCTCAAGGTCAATATCAATGTGTTCATCGGCATACTGCTTATTTTTAACCCATTTTCTGAGTTGTGTAGATGCCTATGCCCCGAGGGGGAGGGGAGTTATTCAGCACTTCCTTAATGAGTGTTCCGGCTTGCGATTCCGCCCGTTCCTCCCCATATGGAGGCATTACCGTCCGGAGCATTGCATGAACGCCTTGGAAACCTTTGAAAAGCTGCTGGCTCAGGGCAAGGACAATGCCCTGCTGCGTTTCTCCCTGGGCAACGAGTGCCACAAGGCAGGCCGCCTGGAAGACGCCGTCGTCCACCTGGGCGCGGCCCTGGTCTTCGACCCCCGCTATTCCGCCGCCTGGAAGCTGCTGGGCAAGTGCCTGGCCGAAGCCGGGCGGGCCGAAGAGGCCCTGGACACCTACCGCCGGGGTATTGCCGCCGCCCAGGAGAAGGGCGACATCCAGGCGGTGAAGGAGATGCAGGTATTCGCCCGGCGGCTGGAAAAGCAATTGAATCCCCAAGATGGAAACCCCGGTGGCGGGTGACGCCCCGCCTCCCCTGGGCTACCATCCCCCAACCCCTCTGTAATCGAAATCAGGAGCATCCCCATGGCACGCATGGTCAACTGCGTCAAACTGGGCCGCGAGGCCGAAGGTCTGGACTTCCCCCCCCTGCCCGGCGAACTGGGCAAGCGGGTGTTCGAGAACATCTCCAAGGAAGCCTGGCAGGGCTGGATCCGCCTCCAGACCATGATCATCAACGAGAACCGCCTCAACCTGGCGGACGCCCAGCACCGCAAGTATCTGATGGAGCAGGCGGAGAAGTACTTCTTCGGCGAAGGCGTGGGCGCCCCGGAAGGCTTCCGCCCCAATTGATCCTTTACCGAGTCCATCGTGAGCGACGACAAACAGACCCATTTCGGCTTCAAGACCGTGGCCGAAGGCGAAAAGGCCCGCAAGGTGGCCGAGGTGTTCCACTCCGTGGCCAATCGCTATGACGTGATGAACGACCTCATGTCCGCCGGCCTGCACCGGGTGTGGAAGCACTTCCTGGCCCTGCAGGCCCGCGTGAAGCCCGGCGCCAGGGTATTGGACATCGCCGGCGGCACCGGCGACATCGCCCGCCTGCTGGCCAGGGACGCGGGGCCCACCGGCCAGGTCTGGCTCACGGACATCAACGGCTCCATGCTGGGGGTGGGCCGGGACCGCATGCTGGATGCGGGCCTCATGCTGCCCGTGGCCCAGTGCGACGCGGAAAAGCTGCCCTTTCCCGCGGACTATTTCGACCTGGTCACCGTGGCCTTCGGCCTGCGCAACATGACCCACAAGGACAAGGCCCTGGTGGAGATGGGCCGGGTGCTCAAGCCCGGCGGCAAGCTCATGGTGCTGGAGTTCTCCAAGGTGTGGAAACCCCTGGCGCCCCTGTACGACCTGTATTCCTTCCAGCTCCTGCCCCGCATGGGGGAGATCGTCGCCAAGGATGCCGAGAGCTACCGTTACCTGGCCGAATCCATCCGCATGCACCCGGACCAGGAGACCCTGAAGGGCATGATGGAAGAAGCGGGTTTCGTGGGTGTCGACTACTACAACCTGACGGCGGGGGTGGTGGCCCTGCACGTGGGGTACAAGGTCTGATGGGCTCCCTCCCCCTTGAGGGAGAGGCTCAGCCCTTCTTCTTCGCCCTGGGATGGGCCTGGTCGTAGACCTTGGCCAGATGCTGGAAATCCAGGTGCGTGTAGACCTGGGTGGTGGACAGGCTGGCGTGGCCCAGCATCTCCTGCACGGCCCGCAAATCCCCCGACGACTGCAACACGTGGCTGGCGAAGGAATGCCTTAGGGCGTGGGGATGCACGCGGGCGTTGACGCCGTGAAGCAGCGCCAGTTTTTTCAGGGCCTGGGTGAGCACGCCGGGGGCGATCCGCTCCCCCCGGACGCCTACGAAGAGGGCCGGGGTGTCGTGCCTGGCCACGGTGTCCCGCACCGCCAGCCAGCGTTCCAGGGCCGCCAGGGCCCGGCTGCCCACGGGCACGATGCGGGCCTTGCTGCCCTTGCCCACCACCTGCACCTCCGCCTCCTTCATGTCCACCTGGCCCAGGTCCAGACCAATGAGTTCCGCCCGGCGCAGGCCGGAGGAGTACATGAGCTCGAACATGGCCATATCCCGTCGTGACCACACGCTCTCTTCCGCCTCGGGCTCCAGCAGCCGGGCCATCTCGTCCACGGACAGGGCGTTGGGCAGGCGTTTGTCCCCCTTGGGGGGGCGCAGGCCCAGGCAGGGGTTGGCCCCCACCCGGTCCTGACGGGCCAGCCAGTGGAAGAAGCTGCGCCAGGCGGAGAGGGTGCGGGCCAGGGTCTTGGGGGCCGCGCCCTGGGCGTGGAGGCCGGCCAGGGCCCGGCGTATGACGTGGCTGGTGAGGCCGGCGGGGTCCACGTCCCCCACCCGTTCCAGCAGATGACCCAGATCGAAGGCGTAGGTGGTCACCGTGGCGGGGCTGTAATGGCGCGCCCGCAGGTGGAGGAGAAAGGCGTCGATGGCGGCGCTGAGCGCTCCTTCCGCCATGGGTGCTCAGCGAGAGGTGTCATTCCGGCGCAAGCCGGAATCCAGGAAAGGCACTGGGCCACGGTTTTCACCGGCGTGGCGGTGGGGGGTGCATGGGTACATGGCGTGTTACCCTAAAAACCTCAGTTGAACGCGTCCGAAGGCCGGACCAGGGTGGTGTCTGGCGCGAAGCGACGACGCCGCAGGGTCGTTCCCTGCAAGGAGGAGCGACAAAGCCAGGCGCCTGCCTGGGCCGGAAAGCGGGCGCGTAGCGGGCTCACCTTCCGGGTGAGCGTGAACAAAGCCACAAACGTCACAATCCATGCGCCTTCTCAATGGCCACCCAGCGGTCAACTGAGGTTTTTAGGGTTACAGAAACCGGCTGATGGCCGCGCCGGTGAGCTGGGCCAGCCAGGCCAGGTAGAGGGTGCCCATTTCCGGGTAGAAGCGCTTGGCGTCCTCCGAGGCCAGCACCAGCAGGCCGTTCAGGTTGTCCTCCCGCAGGGGGGCGATGGCGAAGGACTTCTGATGGGGGCCGGCGGCGTCGAACCAGGCGCGGATTTCATCCGGCGCGTCCGGGCCGCACTGGGGCTGGGTCAGGCCCGCCATGAGCACCCGCATGTCCGGGCTCACACTGGCGAACTCCGGCAGGTCCCGGGCCTGGTCGGCCCACACCCGCACCGTGGCATGGGGCACGGCGAAGCTGTCGGACAGGCTCAGGTACAGGGACTGGAACACCGCCTCCAGGCTTTTCGCCCGCATCAGGCCCAGGGAGAGCTTGTGCAGCTTGTCGCCGATGGCGTCGTTCTCCTCGGCGAACTGGATGAATTCCCGCAGCTTCAGCTCCAGACCCCGGGATTTGTCCCGCAGGGCCAGCACCTGGCGCTCCCCCAGGGAGATGGCCTGGCCGCTGTAGGGGTGGGGCACGGTGATGTCCGTGAGGAGGTCGGGATGGTCGCGGAAGAAGTCCGGGTTGAGATGGAGGAATTCCTTGATCTGTTCGGGGGAGATGTTCATAGGGTGATTTCGCCTTCGAAAACGGTGACGGCCGGGCCGGTGAGGAATACGGAGGACGTCCCGCCCGCCCAGTGGATGGACAGGTCCCCGCCCCGGGTGTGGACGGTGACGGTGTCGTCCAGCAGGCCCCGGGTGATGCCCGCCACCACGGCGGCGCAGGCGCCGGTGCCGCAGGCCAGGGTCTCGCCGCTACCCCGCTCGAACACCCGCAGCTTCACCTCACGCCGGTGCAGCACCTGCATGAAGCCCACGTTCACCCCCTCGGGGAAGCGGGGGTGGTGTTCGATCTTCGCCCCCAGTTCCTGCACCGGCGCGTCGTCCAGGTTGCACACCACCCGCACCGCGTGGGGGTTGCCCATGGACAGGGCGGAAATCTCCACGGGCTCCACCCCCAGGGGGCCGTCCACGTCGATGACGTAGGTGAGGGCCTGCTCCTCGGCGAGGAAGGGGATGTCCGCGGGCGCGAAACGGGGCGGGCCCATGTCCACGCTAACCCGGCCATCGGCCTCCAGCCTGGGAACGATGATGCCGGAGGCGGTCTCCACGCGGATTTCCGTCTTTTCCGTGAGGCCCTTCTCGTGCACGAAGCGCACGAAGCAGCGGGCGCCATTGCCGCACTGCTGCACCTCGCCGCCGTCGGCGTTGAAGATGCGGTAGCGGAAGTCCGCGTCGGGCCGTGTAGGGCGCTCCACCAGCAGGATCTGGTCGCAGCCCACGCCGAAGTGGCGGTCCGCTAGGGCTCGATACTGGGCAGAGGACAGGTCGATGCGCTGGCGGATGCCGTCGAAGACGACGAAGTCGTTGCCGGCGCCCTGCATCTTGGTGAATCGCAGCTTGGTCATGGCGGCATTATCCGGCACTTCCGCCTGGCTCAGGAATCCTCTCGCGGGGAGGGCAGCTCGTCGGCCAGCCGGGCCATGCGTCCTTCCAGTTCCGCCATGAAGACGGCTTGGTCGTTGTTGCCGCGTAGGGCTTCCCCCACGAACACATCGCAGAAGAAGGGCACCAGGATGGGATCGTCCTTGGGCAGAGCCTTGCCCAGGCCGTGGAGGAAGACGGGGGTGACGGGTACGTCCGGCCGGCGGGCGGCCAGCACGGCGATGCCCCGTTTGAAGCGGCCCAGGACTTCCGGCTCCCCCCGGCTGCCCTCCGGGAACAGCACCAGGATGTCCCCCCGTTCCAGGGCCGCCTCGCAGGGTTTCAGGGGGTCGGCACCGCCCCTGGCCTCCCGGCGGATGGGCAGGATGCCGATGACATTGAGGGAGAACCAGGCCAACACGGGATTGCGGGTGAAATAGTCCGCCGCCGCCACCGGCCGCAACCGGGGCAGGAGCCGGAGGGGAAAGAGGGAGATCAGCACCAGGGTGTCCAGGTGGCTGTTGTGGTTGGCGGCGACGATGGCCGGGCCGGTGGTGGGCAGCCGTTGCCGGTGGCGCACATTGAGACCCAGCACCACCCAGGCGATGGGGCGGGCTACCAGGGCGTAGAACAGCAGCCGTAAAAACCGCGCCATCAGTAATGCAGGTAATACAGATAGTGGAAGAACAGGGGCGCGGTGAAGGTGAGGCTGTCCACCCGGTCCAGCACGCCGCCGTGGCCGGGGATGAGGCTGCCGCTGTCCTTTAGCCCCAAGTCCCGCTTCAGGGCCGAGATGTTCACGTCGCCGACGAAGCCCGCCAGGCCGATGAGCAAGCCTGCGGCGGGGTCTTCCCAGCCGGTCAGGGGCGTGAGGTGGGGGGCCAGCAGCCAGGCCGTCAGGGTGGTGGTGGCCACGCCGCCGATGAAGCCCTCCCAGGTTTTCTTGGGGCTCACCTTGGGGATGATCTTGTGGCGCCCCAGGGTTTTGCCCCACACATACTGGGCCACGTCGTTGAACTGGGTGAGGAACATGAGGAACAGCACCAGCCCGGCGCCGCCACCGGCCGGATTGGCCGCCTGGGGCAGGGCCAGGAGGAAGGCCATGTGGGACAGGTTGAACACGGTGAGCATGAGTCCCCAATGCAGGCTGCCCGCCGCCCGCAGGAAGCCCGTGGTTTCACCGATCGTCACCATGCGCAGGGGCAGCAGCAGGAACAGGTAGACGGGGATGAAGATGATGAACATGCCGTACCAGCCGATGGCCACCCAGTAGAACTGGACGGGGATGGCCAGGTAGGCCCAGAACAGCACCCGCCGGTCGGCCCTGCGGGTGGGGATCAGGGAAAAATATTCCTTCATGGCCAGGAAGCTGACGAAGGCCAGGAAGACGATGGACAAGACGCGGTCCAGGGCCATGGCGGCGGCGAACACGCCGGCCATGACCCACCAGGAGTTCACCCGGGCGGCCAGTTCCGTGTAATCCCTGTCCGGATGGGCGCGCCCGAGGGCGAACACCACCCCGCTGGCGATGACCAGGATGGCGAAGATGCCCGCCAGGAAGAGGGCGGCGTTGGGGGTGAGGGCCGAGAACATGATTAGTTGTACCCCCGGTTCGCGTCTTCGTCCCGAACCGCCCCCCGGGGGGGCAAAGTTGCGCTTGGGGCATCCCGGCGAACAACTTGATCCTCTCCCTCGGCCAGGCCCCGCCGGGCACGGTTCAGGATGGTCCAGGCCAGCAGGGCCAGGACCAGGGTCAGCAGCCAGGTGAGCCATGTTCCTGTTGGCATTCCCAGCCCCAGGCCCAGGCCCAGGGCGCCGAACACGAAGGCCCGGTCGCTCTTGCCCATGGGCCCGTCGTAGCGCCGCGAGGCCCCCAGGGTCTGCATGAGTACGCCGGTCATTTCCGACACGGCAGCCAAGAGCACGATGCCCACCACCAGGGGGCCGCTGAAACCCGGCGCCAGGGCCAGGGGCAGATAGAGGGCCGCGTCGGAAAACACGTCGCTCAACTCATTCAGCACGGCCCCAAGGCGGGACTTCTGGTGGTGCTCCCGGGCCAGTATGCCGTCCACGGCGTTCAAAGCCATGCGCAGGAACAGCACCCCCGGCAGGAACAGCAGCCAGGCCCGCTGATCCGGTTGCCAGGCGATGGCGGCGCCGGTGGCCAGGGACAACAACAAGGCCGCCACGGTGACCTGGTTGGCGCTGATCCCGGACCGGGCCAGGCCCCGGACGAGGGGGCGCAACAGGTTCTGGAAGGTGGGCTTCAGGTCATAGATGCTGGGCATGGTGCGATCGGTCCTCCTCTTCGGCCAGGCGCAGGATATAGGCGCAGAAATCCGGGTCCTCCCCCCGCAAGAGCTCCGGCAGGCGTTCCCGGAAGTCCTGCCGCCGGCACCACTCTCGCATGTAGTCCTCCCAGGAATGCCAGCGGCGCAGTTGCTTCTCGGCCATGTCCGGTTCGTAGGCCAGCAGGTAGGCCCGTTCGAACAGGGAGACGAGCATGTCGAAGATGACCCACATGCGCTCCCGCTGTTCGTCCGTCAGGTTCGGCGTGGAGGCCTGGCTGCGCAGTTTCAGGTCCGGGTTGGCCAACACCACTTCCAGGAAATCGATGTAGGCGTCGGACAGCTGCTGCCAGATGGCCTCGTCCTCGTTCTCCCGTTCCCGGCGCTGTTCGTAGAGGAACACGCCGATGGCGAAGGGCAGGCCCACCACCGTGACCACGTAGGAGAGGAGTTCCCAGGTTGCCAGGTCCATGGTCTGCCTCAGGCCATCAGGGCCACGTAGTCCTTCCAGATGCAGCGGTTCATCACCACTGTCAGGCCGGCGGCCCGGGCTCGCTTCGCCGCCTCGTCGTGGACGATGCCTTCCTGGATCCAGAGGGCTGGCGCGCCCATGGCCAGGCATTCGTCCACCACGCCGGGGATGGCGGCGGATTCCCGGAACACGTTCACCAGGTCCACGGGGAAGGGGATGTCCGCCAGGCGGGCATAGGCCTTTTCCCCCAGCACCTCGCTCACCGCCGGGCGCACCGGCACGATGCGGTAGCCAAAGCCCTGCATGGCCCGGGATACGGCGAAACTGGGCCGGTCGGGCTTGGGGGAAAGGCCCACCACGGCGATGGTCCGCACCCGTTGCAAAAGGCCCCTGATTTCCTCTGGGGTGGGGTTCTGGTGGTTCACGTGAGGTCCTTCACCATGACGTAGTCGTCCATGTAGTAGCCGTTTCCGATGTCTTCCACCACCAGGTCCGCAACCTGGAAGCCGTGCTTCAGATAGGCCTGGATGGCGTTGTGGTTCTGCCGGTTCACCCGCAACGCCAGGCGGGTGCACGCGTGCTCCTGGGCATGCCGGACCACCTCGGCGATGAGCCGGCCGCCGATGCCATGGCGCTGCCAGTCCGGATGCACGTAGAGCTTGTCCAGCTTGTAGTCGCCTGCCGCCAGGGGGTGGCCGTGGGCGAAGCCCACCAGGTCCCCGCCGGCCCGGGCGGCCACCCACAGGTCGCCCCGGGCCAGGAGCTGGCGCACCAGGCCAGGCTTGTAGCGTTGCGCCAGCATGTATTCGATCTGGCCCTCGGTGATGATGCCCGGGTAGTGGCGCCGCCAGACCAGGCCCGCCAGTTCCACCAGGGCCTCCGCCTCCTCCAGGCGCAGCAGGCCGAATTCCACTTCATCCATAGACGCCGGGCGCTCCTTCGGGGCGGGTCTTGAAGCGCTTGTGCACCCAGAAATACTGTTCCGGCATTTCGCGGACGCGTTCTTCGATGAAGGCGTTCATGCGTCGCACGTCGGCTTCCAGATCCTCCGTGGGGTAATCCTGCCAGGCCGGATAGAAGCGCAGCACATAGCCCCCCTTTTCCTGGCGGGCGACGGCCGGCACCACCACGGCCCCGGTGAATTTGCACAACCTCGGCAGGGCGGAAACGGTGGCGGCCGGGATGTGGAAGAAGGGCACGAACACCGCGTCCTTGCGGCCGAAATCCATGTCGGGCGGAAAATAGAAAGGGCGCCCCTTCTTGATGGCCCGCAGCACGGGCTTGATGCCTTCGTGGCGCAGATAGACCTCGTTGTCGCCGAAGCGGTTGCGGGCGTTGAACACCAGTCGCTCGATCAGCGGGTTCTTGATGCGGGCGTTGAGGGTGACGGCCGGCGAGAAAGCGGCGGCGAAGCGGATGCCGACGATGGCGACGCCGACGAAATGCGGCGCCAGACAGATCAGGGGTTTGCCCAGGTGGGGTTGCACGTGCTCCAGTCCTTCGATTCGGGTCAGCCGCTCCATCTCCTCCCGGCTACCCCACCAGGAGACGGTTTCCTGCAGCGTGGCCCGGCCCAGGGCACGGAAGTGGGCCTTGAGCACGGTGGCGCGTCGCGCTTCGTCCCACTCGGGAAAGCACAGACGCAGGTTGGTGTCGGCGATGCGCCGGCGTTCCCCCGCCAGCCGGTACAACACCATGCCCAGGGCGGCCCCGACCCAGCCCAGGGCCCGGGCAGGCAGCAGGCGCCACAGCGTCCAGAGCAGGGCCACACCCAGGCGGCGCATCATCCTAAAAGCCTCAGTTGAACGCGTCCGAAGGCCGGACCAGGCGGGTGTCTGGCGCGAAGCGACGACGCCGCAGGGTCGTTCCCTGCAAGGAGGAGCGACAAAGCCAGGTGCCTGCCTGGGCCGGAAAGCGGGCGCGTAGCGGGCTCACCTTCCGGGTGAGCGTGAATACAGCAACAAACGTCACGATTCATGCGCCTTCTCAATGGCCACCCAGCGGTCAACTGAGGTTTTTAGGATCATAGCTCCTCTGGCATGGGCGGCATGTCGGAGCGGCGCCGGTACAGGCTGTAGCTCCACAGGTATTGATCCGGGTGCCGGCGGATCAGGGCCGACAGCGCCTGGGCGACGGCCTTGGCCCTGGAGGCGGTATCCGCTTCCGAGGCCGGGACGGATTCGATGTAGAGTCGGTAGCCCCGTCCCCAGGACAGGCGTTTGGCGAAAACGATGAGAGGGGTCGCGCCCGTGCGCTCCAGCAGGCGGTAGGGCAGCGCAGGCATGTAGGCGGGGGCGTCGAGAAACCTGAGCCACTGGCCTTCGCCCTTGTTGGCGGTCTGGTCGGGCAGGATGAAAACGGCTTCGCCGGCGCGCAGGCGGGTGAGCATGGCCCGCACGCCCGCGTTGTCCGGAGGGACCGTCTTGGCGCCGCTACGCTCCCGGCCCTGGCGCATCATGTCGTGGACCCAGGACTGGCGTGGCGGGGTGTAGAGCGCGGTACAGGGAATCCGGCTGGCGATGTACATGCCGCATATCTCCCAGCAACCCAGGTGGGGCGCCAGGAGGAGCACGCCCTTGCCGTTGCGTTGCGCCTCTTCCAGGAGGGGCCAGCCGCGCACCGCACGGATTTTGGCGTAAACCCGATCCAGGGGGGCCATCCATACGAAGGGCAGCTCCGCCAAACCCTTGCCCGATTCCCTGGCTGCGCGCCACAAGGCCCCGGCTCGGCGATACCCGGCAATGGAGAGGTTTTCCCGCAGGCGTCTGCGGTATCGGCCGCGCAGCAATCCGGCCCAACCCAGAGCCGCCCCCAGCCCGTGGACGATGGGCAGGGGGAGGCGGGAAAAGAGTCTGAGCAGGAAAAGCAAGCGCGCTTTGACCAATTGCATTGCAAATGACAGAATTATCGCAGCCGCCGAGTTAATTGCAGCAATGCAGCGACAAATTGCGGGCGGGATACAAATGCAGCTAAAGCGTCCCGCTCCTGTCCCCGGAGACGGCCACGCCGAACTGATTGGGGAATCACAAAGGAGCTTTCATGAGCAAAGAGTACTTCTTCACCTCGGAATCCGTGTCCGAAGGCCACCCGGACAAGGTGGCGGACCAGATTTCTGACGCCATCGTCGATGCCATCCTCACCCAGGACCGGCACGCCCGGGTGGCCGCCGAGACCCTGTGCAATACCGGCCTGGTAGTGCTGGCCGGCGAGATCACCACCCACGCCAACGTGGACTATATCCAGGTGGCGCGGGACGTCATCAAGAACATCGGCTACGACAACACGGAATACGGCATCGACTACAAGGGCTGCGCCGTGCTGGTGGCCTACGACAAGCAGAGCCCGGACATCGCCCAGGGCGTGAACAAGGCCTACGACGACAACCTGGACCAGGGGGCCGGCGACCAGGGCCTGATGTTCGGCTACGCCTGCGACGAGACCCCCTCCCTCATGCCCATGCCCATCTGGCTGGCCCACCGCCTGGTGGAGCGCCAGGCCATGCTGCGCAAGGACGGCCGCCTGCCCTGGCTGCGCCCGGACGCCAAGTCCCAGGTGACCCTGAAGTACGTGGACGGCAAGCCCGTGGCCATCGACACCGTGGTGCTTTCCAGCCAGCACGCGCCGGAAATGTCCGAGGGCCCCCGCATGAAGCAAGAGTTCGTGGAGGCGGTCATCGAGGACATCATCAAGCCCGTGCTGCCGGCGGAACTCATCAAGGGGGACATCAAGTACCTGGTGAACCCCACCGGCCGCTTCGTGGTGGGCGGCCCCCAGGGGGACTGCGGCCTGACGGGGCGCAAGATCATCGTCGACACCTACGGTGGCGCAGCCCCCCACGGCGGCGGCGCCTTCTCCGGCAAGGACCCCTCCAAGGTGGACCGCTCCGCCGCTTATGCCGGCCGCTACGTGGCCAAGAACATCGTCGCCGCCGGATTGGCCAGCCGGTGTCTCGTCCAGGTCTCCTATGCCATCGGCGTGGCCCATCCCACCAGCGTCATGGTGGACACCTTCGGCACCGGCAGGATCAGCGACGAGAAACTCATCGAACTGGTGAAGCGGCACTTCGACCTGCGGCCCAAGGGCATCGTCAACATGCTGGACCTGCTGCGGCCCATCTACCAGAAGACCGCCGCCTACGGCCACTTCGGCCGCGACGAGCCGGAGTTCACTTGGGAAAACACGGACAAAGCCGACGCGCTGCGCGCGGAGGCGGGCCTGTAAGGCCCCCCGCCGCAGGCGGTTTGTCCGTGTTTCGTCGCAGGCTAACCTTGGCTTGCCAAGGTTAAGGCGCGCAGCGCCGGCCGGAGACAGGTCACTGATCAGGCCGACGCGCTGCGCGCGGAGGCGGGCCTGTAAGGCCCCCCGCCGTAGGCGGTTTGTCCGTGTTTCGTCGTAGGCTAACCTTGGCTTGCCAAGGTTAAGGCGCGCAGCGCCGGCCGGAGACAGGTGTGTGGATGAGACTGCGCCGGCAATTGAATTTACGCTCCAGCCCGAGGGGCGCTGCGACCCATGACATGGGCCAGGCTCGGGTGGGGGCCATTGTTTGAACCGCGCCCGTTCATACAAGGAGTTGTTCAATGAACGCGTTCACCGACTACAAGGTGGCCGACCTGGCCCTGGCCGACTGGGGCCGCAAGGAAATCCGCATCGCCGAAACGGAGATGCCCGGCCTCATGGCCATCCGCGAGGAATACGCCAAGAGCCAGCCCCTCAAGGGCGCCCGCATCACCGGCAGCCTGCACATGACCATCCAGACGGCGGTGCTCATCGAGACCCTCATCGCCCTGGGGGCGGAAGTGCGCTGGGCCTCCTGCAACATCTTCTCCACCCAGGACCACGCGGCTGCCGCCATCGCTGCCGAGGGTATCCCGGTCTACGCGGTGAAGGGGGAGAGCCTGACGGAGTACTGGGACTACACCCACAAGATCTTCGAGTGGCCGGACGGGGGTTACTCCAACATGATCCTGGACGACGGCGGCGACGCCACCCTGCTGCTGCACCTGGGCACCCGGGCCGAGCAGGACATCGGCGTGCTGGCCAAGCCCACCAGCGAGGAGGAGACCATCCTGTTCGCCGCCATCAAGGCCAGGCTCAAGACGGATCCGACCTGGTATTCCACCCGCATCAAGCACATCAAGGGCGTGACGGAAGAAACCACCACCGGCGTGCACCGCCTGTACCAGATGCACGAGCGGGGCGAACTCAAGTTCCCCGGCATCAACGTCAACGATTCGGTCACCAAGTCCAAGTTCGACAACCTGTACGGCTGCCGGGAGTCCCTGGTGGACGGCATCAAGCGGGCCACCGACGTGATGGTGGCGGGCAAGATCGCCGTGGTGTGCGGCTACGGCGACGTGGGCAAGGGCTCCGCCCAGGCCCTGCGCGCCCTCTCGGCGCAAGTCTGGGTGACCGAGATCGACCCCATCTGCGCCCTCCAGGCCGCCATGGAAGGCTACCGGGTAGTCACCATGGAATACGCTGCCGACAAGGCCGACATCTTCGTCACCGCCACCGGCAACTACCACGTCATCACCCACGACCACATGGTGAAGATGAAGGACCAGGCCATCGTCTGCAACATCGGTCACTTCGACAACGAGATCGACGTGGCCTCCCTCGAAAAGTACCGGTGGGAGGAGATCAAGCCCCAGGTGGACCACGTCATCTTCCCGGACGGCAAGCGCATCATCCTCTTGGCCAAGGGCCGGCTGGTGAACCTGGGCTGCGCCACCGGCCATCCCAGCTACGTGATGTCCTCCAGCTTCGCCAACCAGACCATCGCCCAGATCGAGCTGTTCAACCACACGGACAGGTACCCCATCGGCGTCTACACCCTGCCCAAACACCTGGACGAGAAGGTGGCCCGGCTGCAACTGAAGAAACTCAACGCCCAGCTCACCGTCCTGACCCCCCAGCAGGCCGCCTACATCGGCGTGCCGGTGGAAGGGCCCTACAAGGCGGCGCATTACCGCTATTGATCGGGCCGCCCCCCCGGGGCGGGGCCTTTTTCTTTTGCGCTTTCCGACTGGGGCGCCCGGCACGCTGCCACCATGGCCAGCAGCCCTGCCCGGTCGAAACCGCTGTCCCGGCAGTCCTGCAAGGCTGCGCGGAGGGCCCGGGCAGAGGGGGTAACCAGCGCCTCGCCGTCGCGGCCGGCACGGTCCAGATCCGGACGGACGATGCCCGCCAGGACGCGGTCGAGGTCCGTCGCTGTCAGCCCCGTATGTCGGGCCAGTCCTTCCGCCACTGCCCGGGGCCGGCTGAACCAGTCCTCGTAATGCACGATGTGGCAATCCGCCCGGGTGTGCCACAAGGCGTCGCAGGTGCGGCGCAGCCAGACCGCTTCGGCCATGTCCCTGGGGGTGCCGTAGGCTTGCATGAAGGACTGGATGACCTTGGCAGGCTCCCGCAGGGCCAGGATGTACTTCGGCGTGATGCCCGCCTGGGTGAACAGCCGCTGCCACAACGGCAGGAAGGACGCAGTGCGGGGGTCCTTGAAGCCCCAGATGCCCGGCCGGGCGACGTGTTCCCCCAGCACGGCGCGCAAGGCTTCTGCCGCGGCGGCGGTTTCGGGGCGGGACAGCCAGTCCCCCGGAATCGGGTGGTAGGGCCAGGCGTCCAGGGCCCGCAGCAGGTCCGCCTGGATCCTGACGATGCGCGCATCCTCGAAAAATCCTTCCGGGTTGTCCCGACGGGCCTGGATCAGCTCGCCGGACACCCGCATGCCCAGGGCCGCCAGCACCTGCATCAGCAGGGAGGTGCCGCTGCGGCCGGAGCCCAGCACCACGACGACGGGACGGGAAGGGGGCATGGGGGGAAGATGGAGCGGGTTCATGGGGTGGAGGATTGTAGGCCCGGCAGGGCGGGAAAATCCCCCGGGCCGTCAAGGTTTCCCCGGGGCCCTTCTTGTGCTCAAATCCCCCTCCTTTGCTTCGCACTGTATTGAGGCACGGCACGCCTGGCGGAAGGGCCGGCCGCCCATCGAGATGAAGATCACCGTAGCCGAACTCATCGTCCGTTACCTGGAACGCCTGGGCGTCGAAGTCCTCTTCGGCATGCCCGGCGCCCATGTGCTGCCGATCTACGACCGGCTGCACGGTTCCCGGGTGCAGAGCGTGCTGGTGAAGCACGAACAGGGCGCGGCCTTCATGGCCGGCGGCTACGCCCGGGCCTCCCACCGGGTGGCGGCCTGCATCGCCACCGCCGGCCCCGGCGCCACCAACCTGGTGACCGGCATCGCCAATGCCTACGCGGACCGCTTGCCGGTGCTGGTGATCACCGGCGAGACCTCCACCTACATCTTCGGCAAGGGGGGGCTTCAGGAAAGCGCCGGCGAGGGCGGGGCCATCGACCAGGTGGCCCTGTTCGCCGGCCTGACCCGCTACCGCAAGCTCATCGAGCGCACCGACTACCTGGGCCAGGTGCTGAATCAGGCCACCCGGGCCCTGCTGGGCCCGGACCCGGGGCCGGTGCTGCTGTCCATTCCCTTCAACGTGCAGAAGGAGCTGGTGGAGGCCGCGGTGCTGGAGCAGGTGCATCTGCCCCATGGGCCGGCTCCTGCTGTCAGGCAGGCCGGCCCCGTGCCGGAACTGGCCCGGCTCATCCGCCAAGCGCGCTATCCGGTCATGGTCGCCGGCTATGGTTGCATCCGCGCCGGCGCCCGGGGTGAGGTGACCCGCCTGGCCGAGGCCCTGAACATCCCCGTGGCCACCAGCCTGAAGGGCAAGGGGGTGGTGCCCGAGGGCTCGGCCCTGTCCCTGGGCTGCCTGGGCGTCACCTCCAACGGCGGCGCCTACCGCTATATCGTCGACCAGGCCGACCTGCTGGTCTTCCTGGGGGCCGGGTTCAACGAACGCACCAGCTACCTTTGGGACGCCCGGTTGCTGGAAGGCAAGCGCCTGGCCCAGGTGGACCGGGATGCAGCCCAGCTGGGCCGGGTGTTCCGCCCGGACGTGGCCGTCCATGGCGACATCCGGGAGGTGGTGGGGGAACTGCTGGACCGGCTGGCGGACTGCCCGCCCAAGGATCTGGACCGGCTGGCCGGCCACCGCCAGGACCAGGCCGTTCCGGACGAGGTCCGGCGCGGGGAGCGTGCCCGCTTCCATCTCATGGAGGCCTTCTTCCGCCACCTGGCCCGGCGCTTTCCCGAGGACACCCTGATCTTCGACGACAACATCGTCTTCGCCCAGAGCTTTCTGGACGTCTCCCATGCCAACCACTATTTCCCCAATACCGGCATCTCCTCGCTGGGCCACGCCATCCCTGCCGCCATCGGCGCCAAGTTCCACTTCCGCGATGCCCCGGCCTTCGCCATCCTGGGAGACGGGGGCTTCCAGATGTGCGGCATGGAGCTGATGACGGCGGTGAACTACCGCATCCCCCTCAACACCGTGGTCATCAACAACGGCAGCATGAGCCTCATCCGCAAGAACCAGTTCCAGCTCTACGGCGAGCGCTACATCGACTGCGACTTCGTCAACCCGGACTTCAGGCTCCTGGCGGCGGCCTTTGGCCTGCGGCACTACCGGGTGGAGTCGGAGGCCGACCTGGACGGTCTGTTCGCCGAGGCCGACCTGGAGAGGGGCCTCAACCTCATCGAAATCCTGTTGGACAAGCATGTCTTCCCCAGTTATCTGTCGGCTCGCTGATACCGACGGGCAGATTGCCGCCCAGCGCCAGGTCATCGCCCGGGCCGAGGCCGCCCTCTGGGAGGGGGGCTTCAACGAGGGGCGGTTGGCCACCTACCAATCCGCCTGGCGCCGGCTGGAAGCCCTGATCGCCGCCCGGGGAGAGCCCGACCGCCGACACGGCTTCGTGCTGGTCATCCCCGTGGCCGACAGCCCCCGGCACCTGCGCACCTGTCTGGCCAGCCTGCTGGACCTGTGCCGGGCCTACGGCTACGGCGGCCAGGACGGGGACGGGCGCTGGCGCAAGGTTTCCGTGCTGCTGGCGGATGATTCCGCCGACCCGGCGGTGCTGGCGGAGAACCGGGCCATCGCGGCGGCCTTCGCCGCCCGGGGCCTGCGCATCCATTATTTCGGCCCGGCGGAGCAGATGGCCCTGGTGGACCGCCTGGCCGGCCTGGATCTGGCCCCCATCGTCGGCGACCACGCCCGCCCGGCCTTCGCCCACAAGGGCCAGGCCATGATGCGCAACATCGCCTACCTGAAGCTGGCCGAAATGGCGACGGCGGAATCCGAGGCCCTGGGCGGCCCCCTGCTGTGCTACACCCTGGACGCGGACCAGAGCTTCCAGGTCAAGGTGGCCACCGCCGCCGGCGATGCCCAGGCGGCGGCCTTGAGCTTTTTCCACCAATTGGAC
>Ga0272446_1004480_pt1 | contig 16488 bp, 13 predicted proteins | sample YNPCB0061_FD_194587 | JGI IMG/M metagenome (GOLD analysis project Ga0272446, IMG submission 194587) | Hot spring microbial mat communities from Yellowstone National Park, WY, United States - YNP-CB-006-1 | ecosystem: Environmental > Aquatic > Thermal springs > Hot (42-90C) > Sediment | place... | reverse complement strand
CGTTTAGCCGGGCAGGCCCGGCGGCCTGTCGCACACAGGATTCGTTTGGCTGGGCAGGCCCGGCGGCCTGTCGCACACAGGATTCGTTTAGCCGGGCAGGCCCGGCGGCCTGTCGCACACAGGATTCGTTTGGCTGGGCAGGCCCGGCGGCCTGCCCTACATAGGCCTGCTCTACATATCCAACCATGCCTGCGGTCAGCGTCATCATCCCTGCGTACAACCAGGGGCACTATCTCGGCGCGGCTGTGCGAAGTGTGCTCAGCCAGACCTGGCCCGACTACGAAGCCATCATCGTAGACGACGGCTCGACAGACAACACGCCCGAGGTTGCTGGCGCGTTCACCGACCCGCGCATTCGCTACATCCGTCAGGAGAATCGCGGGCTGTCGGGCGCGCGCAACACCGGCATACGTCACGCGAGCGGCGAACTGATCAGCTTTCTCGATTCGGATGATTTGTTTCTGCCGGAGAAGCTGACGCTGCTGATCGAGGCCTTGCGCGCGCGGCCCGATCTGGGCATGGTGGCCGGCCAGGCCATCATCATCGACGAGCACGGCCGGCCGACCGGCAGATCGTTCACGGCCCCGCTCCCGGAGGACGGCGCCCAACTGCTGATCTGGAACCCGCTGCACGTGGGCAGCGTGCTGGCGCGCCGCGAGTGGATCGACCGCGCCGGCCTGTTCGATGAGACCTTGCGCTCTTACGAGGACTGGGACATGTGGCTGCGGCTGGCGCGCGCCGGCTGCCGCTTTGGCTGGGTCGATCGGCCGGTGTCGCTGTATCGTTTCCATCGCGGCCAGATGACGCGCAACGGCGAGCAGATGACGCGAGCCACCTTCGCGGTGCTTGACAAGGTGTTCGGCGATCCGGCCCTTCCTGCCAGTTGGGCCGCGCTGCGCGATCGCGCCTACGCGCACGCCCATTTGCGCGCCGCCGCGCAAGCCTATCAGGCCCGCGCTTTCGACCGCGCTCGATCGGCCATGGACGAGGCAATCCGCCTGGACCCGCAACTGGCAGCCGATGACGCCAATCAGATCGCCCGGCGCATTGCGGCGTGGGCCGAAGATCCGCGAACGCCCGATTCCCTGGCTTACCTCGAAGCCGTATATGCGCATTTGCCCGATAGCCTGGACGCGCTGCGGCGCCGGGGCAGGACAGTTCTCGCTCAGGCGGCGGTGCAGTACGCCTTCGAGTCCTTTGAGCGCGGCGATCTGGCGCAGGCGCGCGCTTTGCTGCTGCGCGGCTTGCGCCACCAGCCGGTGTGGCTGACCAACCGGGGCGCGTGGTCGATTCTGATGCGCTCTCTGCTGTCTCGCGGGCCAGGCTGACTGCTCGGGAACAGTGATGCAAACTGTAGAAAGGTGAACACGCTATGCCGGGTTTGATTGGCTATGTCGGCGACGCGCATGCCGGCGAGCCGGCTGCATACCTCGCGGCAATGGGTCGCGCGTTGCAGGATGAGCGATCGCATACCGTCGAGACACACGCTGAAGCCGGCTTTGGGCTGGGTCGGGTCAGCCTCGGCCTGCTCAATCCTCAGCCTCAGCCGATTTGGAATGCGGAGCGCACGCGCTGCATCGTCATGGAAGGCGAGGTCTATGACTACGACGATGTGGCGCGTCGATTGCCCGGCCCCGCGCCGGCCAATGACCCGGAGTTCCTGCTGCGCCTGTACGAGGCGCGCGGCGAGGATTTTGCCTGCGAGCTGAACGGCGCGTTTGCGGCGGCTATCTGGGACAGCCCGGCGCGCAAGCTGGTCGTGGTCAACGATCGCATCGGACTTGTGCCCGTGTACTATGCCCGTCGCGGAGACGGCCTGATCTTCGGCGGGGGCGTGCGGGCGTTGCTGGCCGATCCGGCTGTGTCGCGGCAGATCGATCCGGTCGCCATCGGCCAGTTCCTGACGTTCCAGCACCCGCTGGGCGATCGGACTTTTCTGGCCGATGTGCGCCTGTTGCCGGGATCGTCAGTCCTCACCTTTCAGAATGGCCGGCTGAGTGTGCGTCGCTACTGGGACTTGCGCTATGCCGAGCGTCATGCTTTCCGCAGCGAAGCGGACTATGTGGAGGAATTGCTTCACCTGCTGCGACAGGCTGTGAAGCGACAAGCGCGCGATAGCCTGCCCACCGGCGTGCTCCTGAGCGGCGGCCTCGACTCGCGCGTGCTCCTGGCATTCTTGAGCGACGCCATTAAAGACAAGCTGTTTTCGTTCACGTGGGGCGTGCCCGGCTGCGACGATGCGCGATATGCGCGCGAGGTTTCGGCGATTGCCGGCGCCGAGCATCATTTCTTCGAACTGAAGCCCGATTACCTGCTCACTCTGGCGGAGAAGAGCGTGCGCCTGACCGATGGCATGGGCAGCGTGGTCAACCTGCATGCGCTGGCGACGCTCGACGCGCAGACCCGCTATGCCAAAGCCATTTACAAAGGCTTCATGGGCGACGCGATGATGGGCTATGGACTCAGCCTGCATTTCTGGTCCAACTGCGATCGTGAGCATATCGCCGAAGCGCATTACTTCGCTCACGCGGATCAGAATTTGCTGGCGTTCAAGCTGGCCGAGCACGGGGAATTGTTCACACCGGCGTTTGGCCGGCAGGTTGGCTCTGGCGTTTGGGATGGCTACCGCGCCGCGCTGCAGGAATGCCCCGCGCCCCAACTGGCCCAGCAGCGGCTGTACTTCGACCTGCGCCAGCGCGTGCCGCGCATGACCATCAACGGCGTCGAAGTTGTGCGCAGCCTGGCCGTGGCGCGCATGCCCTTCTGCGACAACGACCTGATCGATTTCACGCTGCGCGTCCCACCCGGCCTGTTGTACGGCCGCTACCTGATCAAGAAGGCGTTTGCGCAAGCGTTCCCTGCGCTGGCAAAGGTTCCCTACACAGACACCGGCCTGCCCATGCTCCCGTGCGCGCGCGATGTGCTGATCCGCCTGGAGCAACAGATGCGCTGGCGCCTGCGCGCGCTGGGGTTGACCTGGGTGCAAGAGCCAAAGCGCCGGCCCTACGCCAACTACAACCACTGGCTGCGCACGACGCTGCGACCATGGGTCGAGGATGTATTGTTGAGCGAGCGCGCGGCGCAGCGCGGCATGTTCAACCCGGCCACGGTGCGCCGGCTGGTTCAAGAGCAGGCGGCCGGGGAGAAACACGCGGTGAAGTTGGGCGCGCTGTTGACCGTCGAGCTGTGGCGCCGCCAATTCGTGGATTGACGTTCACACAAGGCATCGGGATGAAACTTGGAATCGCAATCAAAGACACGTGGAGCTTCTTCACAGAGATCTATGAAGACCTGAAGCAGCGCCACGAGACGAGTCTGTTCAAGCCCAGGCAGATCAAGGCGCCTGTCATCAGCCGGCGCGTCAACGATTTTCTATTCAGACGCGACTTGCAGGCGTTTCTGCGCGCCAATGATGTGGTGTTCTTCGAATGGGGCAGCGACTTTCTGGCCGCCGCCAGCCAGTTGTCCAAGACCTGCGGCATCATCACCCGCATTCACCGTTACGAGTTGTACACGTGGGCCGACCGGATCAACTGGGATGTGGTCGACAAGGTGATCCTCGTCAGCAAGGCCAAGCAGCGCGAGTTCAACGCGCGCTTCCCGGCCCATGCCGCCAAAACAGAAGTGATCTACGAGGCGGTCTCGCTCGACCAGTTCCACCCCGGCCCGCGCAAATTTAGCGCCGACATCGGCACGCTGTGCCACCTGGTGCCGCGCAAGCGCGTGTACGAATTGATCCTGGCCTTCTCTGAGCTGGCCTGGCACGAGCCGGGCGCGCGGCTGCACATCGGCGGCGGCCCCAAGCCGAGGTTCAAGGATTACCACGCCGCGCTGCACAGTCTGGTGCGCGAGTTGGGCATCCAGGACAAAGTGGTTTTCTACGGCAACGTCACCGATCCGGCTGCGTGGTATCGCAACATCGACATCTTTGTCTCCAACAGCTACTCCGAGGGGTTGCAGGTGGCGTCGATCGAGGCGATGGCCTCGGGATGCATGGTGTTCTCGCATCGCTGGGAAGGCGCTGACGAACTGCTGCCCGAGGACTGTCTGTACTACACCGACACTGAGCTGGTTCAGCGCATTCGAGACTACTGCGCCAGCGCCGAATCAGAGCGCCAGCGCCGGCGCGATGGCTTGCAGGCAGCAGCCCGCCAGCGGTTCAGCGTCGATGTGACGAAGGCGCAGATTCGCCGGGCGATCGACGAGGTGGGCGCCGGCCTGGGCGGAAGCGCCCGTCCTCAGGGCGCGCTGGCGCGCCATGCCGGCTGAGGCCGGCCCGTGCTTGCGGCAACTCGATCATGAAAATCGGCTACATCATGGAAGCCGGCGAGGCTGACGTGCGCAAGCGCCCGCTCTCCGGCCCGGCCAACCACGTGCGCCAGGTGATCCTGGCGCTGCAGTCGCTTGGGCACACCGTGCGCCTGCTGGCGCGCTGGGACGATGCGGACTCCGTCCGCCGCATCTGGCTGTCCGACGACCTCGATCACTTTGCGCCGGTGACGGTGCCGTTGGTCGATCTCGGCCCGGTGCGCTGGGTCGAGCGGGCAGCGCGGCGCATCCAGCGCGAATTGCAGTTGCCCTATTTCAACTGGTTCGAGAGTCTGCGCTTCGGTCTCGCCTGCCGGCAAACGCTGCGCGGATTCGATCTGTTGTATGAGCGGATTGGGTGGGTGTCCTACGGCGGCGGCTACGCCTCGCGCTGGCTGGGCATTCCGCTGGTGCTCGAAGAGAACGGCAACCACCTTGCGACCATGGAAGCGATCGGCAACGCGCCCACGGGCTTTCAGCGCCGGCTTGAAGTCTGGTTGATGCGCAAAGCCATGCGCCGGGCTGCTCACGTGGTGGCTGCCGGCCAGAAATGGCGCGAGCACTTCATCGAGCGATGGGGCGTCGATCCCGGCATCGTCACAACAGTCGAGAGCGGCACGGAACTGGTCAAGCTGCTCGATCGCAGTGATCTGCGCAGTTTCCGCGATCGCGGCGACGATGACGGCCATATCACCACGCTGGCCTACGTGGGCGGTTTTTACCCCTGGCATGGTGTGCCAGTGCTGTTGCGCGCAGTGGCCGGCGCGCGCGCCGCCGGCGAGCAAGTCAGAGTTGTCCTGATCGGCGCCGGCAAGGGTGAAGCAGAGGCGCGCCGGTTGACCGATGAGTTGGGTCTGGCCGGCGCGGTCACCTTTGCCGGTCATCTGACTGCCGAGCAATTCGCGCCCATTCTGGCCGACGCAGATATCGGCGTGTCGCCGTATTGCGGCTGGAATGAGTTCTCCGGCCTGAAGATTCTCGACTACAAAGCAGCCGGCCTGGCTGTGATCGCTTCGGGGCAGGATGGGCAACCGCCCACCGTCCGGCATGGTGAAACCGGCTTGATTGTTCCGCCGTGTGACGAGGACGCGCTGCGCGATGCCATCGTGCAGCTTTGCCGCGATCCACAGCGCCGGCGGCGGATGGGCCGGGCTGCGCGGCAGGACGCGGAAGACCATCACGGCTGGGATCACACCGCGCGCCAACTGGAGCGCATTTTCAATCAACTGGTGGCGCAATGACCACGACCTCATTAACGCGGTCTGATTCGCCCGCCGTCAGCGTGATCATTCCGAACTACAACCATGCCCGCTATGTCGCGCAGGCGATCGAGAGCGCGCTCGCGCAGACGTATCGCAATTGCGAGATTCTCGTCATCGACGACGGCTCCACAGACAACAGCCGCGAGGTGATCGCGCCGTTTATGGACCGCGTGCAATACGTGTGGCAGCCGAACCAGGGCCTGTCGGCGGCGCGCAACACCGGCGTGCGCGAAAGCCGGGGCCGCTACATCGCGCCGCTGGATGCCGATGACGTGTGGTTCCCGCACTATCTGGCGACGATGGCGCCGCTGCTGGATGGCGATCCGAGCGTGGGCGCTGCCTATTCCGGCTGGCGTTACATCGACGCGAACGGCGATCTGTTGCCGCAGCAATCCACGCGCACTGTCCCGCCGGAGCAGTTCTATGAAACGCTGGCTTACACCAACTTCCTGGTGCCAAGCGGGGTGCTGGTTCGGCGCGAATGTCTGGAGCAGGCCGGCCCGTTCGACGTCAACCTGCGCGCCGTGGAAGACCGCGATATGTGGTTGCGCATTGCGCGCGTCCACAAAGTGGTTGGCGTGCCGCGCGTGCTGGTCGGTTATCGCACGCACGGCGAGAACATGACGCGCGATCTGGCGCGCATGGAGACAGCCCGCCGCTGCGTGGCGGCCAGGCATTTCGGCCCGGCCGAAGGCGATCCGCAAGACTGGCCGCCGTTGCGCCGACGGGCCTGGGGCGGTTTGCATCTGCGGACTGCGCTCGACCATTTTCAGGCCGGCGACCTCGACGGCGGGCGCGCGCATCTCAAGCAAGCGTTCGCAATCTATCCTGATGTGGCCGGGGACTTCGAGGCGTTCTACGAAATGGGCTGCGCCAATCAGCCGCGCGGCGCGCGTGGCTCGACGGACACGCTGGATATCGAGCGCAACGCGGCGCTCATCATCGACAGCCTGGATGTCGTGTTCGCCGACCCGCATCTGCCGCCGGCTTCGCAGGCCGCGCGCCGGCGGGCCTATGGCTGCGCGGCGCTCGCGCTCGGCGCGCTGGCTTACAACACCCGCCGCTTTGCGCTGTCCCGGCGCTATCTGCTGCGCGCCGCTCGCAGCGATGCGCGACTCATCGGCAACGCGCGCTGGCGCAACACGCTGGCGAAAGCGTTGCTGAAACCTCTGGCGCAGGGAGACTCAAAGACGTGAAGATCCTCATCGCAGTGCATCATTTCCCGCCGCGCTTCCAGGCCGGCGCCGAATTGCGCGCCTATCGCACCGCCAACTGGATGCGCAAGCACGGGCACGACGCGCGTGTTGTCGCTGTCGAGCGCATCGACCAGGGGCCGCATGATGGCGTGGCCTGGCAGGACGACGACTACCAGGGCGTGCCGGTGCGCCGGCTGTCTTACGACCTGAACAAAGCGCTGGCGGCCCGTCCAGCCGACCGGCTGCAATGGGAATATGACAACCCGTGGATCGAGCGCCACCTGGCCGGTTATCTGTCCGAATGGCGCCCTGATCTGTTTCATCTCATCAGTGGGTACATGATGGGCGCGGGGGTGTTGAAGGCGGCCCGGCAGGCGCAAGTGCCGTCCGTTGTGACGCTGGTGGACTTCTGGTTTTTCTGCCGCCGGCTGACGCTGTTGCGGCCAACGGGCCGGCTCTCCAGCTCGACCGAATATGACCCTCGCGCGTGCGCGCGGTGCTTCTTCGAGGAGAAGCGCCGCTTCCGGCTGGCGGCGCAATCGGCGCCGGCGCTGGCCGACGCATTCTGGTCGCTGGCATTCTCGACCGGGCTGGGCAATGTGCTTGGTCTGGGCGACATTGTGCGTCGATTCGAGGCCCGTTATCGAGATCTGATGGCAGCCTTGCAGACGGCGCAGGCCATCGTGTGCCCGTCGCGCTTCCTGATCGAGACGTTTATGGCGCATGGCATCGACCGCGATAAGCTGGCGCTGAACACGCATGGCCTCGACACATCGACATGGTTGCCGGCTGCGCCGCGCGCGCCGGATGGCGTGTTCCGCATCGGCTACATCGGCCAGATCGAGCATCACAAAGGCGTGCATCTGGCGGTGCAGGCGTTGTCGAAGTTGCGCGCCGACCGGCCGCTTGAGTTGCTGATCTATGGCAACGAACAGGCCGCGCCGCATTACACCGAGTTCCTGCGCCGGCAGATCGCCGGCGATGGGCGCATCAGGATCATGGGCCGCTACAAGAATGAGCAGGTGGCTCAGATCCTGTCGCAGTTCGACGCGCTGGTGATTCCGTCGATGTGGAATGAGATCGGCCCCTGGACGCTCTTCGAGGCGTTTGAAGCCCGGCTGCCGGTGGTGACCACGAACCTGCCGAATATGTCCTATGTGGTCGAGCATGGCCACAACGGCCTGCTGTTTCGAGCCGGTGATGCGGGTGATCTGGCGCGCCAGCTTCAGCGACTGATCGACGACCCGGCGTTGCCGGCGCGTCTGGTGTCGCAAATCCCGCCGGTCAAGAAGATAGACGAAGAAATGGCGATTTTGCAGGACGTATACAGGAGGGTGGCATGTCAGACCCGCATGTGATCACAGTCATTTTGAACACCAACCATCGCGACGATACGCTGGCGTGTCTGGACTCCTTGCGCCACACGTTATACCGCGCCCACAGCGTGATCGTGCTCGACAACAACTCCAGCGACGGCTCGGTGGAGGCGGTGCGCAGCCTGTTTCCCGAAGTGGAGGTGGTCAACCTTGAGCGCAACCTGGGCTATGGCGGCAACAACAACGTGGGCATCGAACTGGCCCGCCAGCGCGGCGCAGACTGGATCTTTGTGCTGAACGAGGACACGATTCTGGCGCCTGACTGCGTCACCCGCCTGGTCGAAGCGGGCGAGAGCGATAGGCGCATTGGCATGGTTGGCCCCATGGTGTATCACCATTCCGAGCCGGACGTGATTCAGTCAGCCGGCGGCAGGCTTGGGCCGGCCTGGGAGGCGTTGCATTACGGAGAGAACGAACGCGACCGCGGCCAGTTCGACCGTCCGCGCGATGTGGACTGGCTGTCGGGCTGTTCGATGCTGATCCGGCGCGCTTGCGTCGAACACGCCGGCGCGCTCGACGACCGCTTCTTCTACTACTACGATGAGACAGAGTGGTGTCTGCGCGCCCGGGAATATGGCTGGCGGATCGTGCACGTGCCGGCGGCCAAATTGTGGCACAAAGGCGTGCAGCGCCAGTATCGTCCCAGCCCCAATGTCACCTACTACAACACGCGCAATCACTTTCTGATGCTGGCCAAGCGCCGGGCGCCGCTCAAGGTCTGGCTGGCGGCGTGGCAGGCCACGCTGCGCACGCTGACCAGTTGGACGGTCAAACCGCGCTGGCGCGCCATGCACGAGCACCGGAACGCCATGTGGCAGGGCGCGCTTGATTTTGTGCGCAGGCGCTGGGGCATGCGCGCAGCCTGATGGTTTGCGGTGGGTGATGTCATGTTGAACGGCAAAGTCAAAGCGCGGGCAACTGACCTGGCCATTTTCGGCGGCTGCCCCGCTTTTGAAGAGGCGTTGTATGTCGGGCGTCCGAATGTGGGCGATCGCCGGCTTTTTCTGCGGCGGGTTAACGCGGCGCTGGACCGGCGCTGGTTGACCAACAACGGGCCTTTTGCGCGCGAGTTCGAACAGCGCATCCAAAGCCGAACCTGCGTGGAGCACGCTGTGGCAGTGTGCAACGCCACGGTCGGCCTGGAGATACTGGCGCGCGCGCTGGGCCTGAGCGGCGAGGTCATTGTGCCGGCCTTCACGTTCATCGCCACTGCCCACGCCTTTCGCTGGTTGGGACTCACTCCCGTGTTCTGCGATGTGGACCGCGTCACCCACAACATCGATCCACTTCAGGTCGAGGCGCTCATCACCCCGCGCACAAGCGCGATTGTGGGCGTGCATCTATGGGGCCGGCCCTGCGAAGTGTCTGCGCTCGAAGCGCTGTCCCGGCGCCATGGACTTAAGCTGCTCTTCGACGCCGCCCACGCGTTCGGGGCGTCCTATCGCGGTCGCAGGGTGGGCGGCTTCGGCGACGCCGAGGTGTTCAGCTTCCACGCCACCAAAAGCATCAATGCCCTGGAGGGCGGGGTGGTGACAACCAACGACCCCGCGCTGGCGCAGCGTGTCCGGCAGATGCGCGATTTCGGCTTCGGCGCCGATCACGAGGATGTGGCCGACGTCGGCACGAATGGCAAGATGAACGAGATCTCAGCGGCGATGGGCCTTACGCTGCTCGACAGCATGGACGACATTATTGCCGCGAACCGGCAGGTATACCGGCGCTACCTGTACGGCCTGGCAGGCATTCCGGGGATACGCCCCCTTGTCTACGACGAGTGCGAGGACAACACATATCACTACATTGTTCTGGAAGTGGACGAAGCGCAGGCCGGCTTGAGCCGCGACCAGCTCCTGCAGATTCTGTGCGCAGAGAATGTGATGGCGCGACGCTACTTCCACCCGGGATGCCACCGGGCCGAGCCGTATCGTTCAGACCCGCGATATGCCGATGTGACGATGCCGGTGACGGATGAACTGTCGCAGCGCGTGCTGGCTCTGCCGTCAGGAAGCGCGGTGGGGACCGACAAGGCTGATGCAATCTGTCACTTGATTCATCTGGCGGTTGCCGGGTCTGCGCAGGTCAGATCGCTTTTTGCGGCGCGCACTGATCTCGCGCAATACCAGGCGTTGTTCAGACATGTCAGAAATGATCTGTGCGCCAGGATGGAGGGAACCGCATGACCTGTTTGCAGCCAGGGCGTGTCGGTGTTGTCTACTGGCGGAAAGAAACGGACTTGTTGTCGCTCATCTCTGGCACAGCTCGCGACCTGGGCTGCGAGGTGACGAACTTCTCCGCCGATTCCCGCGTGCCTCAGGGCCTGGACGTTGTGCTCGCCTGCGGGCCGTTTGGCAGCCTGGCGCCTCTGGGCAGTCAATTGTCGCGTATGCCGCCGGGCGAGCGGCCGGCGCTGGCGCTGTGGATGACGGAGCAATTCTCGAACCCGGCGCTGCCGGCCTGGGCCCAGCGCCTGGCCGGCGCAGCCCGTTCGCGTCTAGAGCGGCTGGCCTACCACGAAACGGACGCCGGCGTGTGGCAACTGAACCCGCGCCTCCAGCCGTTCACTCGCCGGGCGCACCGGCTGCGCTACTTTGGCGATCTGATGTGGCTGCGCGAGGCCGGCGCGCTGACGGTGTTGGCCGTTGGCTCGCGCTGGATCGCGCAATACCTGAAAGCGCGCGGCATCGACGCCATGGTGGCGTTTATCGGTGCGCATCCGAGCTGGGGCGCGGACCTGAACCTGGAGCGCGATGTGCCGGTCTTGTGGCTGGGCAAGGTGGCGTCCAGCCGGCGCCGGCGTGTGCTTCAGGCTGTGCGCGCAGACCTGCGCCGGCGCGGCCTGGACATGCTGATGGTCGATGGCGAGGAGCATCCCTACGTGTTCGGCGACGAGCGCACCAGGCTTCTGAACCGCACACGCGTGGTGCTGAATATCCTGCGCGAACCCTGGGACAATCATTCGCTGCGCTATTTCCTGGCTGCGCCCAATCGCGCCATGGTCGTCACCGAACCGACCTATCCGCACACACCGTTTGAGCCGGGCGTTCATCTCGTTTCGGCGCCGGTTGACCAACTGGCCGACACGATCGCGCACTACGTGACGCACGAGACAGAGCGCAGTCGGATCGCCGAACGAGCGTATGAGCTGGTCACATCAGAGTTGACCATGCGCCGCTCTGTGAGCGACATCCTGACGCAGGCCATGACCCGGCGTCCGCCTCTGTGACCCGTTGCGCGACACGCCCTGCCGGGCAATACGCAATACGCAAATACCCAATACCACGATTGAGGAGTTAAAGACAACAATGAGTAAGGCGCGATTGATTTACCTTGGGTCTGAAGTGACCTACTTCGTGATGTTTATCGTCGGCCGGGTGGGGAGCAACTTCCTGACCAGTTCGATGAATGCCCATCCCAACGTGATGGCCCTGAACGAGACGCTCATGGACATGACCGCCGAGCAGCAGCGCGAGTGGACACTCAGGTTTCTGACACCCCCGCTGGTCAGCCGCAAGGGCGCCATCGGCTTCAAGATCAAGCCGGTTCAGCTTGCCGATCGCGCCGGCTACGCGCAGTTGTTGCGCGAGCAGAAGCCGAAGATCATCCATATCTGGCGTCGCAACCGGATCAAGTCGGTCATCTCGCACCTGAATGGCAAGCGCCTGGAGAAGGCCACCGGCATGTGGAACCTGTATGATGAGTCCAGGCGACTGCCGCCGTTCGAGGTTGACTTCGCCGAGTTTGAAAGGGCGCTTCGCAACCGCGAGCAGACGGATCGCGAATCGGCGGACTATGTGAGCAGTCTGGGTTTGCCGACGCTATCCATCACTTACGAGGAGATGTTGCAAGACATCAACGCGGTGCTGGCGCGGACGTTTGAGTTTCTGAAGGTTGCGCCGCTGCCCGTGAAGCCGAGCACCTTCAAAGCCACCAGTGACGACCTGCGCGAAGTTATCACTAATTTCGACGCCCTGCGCGCGCGCTACGCCGGCACCGAATACGAAGCAATGTTCGACGAGGTGCTGGTCCATGCGCCGGCGCCGGCTGCGCAGCGCGCCTGAAGGGGCTGCAACGCGCCGCGAATCAAGCGAGTGGATGATGTCCAGGATTTTGCTGATTGGCAACAAGCCGCCGCAGTTCGATGCGACCGCCAGGGTTGAAGCGGCGCATTATCGCACCTGGCAATTCCTCCAGCCGTTGCTGGAGGATGGACACGCGGTATGCCTGTGCGTCGAAGATGCGGCGCCCTCTCCAAACGGCTCTGGGCCGCAGCAGCTTTCTGAGCCGTGGCGCGAGCGGCTGTCCTATCATCCAATCGCGTTTAACCGCGCCGGATGGATCAGCCGGCTTCAGCGCATTCATGACGCCTTCGCTCCCGATGTCGTTGTGGCGGTCAATTTCGCGCCGTGCCTGTACGCCACGCGCCTGCGCACTACCCGGCCAGTCTGGATGGATATCTACGGGGATTACCTCACGATCATGCAACTGGCGGCCTATCGCCGCCGGTCGAATCGGGGCCTGCCCACGAGCATTGCGTTCATGCAACAGGTGCTGCAGCGGGGTGATGTCTTCTCGGCCTGCGGCGCGCCTCAGGCGCACATGACCGTGGGAGAACTGGCGATGGCGGGCCGGCTCAACTGGCGGACAACCGGCTACGAGTTCGTGCGCATCATCCTGCCGGGCGCGCCATCCACCGGCGTTGCGCTGCCATCCCCCTCATCGCCCCGCAAGCGGCCCGCGCTTGCCGAGGCCGGCGTTCAGGCCGATGATTTTGTGGTCTTGTGGTGCGGCGGCTACAACACGTGGACCGATGTGGACACGCTCTTTGCCGCGCTGGAATCGGTCATGGCGCGCGACCCGCGCGTGCGCTTCGTGTCCATCGGCGCCAGCACATACTCGGCCCCGGAGACGCAATACCAGCGTTTTGAGTCCATGATCGAACGCTCCGCGCATCGCGCGCGCTATCATCTGTTGGGCTGGCGACCCTGGGGCCAGATCGCCGGCTATTACCGGGACAGTGATGTCGGGCTGAACGTGGATGCGATGCACTATGAGACCGTGTATGGCACGCGCACGCGGTTGTTGGAGATGATGTCAGCGGGGCTGCCGGTGATCACGACCGAGGGGTGCGAGTTGAGCTATCGGTTGCGCGACCATGGCGCCGGCCTCAGCTTTGCCGCAGGCGACACCCACGCGCTGGCCGGCCACATTCTGTCCCTGTCGCGCGATCCTGAGCGTCGAGATCAGCTGGCCCGGCGTGCGATCGAGTGCGCGCGCGCCGATCTGTCCTTCGCCGAGACGACGCGTCCTGTGCGAGACTGGGTCAAGTCACCCAGCCTGGCGCCGGATCGCGCCGCGTCCAGCGCGCAGCATCGCATCACACAGGCAACCCATCATGCCCGCGCCGCCGCCCGCCAGATGATCTGGCAACTGACCGGCCTGGACAGGTAGAGATCGCTCGCGGGTCTGGCCGCCATGGCAGGGCCGGCGCAGCGCGAAAAATCCGAATGGCGACACACACTCCTCACAAGATGTCCCGGCCGTGGCTCGAGCACGTCCGGCTCCCGCTGTCTCGCGTGCTGCTGATTGCAGCAGCCATCCTCGGCAGCGCCGTGCTGGCATACCGCGCAGACGTGATCTATGTGGGCGCTCTGTTGGGTCTGGCAGGGCTGGCTGTCATCATCCGCAAACCGCACCTCGGCGTTATCGCTCTGATCCCGGTCAGTATGCTCGCGCCGGTCAGCATCGGCACGGGAACGGGAACGGAGATTAACGCCACTATCGCGCTGTTGGCGGCGCTTCTGGTGTTGTGGCTGTTGTCGATGATGCTGCGGCGTCAGGTGCGATTTATTGCTTCGCCGGTGATCGTCCCGGCGTTCGCGTTTGGCGTGGCCGCCATTCTGTCTTTTCTGTCCGGTCAGTTGCCGTGGTTTGTGGCGTTGCCGGCGCCCATCGCGGCCCAGATCGGCGGGCTGGCGCTCATGCTGCTCGCGGTGGGGGCGGTGATTCTGGCGGCCCATCAGATGCAGGACGTGCGCTGGCTGCGCTGGCTCACCTGGGTGTTCCTGGCGCTGGGCGCCGTATATCTGGCAAGCCGCATCATCCCAGGTGGCCGGCCTGTCACGCGCCTGTTCCAATATGGCTCCGAGTCCAGCATGTTTTGGACCTGGATCATGGCTGTGGCGTTCAGCCAGGCGCTCGTCAACCGAAGTCTGAGCAAGGGCTGGCGGTTGGCGCTATTCGCCATTGTTGGCATGGCGGTCTACATCGGCTTTTTCCAGCGGCGCGACTGGACTTCGGGGTGGATGCCGGGGATGATTGCCATGCTCATCGTCGTGTGGATGGCTCACCCACGTTTGGGGGTGTTGGCGATCCTCGTGGGCGGCGTGGTCGCCCTCTTTCAGCTCGATGTCATCCGCGGTCTGGTGTATATCGGCGACAACGAGTACAGCGCCTTCACCCGCCTGGAAGCCTGGGGCATCCTGCTGGAGATTGCGAAGGTGAACCCTGTGCTGGGTCTGGGGCCGGCCAACTACTACTTCTACACGCCGCTCTTCCCGATTCTGGGCTATGCGGTCAGCTTCAACTCGCACAACAACTACATCGACCTGATCGCCCAGACCGGCGCGCTTGGGCTGGGGTGTTTTCTGTGGTTCAGCGCGCGCTTGCTCCAGGTGGGATGGCGCGTGTGGCGCGCGTATCTGAGACCGCCGCCCGATTCCGCGCTCCGGCCGGCCTTCTTCGCCCGCTCGTCGCCGCGTCCGCTGTCGGATGTTGCGGGCCGGCTGCCGCTGGAGAACTTGTTCGACGCGCGCGACGCGCACTTTCTGCATGCCTTTGTTATCGGCGCGTTCAGCGGTTTTGCCGCAACGCTGTTCTCCGGCATGTTGGGAGATTGGTTCCTGCCATTTGTTTACAACGTGGGGTTTGTGGGGTTTCGCTCGGCGATCTACGGCTGGCTGTTCATCGGCGGCCTCGTTGCGGCGGCGCAGATCATCAAGGCCCGGCAGTCGTCCTCAGAGCCGGCGGAGATGCCTGCGACGCCGCCCATGAACATGCCCCATCGCCGGCGCGTTTGACATTTGCGGCGCTTGTCGCCGTCATGCCATGATTCATCTTTCCATCGTTATCGTTAGCTGGAACACCCGCGAGTTGCTGGAGCAGTGCCTGGCCTCCATTTATGCCCACCCGCCATCGGTCGCCTTCGAGACGATCGTCGTGGATAACGCCTCGCGCGACGGCAGCGCGCAAGCAGTTCGGCAGGGCTATCCGCAGGCGCGCCTCATCGAAAACGCCGACAATGTCGGCTTCGCACAGGCCAACAATCAGGCCATTGAGGTCTGCCGGGGCGAGCTGGTGCTGCTGCTCAACCCGGACACGCGCGTGTTGCCCGGCGCGCTCGACGCCCTGGCGCAGTTCATGGATCAGCATCCAACTGCCGGCGCGGCGGGATCGCGCGTGCTCAATCCCGATGGCACGCTTCAGCAGTCGTGTTATCCCGCGCCCACGCTCGGCCGCGAACTGTGGCGCTTGCTCCACCTCGATCGGCTGCGCGCGTATGGCGTATATGACATGACCAGCTGGGACGTTCGCCACAGCCGCGAGGTCGATGCTGTGCTGGGCGCCAGCCTGATGGTGCGCCGCAGCGTATTCGATCAGGTGGGCGCGCTGGACCCCGAGTATTTTTTCACCGGCGAAGAGATCGACCTGTGTCACCGCATCCGCAGCGCCGGCTGGTCCATTCACTGGGCGCCGCAGGCCGAGATCATTCACTACGGCGGCCAAAGCTCGCGGCAGATTGCCGGGCAGGCATTCCTGCATCTCTATCAGGGCAAGGTGCTGTACTTTCGCAAGCGTCATGGCTGGCTGACGGCCCAGCTCTACAAACTGGTGGTCGCGGCCGCCACGCTGCCCCGGCTCCTGCTCAGCCCGCTGGCGTGGCTCGAGCCTGCTGACAAGCGCCGGCAGCATCTGAGCCTGGCCGGCAACTACTGGCGACTGCTCACGCGCCTGCCGGGTTTCTGAACGTCACACCTTTCATTGACACAACTCTCACCCATGCGAATTCTCTATCTGGCACAGATCGTGCCGTATCCGCTGGATTCCGGCGCCAGGGTGCGCCAGTACCACATGCTGCAATACCTGGCGCAGCGGCATGAGGTGACGCTGGTGTGTTTCTCGCGTCCGAGCGACCGGCCGGCGTCGATCGAACACTTGAGAACGCTGTGCCGGGATGTGCGCACCGCGCCCATGAGCCGGGCGCCGGCTGTGGAAGCAATCAGCCTGGCGCGCAGCCTGATCACATCGCAGCCGTTCAACATCGTGCGCGATGACCGGCGCGCGATGAAA
>Ga0272446_1004478_pt1 | contig 16491 bp, 9 predicted proteins | sample YNPCB0061_FD_194587 | JGI IMG/M metagenome (GOLD analysis project Ga0272446, IMG submission 194587) | Hot spring microbial mat communities from Yellowstone National Park, WY, United States - YNP-CB-006-1 | ecosystem: Environmental > Aquatic > Thermal springs > Hot (42-90C) > Sediment | place... | reverse complement strand
CTAACCAGAGGGAGAGAGCCGTTCCATCTCTCCCTCTTAGGGGAATTGCTGCGGTGAGTAAAACCTCCCGAGTGGGTTCAACCATCATTCGGAAGTTTACTGAGGGTCTCTATGATAGGTTTAGATTATGCCAAACGCCCGAAAACCCAAAGCCAGTATCGATTACTCGGTTTAGTGGGCCAGGGGCAATTTGCCCGAGTATGGTGTGCTGTACACCGTCAGACGGGAGAATTAGTCGCCCTCAAAGATTTGGATAAAAGGAGGTTCCCAACCAATCTCTTCTTACGGGAACTCCGCTTATTGTCAAGCTTACGGCATCCCAATATTGTTTCCTTTCACACCTTAGAATATACTCCCACAGGTCGCTATTTAGTTCTGGACTACTGCGAGAGCGGTACCTTGCGGGAGCTGATGGAGTCGGGCACCCCCATCAGTCTCACTCAACGTCTCAAGCTGGTGGAAGATATCTTGCAGGGGCTGGCCTATGCCCATGAGCGTCAAGTTATTCACTGTGATCTCAAACCGGAGAATATTCTCTTAAACCTGACTAAAGATGGGTGGGTTGCCCGGATTGCCGATTTCGGCATTGCCCGTCTCAGTCAGGAATCTGGTTATTCAATCACTGGCTTGGGGGCAACTGGGTCGCCAGCCTATATGGCCCCGGAACGCTTTTATGGTCAGTCTTCCCCAGCCGCAGATTTGTATGCAGTGGGCGTGATTCTTTACGAGTTACTGCTGGGCGATCGCCCGTTTTCTGGGATGCCGGAGCAGCTCATGGTAGCCCATCTCAACCAGTCAGTGATCGTGCCGGAACAGGCTCCTTTTTTGCTGCGATCGATCATCCAAACGGCCTTACAGAAACTACCCAAACACCGCTATCAGAATGCCAATGCGATGCTAGAAGCATTGCAGTTAGCCATGCAAGTGGTCGGAATCACCCATCGCCAGGCTGGAATGCTGGCTGAATCTAAGGCCCCACCACCAGCAACACCCGTCGTCCAGCACCAGGAAAGCCTACCTGCCACAGTTCATCTCCTCAAAGGAACATCGCAGCAACTTTATCAGGCAACAACCAGCCATCTGCTCAGTCAGACCATTCCGCCATCAGATGATTCAGGCTGGCTGCTCAGGCAACAATGGCAGATCCCTCTCCCATCTCCTGTTGTAGAGGTCATACCGCGACCGCAGGGGTGTTTCCTGAAACTGCAACCAACCGGCGATCGCAGCCAACCATTCTTGTACTGTCTACCGCCCAATGCCCAGGCTATTCCTGCCTTGCAACTGCCAGAACCAGATCTGGAAGTTCTAGCAAACGTCTGGCAAGCCTTTGCCCGACTCCCACTCCCGACCGAGAAACATGCCCTGACGATTGCACCCGGAGGGGAGTGGATTGCCATTGCCCAACGCCTGACCGTGATTTGGGACTTAAACAAGGCGCAAACTAATTGGCACTATCGCCCAGCAACCCTGCAAGTTTTCCAGGCAAAAACAGGACAGCCACTGCATGCTCCGGTCAGTTGTTCTTTGCCTGATCACCTGTTTGCCCTCGATCAACGGTATGGAGTGGCCATCTTTTCTTCATCCAAAATTCAGACTACGATCTTGCGGTTCTTTACTCGCCGGGGTGGGTTTATCGGTCATATCAATTTACCGATCCACTTGCAGCGAGTGGTTTCCCACGCAGCCCATCCCTACCAGTTACTGGCAATTGAACCTCAAGAACCGGCTGTGGGCCTATGCCTGAACCTGAAACCCTTGCAGATTCGTCGAATTTCGCTGGATTTTGTGCCCACTTATCTGGAGTCAGCAGCCTGGGGCTATATGCTGGCCAATCCAGAGGGCCATATGCTGCTCCTCGATCTTCAGGGACGACAATTGGGTCAGTTCCAACTACCTTTGCCACCACACCAGCAAGTCAGGGCGATCTCGCCTCTGGGAACCTCCAGCTTCATGGTTTCAACTAGCTTAGGGGTAAGGGGGCAGTTGTCGCTGTATGACTGTCGGGAACTGTTGCAACAGGCCAACGCCCTTGGCTGATAGCCATGCATAGTTGTTATCTGCCCTCAGGTTGCGGCTACCACGCGACACAGTTAACGCACTCAGACTGATCGGAGTTAAGTGAATCGCCTATAGTTGATCTGTAGTTTTGACTGGTGTAGATCTGCGCCGGAGTGTGCTGCCGCCAAAGTTCATGTTGGACCTTTTCCTGATTCTGGCCCTGGGATTTCTGGGCAGCTTTGGCCACTGTGTCGGCATGTGTGGGCCGCTGACAGTGGCTTTTTCCCTGACTCCCGGTCAGTCAGCCCCGACCAAATGGCAACAGCAGTTGATCTTTCATAGCCTGTTGAATCTGGGTCGCATTAGCAGCTACGCCCTGGTAGGGGCTGGTATTGGGGCCGTTGGCTCAGTAATGGTCGCCAGTGGCCAGTTGGCTGGAATTGACAGTTGGCTGCGCCAGGGATTGGCGATCGCAACGGGATGGTTGCTGATCTGGATTGGCCTGACCCAGGTTGCGCCAGGGGTTTTACCACCCATCCCCTTACTGCATCCCCTCCTCCAGGGAGGGATCCATAACCGCCTGACCTCCGCCATGGTCCGTTTGTCGTTTCAGGAGACCTGGTGGACGCCATTACTACTCGGCATGGCCTGGGGACTGATTCCCTGCGGATTTCTGTACGTGGCCCAGCTAAAGGCAGCCGAAAGCGGCAATTTATGGGTTGGCCTGGCAACCATGCTGGCCTTTGGCCTGGGCACTGTTCCCGCCATGGTGGGAATCGGCTTTTCCAGTTCCCGGCTGAGTGCAGATCGGCGCAGCCAACTGTTTCGGGTCGGCGGCTGGGTCACACTGGCAATCGGTATTCTGACCCTGCTACGCACCGACGCCATGGTCGATATTACCGGCTATGCCTCCCTGGTCTGTCTAACGCTAGCCTTACTGGCCCGTCCCCTCAGCCGCCTCTGGCCTGGTCCGTTACAGTATCGACGGGCCCTAGGGGTGGGTGCCTTCATCCTGGCCCTGGCCCATACCCTGCACATGGTCGATCACACATTGAACTGGCAATTTCAAGCGTTGGGGTTTATGTTGCCATCCCACCAACTGGCCCTCTGGCTGGGCACCTTGGCGCTGGTCTGCTTGACCCCAGCGGCCCTGACCAGTTCAGACTGGATGATGCAACAACTGGGCCAGCGCTGGCGACTGATCCATCTTTTAGCGGTGCCAGCCCTGATCCTGGCTGCCCTCCATACCATCCTGATCGGCTCCAACTACCTGGGCAACCTGGAGTGGACAGCGGCCCAAAAATTCCATGCCATCCTGTTAGTTGGAATGGTGGTGAGTGTCCTGTTGGTGCGATCGCGCTGGGTCTGGGCGCTTTTTTCCCTGGAGAAGTATTATCCGGCAGTCAGTTCGTCGAAAGTGAGGGAGTAGGAGATAGGGAGTGGGAGGTGGGGAGTAGGGAATGGGGAAGTGAAGGTGCTAGGTGCGAGGTGTCAGGTGTCAGGTATGACTAACCCTGAACATCCGACACCCGAAACCCAACACCCTGTATCTGACCGCTTGCTGACCACTGACCGCTGACCACTGACCGATAATAGCTAAACTTCTTTATTCTGACTCCCTTTCCCCATGCTGTTTTCCCTCTTGCCAACCACCATTCCCACCTTCTCAACCCGGCCTGTTCTCTTAGCCCACAACATCGAAGTGGCAGGAGACATTGCGGTCACCTTTCACATTGAACCCAACCACAATCCCAAGGCTGGCGAAGCATCGCTGGCCTGGTTCGCCCTCACCCGTGCTGGGGGACAGATTGTGCCCTTAAGCCAGTGTCAATGCCAACTAGCGGTCTATGCCGAGCCCCGACAGCCAGGGGCAAAACCGTTGTTGCAACCAGCACTCACAGCGGTCAATGCGGAACAATATCAGGGCATTCCTGGCGCCAGCCTCACCTTTCCCAAGGCTGGCCGATATGCCCTGGAACTGAGTGGTCAGCCCAAAAGTGCCGATGCGTTCAAGCCGTTTACCCTGTCCTATGAAGTTACGGTGGTTGGCGGCAACCCCAAACCCACACCATCGGCCAGTGCTGTTTCCCCAGTCGCTCAGCCGGCCCCACCTGCGTCTGGGTTTCCCACGGTGCCAGTGATTGGTCTGGGGCTGGCGATCACCCTGGGGGGGCTGGCAGGATGGCTCGTCTGGCAGCGGAGAAAACCCTAGGCAAAAGGCCATTCCCTCGGTTGACAGGCTTACGGTATTGTTGGGAAAGGAAATTTTGCTTTACCTCGTTCCGGGTGGACGCATGACCTTAGCGCCAAATTTTGCCCAGCACAAAAAAGCCAGAGCCCTGAAGCCAACCAGCCGCCGCCCTGCCAAGGAACTGTGCAGTGAGTGCGGTCTCTGCGATACCTATTACATCCATTACGTGAAGGAAGCCTGTGCCTTTATTACCCAGCACATTGCCGACTTAGAGGAACAGGCCCACGGTCGCAGCCGCAATCTGGACAACCTGGATGACTGGTATTTTGGGGTGCATCAGGACATGATGGCCGCCCGCAAGCGGGAACCGATTCCCGGCGCGCAGTGGACCGGAATTGTCAGCACCATCGCGATCGAGATGCTGCACCGGGGTCTAGTGGAAGGGGTGGTCTGTGTGCAAAACACGGAGGCGGATCGGTTCCAGCCCCAGCCAGTGATTGCCCGCACCGCTGAAGAAATTCTGGCGGCCCGGGTGAATAAACCGACCCTGTCGCCCAACCTGTCGGTGTTGGAGCAGATTGAACAGTCTGGCCTGAAACGGCTGCTGGTGATCGGGGTGGGTTGCCAGATTCAGGCCCTGCGGACGGTGGAAAAACAATTGGGTCTGGAAAAGCTCTATGTTTTGGGCACTCCCTGTGTGGACAATGTCAGCCGGGCTGGTCTGCAGAAATTTTTGGAAACCACGAGCCGTTCACCAGAAACGGTGGTGCACTACGAGTTTATGCAGGATTTTCGGGTTCACTTCAAGCATGAGGATGGGTCGGAGGAATTAGTTCCCTTCTTTGGCCTAAAGACCAATCAGTTGAAAGATGTCTTTGCGCCCTCCTGCATGACCTGTTTCGATTACGTCAATTCCCTGGCAGACTTGGTGGTGGGCTATATGGGCGCCCCCTTCCGCTGGCAATGGATTGTGGTGCGGAATCAGGTAGGTCAGGAAATGCTGGACTTGGTGCAGGATCAACTGGAAACGCAGCCGGTCATGTCCCAGGGCGATCGCCGTCAGGCCGTGCAACAAAGCATTCCCGCCTATGACAAAGGAGTCACCTTGCCCATGTGGGCCGCCCGCCTGATGGGGGTGGTAATTGATAAGATTGGCCCTAAGGGACTGGAGTATGCCCGCTTTTCCATCGACTCCCACTTCACCCGCAACTACCTGTATGTGAAGCGCAACTATCCCGAAAAGTTGGCGGCCCATGTGCCGGAATATGCCCAGCGGATTGTGGCCCAGTACCAGTTGCCGGAGAGCTGAAGCGGCTTTCACCGGTCGGCTATAGGGGGCTACCAACGCCCCAACTTGCCAACCCTACGCCAGCATGATCAATGTGCCTGGTTATCACCTTCACTTTATTAGTGCCGAGCACTTAGTGTCGATCACACTGTGGGTGGGCATTTGCTAAATTTGCGATCGCAGCAACTTGAACTACAACTGCAACTAGTGCAGCGTCAACTCTAGAAATTAGGGTTTGTAGTCAGCGCTTCAGCGCTAAAGCGCCGACTACGAGCCAATGGGTTCACCTTAAAATTAGGGTTTGACAGAACACTAGAGTCAGACTTTACGCATGGCAATTCCTGAAACAGCCGCCTTCTTGCAGGCTGATCTGACGAAAGATCCAACACAAGCCCTGCCCACCGCTGCAAATGATCCCAAAACAACAGAAGGTGTCAGCCGCTTCACCATCATCCACAGAGTTAAAACGTCGCACCCCGATAGCGCATCTGGCGTTTTAAGGCATGCAGGCGGGCAAATTGGGGAATATCGCCCCGGTGACCCATGACAACCAGGGTATCCCCTTCGTGCAAAAACAATTCGCGGCCAGGGTGAATAATGGTGGTGCCATCCAGGCGGCGCAGGGCCACAATGATAAAGGCACCCTGGCCGCGCACCTCAACCGTGCCAATGCTGGCCCCCACTAGATCCGATCGCGGCGGAATGGCCAGTTCATCAATTTGGACGTCAATGCGAGCCAATAGTTCATTCAGATTGGGTAGGCCATCACCCTGTTCCAAAAAGTTCAGGGCAGCCGGATGGGTAATCAGGTGAGCCATGCGTAGGGCTCCGATCGCCGCCGGGGACACCACCTGATCGGCACCAGCCTGCTTTAATTTTCTTTCGGTTGAAGGATATTCGCCCCTAGCCAGGATGATCAAATCGGGATGGAGGCTGCGGGCCGTCAGGGTAATAAAGACATTGGCCGCATCATCCGGTAGAACAGTGGCCAGAGTTTTGGCTCGGGTAATTCCGGCCAATTCTAAGATCGCTTCATCCGTCGCACTGCCAAACTGGACCAGATAGCCTAGTGCTTCTGCCTTAGCCGCGCGATCGCTATCGTTGTCAATAATCACAAAAGGCTGTTGGGCCTCTGCCAGTCTGCGAGCCAGAATTTGTCCCATACGGCCATAGCCGCAAATAATCACATGCTGTTTCAAAGTCTCAATTTCCCGGATCATGCGTCTGGCTCCAATAGCTTTTTTGATCTCGCCTTCCGTAATCAGTTGTAAGAAACCGCTGACTGTATAAACGGCAGAGGAAGTTCCGGCGATGATCACCAACATGGTGAAGATTCGTAAGAGGGGAGTGGTGATGGGTTTGACTTCCCCATAGCCCACCCCAAAAACTGTGATCACCACCATATAGATGGCATCCAGCAGACTCCAACCGGCCAACATGTAGCCAATCACCGCTGCAACCAGCGTAATCACAAAGAAAATGACCCCGGTCAGAATCCGTTTCAGTGAGCTATTCATACCTCATGGCGTTTCCAGTGCAACAGCGTCTAGCTGCCAACGACTATTCTCTGCAGGAAACAAGCAACGACTCGTGGAACCCTGTCGCAAACAAAATAACCTGTCGCAAACAAAATAACCTGTTTCCTTTCACGCCATCTGTATCGCACTTTAGGGGCCGCTGTTGTTAATCGAGAACGCTTTGGCCTCAGCAAGAACCATCCATTTCCCACCATAGAGGCCAACCAGTTTCCCACCAGGCAGTTGCGACACCTAGCATAACGGAATCATTGCAATCTCGCTCGGGACTCCTTTCTGCCAGCAGACCTAAACCGAACGACGTTGCTGATTCTGGGTATGAATCAAAAGTTGTATGAATTGAAACTGCGTTCCAATTCATACTGCTATTCAGCATCACCAACTGAACACACCTGCTTCAGCCAGGTCACTTCTGCAGGAGTGAGGGTAGGGGCCAGTTTCTCGACGATTGCCCGGTTATAGGCGGACAACCAGTCCCGTTGGCGGTCATTCAGGCACTTCCAGTCGATCAACTGTGGATCAAAAGGAATATAGGTAAGGGATTCAAAGCCATACCAGGGAGTCTGCGACCCATCATTTTCACCTGTCGCTGATGCCGTCTGTGTCGATGACTGGTCGCGGACCACATAGAGATTCTCAATCCGAATACCGCCCCAACCCGGCTCGTAGTAACCCGGTTCCACACTGGTGACCATGCCCGGCTCCAACACCTGGTTGACTCGTTTGCTGATGCCATTGGGCCCCTCATGCACATTCAGAAAGGCACCCACACCATGCCCTGTGCCGTGCCCATAGTCCAGACCATCCTGCCACAGGGTTGACCGGGTAATGCCATCCAGTTGGGCGCCAGTAGCCCCCTTTGGAAACCGCTGCATGGCGCAGTTAATGTGGGCTTTTAGGACGGCTGTATAGCACTCAATTTGCTTTGCCGTGGGTGTGCCAATGGCAATGGTGCGAGTATCATCGGTGGTGCCCCCAGCGTATTGGGCGCCGGAGTCCAACAGCAACAAATCTCCCGATCGCAACACCACCTCCGGATTGGGAATGCCATAGTGAACAATGGAACTGTTGGCTCCAGTGGCGGCGATCGTGTTGAAACTGAGCCCCTGGAAGTCCACCTCCTCAGCATAAAACCGTTCGATTGCGGCGGCCACGTCAGCTTCGGTAAGTTGGGTTCCGGCGATCAGTTGGTCCGCCACCCACTTCAGCGTCCGCGTCTTAGCCCGACTGGCCTTCAGGTTTGCTTGCTGCATCTGGGCCACTTCTACCGCATTCTTGCGGGCTTTCATGCGCTCAATGGGGTGACTGCTCTCCTGAATCTGGGCGGTATCAACCACCTGGGTTAGCAAGGTGTAAGTGCCCATGGTGGTATGGTTAGGGGCCAGTAACACGCGCCAACTGGGATTGTCGGTCAGCAGCGATCGCAACGTTGGCTCATACTCCTCATAGGGACGCAGCATCACCAGGGAATTGAGGCCTTGCTGACTGTCAGCAGAAAGGCGAGATAGGTTGGTGAATAAAAATGCCTGCTTGGGCGTCACAATCGCATAGGCAATGAACACCGGGTTATAGGGAATATCCCAACCGCGCAGATTGTAGAGCCAGGCAATCTGATCCAGCTTGGTTATCGGCAACAGATCGGCATTCGTTTTCTGCAACTCTTGCCGCAAGCGCTGCAGTTTCTGACCCACCGATTCGCCAGTCCAGTCTTCTGGTAAGGCAAAAACCGTGGAATCCGCATAGTTGGGAAGCGGCTCCGTTGCAGTCCAGGGGGCCGGTTTGGTCAATGGGGAAAAACGCACCTGATCCACCAAATTGCCGCTGATCGGCACCAGCATCACCCCAAAAGGGGCCAGCCGTTTCTCCAGCGTCTGAAACTGCGATCGCACCAGCGTAAATGGATCAAAGCCCAATCGGTAGGATGTCCCAGTCTGGTTAGCTGAGCGGCCCAGTTCTTCCAGCACTTCCTCCAGGGTTTTCTGCCCTTCCAGACCCAGCTTCACCACCTGGATCAGGTCAGCCGCCACTTCCAGGTCAGCCTGTTCGTAATAACGAGAATCGACAAACAACCAGGCCGTTGACCGAGCAACCAGCAAATCTCCGGCTGACCCCGTAAAGCCGCTGATCCACTGACGTCGCTGCTTCAACTCCGGCAGGTATTCGTTCAGGTGCTCATCTGCTGAAGGCACCAAATAGGCATCGAGGTGGTGTTCGGTTAGGAGCGATCGCAGCGCCGCTAATTTTTCTGAGACGTAGGATGGCCGAGTTTGCAATGCCAGGTTCATGTCCGCTGGGTCAGGAATCAATAAAATTGCTATTTCCTAATCTAACGGGTCACGGCCCAAAGTTCCGTATTTTGGGGTCAACCGAGCCAGTCAACGGAATGGCAAAGATGATAGCGCTCCCCAGGCGCGGGCTGAAAGTTTGACCGATCGCAATATCCAGGATTTCCCAAGGTTAAGGCAAGGGGAGGTCAAGAACGTCGGATATTCATACAACACCAGTCCTGACGTTTCCAGAGCGCAGCCACGATCCATTGATGGGCTTCCAACACATCGGCCACTGCTTTTGCCTGATCCAGCAAAATGCCGCTGAGAATCCCCCAGGTGGTGGGTTGGACGATCGCAGTCAGGTTGGGGATCAAATCAATAATAGTTTCGGCCAGAATATTGCAGACAATGCCATCGACTGGAGCCTCTATCATTTGGGCTAGCTGGTCCACGCTCCCCAACCCAGTGATCAGTTTTTCCTCAGGCAAAGCATTTAATGCCCGGTTTTCCAGGGTGGCTTTGACGGCCAGCGGATCGGTATCCACCGCATAGACCTTACGGGCGCCTAGCAGCAGGGCTCCCACCGAAAGGATGCCAGACCCACAGCCAATATCAGCAATTATGGGCCCGCCTTCTGGATAAACAGAGAGGTCGCCCAGCCGCATTTCCAACGCCTCCAGACAGAGTTGGGTGGTCTGGTGTTCGCCCGTGCCAAAGGCAACCCCAGGCTCCAGGCGCAACAGCAGGCGATCACAGGAGTCTGGGACTGTTAGCCAAGCGGGATAGATTAAAAAGCGATCGCCCACTTCCTGCGGCTGCCAGTGCTCCTTCCAGGTACTGGCCCAGTCTTCCTCATCGATGAGTTGCCACTGGATCGCCGGTGGAGGCAGTTCCAGACACAGCGCATCCTGCCGCACCAATAGCGCCAATGCAGCCAGATCCAGCAATGGCACCTGCTCCTGAGGCAAATAAGCCGTCAGCAAGCAGGCATGCTCCTTCACCTGGCTGCAGGTTCCCCGACAGCCAAACTGTTCTAATCGCCAGAAAAGGTCATCTTCCAGCGATCGTTCACAGAGAATTTGAATTTCCCACCAACTACTTGCCATACAGCTATTGGCTATCCGCGATCGGCTATCAGCCGTCAGCTACCAGTATGCTCCAGATTGCGGCACCTTCTATCTAATCCTTACAGGCAAGTTTTCCTTACAGGCAAGTTACGGAGTTCTCACTGGTCTGACCGCTGACCGCTGACCGCTATTTGCTGACCGCTACAGCGTTACGGTATAAGCATCCCGAATGCCAGGGACTTTCAGGATCTCAGACAGAATTCCTTCCGGCAGGGGGTCATCAATGCTGAGAACCATGACGGCCTCCCCTCTGACAATTTTACGGCCCACCTGCATACTGGCAATGTTGACATTAAAACTGCCCAGCAGGGACCCGATTTTGCCAATGATGCCTGGCATGTCACGGTGCAGGGTAAACAACATGTACCGGCTGGGAGGCACGTTGACCGGAAACTCATCCACATTGGTAATGCGAATTTCTGAGTCCCCCAACAGGGCTCCGGTGACGGAATGTTCACCCAAGGAACCCACCGCAGACAGATGGAGGGATCCGGTGTAGTCCTTGATCGAGGCATCCCGAGTTTCCACCACCCGAATTCCCCGTTCTTTGGCTTCCAGACTGGCGTTGACGTAATTCACCCGTTCCTGCAAGGCATGGGAAAGCAAGCCTTTCAGCGCAGCTACCACAATGGGCTGACTTTGATTGGTGGCCAGATCGCCTTGTAGCCGAATGTTGAGAGATTCGACTCGCCCCCCAGCCAGTTGGGCGACCAAATTGCCCAGAGTTTCGGCCAGTTGTAAATAGGGCCGCAACTTTTCTAGCAAATCCGGACGCAAACCAGGGATATTGACCGCAGACCGGGCGGGTAAACCGAGCAACACATCCCGGATTTGTTCAGCCACATCGATCGCCACATTGACCTGAGCTTCCTCCGTCGAGGCTCCCAGGTGAGGGGTGAGGACAATTTCTTTGCCCAATTCTTTGAGAGGAGACTCACCCAACGGTTCCTGCTCAAACACATCCAGCGCTGCGCCAGCAATCTGTCCCTGCTTCAGCGCTTCGAACAGGGCTGCCTCATCAATTATGCCGCCACGGGCGCAGTTGACAATCCGGGCGGTCGGTTTCATCTTAGCGATCGCGGCCGCATTGATCAGATGGGTGGTTTCTGGGGTTTTGGGCAGGTGCAGCGTAATGTAATCGGCTTCCTGCAACAACAGATCCAGATCAACTAACCGACATCCCAACTCCTCGGCTCGCTCATGGGAGACAAAGGGATCATAGGCTAACAGTTTCATGCCCATGGCCCGCGCCACCGACGCAACATGGGCGCCAATTTTGCCCAATCCCACAATCCCCAGGGTCTTCTTGTAGACCTCAACGCCCATGAAGCTGCTACGGCTCCACTTACCAGCCTTAACTGACTGGTTGGCATCGGCAATATAGCGGGACATTGACATCATCATAGCCAGGGTATGCTCCGCCGCCGCGATCGTGTTTCCCTCTGGGGAATTGACCACCACCACTCCCCGTCGGGTCGCAGCCAGAACATCCACATTGTCTACACCGACGCCAGCTCGCCCAATAATTTTGAGATTGCTGCCAGCTTCGATCACTTCCTGCGTAACCCGAGTGCCCGAACGAACCATCAGGGCATCGTACTCTGGGATCACCTGAACTAGCTCTTCGGGTGACAAATTGGTCTTAACATCAACCTGAGCAACTTGGGACAAAATATCAACGCCAACCTGGTCAATCGGGTCGGAAACAAGAACCTTGGGCATGGTTAACTCTTGGAATATAAATAGACTGGGTTTCAGAAAATAAACTGGGTTTCAGAAAATAAACTGGGTTTCAGACAGAAAATAGGCCGATCGCACCCATTCAGACAACTATTAGGCTGCCAGACTAGTGTTCTGTCAAACCCTAATTTTAAGGTGAACCCATTGGCTCGTAGTTGGCGCTTTAGCGCTGAAGCGCTGACTACAAACCCTAATTTCTAGAGTTGACGCTGCACTAGGGCCTGCTGGGTGCCAAATTGATAGAGCAATCCTCCTGGTTTGATCAATAAACAGAGCCAGTACTGAAATCCCCATCCTGTTGGGAGTTCTGCATCATAGTCGATCCATGTCTGCCGTAGGATTGCTATGGTGACTGAATCACAGGATTTCTAGAGTACGCCATTTTGGCACTACCTTAGGGTATTTTCACCTGGAGTTCAGTGAAAGACCCGATTTTTTTAATGCCGTTTCGGTTTAGTCCAGACAGGAAGTCGCCGATCCTAGTTGGCGGAACTGGTTGCAGGTGGTTGAGACGGGGCAGGGGCCGGGGCGACTGGAGGCGGTTCTAAAACGGCTGGTTCAGGAACAGCCGGTTCACCAGGGGGAGCCGCAGCAGGCGCTGGTGTCGGTGCTGGAATTACAGGGGTTTTTCCTGGCTCATTTGGGGCAGTCTCAGCATTGGTGGCAGTTTCCGGGTTGGTGGCCGGTGATGGTTGCAAAGAAGGTTCTGGTGACGGAGTTGGGGTGGCTTCTTTCACCACTGGCGTTGGCCGAGGCAAGATTGGTTCGATTGACGGCGATCGCTCATAGTCCTGTCGGGCTGAGGGATCGAACGATGGCAGGGGAGTGGGTTGTGCTTCACCTGGCCAATTGTCAAATCTTGGGAAGGCCTGCTCCGTATGGAAAAAAGAGGTGCCAGGTGTGGTTGAACTAGTCAGCCGCAGAGCCAAGCCCAAGCCCAACCCAGCCGAAGCAGAGATGGCGGCGATCCACAACATTAGGTTTTTCTGCAGGGATCGGGAGCCAACGACTAACGGTTTGGCCGGAATGGCAGGTGCAATAGAAATGGGTTTAGGCACTGGGGGAACAGCGGGGATGGTGTGTGCAGCAGTGGCGGCGGGTTTAGCTGTAGCGGCAGGTGATTCAGATACCGTTTCTTTAACGGTCGGGGCGTCAGGAGCAGGAATTGCCTTGCCATTGTCAGAACTGTTGCGATTGTCCGGATGACCAGTAGCCGCAGCATCGGTCATGTCAGGCTGAGCTGCTTCCACTACAAGGGGAACTGGCGTAACAGCGGGAAGTGAGAGGGATGGGGATGCCGCCACCGATGCCGCTGGCAGGATGTCAAGCCAGTCTGGGATCGACTGGGGCCGTTGCTGGGGAAGCAACTGCATACCGCACAGGATAGCCGCATCCACAGCCGAGCTCAGGTCCGGTCGCAACTGCCGGGGCGTTGGCAGGGGTATTTGCTCCCGCTGGGAAGCGGCGACTGGTGTTCGTCCAGTGACGCACCAGTAAAGGCTAGCTGCCAGACCATAGATGTCGGTTGCAGGAGTCAAACGGACTGGTTCCTGAAACTGTTCGATCGCCGCATAGGCATTGTCGGAGGGCGACACGGCTTGAGGCTGCAGAGCAAATGTCGGACCTAATTCGAAGCCCACCAGGATAACGGTCTTGGAATGGCTGACGCGGATCAGATTAGCAGGTTGTACGGCTCGATGCAGCAACCCCTTATCATGTAAGGCTGCAATGGCTACGCTGGCTTGACGAATGTAGGCGATCGCCTCTGACTCCGGTAAGGGATCTGCGGATTTGACCAGATCGGCCAGCGACTGTCCGGCTACATACTCCAATACAGCAAAGGGTTGGCCAGCCTCTTCAAAGCAATCCAGCAAACGAATTAAATGGGGATGCTGACATTGGGCAAAGCTACGTACCGAGTCCAAAAACTCTCGATGCAGTTGGGCCCGATCAACGATGACTTGTGGGTCATTTCTCAGGGTCTGAATCACGACGGCCTGATTGAGATGCACCTGAGTCGCCTTCAAGGTGATGGTGGCGGGTCCCTGAGCCAATACCTGATGCAGGAGGTATTTGCCATGTTGCAGCGTCTTACCGGCGGTCAGATTCATGGGCGATGAGTAAATAGTCCTATCCATACTAACCCCTGGCGGAGATGGCCGCCAGGGTAGGGGTCGTAACAATAACTGGGAGGCCAGAGCGATCAGACAAGCACGGGGGCGATATGCAACTACACCCTCTTGACGGTCTTCTCCGTACTGCTAAATTAAGCCAGAATTCATCCTCATAGCCCTTTCTTCTAGGGCTTTTTTCGGTGACCTGGCTTCTTTTCTGGTGTCTCCAGCTTCAGGGGAAAGTGTTTTTTCAGAAAGACTTCTGCCTGTTTTCGAGTGTGGATCTGGCCATCCAGAGTAGCAGCGAATAAAGTCTCCAGAATTTGCTTAAATTGGGGACCGGGTTTGTAGCCCATTTGCTTCAAGTCGTGGCCATCTAGGGGTGGTTTGATGGCCAGCCATTGGGTGTAGTAACGCCAGATCTGGCGGCGGCTGGGGCGATCGCTGTGGATGGCCAGAAGCATTAGTAAGGAGGGGTCGAACTGCCGGAATAGCGCTGCAATTTGACTAGGCCGGTTGCAGGTGGGTAAGGTTTGGTGGATCTGGGTTTGGGCATGGGCCAGTTGACTCAACCGTTCAATACTGTCAGCCGGCAACTGCAGATTATGGGCAACGATGCGGCGGTACTCCGGTTCAAGGCTGGCAATCAGGACTTCCAGCAACATCAACCAGGTGGGTGGATGGGGCGGCAGGGTTGCTTCCAGATGCTGGTGGTTGACGCGTTGCAACCAGCGTTCCACCAACCGGAGTTGTCGCCAAAGCACTGGATTCATCTCCAGGGTAGGATGAATGCATTGCAGCGCACCCAGATCAGCCAGCAGTTGCAGGGCTGGTTTCCAGTAGGGCGATTGCAGGATATATTTCAGCTCGGCTTTGAGACGGGTTTGTAGGGCTGGCGCTTGACTCAGTTCCGCCTGGATTTGACGGTAAATGCCACTGGCGATCGCATGGCGGATATAGCCTTCGGTCTGGGCGTCAATCTGAAATCCCAACCGGACGGCAAACCGAACCGCCCGGTAGATGCGAGTGGGGTCTTCGATGAAACTATTGGCGTGCAAAACCCGAATTTGTCGCGCTTGCAAGTCCAACAGGCCGCCAAAATAATCCAGGATTTCGCCAGCATGGGGTTCGGTCAGACGGATGGCCAGGGCATTGACGGTGAAGTCGCGACGATAGAGATCCTGACGAATAGAACTGGCCTCCACTTCCGGGTTAGCCGCTGGATAGGGATAGAACTCAGTGCGGGCCGTGGCGATGTCAATCCACAGCGAATCCAGCACCGGATCGTTGTGCCACAGCAGGGCAGCGGTTTGGAACTTACCATGCACTTCCAGGCGGGCCTGGGGATACTGCCCTTGCAGCGCTCTTGCCAGTTCCACTCCGGCTCCTACATCAGCCGCCCGATGAAATCCATCCACCACCAGGTCAATGTCATCAATCAGTAAATTGTTAGTGACTGTGCCCCCGGACGAGACCGCCATGAGCATATCCCGCACCGCCCCACCCACCAGATAAAGGTGCCAACCTTGCTTTTCAGCCGCTTGGGCTGCGACAGCCAAGACTTCCCACAGGTCTGGCTTCAGGCACTGGCGCAGAGTATCCAGCAGCGAGTGGGGCAGGCGGTGGTTCAAGGGGGGCAACAACCCTAAAGGCGCCAGCGCCCCGCCCACGGCTGATGGTCGATTCTCCACGGTTTCTTTATGCAACTGCCGCAGGACGTCAGTGCGGGTGACAATTCCCACCAACTGGCCGTTGTCCAGGACGGGCAGCCGACCAATGTCGTAGGTCACCATCAGGGACTCAATGTCGGGCAACAGCGTCTCTGGGGTGATGGTCTTCAGGTTGGTGGTCATGTAACCTTTCACCGGCGCATGGCTGAAGCCGTGGTGCAGAGCGATGTCCAGATCTCGGCGGGAGATGACGCCCACCAGTTGGCCTGCCGAATTCACAACGGAAAGACCTGAATGTCCATAGCGCAACAGGATGCGCTGGGCTTCATCAATGGTGGTTTCTGGTCGAATGGTGCGAACAGGGGAAGACATCAACTCCCGGGCAGTCAGCGGACGGGGCAGTTGAGCTTTGAATTGTTCCACCAGTTGGTCCAGGGTTTCCTGGAGGGGGACATCATGTAGGTTGACAGCAGCAGCACGGCGATGGCCACCCCCGCCAACGGCCTGAAACAATTCGTTTAGGTCGGTGCCGTCAATTCGCGATCGCCCAATGACGGT
>Ga0272446_1004477_pt1 | contig 16492 bp, 20 predicted proteins | sample YNPCB0061_FD_194587 | JGI IMG/M metagenome (GOLD analysis project Ga0272446, IMG submission 194587) | Hot spring microbial mat communities from Yellowstone National Park, WY, United States - YNP-CB-006-1 | ecosystem: Environmental > Aquatic > Thermal springs > Hot (42-90C) > Sediment | place... | reverse complement strand
AAGGAAAACCTCGATAGGGGAAGGCTCGTCGCCTGTTATATGACTCATGGCTGGAAACAACAGGGTTTTCGTTCAGGCACCACCCATCAAGACAGAGGTCAACCACGTTTCTCCTGACTTCTGACTCCTGATTTCTGGCTATTTAGAAAGAGAGACTCGGACGATGCATATGCTCTCGATTACGCCCGTTTCATGCGATAGACGAAGGCGAGGATTTCTGCAACAGCCTGGTAGAGATCGACGGGAATGCTTTGACCGAGAGGAACGGCCTTATAGAGCGCCTGTGCGACCGGCTTGTTTTCGATGATCGGAACATGGTGTTCAGCCGCAATTTCCCGAATGCGAAGGGCAACGAATCCGGCCCCCTTTGCAACCACCTTGGGGGCGGTCATGCCGCTCTGGTACTGTAATGCGACGGCCAAATGCGTCGGATTGGTGATGACGACGGTTGCACCGGGTACTGCAGCCATCATTCGCTTTCTGGCCAGTTCCATCTGGATGGAACGGATTCTCGACTTGATCTTGGGATCCCCTTCGGTTTGTTTCATCTCCTCCTTGATTTCTTGCTTGGTCATGCGAAGATCTTTTTCATACTGCCAGCGCTGAAATCCATAATCCATGCCTGCCAGGACCATCATGACCAGAAGGGAGAAGAAGCCGATCTTTAGGGTGACGTGCCAAAGATATCCAGCGATATCGATCAGCTCCATCTGGACGAGAACCGGAAAGGATTCCGACTCGCTCTTCAGTACCAGCCAGCCGACAGTTCCCAGACATCCGATCTTGAACATGGCCTTGAGCACTTCGGCAAAGGAACGAATCGAAAACAGCCGCTTGATTCCGGTAAGAGGGTTCAGCTTCGAAAATTTGGGGGTGAGTGCTTCGGAGGAAACCATGAATCCCACTTGAAGCACATGGCCGACAATGGCTGCAACCAAAACGGCGAGAAAGACGGGAAAGACGACCAACAAAAAATCGATGAGGACCTTCACCAGCAGATGCTGGAGATGGGATGGAACGAGCGCCATTTGACCGCTGTTGGCCCAGAAATGTTGCATCGATCGGGCGATGCGCTCTGCACTCCATGATCCGGAGACGGCAAGCGCCATCAAGGCCGCAAGAATGATCAGTGCGGAAGGCACTTCTTTGCTGAGGGCCACCTGCCCTTTTTCACGCGCCTCTTCCCGTTTTTTGGCTGTCGCCTTCTCGGTGCGTTCCTGACCACTGTCCTCAGGCATGAGCGCCCTGCCTTTCTACTCCGTCACTTCGATCCTATCGTATCGGCCACCCTCCATCGGTCACCGGCCAAAAGCCAGCAGTCGCAACAGCGTTTCGATCTGGCCACGCAGTTCCACAGAAAACCGTTGCATCCCATGTGCCATGAGGGGGAGGCTAATACCGAGGAAAAACAACCCGATCCAGATTTTGGCAGGCAGCGCCACCATGAACACGTTCATTTGCGGAACCGTTCGAGCGATCAGACCGATGACGATGGTTGCGAGGATCAAGGATACGATCATGGACGAACCGAACACGAGGGAAATGCGAAACATGGCAGTGATCCGATCCACGGTGAACAGGCCCAAGGATTCGGAAAGCCTCATGCCGAAAGGGGGTACCAGAGAAAAGCTCTCCATGGCCGCATGCAGAACGATATGATGGCCGTTCATGACAAAGAAGATCAGAATGGCAAAAAAATAGAGCATCTGGGAGACGATCGACACCTGATTGCTCGAAACCGGATCGACGACATTGGCGATCGTCAAGCCCATTTGAAACCCGACCAGTTCTCCTGCCAACTGAACGGCCGCAAACAGCAGCCGTACCAGGAGCCCCATCATGGCGCCGATCATGATTTCCTGAGCGACACCGACAGCAAGTGTCGCCGGATCGGATATGGGGGAAAAGGGAGCGATGCGCAGCATTCGATAACAAAAGATCCCGAAGCTGAGGCAGAAGCCGGCCTTGACGGCAACGGGGATATTTCGGCTGTCGAATATCGGCGCAAGAAGCGTCATGATGCTGACACGCAGCAGGATGAGCAAAAACCGCTGCACTTCATCCCAGGGAAATTGGAGGGTCAGCATGGCCGCCCCCTATCGGGCATACTGGGGGAGCTGTACGAGAACATGGCGGGTAAAATCGAGCAGCAGCTCGAGCATCCAGGGGAAAAAGAGCAGCAACCCGACACAGACTGCGATCATTTTGGGGATGAAGACGAGGGTGGCCTCGTTGATCTGGGTGGCCGCCTGAAAGATGCTGATCAACACACCGGCGACCAGTCCGAACAACAGCGGTGGGGCGGAGAGCATCATGGCCAGTTTGATGGCTTCCCAGAAAAATCCCAGAACAAAATCGGTGGTCATGGAAAGACCTTTCAAGAGCTGCAGGTTATCCGAAGCTTCGAATCAGCGATCCGGCAATCAGGTTCCATCCGTCGACCAGGACGAAAAGCATGAGTTTAAAAGGAAGCGAAATCATGATCGGCGGCAGCATCATCATTCCCATGGACAGCAGAATGCTCGATATCACCATGTCGAGGATCAAAAACGGGATATACAGCATGAACCCGATTTGAAAGGCGGTTTTCAGTTCGCTGATGATGAAGGCCGGAACGATGACAAGGAAGGGAACGTCCTCCGGTGTTTTGGGTCGAGCTTCCCCTGCAGCGGATACAAAAAGCGCCAGATCGTTTTCTCGGATCTGTTTCATCATGAATGCACGGATCGGCACGACTGCGGCCTCGATGGCTTTCTCCGGGGTGAGACTCTTGTTCAGATAGGGCTGCAGCGCCTGATCGTTGATGGTATTCCAAACCGGGGCCATGACGAAAAACGTCAGAAAAAGAGCGATGCCGATCATGACCTGGTTGGGTGGCATCTGCTGGGTGCCGAGCGCCTGCCGCAGAAGCGATAGCACGATGATGATCCGGGTAAAGGAGGTCATCATGATCAGCAGCGCCGGTGCAATGGATAGAACGGTCAGCAGCAGGAAGATTTCGACGACGACAGAGACGTCCCCGGGGGGTTTGGCCGAATCGATGCTGATGCTGAACAAAGGAGAGTTCGGTTTCGGCGGATCGGCGGCAAAAGCCGAAAGTGCGAGTCCGCCCAGAATGAACAGTGCAAGGGAAAGAACGGTCACGTTGTATCCAATTCTCCGACCGATCCAAGGAAGCTTGTCAGCCGACATGATCCGCTCCTTGCTTTCCGCTTTCCTGAGATGTCCGAGAATGGGGGTTCATATGCTCGGAGAGAAACCGTTGAAAAACACCTTGGTGGAGGGGGTTGTGAAGCAACGAATCGATTTGGCTTTCCTCAGTGATGGTCAAGAGGTTCGTAATGCTCGAAGGTGTAACGCCCAACACCAAAACCGCTTTGGGAATGTGGAGAAAAACGATGTGGGATCGGACGCCGATTCGCAGGGTGTGAAGGATTCGGATCGGAGCACCGGTGAATCCGCCGACTCTTGCACGGATCGCGACACGTTGCAGCAGCACCAAAACCGCAACCATCGCCACCAGGGCGCCTGCGAGTTTCACCGTTGTCCACACCAAGTCCGGTCCCGGATTCATCGCAATTTTTGAACCCGTTCCATGGGACTGATGATTTCCGTCAGGCGGATGCCGTATTTTTCGTTGACTGCGACCACCTCTCCTCTGGCGATCAATCGCTGATTGGCCAGGACCTCGAGGGTATCGCCCGCCGCCTTTTCCAGTTCGATGACGGAACCTTGCCCCAACTTCAGCAATTCGTTAACGGCCATCCGTGTACGACCGAGTTCCACCGTGATCTCGAGCGGCACATCGAGGATAAAATCCAAATTTTTGGCGGATTTTCCGGAAGAACTCCCACTGCCGGACGATGGGGAAGCCGTTTTCATTGCAGAAGATGCCGAATCCATTCCAGTCATGTCCGAATCATTCTCCTTGAGACGTAAGCAGTTGGGTGATTTCCACGGCGCGATTTCCCTTGACGACCCCGGCCATTCCATTGAATTTGTCGATATTGTGAATCCGAATGGTCACTGGGTCTTCCGGCCCGGCATTCAGACGCAGCATATCGTCCACCTCCAATTCGAGCAGATCACGAAGAGTTCTGGTAGTTCGTCCCAATTCAGCAATCAGCACAACCGTCGTATCATCGAGAAGTCTTTCCAAGTGGGGCCGCCATGCATAGGCAATATCCTTTTCCCGCAGATATTTGCTCGACAGCTTTTCCTTGATCGGTTCCAGCATCAAATAGGAAATGCAGGCATAGAGATTGCCGGTGAACTGCTTTCCGGCAATTGAAAAAACGATGACGATCACCTGATCGTTGGGGTTGACCACGTGCACGAATTCGGCCTTGCTCTCCATTTTCCGGAAAACGATCTGAACCGGATAGACATTTTCCCAAGCTTTTTCGAAATTGGAGAGTGCTTCCAGGACGAATTTGGCGAGCATGCGCTGCTCGATCAAGGTGAAATCCCGGTTTTGAACCAAGGGCTTTCCGTCACCACCGAACATGCAGTCGATGAGAGAAAAAGCCAGATTGGTTTCAATGGCCATAATGGCGGTTCCAATCAATGGCTCCATCGTGAACATATTGAAACTGGTCGGATTCGAGAAGGCCTTGATGAAGTCGCCGAATTTCACCATTTCAGTCGAGATCATGCGCACCTCGAAGCTGCGCTGGAACATGGTGGAAATGGCGATTTGAAGCATGCCGGTAAACTTGTCGTATACCTCGCCCAGGGCGAAAAACTCCTCGCGCATCATGATCCGCTGGGAAGTCAGATCATAGGGAACGACAGCGGGAGCAGCCCGTTTTTCTTCGGTAAGGTTGACCTCTCCCTTGGCCATTGCCCCAAGAAGGGCATCGATTTCTTCCTGGGAAAGGATTTGATCCGACATGACCGAAACCTATGCTATTGGATGACGAATTCGGTGAAATAGATTTTCGTGACGGAACCTGCACCGAGAAGCTCGTTGAGCTTGGCGATCAGTTCATTGCGAAGACCCGTCTTTCCCTCTGCACTTTGCAGGTCGTCAACTTTACGGGTCGGCAGTACTGTCAAAATGCAGTCCCGAACCTGGGGAAGCCGCTGGGTGACCTGATCGGTCATCTTGGCGTCTTTCAGTTCCAGCTGCATCGTCACGCGCAAGTACCGCTTTCCCCCGGGATCGGCCAGATTGACAATGAAGCTGTCCAAAGCAAACAGCGGCCCGATGACAGGTTTCTCCTCTTTTGGAGGTTCTGTGGACTCGACACCTGCCTTGATTTTGTCGATTTCGGCAAGTTTCTTGTACATCATGAAGAAACCGCCGCCTACAATGCCGAGAACGAGTACACCCGCAGCCGCAATGATGATGATGGTTTTCTTGGACATGTTCGATCTCGTCTAAATGGGTTGATCGCAAGAGACAAGGATCATCTTCTGATGATCATATATCCGGTTTCCAGCTTGAAGACAACCCATTATCGTGAAAATAGGAGTTAGAAGAAAAGCGGATGATCTCTGTTTTCATGGGTGGGGAAGGTGCACGCACCATGAACCTTTATCGCGAACGTCGTCTGAAGGGCGGGTTGTCAACCCGCCCCTTTCCATGCCGGATTCTCATCCCCGGGGGCGCCGAACCCCGCCATGAACAATGATCGTAGAAATCCGTCAAGAGTGAAGAGTGGTGGGTAACGGACCGCCTTTAGGGGATGCGTCGATCATGACACCTCCAATCCCTCCCGAATCTCCGCAGCAAGGGTCGGAGAGCCATCGTTTGCAGTATTCTGAACCACTCAAGCGCATCACCGTTTAATGTTCACCAATTCCTGCAAGATTTCATCACTGCTGGTAATCACCTTGGAATTGGCCGTGAATGCGCGCTGGGCGACGATCATATTGACGAATTCCTTGGCCAGATCGACATTCGAACCTTCGATGGTTCCGGGATTGACGCCGCCCATGCCGTTGGCTCCAGGAACATCGGCTACGGGTACCGGAAATTGACCGTTGATGTCCTGAACGAGTTTGTACAGATTTCCGCTCATTTTGGCCATCGTCGAACGATCGGTAACATCGTGAATGGCGATTTGAAACAATGCCACCTTATCTCCTGTGGCCTTGTCTACGGCATAATAGACGCCATTGGCATCCACACTGATATCTGAATACAGGGTCGGATCGATCTTGATAGGTCCTATTGGCGATGTTGGATCGGCGGGGGGGGGATTGCCCTGGAGGTCATATCCCTGCACCTGATATCCATTGGGATCGATTAAATTACCATTCGAATCGAAGGAAAATTGCCCGGCACGCGTATAGTAGGTTTGTAGGTTTACAGAATCGTAGACTGCAAAAAATCCGTTTCCAGTAATGGAGATATCAAACTGGTTTCCTGTCTGTTGAATCGCCCCTTGTCCCCAATTGTAGCGGATATCGTTGAGCAACACCCCACTACCGATTTCATTCCCTTGAATCGCTTTTGTACTCTGACTGATGACATTTTCGAACAATCCTTCCGATGCCTTGAAACCGACCGTGTTGACATTGGCGATGTTGTCGCCGACGATAGCCATTTGCTGGACATTTGCACTCAATCCCGTTATGGCCGTATTCATTGAACTCATCATGGTGAAACCTCCTCTCGTATGTGGATCATCGAATTACGGTTGTTCTTGTTCTCCATTACTACTCTCTTCTGGAATCGTTTCTTCTTCCGTCACCTCCTCTGCTCCCATAATGGATGAATATGGGATTTCCGTTCCGTCTTCCGAAACCAGATACGTATTGCCGTCATGATACGCGACCCCTTTGATTGGCTCGAGAATATAAGCACACGTTGAAAGATTGTTTCCATCCTCGTCTTCCGCAGACAGTTTGAAGGTATACTTTCCGGTCGAAACCGGCTCTCCGTTGATATCCGTTCCATCCCATGAAATGGTTTGCTCCCCTGCTGGCAACGCCCCAGGATCGATCTGAGCAACCAGCTCTCCCTTGGAATCGTAAATCTTGATGTGCACAGCACTGGCATCCTGTGCCAGATGAAAACTGAATTCATGGCCCTCGCCGGCCGTATACTCGAAAACGCTTCCGCTTGCTTTGACATTTTTGCCAATGAAATTCAGTGCCTGAGCGTTGTTGATAGATTGTTCATAGAGCTGGAGGATTTCAAGGTTTTTATTTGCATTCTCCATTTGCTCGAGAGTACTGAACTGTGCCAGCTGGGAGACGAATTGAGTACTGTCGGCCGGATTTAATGGATCCTGATATTGCAGCTGGGTGACCAGAAGAATCAGGAAATCCTGTTTTCCAAGAGTCGTCGGATCATTCTGATATAGGCTGCTTGCAGGAGTGGCATAGGTTCCAAGCCCGGAAACCGTTGTCATGGTCCTTCTCCTTCATGAAACAAAAGGCAATGTGTAAAACAGCTTCAAGCGAATGCACTCAGTCGACCTTTTGGAATCGTCTCCATGATTGCCGATGGGTACGGCGCTTCCTGTTTCTCGTTCAACGTGGATTCAATCGAATCCCGGACAAATGCTCTTTCAGGTTCATGCCCATCCCGTTGCGAGGCCCATTGCCCCATTGCTGCACCAGAATGGTTTTCGGCGCGCCCTCCGGACACTTCGACACGAATGGTTTCGACCACCAGCCCCTTGCCTTCGAGTTCGTTGCGCAATATCGGCACTTGAGACTGAATAAGGTCTCGGCTCTCTTGGTGCTCGGTAGCTATATGAACTTGAACCTTTCCTTCAGCCATTTCGATGCGCATCGTCATGGATCCAAGCCATTCGGGCTTAAGGGAAATGCGCATTTCCGAAGTTCCCTTAGAATGCTGCAAGACCGCGTTTCGGATGGTGGCAGGGATCCCCTCGACATCGACCGGGGGAGACACCGCATCCACGGGTTTTCCTCCTGAAGTGATCTCTGGCTTCGAGAGAATTTCGTGGAAATCGACAAGCCCGAAGAAATTTTCGTCTTTCTTTACATTCCGTGCTTCAAGGGGTAGAATCGTCCTTCCCACTGGTACGGTTTCCTCATCCGAGAGATCCATCTTTTCGGGATTCGCCGATGATTCTTCGAAGTTTGTAAACGCATAGACCCCAGGGATCTCTTTGTTAAGCAATGAATTTGGAGCATCGACTTGTAAAGGACCGTAAAACGATGTTTGCCTTCGATCGGTGTCTTGTAACCGGTTCCCCTGAACCCCTTTAACCAGAGAATTGATTCCTGAAACTTCCCCCTGCAGCTCTGGAATGGAAGCAGCGACAGTTGTGTTTTGCATGGATGCCCGTGCAGAGAATAAGCGGATATCTTCGACATCGACCTTGGAAGGCACCTCATGCACTACGTTTTCAGCAGATGCAAAGAACGGCTTTTGTGCATCCTCCGCAATATCGACAGACTGGCTGCCACCTTCCCCTATGATCGAAGATTGTTTGTTGAGCGGTAAATCCGTTCTTCCTACGGTTGATCTATTCCTGTCCACTTGGACGACTTTTTCGGGTTCTTGAACCTTTTTCCCCTGAACCCCTTCTTCCAGTACATCCCTTTCGGAAAATTTCCCCTGAAGCATGGGAATAGCCGAATCGACGATTTCACCCTGAGTCGATGCTTTCTCTGTCGATACATGGAACCATTGGTCTTGATGAAGGTTCATGGGTTCAGAAAATTCATACGAAACGACTCGTTTCGATGTTGAACCTTCTTGCGTGGAGCTAAGAACTTGTACGCTCCCTATCTCCTCAGATGACCCCTTCCAAGGAACATGCTTCAAGGATTTTGTAGCGCCTGAATCAGGGGGGATCACCTTCTTTTCTTGATCGATCACTACGGAATGCGGATTTTCCATCGATACGACATTGTCTCCTGTTGCCTTAACTTCACCTTCACGCAATCGGACCTCGGCAACCTTGAGTACAGGAACGGCTTCAGGGTTTGCTGCCATGTTCTTCGATCCTGCGTCTGTTGCTTGCTCCTGAGGGGACAGTATCCCTGTCACCACACCCTCTTTCGGAAGGACATCCACTCCTTTGGAGCCATCCGAAAGAGACGTTGGATCATCGCCCAGTCGCAACTGTGGTTGAAGGTTAGGCTCGGGTTGTTCCATCGGCTGCAGGGCCAGCCCTCCCAAGACATGGAGGAGGCTTTCCTCACCTCGCCGAACCCTCTTCTGCATGGTGGTGTTTGCCGTATCCTTCTTGCCGCAAGTGGAAGCTGTTTCTTGCTGCAACGGGTTTTCGGATTCGTTCGGATGGGCGATAGGTTGGAGCGCCTGTGAGAAAGCCGAAATCCATTGTTGAGCTTCCTGGAGATCCACGACACCGCTGAAAAGTCCAACCGATGTTTGCATCCTGTCTTTGGATCCAGTCCCTGAACTGAACGGCATCAATCCCGGCATATTCGTCTGGGTCATCGCACGATCCTTTCCATCTAAGACCTGCCCACATCAACCGGCAATGGCTGCCGAACCGACCTTGTACCGACACACCGCCGCTTCATCCAACAATTTCTGTTCCGTATGGAGCAATTCTTCCAGATAGCACAGGTTCTTTTTTTCCTTGAGCTTTTCAATCATTTTGCGTCGCTTCACGGCTTCCATCAATTCAAGACGTTTTGCTTCCCGTTGCTCGCATAGGCGGACTACCTCCAGCTCGAGCCTTCTGCAACGGCATGTAAGGTTTTCGATATATTGACAATAGGTAAGCTGCTCGGAAATGGTGACTCCTTCCCGTTGAAGGCGACAAACCTCCTCCTCACAGCGGGTCATATTGTCGATCAAAAGCTGCAATTCCTTGTTTATTTCATCAATGTGGAGTTGCAGCTCTGCTATCTCTTTTTGAATGCGTTCTTCTTGGTGCTTTCGATGTTTCAACACCGGCTCCAGGCGAAAGACGAACATGATGTATGTCCTTTCCACATCGCAATTCTCGGCAAGGCATCCAAGTGTAATCAGGATGCCTATCGCCTCCATCGAATTCCTTGATCAGCCATCCGTTGCGAACATATCGAACAACTGGTTGACGCTCTGTTGGTAATCCACGGTTTCGTGCATGTCCTGTTGCAAGTATCGGTTGATGCGATCGATCATCGCAACGGCTCGATCGATTCTGGGATTGCTGCCCGTCACATAGGCCCCGATGTTGATCAAATCCTCGGCCTTCTTGTAAATGGCCAGAAGCGATTTGAGGTTTCCGGCATGCTGTCTGTGTTCCGGGCTGATGATATCTCCCATCACCCGGCTGATGCTTCTTAGGATATCGATCGCCGGATAATGGTTTTGCATCGCAAGCTCCCGAGTCAGCACGATATGCCCATCCAGAATGGAGCGAACCGCATCCGCAATAGGCTCATTGTGGTCGTCCCCGTCCACCAGAACGGTGTAGAGGCCGGTGATGGTTCCCCGCCCGGCGCAAGTCCCTGCCCTTTCCAACAATCGGGGCAGCAAGGTAAAGACCGACGGGGTATATCCTTTGGATGTCGGCGGCTCTCCCAGGGCAAGACCGATTTCCCGCTGCGCCATGGCAAATCGGGTCACCGAATCCATCATCAAATTGACATGACATCCCTTGTCTCGAAAGTATTCGGCGATGGCCGTAGCAATGAAGGCTGCGCGAAGACGAATCAACGGAAGATGATCGGAAGTGGCGACCACCAAGACCGAGCGTGCCAATCCCTCTGTGCCCAGTTCCTTTTCGATGAATTCGTTCACCTCCCTGCCCCGCTCGCCGATCAAGGCGATCACGTTGACATCGGCTGACGTTCGTTTGGCGATCATGCCCAACAGAACGCTTTTGCCGACACCCGAACCGGCAAAAATGCCCACTCGCTGCCCGCAACCCACTGTCAACAGACCGTTGATCGCACGAATACCGAGGTCTAAGGGCTCGGCAATCCGCTTTCGTTCAAGCGGATTCATGGGTTCCCCGTAAATGGGATATTCCATCGAACAACGAATCGCTCCCTTTCCATCGATCGGAACGCCCAATCCATCGATGACCCGCCCCAACAACGCCTCACCGACGGGAATACGGGCCTTTTCTTCCCGTGCAACCACACGGTTGCCCGGACCGATACCACGAATATCATCCAAGGGCATCATCAAGACCCGGTTTTCCCGGAACCCGAGCACTTCCGCACGAACCCGTCTTCCAGGCTGCTGGGTATCAATGTCACATTCGCTGCCCAAAATGGTTCTGGGGCCGAAAGATTCCGTGACGAGACCGATCACCTGCGCCACCCGACCGCAATGAAGCATCGGATTGGTCGACGTTACAACGCGGTATAAGGGGTCAAAATCCAAGAGTGGCATATGCCTGATTTCCCCTTGATCCTTCAGCATTCATTTCAGAAAGGGAGGCTGCCGAATCGGCATAGCGACTCAACTCCAATTCCCTTTCCAGAGCTTCCAATAGAACCTGAAGCTGGCTTTCCATCCTGGCATCGATTTCACCGGTGTCGGTTTCCAGCACGCATCCACCATAGGCCAGACTCGGATCTGGAACGAGGACGACTTCCTCAGGCAACGACAACAGGGAAGGATGCTCCTGACAATAGCTGACTGCATCCGGATGGAGCCTCACGCGCAAAATCCTTGAAGGCACAGCCATGTCACACGCCTTTTCAATGATATGCTTCATGGCATCGGGGTGAAGTTGCATCTGAATCCCCAAAATCCGCTCTGCCATGAAAAACGCAAGTTTTACGCCTTCGGTTCTTGCCTCGTGCAAAGCGGCCTTGCGAAGGGTATCCAATTGATCCAGGGCTTCTTGAAACGCACCCGCCAACGGTGTAATGCGCTCTTCCCCTTCCGCCCGTCCCTGAAGGATGCCCTCTCTCTTCCCCAAATCGTATCCTTCGCGTTTTCCTTGCTCCAATCCTTGTTTCAGTCCCTCTTGACAGCCTTCTTCTCTTCCTTTGGCGTACACCGCCTTCAGGTGTTGTTCGTTTTCCTGTATCAATCGATCGATGATTGCGCGATAGGCTTCCGAGTCATGGCTGTCATCATTTTCTGGAACACGATTTTTGGACAAGTTCACCAAACCCCAGGGAGGCGGGCAGACCTCTCCTGATTGTCCGGATTGCGTTTCACCGTTCAGGAATTCGGGAAATTGTCTCTGGAAAGCAGGAGATCGCATCGGATCTCCTTCCTTCCGATCCTCGGGTGAACGCTTTAGATCGGGAAAGCTATAAGGCTCAATGCAACTCGTCTTTGTTGAGCGATCGATCTGTTCCATTTCAAGTAATCATCTCCCCGCCTTTTCGACCTTCGATGATGAGCTCGCCCTTGGATTCGAGTTCCTGGATGATCTTCGTAATCGTCAATTGTGCCTCTTCCACATCCTTCATCCGAACCGCACCGATCGATTCGATTTCTTCACGAAGGATGGCTCCTGCCCGTTCAGACATATTTTTGTAAATCTTTTTGCGGACATCTTCGGATGCCCCTTTGAGGGCGAGCGCCAATTTGCTCGTCTCCACTTTTCGCAAGACCTTTTGCAGCCCTTTGTCGTTCACCAGCACCAGATCTTCGAATACGAACATCATTTGCTTGATTTGGGCCGCAAGCTCTGGGTTGGATTCTTCGATCTCGTTCAAAATCAATTCGGTGGTGGCTCCTTCGACCATGTTCAGCAGTTCGGCCAGATGAGCGACTCCACCGGTTTTGCGCGCAACCGTTTTCTTCTTTTTCTTGAGTACCTCTTCGAAAACCTTGTCGATTTCCAACACCATGCCGGAGAGCACCTTGTCGAGGCGCGCAATCCGCATGGCCACTTCCACCTTGACGTTGTCCGGCAGTCTCGACAATACCTCGCTTCCGGACTCGGGCTTCAAATGAACGATGATGATGGCAATCGTCTGCGGATGCTCTTCACGGATCATCTCGGCCAATTGTTCCGGATCGATTTTTTGAAGGGTTTTCAGAGAAAACTCCTCTTCCTCCTCTTCTTCATTCTTATCCTTATCTTTTTCTGTTTCTTCGATTTCTTGTTTTTTCTCTTCTGGTTGCCTTTTTCTTGAGGAGACTTGTTCTCCGGCTGTTTCAATCGGAGGCAAGGGGACAACCTCCTCGTTCAGGGCTTGCTGAATTTGAGCAACGGCATTTTGCCCGCGCTCCACGAGCGCGATGAATTCGGCAGCGACCGTTTCAATCACATTCGGTGGAAGCTTTTCGACCAGCTTCATGTGTCTTTCGAGAATGGCTTTTTCCCGGTCGTCCAGCACGGATACCAGCGCCCTGGAGGCTTCTTCCCCCATGGAGTAAATTAAGATGGCCACCTTCATGGGGCCAGTCAGATTCTTTGGATCAATGTGAATCTCTTCTTCCGGTTTCATGGTCTTTTGTCCGCTTGAAGGAACAGTTCATGACAATGATTTTCGTCTTCCCCTCCGACGCTCTCCCGCACCATCTCGATCACGTCCGAGCCGCTTGCTGCACAGAGCCTTCCGTTTCCACCCCTTGCCGCAACCATTCCCGGAGCAATTGCAGCGTTGCCGGATTGTCCGTCAGAAGATGCGAGGCTTTCTGCATCATGGGAAGCTGCCGGAGCGGTGGAGCCTCAGGCAATTCGGTGTTTTCCGGCTCGGCAGTCGGTTCGGGTTTGGGGCCGGTAATCCATTGCACCAGTGGGCGAATGACGAAGAGAAAACTCATCACCAAGAAAAGCAGTGCAAATCCATATTGGAGATATCCGGCATATTGTTTAAGCATCTTCAACCATGCCGGATCTTGAACTTCTTGCATGGGTTTGAGATCGGGATTGTCGAAGGGAATGTTGACGACCTCCACCTCATCCCCCCGTTGGCCATTCCAGTTGACGGCTCGCATGACGATGTTGCGCAGTTTTTCCATTTCTTCAGGGGATCGCGGTACATATTCGAAATTCATCTGACCGTTTTCACCGGCCGTCTTTCGATAGGTACCGTCTACCAGTACGGCTACCGAAAGACTCGTGATCTTCCCGACGGGTTCAATCGTTTTGGAGATCAGTTTCCCGATTTCATAATTGGAGGTCTGCTCGTGCTTCTGAAAACCGGTCGCTTCATTTGCTGCCGCTCCGCTGCCCAATTTCCCGGCGATTTCGGCCGGTGTTCCGGGTACGCCGGAAGGGGTTTTTTCCGGCTTGAAGGAGGATTCTTGATATACCTGCTCGCTGCGAGGCACTTTGTTGTCCGGATAGAAACGCTCCTCGGTTTTTTCCTGTTTTCGGAAATCCATCGCAGTTGCTACCCGTACAATGGCCTTACCAGGCCCCAAAGCCTGCTCCAACATGGTCAACACACGGCTTTCAAGGCTTCGTTCGATGCGCTCCTGGTATTCGAGCTGTTCGGCTCGCGCCTTTGCATGGGCATCCTCTTCGCGGATTTTTTCGGAAAGCATGTTCCCAAAGGTATCGACCACCGTCACCTGTTCGGGTTTGAGCCCTGCTACACTCGATGACACCAGGTGAACGATTCCCTTGATCTGATCGGGTTTGAGTCGCTTCTGGGGTTTGAGCTTCACCACAACCGAGGCTTGTGCCGGGGATTCGTTTTCGATAAACAGCGAACGCGATGCCATGACGATATGCACCCGGGAGCTTTCGATTTCCTCGATTTGATTGATCGTCCGCATTAATTCGCCCTGGAGTGCCCGCTGAAAATTGACGTTCTGCATGAACTCACTCATGCCGAGCTTCGTACCATCGAAGATTTCAAATCCAACCCCACCGCCTTGTGGAAGCCCCTGGGATGCGAGCTCCATGCGGGTTTCATAGACTTTCTCTTTGGGTACGAGAATGGCAGAGCCATTCGGATCGATGCGAAACGGGATCTTTTTCTCTTTCAATTTGCCCAGAACCGCCCCGCTGTCTTCCGAACTCAGGCCGGAATACAACACCTGATAGTCGGGCTTGGTGGTGAGGGTCACCGCGACGATCAAACCGACGAGCGTCAGTCCGATAACGGAAAACAGCGTCATCTTCTTGGTCAGACTCAATTCCGAAAACGTCGTTCGAAGCTGTTCCCACGATTTCTGCAATTCCATGGCCGGCTTTCCTTAAAGGATGATGCTTCGTTGTAAAGGGTTTCTCTTTCGTTCAATGGTTGAGATCTGCTCTCTCGGCGCCACATGTCCATCCATCATACAGACATCCGCATGATTTCCTGGTAGGCATCGATCATTTTATTCCGTACCTGCATCATCATTTGCAGGGAGACTGACGCCTTTTCCATTTCAATCATGGTGTGGTGGATATCCTTGTCCCGACCCGTCGCCAAATTTTTGACAGCCTCGTCTGCAGCGATCTGCTGCCGGTTGACCGTTTCGATGCTGCTTTTGAGCATGTCCGAAAACGCAATGGGCTCGCTTGCTGGAGCCTGTTGGATGACCGGCCGGGAATAGGTCAGGGGCTGGATAGTTGAAGAAAGACCGATGGTTTTCATGATCATTTCCCGATTTCGAGCGCTTTTTGCACCATTGCCTTGGTCGTTGTGATCGCCGTCACGTTGGCCTCATAGCTGCGGGAGGCCGAGAGCATGTCGGTCATTTCCTCGATCACGTTGATGTTGGGCATGGCAACAAACCCGTCGGCATTCGCATCCGGATGCATCGGATCGTATTTCAGGATGGGTTGCCGCTTGTCATCGACAATTTCGGATACTTTCACTTGAGATGGATTCTTTTCGACTGCTTGTTGGAGAACCTTGCTGAAATCCCCTTCGATGGGTTTCGTTTCAAATACCGCCAGTTTGCGTTTGTAAGGACCACCTTCGATGGTTTTGGTCGTTTGAGCATTGGCCAGATTGCTTGAAATCAGATTCATGCGAATCCGTTGGGCCGTCAATCCCGATCCGCTGGAATGAATGGCGTCAAAGAAATTCATAGTTACCTCCCTGCGCCTGCAATCACATCGACCAACCCTTGGAATTTCTTCATCATGACCTGAGCCGAAGCATTGTAAAGAAGCCCGTTTTCAGCCAGATGCGTCATCGTTCGATCGATATCGACGGTATTGCCGTCATTCTTGAAGGAAAATTCGGAAGTTTCCGCCTGGGTGATCAACGGATTGCGATCGTCGGCAAGTCTTGGCTGAAGATGTCCGGGATGGGTGATCCCCATTCGAACCGTCGATATGGGTTTTTCCGGTTTCTGCATCTGTTCATCCACCAGGATGTCAAAGGCCTTATAATTTGGTGTGTCCATATTGGCGATGTTGGAGACCAAAAGCTCATGGCGCTTGGCACGAAGATCGAGATTTTTTTCGACCAGTTGCATGGTCGGGGTATACATTCTTTCCACGATCATCCCGCTGCCCCCCTTTCCTTTCTTTCGTGGATGAGCGATTCGATGCGGTAGTATGCAATTCAAATACCGGTTCGGTAGATCCTATAATTACAGTGAGTTCATATAGGAAGGCCATTGAGGAGAGCTGCCGGTGTCGGAACCTTGACATCCATAGCCCGTCATTGGGGGTAGCGTGTTATTTTCCATGGCTTCTATTTTCACGATAAATGCTCATGGCGATGGGTTTTC
>Ga0272446_1004476_pt1 | contig 16493 bp, 17 predicted proteins | sample YNPCB0061_FD_194587 | JGI IMG/M metagenome (GOLD analysis project Ga0272446, IMG submission 194587) | Hot spring microbial mat communities from Yellowstone National Park, WY, United States - YNP-CB-006-1 | ecosystem: Environmental > Aquatic > Thermal springs > Hot (42-90C) > Sediment | place... | reverse complement strand
CGGAAGGGATCGATGCCGTAGCTGGCGAGCCAGTAGTAGAGCCACATCGCATGGGTGCCGGTGGGGAAGGTCTGGGCGAAGGTGTATTCGCGCGGCTCGGCCTTCACCACCTTGGCCAGCGAGGCACCGTCGGTCACACCCTTGCTTTTGAGCTGGTTCGACAGCGTGATCGCCTGGCCGTTGTTGTTGAGCGTCGCCAGCACCGCCATGTCCTTCTTCGGCCCGCCGATACCCATCTGCACGCCGTAGATCAGGCCGTACAGCACGTGTGCCGCATCGAGCTCGCCGTTCACCAGCTTGTCGCGCACCGCCGCCCACGAAGCTTCCTTCGACGGCGTGATGGTGAGGCCGTACTTCTTGTCGAAGCCCTTCACCGAGGCCATCACCACCGATGCGCAGTCGGTCAGCGGAATGAAGCCGACCTTCAGATCGACTTTTTCCGGTGCATCCGAGCCGGCGGCCCACGCTGCGCTGCGCACCGCGGCGGGCACCATCGTCAGCAAGGCCCCCGCGGCGGAGATTTCGGCCGTCCGTTTGATGAAGCGTCGTCTGCCCGGAATGTGTGCCGGCGTTCCAGTCTGCTTGTCGCGCATTGCAATCTCCTTGAGATGTGTTCGAGGTGGGTCAGGTGCCTGCTCACAGGCGCCCTACGCCTTTGAAGCAACCGCCGTGCCACGTCTGACAAGTCCTTGAATTCAAGTGATTTCGCGCGGGCGCATCGCGTTTGCCCCGGAGCCGGACACGGGCTGGTGCACGGACCCGGTGCATAGGCGCCGCGCCGCGCACCATGGCCGTCATGCTGCGGGCCGCGTTTCGGTATCATCGCGGTTCCCCATAGCGAAGGTGTTGGCCGACCGCGATGCGCGCCGATGTGGAGGAACCGAGCATCCCCGAGCGATATAGGGCGCCGCTTGCCGCGCTGTGGGTGTCGATCGGCCTGCACGCGGCGCTGATCGCGCTGGTGCAGGTAGCGCCGCCACCGTCGGGCACGGCGCAGACGGTGATCGAGGCGCGCCTGACGAGCACGGCGAAGCCGGCGCCGGTCGCCATGACCGCGAACGCGCCACGACCCGAGGCAGTCGCGGTGCAACCGCAGGCAGCGCCCGAACCGCCACCCCCCGCGCAGACCGAGGCCACACCGGAAACCGCGCCGCAAGCCGGCGCGGGGCGAGCGTCGCCGGTTGAGCCGGAGGCGACGAGCCCGCGGATGGAAATGCCGGTCGCGGTCGATCTCACCTACTACACGGCACGCGAGGTCGACGTGCATCCGCAGGCGCTCTTTCCCATCGAGCCTGCGTATCCGCCGCAGGCCGAGGCCGCGCGTGCGTCGGGGTCGGTCCGTCTCGCGCTCAAGGTGGAGGAAAACGGCGAAGTCAGTCATGCCGAGGTGATCGCGTCCGACCCGCCGGGGCTTTTCGACGCCTCGGCGCTGGCCGCGTTCGGGAAGGCGCGCTTTGCGCCGGCGCAGAAGAACGGCCGGCCGGTGCGCGCGCTGGTGGTGATCGAGGTGAAGTACGACTACGCCGGACGCCTAGCGCCGCGCGGCGAGGAGGGGAAAGTCACGGGGCAGTAGCACCCACATGCGGCCCTTCTGTTTCATCTTGCCGGCCTGCTCGCCGGCTTCCGCCCCGAAGCCCCAGAAGAAATCGGCGCGCACCCCGCCGCGGATCGCGCTGCCGGTGTCCTGCGCGAGCATCAGGCGCACCAGCGGGGCGCCGGAATTCGGCTGGGTGGTGGCGAGGAACACGGGCGCACCCAGCGGGATGTATTTGGGATCGACGGCCAGCGTGCGCCCCGCGCTGACCGGCACGCCGAGCGAGCCGAGCGGCCCCGGCTGACCGTTGGGCAGCTCCCGGAAGAACACGTAGCTGGGATTGGCTGCGAGCAGCTCCGCGAGGCGCTGCGGATTTTTCCGTCCCCATTCCTTGATGCCCTGCATCGATGCCTGTTCTGGCCTGAGCTCGCCGCGCTCGATGAGAAGCTTGCCGATCGACTTGTAGGGATGGCCATTCTGGTCGGCGTAGCCGACGCGCAGGTGGCTGCCGTCGGGCAGCTCGATGCGTCCCGATCCCTGCACCTGCAGGAAGAACAGCTCCACCGGATCTTCTGCCCAGGCGATGACGCGCGCCTTGATGGCGCCGCTGTCGATCTCGCCGCGCGTGGCGTAGGGCACGATCTTGTTGCCGACCAGCCGCCCGCGCAGGCGCAGGTTCCTGAGCTCGGGGTAGACGCTTCCCAGATCGACGGTGATGAGATCGTCCGGCGCCGCGAGAACGGGGTAGCGCGCCCGTGCGCTCGGCGTGCGGCTGCCCTTGATGAGCGGCTCGTAGTAACCGGTGATGAGCCCCTCGCTGCTGCCGTCGTCGTTGCTCGTCGCATAAGCCTGGAAGTTGCGCTCGAAAAAGGCGCGCACACTGGCCTCGTCGACGGGCGTGAGCTGCTGCGCGGCGTTGCAGACGGCTGCCCACGCGGCCTGTTTCTGCAAGGCCGCGCATCCTTGCAGGAACGCGCCCCAGGATTCGGCCAGCGGCGTCGATTTCCAGTGGGGAACCGCGTCCCATGCGACCGGCTTGAGGTTGGGGTAGGCCGCGGCGGGCGTCGGCTGCAGCGCCGGCGGCGGAACCGGCTCGGCAGGGGGCGGCTGGACCGGCTCGGCCGCAGGCGGCGGCGCGGGCTCGCCGGCAGGCGGCGGCACAGGCTCGGGAAGCGGACGCGGCGCAGGCGGAGTGACGGTCGGCTCGGCCGTGGGCGGCGCAGCGGGTTCCGGCGCGTGCGGCTGCTGCGCGCAGGCAGAGAGCAACAGAACCAGGAGGAGGGGGCTTGCGCGCAGGGGCTTCACGGGGGGACCATCGGTGGATCGGAATTTCGGGCCGGGCGAGTATAGCAATGGATGGCGCTTTGAAGTGGCTGCTGATCGAGGCGGGCGTGGCGCTCGGCCTCCTGGTGTTCATCGTCTGGTGGACGATGAAGCGCTGAAGCGGGAGGTTTCGGGCGGCGGGGTCAGCGCGCCGAGACGTAGCTCGGGAAGGCGTGTTTGTCGAGAATGATCTCGACCAGATTGATCGCGCCGTCGAGGTCGGCGGTTTCGAACAGCCGGTCGAGGTCGTCGATGTCGGCGACGCGATGGTGTTCGATGCCGAACGCGCGCGCCAGCAGCGCGAAGTCGGGGTTGACGAAATCGCAGTCGATGTAACGCCCGCCGTAATGCTGCAGCTGGTTCTTGCGGATCAGGGACAGCGTAGCGTTGTTGATGACCACGGCATTGATGGGTATGCCGTGGTTGACCGCGGTCATCAGCTCCATGCCGCACATCTGGAATCCACCGTCGCCGAGCAGGGCGAAAGTCGGCCGCTGCGGCGCGGCCAGCCGCCCGCCGAGCGCCGCGGGAATGGCGTGGCCGAGTGACGAAATGCCGGTGTTGGGGTAGTAGTGGTTGCCGCTGCCGACGGCGAGGTAGTTCTGCGCAAAGACGATGTTGTCGTCGAAAAGCTGCATGCCGTGCGGAAAGTGCCGGGCCAGGCGATCGAAGAACGCGGCGATGAGCGCGAAGCGTTCGCCGCCGTCGCCGGCGGGTGGCGCGAACGCCTCGCCCGCGGCCTGCGGCGCCTGCCTTGGCGCGATGGGATGCGTGTCGAGGTGGGCGAGGAGTGTGCGCAGCACCGCACGGATGTCGCCGTGGATCGCGACGTCGGGCCTGAACACCCGGCCGAGCTGGGCGGCGTCGCTGTCGACCTGGGCGAGCTTCTTGCCGCGCACGAGGCGGGCGTCCCACAGATAGCTCGTGCGTTCGTTGAACCCGGCTCCCAGAAAGATCAGCGCGTCGGCCGACTCGGTGATGTAGCGATACGCATGGCCGCTGGAGGTGACGCCGAGCGAACCGAGCGACAACGGCCCGCCTTCGGCAATCACGCCCTTGGCCTTGAGGCTGGTGGCCACGGGAATGGCCAGACGGCCGGCGAGCTGCGCGACTTCCTCGCGCGCGTCGGCGCGGATGCAGCCATGGCCGGCAACGATGACCGGCCGCTCGGCGCTGGCGATCAGGTCGACGAGCGCCAGGAGCTCGGGGCTGGGGCGGGCCTCGGGGCGCGGGCGCGGCGCCGACAAGTCCTCGAGGATGGCGTCGTCGACGGCTTCCTTCTGCACGTTGTAGGGGATCGACAGCAGCACCGGTCCGGGGTCGGGGCCGAGCAGTGCGCGCGTCGCCTGGTTGAGCACCTGGCCGAGGTAGTCGGTGCGCTCGACGAGCCGCCGGTAGCGCGTGATGCCCGAAAACATCAGGCACTGGTCGATCGCGCCGCCCTCGCCGGCGCTTTCCTGCAGCCCGCCACGGCCGAAGATATACGTCGAGGTCTCGCCGGTGAGCGCGAGGACCGGCAGGCGCTCGGCGTAGGCGTTGGCGATGCCGGTGACGAGGTTGGTGGCGCCCGGCCCGGCGGTGGCGATGCACGCGGCAGGCCGTTGCGCCACGCGCGCATAACCTCCGGCCATGAACGCGGCGCCCTGTTCGTGCTTGACGAGAATGGTCGTGAGCGCCGCGTCGTGGAAGGCATCGTAGATCGGCAACACGTGCGCGCCGGGCATGCCGAACACGGTGTCGATACCGAGGCGCTGGAGGTACTGGACGAGAAGCCGGGCGACGGTGGTCTGCATGGCCTGGCGTCAGGGCGTCCAGCCGGCCCGCCACGCGTCGAGCGGCACAATGAAAGGCGGTTTGCCGTTGTCCAGAAACCAGGAATCGACGGCAAACAGGCTGCCGCTCGCGGTTTCGCGGATCACCGCCGTCGTGTGCGGCCAGCCACCGGCGAAAAAGCCGCGCGAGGCGCGGTCCTCGACAGCGTGGAATTTCAGCAATCCCTGGTTTTTCAGCATCACGAGGTAGAGGGTGGTGTTGGTCGCCTCGTCGATGCAGTCCATCTGCCCGGGAAGGCCGAGGCCCGGCAGGTCGCCGCCGCGATCGCCCGCGGTGCCGGCGAGCGGTCCCGTGATGTACTCCATGAGGCTGACCGCTTCGCGGATACGTTCGCGCTCGGCTGCTGCGTCACGCTGGCCGCGGCGGAACACGGCGCGCACCGCCTGCCACTGCCAGGGCGCGAGGCCGACGACGGTGACCCGCGCGCAACCGTGGTCGGAACACACCGAGAAGCGCTCGGGTCGGGGATCGGTGATCACCTCGTCGCTGGTGAAGGTGTCGGCGCACGCGCCGAAAGACGCCAGCAGGAGGACGAGCGCGCAAAGCGGTTTGCGAGTAGCCTCTCGGGCTTGGGCGATCGCAGCGAGCCGCGTGGAAGAGCGAGGCCCGTTTTTGGCTTGCGCCGAAACTTGCCTGCGCGTTTTCACGATTTCGAGGCGCATCGTGGACCCGTGCAACGAGGAATCGGGGAGAAATGGAGCACGCTTCCCACCGGCGCGGCAGGTCGGTCTCGAGTGCGATAGGCTGCTAGAATCGGGCATCTTTCTATCGTACCCGAGTCCCCATGTCCGGCAACACCTACGGCAAGCTCTTTTGCGTGACTTCGTTCGGCGAGTCGCACGGTCCGGCGATCGGCTGCGTGGTCGATGGCTGCCCGCCCGGCATGGCGCTGACCGAAGCAGACATCCAGCACGAGCTCGACCGCCGCAAGCCCGGCACGTCGCGCCACGTCACGCAGCGCCGCGAATCGGATACGGTGGAAGTGCTCTCCGGCGTGTTCGAGGGACGCACCACCGGCACGCCCATCGCGCTCTTGATCCGCAACGAGGACCAGCGCAGCAAGGACTACGGCAATCTCGCCGCGACGTTCCGCCCCGGCCATGCCGACTACACCTACTGGCACAAGTACGGCATCCGCGACCACCGCGGCGGCGGGCGGTCGAGCGCGCGCGAGACGGCGGTGCGCGTGGCCGCCGGCGCGATCGCCAAGAAGTGGCTGCGCGAACGCTATGGCACCGTGATCCGCGGCTTCATGGCGCAGCTCGGGCCGATCAGCATCCCGTTCGTGAGCTGGGATGCGGTGGACGCCAACCCGTTCTTCGCGCCCGATCCGTCGAGCGTCGGGGAGCTCGAAGCCTACATGGACGCGCTCAGGAAGTCGGGCGACTCGGTCGGCGCGCGCGTCACCGTGGTCGCGGAAAACGTTCCCGTGGGGCTCGGCGAGCCGGTGTACGACCGCCTCGACGCCGACCTCGCCCATGCGCTGATGAGCATCAACGCGGTCAAGGGCGTCGAGATCGGCGACGGTTTCGCAGTCGTCGCGCAAAAGGGCAGCGAGCACCGCGACGAACTCACGCCGCAAGGCTTTCTTTCCAACCACGCGGGCGGCATCCTCGGCGGGATTTCCACCGGCCAGGACATCGTCGCTTCGATCGCCATCAAACCCACGTCCAGCATCCGCCTCCCGGGGCGCTCCATCGACACGGCGGGCCAGCCGGTCGAAGTCGTCACCCACGGACGCCACGACCCGTGCGTCGGCATTCGCGCCACGCCGATCGCCGAGGCCATGCTCGCCATCGTCCTCATGGACCACGCGCTGCGCCACCGCGCCCAGTGCGGCGACGTGAAACCGGCGGTGCCGCCCATCCCCGGCAAGGCCGTCTGAGCGCGGCCCGCCCATGGCCTTCCCAATCGCCGCACGATTCTGGCGCTGGCTCGCCGTCGCAGGCGTGGCGCTGGCGGGCGTCCTGATCTGGAAGACGGTGTCTGTGCCGGCCGTCGCCGTTCACGTCGTCGGCCGCGGCGAGCTGCTGGAGACGGTCGTCGCCAGCGGCAAGGTGCGCAGCCCGCAACGGGTCGAGATCGGCAGCCAGATCGCCGGCAAGGTGGCGCGTATTCCGGTGGCAGAAGGCGCGACGGTCGCCGCGGGCACGGTGCTCATCGCGCTCGACGACGCCGAGCTGCGCGCCGCGCACGCGCAGGCGCGTGCCGCGCGCGTCCAGGCCGAGGCGAAGCTTGCCCAGCTCGCCGCGCTCGGCCTGCCGGCGGCGGGCGAAACCCTCGCCCAGGCCGAGGCGACCTATCGCCAGGCGACGCGCCAGCTGGCGCGTTACCGCGATCTGGCGCAGCGCGGCTTCATCAGCCCCGCGCAGCTCGACGAGGTCGAACGCGCGCATGAGGTCGCACACGCCCAGCTGCGCGCCGCACGCTTGCAGGTCGAGAGCAATCGGCCGCAGGGCAGTGAGCACCGGCTCGCCGAGGCGGCGCTGGCGCAGGCGCGCGCGGCCGAGGCGCTCGCCGCGGTGCGCCTGGGCTACGCGACGCTGCGCGCGCCGGTGGCCGGAACGCTCATCGCCCGCGCGGTCGAGGTCGGCGACGTGGTGCAGCCGGGCAAGGCGTTGATGGTGCTTTCGCCGGCCGGACCGACCGAACTCGTCGTGCAGATCGACGAAAAGAACCTCGGCCGCCTGGCGCTGGGCAATCCGGCGCTGGCGTCGGCGGACGCCTATCCGGAGCGGCGTTTCCCCGCACAGGTCACGTACATCAACCCGGCGGTCGATCCGCTGCGCGGCTCGGTCGAGGTGCGCCTGCGGGTGCTGCAGCCGCCGGCGTTTCTGCGCCAGGACATGACGGTCTCGGTGGACATCGAGGCGGCGCGCCGGCGCGGCGTACTGGTGCTGCCGATCGAGGCGGTGCGCGATGCGGCAGGCGATTCGCCGTGGGTGCTGCGCGTCGAAGGCGGGCATGCGCGCCGGGTCGCCGTGCGGCTCGGCGCACGCGGCACCGATCGTGTCGAGGTGGTCGCGGGGCTTGCCGACGGCGACCGGGTGATCGCAGCGCCGGCCGGGATCGAGCCCGGCAGCCGCGTGCGCGCCGTTGCACCGCCGCCGATGCCCCGATGACCCGCTTCGTGCCTTTCGAGTGGATTGCCGCGGTGCGCTTCCTGCGCGACGGGCGCATGCAGAGCGTGCTCATCATCGTCGGGGTCGGCATCGGCGTCGCGGTGATCGTGTTCATGTCCGCCCTGCTGTCCGGGCTGCAGGCCAACCTCATCCGCCGCACGCTTTCCGCCCAGGCGCACATCGTGGTGCTGCCGCCGGAAGACGTGGCGCGCCCGCTCTTCGATCCGGCCCGCGCCGTGCCGACGGTGCAGAAGCAGGCCCAGCGGCTGCGTTCGATCGATCAGTGGCAGAAGGTGCGCGAGCGCCTGGCGCGCTTGCCGGGAATCACCGCCATCTCGCCGGTCGCCGCCGGCCCCGCCTTCGCCGTGCGCGGCGACGCGAACAAGTCCATCACGCTCATCGGCATCGTTCCCGAGCACTACGTGCGCGTGATCGCGCTCGACGACAAGCTCGTCGCCGGCAGGCTGCGGGTCGGCGCGGGCGAAGCGGTGATCGGCACCGAGCTGGCGCGCGATCTCGGCGCGACGGTCGGTGACAAGCTGCGCGTCGTCGCCGGCAGCGGGGCGACCGACACCCTCACCATCACCGGGCTTTTCGACCTCGGCAACAAGGGCGTCAACGAGCGCAACGTCTATGTCGGCCTGAAGAGCGCGCAGTCGCTGCTCGACCTCGTTGGCGGTGTGTCCAGCCTCGACCTCGCAGTGAGCGACATCTACGCCGCCGAGACGCTCGCCGAAGCGATCGCGGGCGAGACGGGGCTCAAGGCCGAGAGCTGGATCCGCACCAATGCGCAGTTCTTCACCGCGCTGTCGTCGCAGCGCATCTCCAGCAACGTGATCCGCTTTTTCGTCGGCCTGTCGGTCGCGTTCGGCATCGCCAGCGTGCTGGTCGTGTCCGTGGTGCAGCGCGCCAAGGAAATCGGCATCCTGCGCGCCATGGGCGCGTCGCGCGGGCAGATCATGCGGGTGTTTCTGCTGCAGGGCGGCATCGTCGGCCTGCTCGGCTCGCTGCTCGGCTCCTCGCTCGGCTGGCTGTTCCTCGCGCTGTGGCGCTCGCTGGCGAAGAATCCGGATGGCACGCCGCTGTTCATGATCACCGTGGAGCCGGGTCTGTTCGCGCTGGCGGCGGGTGGCGCGAGCGCCGTCGGGATTCTCGCCGCCCTGGTCCCGGCACGCCGCGCGGCGCGGCTCGATCCGGTGGTGGCGATCCGTGGCTGACGCATCGGCGGAAGTCCTGCGCCTCGCCGACGTCCACAAGTCGTATGGCGACGGGGTACGCACCGAAGTGCTGCACGGCATCGACCTCGTGCTTCGCAAGGGCGAATTCGCCGCACTGATCGGCCCGTCCGGGTCGGGCAAGAGCACGCTTCTCAACCTCATCGGTCTGCTCGACCGGCCGAGCGGCGGCAAGGTTTTCATCGAAGGGCGCGATACCGGCGGACTCGACGACGCCGCGCTCACCCGCCTGCGCGGCATGCGCATCGGCTTCGTGTTCCAGTATCACTATCTGATCCCCGCGTTCACCGCGCTGGAGAACGTCATGATGCCGATGCTGGTGGCGCGCGGGCGGCCGGATGCGGCGATGCGCGCCCGCGCGGCGTCGCTGCTCGACCGGGTGGGGCTCGCGCCGCAGCAGGACAACAAGGCCAATGCGCTCTCGGGCGGGCAGCAGCAGCGCGTCGCGATCGCTCGCGCACTGGCCATGGCACCGACGCTGGTGCTGGCCGACGAGCCCACGGGCAACCTCGACACCCATGCCGCGGACAGCGTGTTCGCGCTGCTGCGCGAAGTGAACGTCGCCAGCCACACCACGTTCCTGATCGTCACCCACGACCCGCGCCTGGCGGCGCGCTGCGACCGCATCATCGAACTGGTGGACGGCACCATCGTCGCCGACCGGCCCAACGAGGCCAGACGCTGAACGCCTGATAGGGTTGGGTATGAGACCCAAGAGCTTCCGCAGATTTCTCGCAACTCCGACGGGCTGTTAGACGCCGGGCGCCGCGAGCAGTGCTACTTTTTGGGCACCTCGACGGGGTAGCCCGCGTCCTTCCATTCCGGAAAGCCGCCGCGGAACCAGTGGATGTTCTTCCAGCCGGCCTTGACCGCCACGGTGGTGGACTTGTAGCTCTTCCAGCACACCGTGCCGTCGCAGTACATGATGAGCGGCGCGTTCTTGTCGCGCGGCAGTTTGCCGAGGTCGAACTGGTCGTCGCCGGGGTCGAAGTCGGCTTCCTTGGCACTGGCTTCCTTGTAGGGAACGTGGATCGCGCCCGGAATGGCGCCTAGGTAATAATCCTCGTCGGCGCGCACGTCATAGACCGGAACGCCCTTGGCGATCAACTCCTTCGCTTCGGCGGCGTGGATGATCTTCGCGCCGGGCAGAACGGTTGGCGTGGTGTTGAGCATCGACGCGATGGGTTTGAAGTCGGCCTTGGACGCGGCCACCATGGGCATGCCCAGGGCGCTGCCGGTCATGAGCCGGGCGGCGAGTTTCTGGCGCTGCGCCTCGGAAACTTTTTCGCCCTGCACCGCCAGCGCGCGCACCGGCACCGCCGCGCTCGTCAGGACGATGCGTCCGCCGTTCGCCGCGGCCCAGGCGCGCGCCTCGTCGGTCGGCGCGACGGCCAGGTCGTAGCTGCCGATCTTGATCCCATAGAGCGGGGCTTCCGGCATGCGGTGCATGCGCAGCTCGCGAAAGTCGGCCTTGGCAAGACCGCGGCTGTTGATTTCGCTGCGCGCGAGGCTGCCGATCAGCGACTCGTAGTCGGGCATGCCGAGTCGGGCGCCGGAATGCGCGGCGAGCGTTCCCCGGTAACCGGGCGCGGCGACGAACGACGCGGAGGTCGTCGTGCCCGATTTGACGATCGGCTCGAACTTGAACTTGCCAACGTTGGCGATCACCTGCGCCGGGCCGTAGACCAGATCCAGCGACCCGTCCTTGGCGCGCTTGATGGCAGTAAAGGCATTCTGGAAATAGCGCAGCTGCACGGTTTCGCCGAGCGCGTGTCCGGCCTCGCCGGCAAGGGTGCGGTAGCGCTGGATGGTGGCCGAATCGTTCAGCGATTCGCCCGGATCGAGCACGATCCCGAGCGTGAGCGGGGCGGCTTCGAGCGAACCGGAAAGGAGCAGTACGGCGAGAAGGATTGAGCGCGGCATGATCGTGATCCAGGTTGCGATGCCACGTTAACGGTCCCGCAATCAAAAACTTGAGCGTCTGCGCGCGCCCTCAGCGGGTGCGGCGCTCGCGTTCGAGCTTCATGATGTAGCGCTGCAGGAGGTTGGACATGTGCGCCGGGAGGTCGACGAAGCGGCAACCGTAGCGCATCCTGCTGGCGCCGCTGCGCAGGGGAATGCGCGCCACGTTGCGGACTTCCAGGGTGACCGTCACCGTGCCGATCTCGGGCAGCGCGATGCGGCACTGCGCCAGGCGCGCGCCGACGTCCAGGCTCGGCGCATCGGCATTCTCGACCAGCGCCACCCCGCCGCAGCCCATGTCCAACACGTGCGTGGTGAGCGCGCGCCGACCGCAATCCGCGTCGGCGGGGATGGTGCACACCACGGGCCGGGCGATCGGCAGGGCAATGCGGAAAAACTCGCGCCGCTGCAGGCGCACGACGCTTCTCGGAATCGCCGTTCGCAGCGCCGGACGGCCATCGAATTCGCACAGGCTCAGCGCGCCGGTCGCAAAGTGAATGCGCACGCCGTCGAGGGTTGCCGATGCCTTGCCGGCTTCGCCGCGCGTGAGGCTGCGGTTGAGCGCGTCGTCCCGGGCGGCGTCGAGGAGCAGGGTGTTGCTGACCTCGTTCACCGCCAGCACCGAGGTGATGATGGACGCGCCGCCCACGGCCAGGTCGACGAGCGCGTCGTGGGCCTGCAGGTCGTTGAGCAGGAAGAGGATTTCCACGCGCGAAGCGACCGCGTACCGGGATTGGGCGGCATCGTCGTTCGGCTCAAGCGGCGGCGCGCGGTCGGGCATGGGGGTCACCAGCAAAACCGCGATTATGCCGGAAGTCGGGGCGCGTTGCCGGGGTTGGCGGCCTCGTGGTCGATGCGGTACAGCCAGGCGAGAAGCTCGGCGACGGCGATGTACAGATGCGGCGGGATATGGTCGTCGAGGTCGACCTGCATCAGCAGCGCGACCAGTTCCGGCGACTGGTGAACATACAGCCCGGCGGCGCGGGCGCGTTCGACGATCGCCTCGGCGATCGCGCCGCGCCCCTTGGCGACCACGCGCGGCGCGAAATCGCCGTCGCGATAGGCGAGTACGGCGGCTTCTGCGCGCGGCTCACGTGCATCCATGATCGTCGACCTGCAAGGCGGTGAGCGTGCACCCCGCGCCGGCAAGGCGCCCGGCGATGTCGTCCTGGCCCGCACGCAGGCGGTTGGCCGCGGCAGCATCGTCGGGGACGACGCGGATCGCGAAGCGGGTGCGCGCATCCATGTCGAGAAAAATCGTGACCGGCCCCAGGTTCGGCAGCTCCAGGCGCATGCGTGTCGAGAGCCGCGCCGGCGCCGCGGCGTCGGCTGGATGCGGCGGCGCGTCGTCGTGGCGCGTGATCTGCCATTCCATCGTCTGCCCGGGCCAGACCTCGCCGCGCCACGCGAGCGCCGGCGTCTCCAGGAGCTGGAGTTGCTGGGCGACGAGCGGGCGCAGTTCGGGGGCGAGGACCGGTTCGCCGTCCGCCGCACCCACCGGGGGCTTGCCGGCGAGGGCCGTGTCATCGGCGTAGCCGGGCAGCGGCGGCAGCAGCGTGGCGACGTGCTGCGCCTGCGGTTCCTGGCGCACGCTGGCGAGCGGCCGTTCGCCGCGCACCCAGCCGGCCAGATGCGATTCGTAGAACAGACCGCTGCGGGCGATCGCCGTCTGCAGGCGGATGGCGACGAGCGCGGGCAGGGGCGGGGTTTCTTCCGCCAGCGGGTGCGGCGTGTCGATCGCCGGCGTGGCCGGTCTTTTTGCCACGTCGCGCAGCAAATCCTCGATCGCCAGCGCGGCGGGGCTCAGGCGCGTCGGCACCTGGCCGCGCGGATCGATGCCGGTAAGGAGAAAGGTCGGATTGGGATGGGTGCCGGTATACACGAGCTTCAGGCTGTCGCCGACCATCGCCCGGCCTGGCGGCAGTTCCATGTGCACCGGCTGGTCGTTGACCAGCACCGTCGCCGCATGGCCGCTGACGGCGAGGACGCGGCCGCGCACGCTCTGCCCGACCTGCAGCGCCGCGAGGCCGGACAGCAGGTCGGGCGGCGGATGGCGCTCGGCCCCCGTGGCCACCGGCCGTACCGGAAGGATCGCGGCGATGGCATCGACGAGCGGGTGCATGCGCTTTGCGGCGGCTAGGCGCCCTGGCTGCGCCCGTAGGCGTGCACCGCGGTCCTGCCACGCGCGCTGCCGCGCAGCATGCCCTGCAGTTCGGCGAGCCAGGGCTCGGTGAGGTCGCGGATCTGCGCGTCGTCGGCGAGGATCTTGCGGATCAGCGCGAGTTTGCGCTGCATGCCGGCGGGGTCGAGGGCGCGCGGTGTGTCGTGCTCGGTGAGCGCCGCGACGTGCGGCTGGCAGGCGCGCTCCAGCGCGGCGAGCTGGTCCCAGTCGGCATGCCGCGCGGCGGCCAGCATGTCGCCGGTGAGCGCGGATAGGGTTTCGTAGGTGGCGAGGATTTCGGTGGCGGTCATGGCGGTCTCGCTCGGTCAGGCGGCAAGGGTGGCGGCGTCGCCCAGCGACGCGGCGGCGTTCGTGCCGATCTGCTGCCAAGCTTCGCGGATGGGTGTGAGGAGTCCGAGCACCTCGTCGACGATGTCGGCACGGTTCTCGAGGTTCGCGGTCACCAGCCGTTGCAGCATGTAGGCATAGAGCGCATGCAGGCGCGTGGCGACGATGCCGCCGCGTTCGAGGTCGAGCGACGCCATGAGGCCGCTGCCGATGATGTCGATGGCGCGGCCGATGGCCTGGCCACGGCCGGCGACGTCTCCCTGGGCGATGCAGAAGCGCGCCGTCCTGAGGGCGCGGTCGGCCCCCTCGAAGAGCATGGCGACGAGGCGATGCGGCGAGGCGGAAATGAGGTCGGACTCGAGGCCCACTTTCGCGTAGGCCTGGGCGTTGCCGTAGGGTTTGCCGAACACGATGTTTCTCCTGGTCATTTGCTGGATTGCAGCGCCTTGAGGCTGTCGAGCTGCTGGGTGAGGAAACTGCTGGTCTTGTTCATACTGGAAAGCATGGTGTCGAGCGCGGTGAACTGGGCGCGATAGCGTTTTTCGATCTGGTCGAGACGCGCCTGCAGTGCCTCCTGGCGGCGGTCCAGGCCCTTGATGCTGGCGTTGATGCCGTCAGTGCGCGCGGCGATCAGGCCGTCGCCGTCGAGCAGGCCGCTGACATAGGTGTTGAGCTGGTCGGCAAAGCCGCGCCCGAAGGTCACGCTGCCGCGCGCGCCGGTGGCGCCGCCGAGGATGCGCAGCGCCAGGCCCTCGGCCGGGGTGCCGGCGGCGCCGGTGAGCGTCTGGCCCACGCCGCTGGCGGCGACACCGTCGAGCGTGCCGGCGACATCGACCCCGGTGCTCGCCAGCGGCGCGGCGCCGAACAGGGCGGCGGCCCCGTTGCCGCCGGTGATGGCGACGCTGGAGGCGCTGCCGTAGCGGTTGGCGCCGATGGCGAGCACGCCGCCGCTTTCGCTCACGGTGACCGCCGCGCTGCCGAGCGCGCCGTTGATCCCGACCTGCAACGCCGCAGCGAGCGCCGCCGCGTCGGTGTAGACGCCGGCAGCGAGCGTCACGCTCACGGGTGAGCCGTTGACCGAAAGGTCGAGTGCGTCGTTCACGCCCGCGACGATGGCGAGCGTCGCCGGCTGGCTACCCACCAACCGGCCCTGCGTGGCGACCTGGCTCACCGCAAGCGCATAGCTACCGGGGCGCGTTGCGGCGCTGCTCGCGGAAAACTGCACCAGGCTGTCGGTCGCGCGGCCGGTGGCGGCAAAGAGCGCGGCGACATCGCCGAAATGGCTGTCGATCGCGTTGCCAAGCGTCGCGGAATCGAGCGCCAGCGTGCCGTCGGCCTGGAAGCGCACACCGATTTGCGACAGCGTGGTGAGGCTGCCGCCGGTGACGGCGGGGGTGTTGAGCATGCCGCGCAACGTGGTCTGGATCGAGCGGATCGTGCTGTCGCCCTGCAGCGCGCCGCCCTTCTTGCTCGCCGGATCCCAGGCGGTGAGGTCCTTGAGCGTCTTGGCGATGTCGTTGTAGGCCTTGACGAAGTCGCCGACCGCTGCGGTGATCGCCGCGGTATCGCGTTTCACGGCGAGGGTCGCGGGCTGGCCGACGTTGGTTTTGGCGAGCGTGAGCGTCACGCCTTCGATGGCATTGGCGACGACGTTCGAAGCCTGGCTGATGGCGATGCCGTCCACGCTGAACAGCGCGTTGCGGGCGGCGGCGACCTCGGCGAGGTTCTTGCCGTTGCCGGCGCTCGCCGTCGGGTCGTAAGCGAGGGCCGACAGCCCCGCGGCGTCGCCGTCGTTGCCGTCGGCGTCGGCGACGGTCAGCTTGATGCCGTTGGCCGCGCCGCTGTCGGTCGAAGTCAGCACCAGCCGGTTGCCCGTGCCGTCGTTGACGATGCTGGCGGTGACGCCGGCGCGCGCAGCGTTGATGGCGTCGCGGATGCCGGCGAGGCTGTTGTTGGAACTGTCGATGGTGACGCTGGCGGCGGGTTTATTGGGGTTGAGGGCAAAGCTGTTGCTGCCGGAATCGTAGGTTCCAAACTGGATCGTCAGCGTTCCCGTTCCGACGGCGGCGGTGGTGCTCGCAAAGCCATTCGAGGCGAGTTTCTGCTGCTGCGCGAGCTGCTGCACTTCGATCTGGTAGCTCGCCGGAACGGCGTTGGCGCCGGCGCTGGCGCTGACCACGGCGGGGTCGCTGGACGTGGCCGCGAGCACCTGGAACCTGTCCGCGCCCGAAAGCTTTTGCAGCGCGCCCTGAAAGCCGGCGAGCGCGCTCTTGACCTGGCCGAACGCGGAGAGCTTCGCCTGGTATTGCTGGGTGCGTTGCGTGAGCGCCGTCAGCGGTTGGCGCTCGACCGCCATGAGCTGGCTGACGATGCCGTTGACATCGAGTCCGGAACCGACACCGGGAGAGGAGAGCGCGGGCATGGGCGGAGCTTTCTCAGGCCTTGCGGTTCACTGCGACGCCCGCAAGGCGATCGGGGTCATTGGCGATTTCCATCATCTGCGCGTTGGGGATCTGCAGCAGCACTTCATGGGTCTGGGTGTCCACCATCTTGACCACCGTGCGGCCGGCCTCCGACGACACGTTGAAGCGGATCTGCGAAGCGATCGATTCCAGGCGCTGGTTGGCGGCGCGGGCAGCGGCGTCGAGCGTCGCGGCGCTGGGGTCGGGCCGGTCGGGCGGCTCCGGTTTGGCAAGCGCCTGCACCCCGTCGGGACGGGGTGTGGGGTTGCTGGCGGTGGCCGGCGGGGGCGGCGGCGCACCGACGGGCGAGGGGAGATCGAGGTTCATGTCATCCTCCGTTCAGGCAAACCGGAAGGGCACTCGCCCCTCCGGGAACAGCGCTTACTGCAGAAGCTTGAGCACCGTGTTGGGCAGCGAGTTGGCCTGCGCCAGCATCGCCGTGCCGGCCTGCTGCAGGATCTGGGCGCGCGTCATGTTGGCGGTTTCCGCAGCGAAGTCGGTGTCCATGATGCG
>Ga0272446_1004475_pt1 | contig 16494 bp, 11 predicted proteins | sample YNPCB0061_FD_194587 | JGI IMG/M metagenome (GOLD analysis project Ga0272446, IMG submission 194587) | Hot spring microbial mat communities from Yellowstone National Park, WY, United States - YNP-CB-006-1 | ecosystem: Environmental > Aquatic > Thermal springs > Hot (42-90C) > Sediment | place... | reverse complement strand
TGCGTCCGGATCTGAACGACGCTGGGGCCATGCGCTTTGCTGGCAGCGAGTATGGCGCCAAAATCCAGGTCATGAGTAAGGAGGATCGCGTTTCTGGTTTTTGCCCAAGCGAGCACCTCGGAGTCGGGCGCCGAGGCTGCACCCACTTCGCACCAGTGGAACACCTGGTGTCCGGCGTCACGGAGGGTGGATGCCAGGGATGGAGGGAGATTCATATCCAGCAGCAGCAGCATTCAGCCCGCCAAGGGGACTTCGATCTCCATGGCTCTCCAAGCCGAGTATGCGAGGGCCTGGCGAATGTCTTCCGCTTCAAGATAAGGATATTGCTCGAGGATCTGGGCGATGGTGTAGCCGGAAGCGATGAGACCCACGAGCATTCCGACGGTGACGCGCATCCCCCGGATGCAGGGTTTGCCACCCATGATATTCGGGTCGAGAGTGATGCGCTCAAGCGTCATTGGTATCATGATACAGCGTTCTTAGCGGCGCCAGATGATGATGCCGGTGGTGATCTGGATGGCGGCCTCGACGGTGCGCATGCTGGCGGATTTGGCGGCGCTGTTGGGGACGAATAAGATGTCGTCGGCCTGGAGGGGGACGTCGCTCGATTCGCCGGCGAGGATCTTTTTGAGGTTGACGGGGAGCTCGGTGCGGGCGGAGTTGCCGGGGGTCATGCGGAGGATTTTGGCGCTCTTGGGGGCGGCGGTGCGTTCGAGGCCTTCGGCGAGGGAGAGGGCCTGGAGAACGGTGATGGTTTCGCGCTCGTTGAGGGGGAAGCCGCCGGCGCGGCGGACCGAGCCGATGACGTAGACGATGTCGGCCTTGGGGACGGAGATGACGTCGTTGGGTAGGATCTGGATATTCTCTTCGGGGTTTTTGGCGTCCATGACGGAGCGGACGCTGACTTCGGCGACGGTGAACTGGCCGGTGGGGTCGGGTTTGGCGGATTTCAGGGGGATGGGGCCCCACTGTTTCTGGCGGGTGATGTTGATGGTGTTGCCGGCTTCGGGTTTGAGGCCGCCGGCCATGGAAAGGATTTCGAACAGGGACTTGCGGCCCTGAAGCTGGAGGACGCCGGGGTTGCCGACGGCGCCGAGGACGGAGACGGGCTGGCTGCGGAACTCGGTGACGGCGACGGAGACGTCGGGGGCGGTGAGGTATTTGCGGAGGCGGGCGGCAATTTCGGACTCGATCTGCTCGGCGGTGAGGCCGGCGGCGCGGAGGCGGCCGATGAGGGGGAGGCTGATGAAGCCGCGCATATCGACGCGGACGGGTTTTTCGCTGATCTCTTCGACATCGAGGGCGCGGACGGTGATCTGGTCGTCGGGGCCGAGGATGTAGCTGGAGGGGGCCTGGGCGGCCGCGATCGAAACAAAAAGTAAAAGCAACGCAGCCGCGTATGGACGCGAATGGACACGAATGACGGGCATGGTTAACGGCCTACGAGTTGGGTGAGGCGCTCGACCTGGCGGGTGAGCTCTTCGACGCGGTCCTGGAGGTCGCCGACCTGGGCGAGGAGGGCGGGGGGAGGGGGATGGCCGTCGTCGTCGACGATGCGGCAGGCGACCCAGCGGGCGTAGTCGGAGACGCTGTGAGCACCTTGGAGAGCGCTGACGCGCTGGAGAACATCGTACTCATCCTGGGAGACGCGGAAACTAACGATACGGTCGCGTTTTCGGAAAACCGGCATCGGGCGGAGCGGACCGGGTCAGGCGCAGGCGGAGGGGCGGCCGAGGGGGCGGATCCAGCGGCGGTCGACGGGGACGGCGACGGAGCGCTGGAGCAGGGTGACGCTGACGATGACGCGGGGGCCGGTCGAGGTGGCGTGGAGGATGCCTTCGAGGCCGCGCAGGGGGCCTTCTTCGAGGCGGACGTGGTCGCCGGCGTGGATGAAAGGCCAGGGCAGGAGGCTGAGGCCGGAGGAGGTGAGGCGGCGGATGGCCTCGAGTTCGGCGTCATCGACGGGGAGGGGGCGTTTGCCGGCGCCGACGATGGAGTGGACGCCGGGGGTGGAGAGGACGGGGAGGCGATGGGTGGGGTCGAGGCGGCAGAAAAGGTAGGTGGGGAAAAGGGGGAGGAAGACGTCCTTGAAGCGGCCGCCGGAGCGGTGGCGGCCGCGGTAGAGGGGCAGGAATTCCTAGTAACCTTTGCCGCGGAGGACTTCGGAAACGACCTTTTCATGACGGGGCTTGCAGTGCACGGCGAACCAGAAGCTGGGCATTTTTTCTCCGTTTTTGAGGGGTAAAGCCGACGGGTTTTCGGCGATTTTGGACAAAGCTACCGCTTTCTCAGGGTCTGTCGAAGTCCCCTGGGTTCGCTTCCTGGAATTTCAGATTATGAGACGCGAATGCGCCCGTGTCAACAAAAATCTGCATTTTGTAGACACATTGAAAAAAAACCGGTTATGTACCGGCTAGTACTTGCAGACCGAACGGTTCAGGGGGGATTTGCACAGGGGCGGCGGGAACGTTTACAATCGCGGATGAAACATTTTTTCACAATTTCAGCAGAAACATGAAAGGATGAGACATGCCCACTCCGATTAAGATGCCGGATTTCGGGACGGCGGTGAACGAGGTGCGGATTGTGAAGTGGCTGATTGAGCCGGGCGGCAGCGTCGAGCGAGGGACGCTGCTGGCGGAGGTGGAGACGGACAAAGCGGCGACGGAGCTGGAGTCGGCCGCCGAAGGAGTGTTATTGAAGCAGTGCGTGGCGGCGGGCGAAGTGGCGGAGGCGGGGCAGGTGATCGCGTGGGTGGGGAAGGCCGGGGAGGCGGCGCCGGAGGAAGAGGAGAAGCAGGGCGGGGGAGAGGCGCGGATTGCGCCGGTGGTGGTGAACCTGGCGAAGAAGCTGGGGGTGGACGTCAGGCAGGTGAAGGGGACGGGGGAGCGCGGGGCGGTGACGCGGGAGGACGTGCTGCGGGCGGCGCGGGGTCCGTCGGCCGCACCGGAGGGAGAGGAACTGGGGGCGGCGCAGGCGGCGGTGGCGCGGGCGGTGGGGAAGAGCCATGCGGAGATACCGCACCTGCGGATTGCGGCGCTGATCGACATGACGGCGGCGCGGCGGTGGCGGGAGGCGGGGGCGGGGTACGACGCGATTTTCGTGAAGGCGATGGCGAAGGCGCAGGAGGCTGTGCCGGCGTTCGGGCGGCGGCTGGAGGGGCAGCGGCTGATTGCGGCGGGCGGGGTGCACATTGCGGTGGCGGTGGGTTTTGGAGAAGAGCTGGTGCTGCCGGTGGTGCGGGACGCGGACAAAAAAAGTGTGGGGGAGATCCAGCGGGAGATTGAGGAGCTGGCGGGGAGGGCGAAGCGGCGGGCGTTGCAGACCGGGGAGATGACGGGGGCGTCGACGGCGCTCAGCAATCTGGGGATGTACCCGGTAGAGTGGTTTGAGGCGGTGATTTTTCCGGGGCACAGCGCGATTCTGGCGGTGGGCGCGGTGGGGGAGCGGGCGGTGGTGCGGGAGGGCCGGGTGGAGGCGCGGCCGGCGGTGGTGGTGACGCTGGCGGCGGACCACCGGTTCATCAACGGGCGGACGGCGGCGGAGTATTTAAGCAAGGTAAAGGAAGTGGTGGAATCGGGAGGACTGGAGTGAGAGAGATTACGGCGTACGAGAGCGAATTTCTGTTGGGGCTGTACCGGGGCATGGTGCGGATCCGGCAATTCGAGGAGAGGGTGAAGTACCTGTTCTTGGAGGGGGTGATGCCGGGGACGATACACCAGTATCAGGGGCAGGAGGCGATCGCGGTGGGGGTGTGCGCGGCGTTGCGGGAGGGGGACGTGATTACGAGCACGCACCGGCCGCACGGGCACGCGCTGGCGCGGGGGTTGACGGTGGAAGCGCTGCTGCACGAGCTGTTCGGGAAGGCGACGGGGTGTTGCCGGGGAAAGGGCGGGTCGATGCACGTGGGGGATTTGGAGAAGGGGATGCTGCCGGCGATTGCGATTGTGGGGGGCGGGGTTCCGATTGCGACGGGGATGGGTCTGGCGTTCCGGATGCGGAAGGAGGCGCGGGTGGCGGTGGCGTTTTCCGGCGACGGGGCGGTAAATGAAGGGGCATTTCACGAAGGTGTGAACATGGGGGCGATCTGGCAGTTGCCGGTGGTGTACGTGATTGAGAACAACCTGTACTCGGCGTCGACGCCGATTGCGCAGATGGTGCGGGTGAAGCATCTGGCGGAGCGGGCGGCGGCGTATGGGATTCCGGGGGTGACGATCGACGGCAACGATGTGGTGGAGGTATACGAGACGGCGCGGGAGGCGGTGGAGCGGGCGCGCGGGGGCGGGGGTCCGACGATGGTGGAGGCGGTGACGTACCGGATTACGGGGCACTCGAGGCGGGATCCGTGCAACTACCAGCCGGAGGAGGAGCGGAAGCGGGCGCTGGAGCGGGAGCCGGTCCGGCGGTTTGGGGAGCGGCTGGTGAAGGAAGGGGTAGCGGGGGAGGAGCGGCTGGCGGCGATCCGGGCGGAGGTGGATGAAGAGATTGAGGCCGCGGTGCGGTCGGCGATGGCGGCGCCGGATCCGCGGCCGGAGATGGCGCTCGAGGATGTGTTTGTTTAGCCGCGTATGGACGCGAATAGACGCCAATTGGAGCCAGGGAGATGAGTGATAAGAAGACGGTTGCAGAGGCATTACGGGAAGCGCTCCGGGAGGAGATGGCGCGGGACGAGCGGGTTTTTTGTATTGGGGAGGATATTGGGATTCGGGGCGGATGGGGGGGCGCGTTCACGGTGACGCTGGGGCTGGAGGCGGATTTTGGGGCGCGGGTGGTGGACACGCCGATCTCGGAGGCGGGGATTTGCGGGGTGGCGCTGGGGGCGGCGGTGGTGGGAATGCGTCCGGTGGCCGACGTGCAATATGCGGACTTTTTGTATTGCGCGATGGACCAGGTGGTGAACCAGATTGCGAAAATGCGGTACATGTCGGGGGGAAAAGTGAAGGTGCCGCTGGTGCTGCGGGCGCCGGTGGGGGCGACGGGGCGGGGGGCGCAGCACGGGCAGAATCCGGAGGCGCTGTTTTTGAATGTGCCGGGGTGGAAGATTGTATGTCCGGCGACGGCGTACGACGCCAAGGGTTTGCTGAAGGCGGCGATCCGGGACGACAATCCGGTGCTGATGTTCGAGCACAAGCTGCTGTACGGGGCGAAGGGGGCGCGGTGGGAGCCGGGGGCGATTGACGCCTCGAGCGAGATACCGGAGGGGGATTACACGGTGCCGATCGGGAAGGGGGTGGTGCGGCGCGAAGGGACGGACGTGACCCTGATTGGGACGCTGGTGATGATGCACCGGGCGATGCAGGCGGCGGAGAAGCTGGCCGAGGAAGGGATCAGCGCGGAGGTGATTGATCCGCGGTCGCTGGCGCCGTTCGATTGGGAGCTGGTGGAGGCGTCGGTGAAGAAGACGGGGCGGGCGGTGGTGGTGACGGAAGGGCCGCGGACGGGGAGCGTGGCGTCGGAGATCGCGGCGACGATCGGGGAGCGGTGCATGGACTACCTGACGGCGCCGGTGGCGCGGGTGACGTCGCCGGACATCCCGGTGCCGTTTGCGCCGCCGATGGAGGATTTCTACCGGCCGGATGCGGCGCGGGTATGCGCGGCGGCGCGGAAGGTGATGGGGTTGGGGGATTGAGGGCTGGTGACCGAGGGCTGGGGGGGCGGGTGGTCAGGCTTTAACGAGCGCCTTTCCCTGGCGGACTTCGACGGCGGCATCACGGCCGAGATTGCAGAAGACAGCGCGGGCGCCTTCCAGTTGGGGGGATGCGCTGCCGGCGACCTGGAGGCCGGCCAGGGAAGGCCTCAGGCCCAGGCAGCCGTAGGCGCAGCCCCAGAGGATGAGCAGGGCATTATTCAGCGGCTCGCTGATCAATTCTCCGGTGTCCCACTTGAGCGCCGCGGCCCAGAGGCGGTTTTTCGCGTAGCCGTGGCGCATGACGCGGTGGAAGGTTTGGTAAGCCTGATCGGGCCGGCCGGCGGCGCCGCGCGCGGCGATCTCGAGACCGGTGGTGTGAAAGAAGGAGCAGCCGTTTTCGTAGTTGGGGTAAACCTTCTGGTTGCCGAGCTCGCCGAAATCGACGAGGTCGCCCAGTTGCGCGACCGGATACATGTTCGCGGGGGTGGCCCAGATGGCATCGCGGGGGATTTTGAATTGCCGGCAGAGGGCCTGGTAGCGCTGGTCGAGGTGGGAGAGGATGCGCCGGGCCTGCGCGGGAGCAGCCACGCCGAAGATGATGGCGAGCAGGTTCGGGTCGGTGTAGAAGTAGCGTCGCCCGTTGCCGCGGGTATCGATCCAATCCATGTAGAGGCCGGCGCGCTGGTCCCAGAAAGTCCGGTTGAAGCCGCGGGTGAAGCGCAGGTGGGCCTGGCGGTAGAAGCGGGCGTCCTGGCCGGTGAACTCTTTCATGGCGGCGACGGCTTCGAGGGCGGCGACCGAGTAGATGTTGACGTAGGCGTCCTTGTGCCCGAACTTGATAATGTCGAACCAGTTTGAGCAGTCGTGTCTGCCATCCGGCAGTCCGGTGGTGCGGGGCACCTCGACGACGCCGTCGCCGTCGCGATCGAGGGAGAGCAGGTAGCGGGCCACGCGCTCGACGGCGGGCATGACGCGGCGCACGAAATCGCGGCTGCCGGTGTTGAGGGCGTGGTGGTACATGGCCAGGATGAAATGGGGGGCCTGGTCCATCAGGTTGCCCCAGATCACTTTGTAGTAGCCGCTCATCCACCAGCGCGGGAAGGGGTAGCCGGAGGGTTCGAGGCCGGAATCGGCGAAGAACAGGAGTTGCTTTTCGAGGGCCTGCTGGAGGCGCTCGTCGCGGGCGTAGACGCTCTGGATCATCGGGTACCAGGCCATCTCGTGGAGGATGGGGACGCTGGCGGGGTTATTGCCGAACAGCCAGCCCATCCACTGGTTGTGGACGGCGGCGAGGCTGCGAGCCTGTCCGGCGATGAAGGGGTCCGGGAACTCGAAGCGGAACGGGGCGAGTCCCTGGTTGTTGCCCAGGCGCAGCGTCCAGGTCTGGTGATCGACGGAGCCGGCGGAACGAAAGGCGGGGCCGCGGCGGCGGTCGGCGCTTTCGGCGCCGATGCTGATGGTATCCGCGGTTCCATCGACGCAGCGCTTGGCATAGCTGAAGAAACCCGCTTCGAGGCGGCTTTCGAGCAGGGAGCCGGAAGGCGCGAAATGGAGTTGCTGGGAGCGCTGGGGAGAGATGGCCTCGTACCACTCGGGGTCGCCGGTGCGGAGGGGGAAGGCCGCGGTTCCGTTCAGGATCATCTGGGGATCCAGAAAACCGGGAATTTCGCCGAAGGATTTGGCGGAGCGCATGGAGAGGACGAGGGCGGGGAAGCGGTCGGCTTCGACCTGGACGTCGCGCAGAAACTCGCGGCGGATCTGCCAGATGAGGCGGCCGGGGCCGGAATCGATGCGCCAGGATTCGCGTGCCAGGGGGGCTTCGGGCGGGCCGATGAGGACGTCGCAGGAGCCGTTTTGGAAGGGCGAGACGGCGCGGCTGGAGAGTTGCCAGCGGCCTCCGGCGGGGAGGATTGCGGTCCCGCTGGGCCAGGGGGCTTTTTCGGCCAGGTTCAGCGGCATCTCCGGGGGAGCCGCTGCGGGAAACAGCAATCCGGCGGCAAACTGTCTGCGCGTGATCATAGTTGAGTTTCCCAGATGCGGAGACCGAAGCGGCTCAGGTGGATGGGGATTTTTCGGTAGCCGGGGTCGGTTTCCTCGATTTCGCGGTTCATGGCGCGCTTGTGGGTGCGGTCCGGTCCGCTGAGCAGGGTTACGGAGCCTCCCATGCCGCCGGCGCCGTTCACCTTCCAGCCGATGGCGCCGTGGGTGCGGGCAATCTCGATAATTTTCTTATGATGGGGGCCGACGAGGGCGGGGTGCAGTTCGGCCTGGGCGCGGGTGTTTTCGATCATGATGCGGCCGAGGGTGTCGAAGTCTCCGGCGTAGAGGGCGTCTTTGGACTGCTCGGCGGCGCGGCGCAGGGGGGCCAGTTTGGGCGCGTCGGGTCCGGCGTCCTCCAGTTCGCGGATGACCATCTTGTGGACCTCTGAAGAGCTGTGCGTGTGGCCCACGAAGATGAGCGAGAGGCGGCTTTCCAGCTCCCACCAGATGGAATCGGGGACGCGAACCGGGCTGACGCTGGCGTGGGGGTACTGGTGCATTTCGATGTAGTTGATGCCACCAAAAGCGGAGGCGATCTGGTCCTGGATGCCGCACTGCTGTTTGAGCAGTTCGGTTTCGATGCGCTGGGCGGCGGCGGCCACTTCATGGGGCGTCATGCGGCCGGGGGTCAGGCAGTCGAGGGCGCCGATGAGGGCGACGCTGACCGCGGCGGAGGTGCCGGTGGAACAGCCGCCCGGGGCGTCGCTGTAGATGGACACCTCGATGGCGACGTCGTCAGGGATGCGCATGTAGTCCATGGCGGCTTCCAGCAGGGGGTGTTTATCGTAGGCGCCGCCGGGTTCGGCGATGGTGTAGCGCTCGCCGTAGTTCTCCGCGTTGATGGTGATGCGCTGCCGGCCGCCGGTGTGCCGGTAGACCTTCATCTGCACTTCGGCGTAGGGGTATACGGCGATGTTGAATACCTTGCCGTAGCCGGCGAACCAGGTGTCGGTCCACCCGCCGTTGTCGCAGATGCGGATGGGCGCGACGCTGTTGACCACCCGGCGGAGTTCGTGATTTTTGGTCAGGTTGATTACCTCCGAACCTTGCATGCTAGCAGGAAAAGAAGGCGGGGTTGCAACCTTGACGGCTCCCCGAAATAACGCCTACAATTTAAGGAGGTTAGGTTTGCCAAGCCTATCCTGATAGCGGTGAGTGCTATGACACCCAGAGGGTTAATCACAACCAGCGTTACTCTCAGTGCTTTTCTGCTGGGGGGAGTTGCATGGGCCCAGAAGGCGGCAGACACGAAGTCCGGCCAGCGGGAGACCATTGCGAAGCCGCTCTCAGAGAAGGAAAAACGCCGCCGCGAAGAGAAGCTTCGCAAGGAGTTGGAGACCCCCTACCGCAAGTGGCTGAATGAGGACGTCACCTACATCATCTCCGACGAGGAACGGGCTGCCTTCAAGCGGTTGAACACCGACGAGGAGCGCGAGCAGTTCATCGAGCAGTTCTGGCTGCGGCGCGACCCCACGCCGGACACGACCGAGAACGAGTTCAAGGAAGAGCATTACCGGCGGATCGCGTACGCGAATGAGCGTTTCGCTTCGGGCATTCCGGGTTGGAAGACGGACCGGGGGAGGATATACATCACCTTCGGACCGCCGGATGAGATTGAGTCGCATCCCTCGGGCGGGACCTACGAGAGGCCGATCGAAGAGGGCGGCGGCACGACCTCGACATTTCCGTTCGAACAATGGCGCTATCGCTGGATTGAGGGGATCGGCAGCGACATCATTATCGAGTTCGTGGACCCCACCATGACGGGCGAATACCGCATGACGATGGACCCGTCGGAAAAGGATGCGCTGCTCTACGTGCCCAATGCCGGCCTGACGTTGTACGAGCAACTGGGCATCACCTCGAAAACCGACCGGTTCACGCGCACCGACGGCACCCGCCTGGGCGTGGGTCCCTACGGGCAGTCGATGAAGATGAACCAGTTCGAGCGGCTGGAGCAGTACGCGAAACTGCAAAAGCCTCCGGCGGTCAAGTTCAAGGATCTCGAGGCGATGGTGAGCTCGAAGATCACCTACAACATTCTGCCGGTGAAGGTGCAGACTGACTTCATCCGGGTGACGAATTCCTCGGTGCTGACCAACATCACGGTGCTGCTGGAGAACAAGGATCTTCAGTTCCAGTCCAAGGAAGGGCTGCAAAAGGCGGTGGTGAACATGTACGGGCGGATCACTTCGATGGCGCGCCGCGTGGTCAACGTGTTTGAGGAAACGGTCACGGTGGATGCCTTGCCGGAGCAATTGGAGGCGGTGAGCAAGCGTTCCTCGATCTACCAGCACTCGGTGCCTCTGGCGCCCGGAATGTACCGGCTCAACGTGGTGGTGAAGGACGTGGTGGGCGGCAACCTGAACAACTACGAGATGGCGCTGAACGTGCCGCGGTACGACGACGAGAAGCTGGCGTCGAGTTCGCTGATTCTGGCCGACCTGATCGAGAAAGTTCCCACCCGGAGCATCGGCACGGGGCAGTTCGTGATTGCGAGCACGAAAGTGCGGCCCCGGCTGACGGACAGCTTCCGGCGTGACGAAAAGTTAGGTATCTACTTGCAACTGTACAACTTCGGACCCGACGAGAAAACCCAGAAGCCTAACGGCTCGATCGAGTACGAAGTGATCCGGAACGGATCCAACGAGAAGGTGTTGGAGTTCAGCGAAGACGTTACGGCGATTCCGGGGGCATCAGCCAATCAGGTTACGATTGAAAAGTTGCTGCCGCTACAGAGCATGCAGCCCGGTCAGTACACGTTAAAACTTAAGGTTACCGACAAAAACCGGAACCAGGTCCTAACCCCATCGGCGACATTTACGGTAACCTAGGAGCAAAGCCAGACGCGGAGCGTATATTTATGACCGCGAGGACGCGTAATCTCGCCGGCTTCCTTATGGCCGTGGGGGCTTTGCTGGGCGCCTCCACCGGTCTCTCCGCAGCCACGCCATCCACCTCTGTTTCCGGCGCCATCGCCGGCCTGGTGACAGATTCCACCGGGGTGCCTCAAATGGGCGCCACGGTGCTGCTGTTCAACCGTTTCGACCGGCTCTGCCAGAAGGTCCTCACCGACGAGAAGGGCGCTTTCGAATTCGACCATCTTCTGCCCGGCGCGTACATGGTCCGGGTCACCCTGGCGAGCTTCCTTCCGGCGATGAAGAACAATATTCTGGTTCAACCCGGATTGCGGAGCCTGCTGAACGTGACCATGGCGGGGCTGTTCAGCTCGGTGGAACTGGTTTACCCCACGCCGGAGAAGCGCGCGCTGATGAGCGACGACTGGAAGTGGGTGTTGCGAACCGGCACGGCGACGCGGCCGGTGCTGCGTTTCCTGCCGGAGACGCCCGCTGAGCGGGCCGGGCGGCGGGCTGCGTCGAGCGCCGTGTTTGCCGACACCCGAGGTGTGGTCAGGGTCTCGGCCGGCGACGGCGGGCGGGTTTCCTCGTTCGGCAACGAGTCGGATCTGGGAACGGCTTTCGCTCTGGCAACCTCGCTGTACGGCAACAACCAGATTCAGGTCGCCGGCAACTTTGCTTACGCTTCAGAGTCGCGGATGCCTTCGGCGGGATTCCGGACTACTTTCAGCCGGGCCATCGGGCAGGACAGCAACCCGCAGGTTTCGCTGACGGTGCGCCAGTTGTTCGCGCCCGCGCGGCTGACCACCGCGCTGGTGTCGGGTCAGGAAACCGGACTGCCGGCCTTGCGAACCATGTCGCTGAGCTTTGCCGACGCCAATCAACTGAGCGATGCGCTGCGGTTCGAATACGGGTTTTCCCTCGATTCGGTCACTTTTCTGGACAGGCTGAACTATTTCAGCCCTTACGGGCGGCTCACCTACTCGCTGTCGGACGGCGAAAACGTGGAATTTACCTACACCTCGGGCACCGCGCGGCCGAATCTGGCTGCCGGTATGCGGGGCGCCGACGCCGAATTGCAGAATGAGATCAGCGCGCTTTCGATTTTCCCGCGGGTCTCTTTACGGCAAGGCCGGGCCAGGGTGCAGCGCGGCGAAGACTTCGAGCTGGGCTACCGGCGCACGGTGGGGTCGCGGACCTTCCGGGTTGCCGCCTACCGCGAGCGGATCTCGAACGCGGCGTTAACCATGGCGGCGCCCGCGGGCATGTATCGGACTGGCGACATTCTGCCTGACTTGTTTTCCGACAGCTCCGTTTTCAACGCCGGGAGTTACCAGAGCACGGGCTACACCGCGTCGGTGACCCAGGAATTCGGCGACCGCCTGAACCTGACCATGATGTATGGCTCGGGGGGCGTACTTACCGCCGCATCCGGTGAACTGACCAGCAACAGCCCCGAGGAACTGCGCGCCATGATCAAGACCTCGCGGCGGAACTCGCTGACGGCCAGGGCGTCAGGGACCTCGCCCTGGACCGGCACGCAGTTCGTGTTCAGCTATCAGTGGATTGACCGGCTTTCGGCGACGCCCAGCCACATCTATTCGACTCTGGGCACGCGGGCCGATGCGGGCCTGAATATTTTTCTCCGCCAGCCGGTTCCGGCTTCCGGACTGCTGTCGGGCCGTCTGGAAATCACGGCGGATCTGCGCAATCTGCTGGCCCAGGGGTATCTGCCGATTGCCTTCAGTGACGGACGCAGACTGCTGCTGATGCACTCGCCCCGCAGTTTCCGCGGCGGCCTCAGTTTCATCTTCTAACGCCGGCCCGCTGACCCGGCCGCAGAGGCGCTCTCTCTTCCGTCCCGGGGAATCCTCGGGAATCCTCAAGATGACTATCATGGCTCCATCGCATTTCGGTATGATGAGCCTTGATCTGCCGACACAGGTAAAAGCCAAGATGAGAGCTGGCTACAATGGCCAAACTGGAGGACCTCAAGCGGGGAGCCGCTGTCAAGGGTATTTTGCCGGACCGCCTGGTCACGGTTGTGGACGTCCAGTGGTTCGGATCGGAGGCCGTCGAACTCACCTATAAGGATCCCGCAGGTAAGCCCGGCGTCGAGCTTCTTTTCCGGGATCGAGAGCCCTCCCTAGAGGTCGTCCAGGCTGGGCGCCCTTGGAGCTTTGACGGAGATGGAGCGCTCTTCCGGCTTGTTTCTGAAGCTCACCGGATCCGTCTGGCTCACCTGTTCGATCCGGTGCTGGCCGTCCACACGTCGCTGGTCGATCCTCTTCCGCACCAGATCACGGCGGTCTATGAAGCGATGCTGCCCCGGCAGCCTCTCCGCTTCCTGCTCGCGGATGATCCCGGCGCTGGCAAGACGATCATGGCAGGCCTCCTGATAAAGGAACTGCTGGTGCGGGGCGACTTGCAGCGGTGCCTTGTCGTTTGTCCCGGCAACCTTGTCGAGCAGTGGCAAGACGAGCTGTACCGCCGCTTCCAGCTCCCTTTCGAAATCCTGACCAACGACAAACTGGAGGCTGCACGCACCGGCAACTGGTTCCTGGAAAACAACCTGGCCATCGCCCGGCTTGACAAATTGGCGCGTGACGAAGACGTGCAGGCCAAGCTCTCTGCGCCCGACTGCCGCTGGGACCTGGTCATCGTCGATGAAGCCCATAAGATGTCCGCCACGTTCTTCGGCGGCGAGGTCAAGTACACCAAGCGTTACCGGCTTGGCCAGGTGCTCTCCGGCACAGCCCGGCACTTCCTGCTGTTGACCGCCACTCCGCACAACGGGAAGGAAGAGGACTTTCAACTCTTTCTCGCTCTTCTGGATGGCGACCGTTTCGAAGGGCGGTTCCGCGATGGAGTGCACGTTGTCGATGTATCCGACATCATGCGGCGGATGGTCAAGGAGCAGCTCGTCAAGTTCGACGGCACGCCCTTGTTCCCGGAACGGCTTGCCTATACCGTGCCGTACCGGCTTTCCGACGCTGAAGCGCGGCTGTACAAGGAAGTCACGGAATATGTCCGCGAGGAGTTCAATCGCGCGGACGCCCTCCAGGACAACAAGCGTGCCGGCACGGTTGGTTTTGCGCTGACGATCCTCCAACGGCGGCTTGCGTCATCTCCTGAAGCGATATACCAGTCACTCCGTCGCAGGCGAGAGCGGTTGGAAAAGCAGCTCCGCGAACTGGAGCTTCTCCAGCGGGGCGCGATGGCGGCGGTGCCTCCATCTCCCCTCCTCGATGCCGATGAGATCGAGGAAATCGAAGACGCGCCGGAAAACGAAGTCGCAGCGGTCGAAGAAGAGGTTCTGGACCGGGCCACGGCCGCCCGGACGATTCAAGAGTTGCGTGCCGAGATCGCAACGCTCGCTCGGCTGGAGGCGCTCGCCGCCGAGGTCCGGCGCAGCGGGGAAGACCGTAAGTGGCGCGAATTGGCAAACCTGCTCAGCGGAGTGTTTACTGCCAAGGCTCCGGCTGACGAAGAGCAGACTCCCTGGCCCACGGGCGAGAAGCTGATCATTTTCACCGAGCATCGTGACACCGTGAACTACCTCGCCGGGCGGATCAGCACGCTATTGGGCCGTCCTGATGTGGTTGTGACCATCCAGGGCGGCATGGGGCGAGAGGAGCGGCGGAAGGCGCAGGAGACTTTCCTGCACGACCCGCAAGTGCGCGTGCTGGTGGCGACGGATGCCGCCGGCGAAGGCATCAACCTGCAACGCGCCCACTTGATGGTCAACTACGATCTCCCGTGGAACCCGAACCGGATCGAGCAACGCTTCGGACGAATTCATCGCATCGGCCAGACCGAAGTCTGCCACCTCTGGAATCTGGTTGCCGAGGAGACGCGCGAAGGCCAGGTTTACCGGACTTTGCTCGAAAAACTGGAGCAAGCCCGGCAAAGCCTGGGCGGCCAAGTCTTCGATGTTCTGGGCAAGCTTCAGTTTGAAGGGCGGCCACTGCGAGACTTACTCGTCGAAGCCATCCGGTATGGTGAACGGCCCGAGGTCCGCGCGCGCCTTACTCAGGTGGTCGCCAGCGCTTTCGATCCGAACAGGATCCAGGATCTCATCGAAGAGCGCGCCTTAACCCATGACGTGATTCACGCCTCGCGCTTGCAGACCATCCGCGAGGAGATGGAGCGGGCCGAAGCGCGGCGGCTCCAGCCGCACTACATCGAATCCTTTTTCCTCGAGGCCTTCCGGCGGCTCGGAGGCAGCGTGAGGCAGCGGGAGCCGCAGCGCTACGAAATTACGCATGTTCCCGCTGGCATTCGAAATCGGGACCGGCTGATTGGGTCCGGAGAGCCCATACTTTCCCGCTACGAGCGGATCGCCTTCGAAAAGCACCTGATTGCCCCGCCCGGCCAGCCGCTGGCGGCGTTCGTTTGCCCCGGGCACCCCCTCCTGGACGCCACCATCGACTTGACTCTCGAGCGCCACCGTGATCTCCTGCGGCGAGGCACGGTACTCGTGGATGAACGGGACCCCGGCGACCAGCCGCGCGTTCTGTTCTACCTGGAGCATGCCATTCAGGATGCGGGCTCGACTCGCACCGGCGACCGGCGCGTGGTTGCCAGGCGCATGCTCTATGTTGAGGTTGATCGAGGTGGCAATGTGCGCCACCTCCACTACGCTCCCTATCTGGACTACCGCCCGCCCGGCGAGGGCGAACCCATGATCGAGACCGTTCTCTCCCACCCGGATTGCGCCTGGATCACACGCGAACTCGAAGCGCAGGCTCAGAGCTATGCGGTCACCCGGTTGGTTCCGGAGCATCTGGGCGAGGTCCGCTCGCGCAGAATGGAGTGGATTGAGAAAACCCGCGCCGCGATCAAGGACCGCCTCACCAAAGAGATCGCCTACTGGGATCACCGCTCCGAGGAATTAAAGCTTCAGGAGCAGGCAGGCCGCCTGAACGCGCGGTTGAACTCCCAGGAAGCCCGGCGCCGGGCCGACGAACTGGCGGGGCGTCTCCAGAAGCGCATGGAGCAGCTCGAGCTGGAAGCCCAGATCTCCGCTTTGCCCCCGGTGGTCCTGGGCGGACTCGTGATCGTTCCCATGGGATTCCTGGGGAAGATAACGGGCCGGCCGATCGCAGAGCTTCAGGCCGCGAAGGACCGCCAGGCCATCGCCGCCCGGGCGCGAGCGATCGTGATGGAGGTCGAGCGGCGCCTGGGGTACTTCCCACGAGACTTCGAATCCGACAAGCTTGGCTATGACATCGAGAGCCGCGATCCGCGCACGGGACGTCTGCGGTTTATCGAGGTCAAGGGCCGGGATGCTGACGCCGCCACCATTACAGTCACCAGAAACGAGATCCTGACCTCCTTGAACAAGCCGGATTCCTTCATTCTCGCGCTGGTGGAGTTTCTGAACGGCGGCGAGCATCGCATCCATTACGTACGCAGGCCCTTCCGGCGCGAACCGGATTTCGGCGTGACGAGCGTTAACTACGATTTTGCGGAACTGCTGGCCCGTGCGGAGGAACCGGCATGAGCCAACCGCCAGCGAATCCGAAGATCTACCACATCACGCACGTGGCGAATTTGGCGGGCATTATTGCGAACGGCGGCCTATCGTCCGACGCCGCGATCCTCCGGGATGGCGGCCCGGCTCAAACGATCGGGATGTCCGCGATCAAGCGACGCAGACTCGAGGAGCTCGAAGTCTCGTGTCACCCCGGGACCAGAGTGGGCGAATACGTTCCGTTCTACTTCTGCCCTCGCTCAATCATGCTCTTTGTCCGCAACTCAAGCCGTCGCGCTCCGGGCGCTCACGAGTGCAGGTATCCGCGTGCCGGTGGAGGTGTTGCCAGAGTGGTACTTTTGACAATTGGAGGGCAAGCCGTGATCCGATTTACGTCCGGCAACATCCTGGAAGCCGATGCCGAGGCGCTCGTCAACTCGGTGAACTGCGTGGGCTTCATGGGGCGAGGGGTGGCGCAGTTCACCGAGTTG
>Ga0272446_1004474_pt1 | contig 16497 bp, 12 predicted proteins | sample YNPCB0061_FD_194587 | JGI IMG/M metagenome (GOLD analysis project Ga0272446, IMG submission 194587) | Hot spring microbial mat communities from Yellowstone National Park, WY, United States - YNP-CB-006-1 | ecosystem: Environmental > Aquatic > Thermal springs > Hot (42-90C) > Sediment | place... | reverse complement strand
AAGCGACGACGCCGCAGGGTCGTTCCCTGCAAGGAGGAGTGACAAAGCCAGGCGCCTGCCTGGGCCGGAAAGCGGGCGCGTAGCGGGCTCACCTTCCGGGTGAGCGTGAACACAGCCACAAACGTCATAATCCATGCGCCTTCTCAATGGCCACCCAGCGGTCAACTGAGGTTTTTAGGATTATATGAGTAAAGCCATTCCCGCCACGTCCAGCTTTTCCATGAATTCGTTCAGCAGACAGCGCCTGCTGGGCGGCATGACCCCGGACCGATTCCTTGCCGAGTACTGGCAAAAAAAGCCCCTGCTGGTACGTCAGGCCCTGCCCGGATTCGGCGATTGGCTGGACCGGGACGGCCTTTTCCGCCTGGCCGTCCGGGACGACGCGGAGAGCCGTCTGGTGCGATCCAGGCGGGGCCACTGGGACCTCCACCATGGCCCCTTCGCAGCGGAAGACCTGGACACCCTGCCCGCCAAGGGCTGGAGCCTGCTGGTTTCCGGCGTCAACCATTTCCTGGCGGAAGGAGACGCCCTGCTGAACGCCTTCGATTTCGTGCCCCGTGCCCGTCTGGATGACCTCATGGTCAGCTTCGCGCCCAAGGGTGGTGGCGTGGGCCCCCATTTCGACTCCTACGACGTCTTCCTGATCCAGGGGCTGGGACGGCGGCGTTGGGAAATCAGCGACCAGACCGACCTGACCCTGGTGCCGGGGTCGCCCCTGCGCATCCTGCGGCACTTCACGCCCACCCAGTCCTGGGAACTGGACCCCGGCGACATGCTCTACCTACCACCCAGGTTCGCCCATAATGGCGTGGCCCTGGGGGACTGCATGACCTGGTCCGTGGGTTTCCGTGCCCCCAAGGCCCAGGAGATCGTCGGCCAATTCCTCAATTACCTTCAGGACCACCTGCAGTTGGAGGGTATCTACGCCGATCCGGAACTGAAACGCCCGCGCCACCCGGGCGAAATTCCATCCCACCTGCTGGCGTGGGCCGAGGACACCATTCACAAGACCCGCTGGCACAACAGCGCGATCATGGAATGCTTGGGCCTGTACCTGAGCGAACCCAAGGCCCACGTCTTCTTCGACCCGCCTGCCCGTCCCCTCTCCGCTTCTCGTTTCGCCCAAGCCGTGGCGAAAACCGGTGTTCGCCTGGATCCGCGCAGCCAACTGCTTTTCCGGGGAAAGAAGTTCTTCATCAATGGCGAAAAACTGGAAGCGACGCCCGGGATGTTGCCCTTGCTGCGCAAACTCGCGGACCGGCGCCAACTCCCACCCATGCCCTTGCATGGCGATCTTGCGGCAACCTTGTATGACTGGTACCGGGCGGGATTTCTGGCGCTTTGACGCGGTATGCTTCCGCCGGAAGCGGAGCGAACGGAAAAATACCGGATTAACGTACGTAAAACCCTTAGCGGAACGGAATTTATTTGTTAGACTTTTCACGTCGATGGGTTCGCGACCCGCGCACCTGTTGATTTAATGGATTGATCAACTTCGTTAAAGGACATTCCCAATGAAATACTCCGTTCTGTTCGCCGCCCTGCTGGCCGTTTCCCTGACCGCCTGTGGCAAGAAACAAGAAGCTCCCGCTCCCGAGGCTGCCGCTCCCGCTGAAGCCGCTGCTCCCGCCGCTCCCGCTGAAGCCGCTGCTCCCGCCGCCGCACCTGCCGACGCCGCTGCCCCCGCTGCTCCCGCCGCCGCACCTGCCGACGCCGCTGCCCCCGCTGCTCCCGCAGGCGCTGCCGCTCCTGCCGCCCCCGCCAAGTAATTGGTGGACGCAGTGGAAAGCCGGCCTACGGGCCGGCTTTTTTATTGTCCGCACCACCAGCGGCCTGCCGACATCATTTCGACACCCGAGTCGAGATTTCCGGTGAATACGCCCGACCCATCTCCATAAAACAAAATAACTCATTGATTTGATTGATATCACTTTCTGGCACGGCAGATGCGTATCCCAGCCCAGATCGATTCTGGAGACTGATCATGAGAAAGCACCTGTCTGCTGTTGCTTTATTGAGTTTGAATATCGGCGTCGGGTCCGCCCATGCCATCACCATTGACGGCAATCTGGCTGACTGGGGAGTCACTCCCAACCATGGCGCCAACGGCTGGATTCCTTCCTCCGGCATCCACTTCACCATCGAGGATCAGAACAACAGCTATCTGAACCCCGGCTATGGCGGCCAGGCCTACGATGCCGAGGCGATGTACGCCACGATCCAGGGTAACAGGCTATACATCGCCCTGGCCACGGGCCATAACCCCACGACCAAGCAGGATCCTGCCCACAACAGCTACGGTGCGGGGGATTTCGCCATTGATTTCGGCCAGGACGGTACTTACGAGTTGGGCATCAACATCCTGCACACCCTGGCCAATGGCAACAAAGAAAGCTTTGGAATCGAGGGCGGCGTATATGGCTCACCCACCTGGGCCCTGGGCCTGTGGAACAGCGCGGGCGCCTATGATCCGGCCCACCCCGACCCCACCCACCCCACCCATCTGACCAACGGTACGCTGCTGGGGATGGCCGATCTGGCCTACACCACAACAGGCCAGACCGGTTTCGGACAGTGGTCCGGCCACACCCATTATTTCTATGAGATGAGCCTGGATCTGGGTCTGCTCACCCAGGCGGGGTGGAACGGGAGCCCCTTCAACATCCACTGGACCGAGAACTGCGCCAACGACAGCATCATCGTCGACCCGCCTCCCGCCCATGTGCCCGAGCCAGGTACCTTGGCCCTGCTGCCCCTGGGCATGGTAGGCCTGATGGCCCTGCGGAGGCGCAAGTCAGCCTAAGTGGTTCTCCAGGCGTCGCACCGCCTCCCGAATGCGCTCCAGGCCGGTGGTATAGGCAAAGCGCACATGGCGGTCCGCGCCGTGGGCACCGAAGTCGGTGCCGGGTGTGACGGCCACGCCGGTTTCTTCAAGCCATCGTTCCGCCAACGCCTCGGCCAGGTCCCATGACGGATCCAGGCCCGCGTAGATATAGAAGGCGCCTTCCGGCATGATGGGCAGGTGGAAGCCCAACCGCCGCAAGTGGGGAACCAGCCAGTCCCGCCGGGCGCCCAGCTCCATTTTCGCCGCCTCCAGCAAGGGACGGGTCTCATCCGACAAGGCCGCCAGGGCCGCGTGCTGGGCTACGGTGGGAGCGGCCAGAAAGACGTTCTGGGCCAGGCGGTCCACCGCCCCCAGCAAGTCCGGCGGCAGCAGCATCCAGCCCAAGCGCCAGCCGGTCATGAGGAAGTACTTGGAAAAACTGTTGATGACCACCACGTCCTCGCCCAGACCGGCGGCGCTGGGCGGCGAGCCCGCATAGACCAGCTCGTGGTAGATCTCGTCCACCAGCAGCACGCCGCCCCGGGCCCGCACCAGTTCATGGAGGGCGCCCAGTTCCCCCGGCGGGATCAGGGTGCCGGTGGGGTTGCCCGGATTGGCCACCAGCACGCCCCGGGTGTGGGGCCCCCAGTGCCGGGCCACCAAATCAGCCGTCAGCTGGAAATGCGTATCCGGCCCCACCGGCACGCCCACCCCCCGGGCCTCCACCAGACGGGCGAAATGCCGGTTGCAGGGATAGCCCGGATCAGCCATGAGCACTTCCTCGCCCGGGTTGAACAGGGCTGCCATGGCCAGCAGCAGGGCTCCGGAGGCACCCGGCGTGACACACACCCGGGCCGGGTCCACCGCCACGCCATACCGCTTGCCGTAGTAGGCGGCGATGGCCTGGCGCAGGGCCGGTAGACCCAGGGCAGGCGTGTAGTGGGTCTCGCCGGCGCGCAGCGCGGCCATACCTGCCTCCACGATGGGGGCGGGAGTGGGGAAATCCGGCTCGCCGATTTCCAGGTGCACGATGTCCCGGCCCCGGGCCTCCAGCTCCCGGGCCCGGGCCAGGATCGCCATGACGCGGAAGGGTTCGATCTCCTCCGCGCGCCGGGAGATGGGCGCCATGGAAAGCATCAATCCAGCTGTTCGTCGATGAACTGACGCACGAAATGCTCGGGTTTGGCGCCGTGGAAACGGGCCCTCTCCTCGCCATCCTTGAACAGCAGCACGGTGGGAAACCCCCGGGCGCCGTAGCGGCCGGCCAGCTTCATGTTCTCCCCCTCATCCACTTCCACCTTGGCCAGGCGCACCTTGCCGTTGTAGGTGGGAATCACCTTCTGCAACACGGGGGACAGGAAATGGCAGGGGCCGCACCAATCGGCCCACAGATCCACCAGCACCAGGTGGTCTTTCGAGGCCGCGATGACATCGGCCTCGAAGTGGTGCAGATCCGTGTCGAAGATGCATTTGTCGCAGATTTCATGCTCGTGCTTGTGGTCGTGGTATTGCAGGGTCATTCAATTGCTCCGCGGGTTTGTGTGTAGGGATGGGTCAATCGTCGCAGGGGGTCCTGCCGGTAGAACCGGCGCATCTGCTCGTACACGGCCGGATAGTGCATGAACACCGGTTCCGGCCACTCGAAGAAGTACTCGGAAAACACCGCAAAAAACTCGGCGGGACTCTCCGCCGCATAGGGGTCGATCTCCAGTTCATCCGGATCCGCCGCGGCCTCCACCTGCCGGCGGAAGTCCATATAGGCCGGCTCGAAGGCCGCTTTCCATGCCCTGGCATCCATATCCGCGTGCATGGGCGGAAAGCCGTTCACGGCGCCGTTGTTCATGTCCAGCTTGTGGGCGAATTCGTGGATGACCACGTTGTAGCCGTCCAGATGGCCCGAGGCCCGCACCGAGTCCAGGGACAGGATCAGGGGCCCGCCTTCCCAGGCCTCGCCGCTGCGCACATGGCGCACCTGATGTACCACGCCGATCTCGTCCATCTCATCGCCCTCGTGGACGAACTCGGCGGGATAGAGCACCACCTCGTTCCAGCCCTTGTACCAGTGGGCCCCCAGGAACAGGATGGGCAGGGCCGCCAGGGCCGCGATGACCGCAATGTCGGCGCCGCTGGGCGCCGCGCCGGCGGTGGGGCTGAAGGTCTTGCCTTCCAGCAACTGCTCAGCCAGTTGCCGCAAACGTTGCATCTCCCTTTCCGACAGGCCGGTGAACACGGGCAAGGCCAGGGCCGCGTCCCAGTCACCCGATCCGGGTGCGGGCACCGCCGCCGGCTTGGAAAACAAGGCCTTCAGCAGGGCAATCACGGCCATCCCAGCCCCATGCACGTCCTCATGCCCCACTTGTCACGTCCGAATCCGTAATCCATGCAGCATCCCTTTCGGCTGGCAGCCTCGCGTAGATTCGCTCGCAAACCGCCACGCCATCCCTATGAAACTCTGGATTCAGATCCGGCTCAACGCCAGCGCAGGGTCACGTAGCGGCTGCGGCCGTTGACGGCGACGCGCAACAGCACGCTGCCCTCGGACTCCGCCAGGGCCGCCATGAAGGCTGCGGGGGTACTCACAGCCTTGCGGTTCACCTCCAGGATCAAGGTTCCCGGCCCGATGCCCGCCCGGGCGGCCAGGGCCCCTGGCTCCACCGATGTCACCAACACCGCCTCGTTCAGGCCCAGGCGCCGGCTTTCCTCCTGCGTCAGGCTCCGCACGGACACGCCCAGGGCCCGGATCGCCTCGGCCCGTTCGGAGGCGGACTCGTCCAGCCGGCCCACCTTCACCCGCACCTCCATGAGGCGGCCCTCTCGCAACAGGCCCAGGGTCACGATGCTGTCGGGCCGGGCCAGGGCGGCCCGGTTACGGTATTGGCCCCCGTCGTCCAGGGCCTTGCCGTCGAAGCTCACCAGCACATCACCGGGGCGGATGCCCGCCCGCTGGGCAGGGGAATCCGCGTACACCTGGTTCACCAGCACGCCGCGCACCTCTTTCAGCTTCAAGGCCTCGGCCATATCTTCCTCGAGGGGCTGCACCGCCAGGCCGATATAGCCTCGCACCACCTTGCCCTGGGTCAGCAACTGCTCCGCGATGACGCGCGCCAGATTGCTGGGGATGGCAAAGCCAACCCCCATGTAGCCGCCGCTGCGGCTGAATATGGCGGTGTTCACGCCCACCACTTCCCCGTCCAGGTTGAGCAGGGGCCCGCCCGAGTTGCCCGGGTTGATGGCCGCGTCGGTCTGGATGAAGTCCTCGTAATCATTGATGCCCAGGCTGGTACGGCCCTTGGCGCTCACCACGCCGGTGGTCAGGGTATAGGACAGGCCAAAGGGGTTGCCCATGGCCACCACCCACTCGCCCACTTCCAGCCGGCCGGAATCACCCCATTTCAAGGCCGGCAGACCCTTGGCCGCGACTTCCAGCACCGCCACGTCGGACTTGGGGTCCGTGCCCTTCACCCGCGCGTCGAACGCCCGTCCGTCCGGAAACTTCACGCGGATGCGCCTGGCGTCCTCCACCACGTGATTGTTGGTGAGCACGTAAGCGTTGTCGCCATCAACGGCGAAGACGAAGCCCGAGCCCTGGCCGATGGCCCGCCTGGGCTTCCTGGGTGCCTGGCGGCGCGACAGCCCCGGGAAGTCGTCACCAAAAAAGCGTCGGAACAAGTCATCCCCGAAAGGCCAGCCCCCCACCTCCCCCGCTTCATCCTCCGTGTTTTCCTCCACCTGGATGAAGGCCACCGAGGGCGACACCTTTTTCGCCACGGCGGAAAAAGCCTTGCCCGTCTGGCGCAAACTCTCGATGGCGCCGTCCTGGGCCGGGGCGGTGATGGGCCATAGCGCGCAACCCAGGACCAGGCCCACACCAAGTAATTGCTTCATAAACGCCTTGGTACCCAAGCACATCCCCTCGTGCGTGACGTCCATGTCTTCCAGTCGCTCACTCATGGCCCGCCGATAACCCGCGCAAAACCGTCCAAGTCCGCAAGTTGTCAGGATTCAGAGCATCTGGGACGCCATGCCGTCCGCCAGCTTGGGCTCGAACCAGGTGGATTTGGGGGGCATCACCTCGTTGGCGTCCGCCACGGCCATCAGGTCTTCCATGCGGGTGGCGTGGAGGGAGAAGGCCACGGCCATCTCACCGGAATCCACCCGCTTTTCCAGTTCCGCCAGGCCGCGGATGCCGCCGACGAAGTCGATGCGCTTGTCCCGCCGGGGGTCTTCGATGCCCAGTATGGGGGCGATGAGGTTGTTTTGCAGCAGGCTCACATCCAGGCGGCCAACCGGGTCGGCGCGCGGAATGAGGTCGCCACGCAGGGTGAGCCGACTCCAGCGCCCGCCCAGGTACATGCCGAATTCCCCGGGTCGGGCGGGTTTCACGGCGCTGTCGGCGGCTTCGATCATGAAACGCTCCGCCACCCGGCTCATGAAGTCGGCCTCAGACAGCCCGTTCAGGTCTTTGATGACCCGGTTGTAGTCCAGGATGCGCATCTGGTGGTGAGGGAAGATCACCGAGAGAAAGTAATTGTAGGCCTCGTCGCCTGTGTGGCCGGGGTTGGCGGCCTTGCGGGCGGCGCAGATGCGGCTGGCGGCAGCGGAACGGTGGTGGCCGTCGGCGATGTACAGGGCGTGCATGCCGTCGAACAGGGCAGTCAGCCGCGCCAGGGTGGAAGCGTCCCGGATCACCCACAGGGTGTGGCGCACACCGGATTCCGGGGCCACGCTGTCGGCCGCAGGCTCGCCCTGAGTGGCAGTGGCCAGGATGGCATCCACCTCCGGAGCCGCCGGATAGGCCAGCAGCACGGGGCCGGTCTGGGCATCGAGGGCGTCGATCTGGCGCACCCGGTCGTCCTCCTTGTCCGGCCGGGTGAACTCATGCTTGCGGATGCGATTGGTGTCGTAGTCCGCCACACTGGCGGCGGCCACCAGGCCCACCTGCACATGCGCCCCCATGATGAGACGATAGGCGTAGTAACAGGGCTGTTCGTCCTGCCGCAGCACGCCGGCCGCCAACATCTTCTTCAGGTTTTCCGCCGCCTTGGCGTAGACCGCCGGGGCGTAGGGATCGGTATCCGGCGGCAGATCGATCTCCGGTTTGGAGATGTGCAGGAAGCTCCAGGGGCGGCCTTCCGCCAGGGCCCGGGCCTCGGCGGTATTGAGCACGTCGTAGGGCGGCGCGATCACTTCCGCGGCCCGGCCGGGAGCGGGACGCAGGGCGGGGAATGGTTTAATCAAGGACATGGGGCTTTCCAGGATGAATAATGGCGGCATTTTACCGCCTCCCACCCTCTTCACGCCGGCCATGTCCCGTCCCCATCTCAAGGCGCCCCGCCTCGACGAAAAGCAGTTGAACCGCTTGGACTGGTTCTTGCAGACCACCTATACGGCATGGCGCCTGTTCGTGAAAAACGAGTTGCAGAACCACGCGGCCGCCACCGCTTTCTACTTCCTCCTGTCGGCCGCCCCCCTGGTACTGTTGCTGGCTTACCTGACCCAAGTCCTAGCCCGGGTGGCGGAAACCTCCGATCCGGCGGTGCTTCTCCTCGCCGCCCTGTACGAGCAATTCAACCTGGACCAGCTTTCCCGGCTGGGGGTGATCCCGCAAAAGACCCAGGTGGCCGCCAGCGGGGTGGGGATCCTCACCTTGCTGCTGTCCTCCCGGGGCCTGCTCAACGCCCTGCAATCCGCCTTCCGGGTGATTTTCCCCGACGAGGCCAAGCGTCTGTTCGTGGTGAAATGGGCCCTGCCACTGCTGATCATCCCCGTTGTATTCAGCCTGGTGCTGGTGGCGGTGGCCATCCAGGCCAGCCTCAACTTCTTTCTCCAGACGAATCTGCTGGGACTGGACAAGATCCGCCTGCTCAAGTCGCTGAACGTAGGCCTCGCCCTGCTGGCGGTCTGGACCCTCATCTATCTGGCCTTCCGCCGCCTGCCACTGGCCCATCCACCAAAAAGGCCGACCCTGGTGGTCAGCGCCCTGGCCACGCTGACCCTGGCGACGCTATTCCTTGGCTTCGGGCATTTTTTCCGCATCGAGAAATACCAGGCCCTATACGGTGCCCTGGGCGGCGTGGTGTTCATCCTCATCGGCGCCTATTTCGCCTGCGTGGCCTTTTATTTCTGGGCCCAGTTTCTCTATGCCCTCACCAAGGTGGATGTGGCGGCCCTGGAAAAGCTGTTCCTGCACACCCATGCCTCCGGCGCCAGTCGCCTGGAAGGCTTGGTCTTCGCCCGGGCCAACCGTTTGCTGGCCAAGTACGGACGGGTGTTCAGCCCCGGCGAGGTGCTGATCACCGAGGGTGATACGAGCCAGGAGGCCATCTTCATCCACGCCGGCCGGGTGGGGGTCTACAAGCGCCTGGCGCATGGCGAGAAGAAACTGGTGGAACTGGAGGAAGGCAACCTCATCGGCGAGATGGCCTATCTGCTGGGCGAGGCGCGCACCGCCAGCGTGCGGGCAGAAACCGAGGTGACCGCCCTGGTGCTGCCGCCGGAAATGCTGGAGGAGCTCATGCGCTTCTCCGCCCCCCTGTCCCGCCGCATCATCGACACCCTGGCCCAGCGGCTCATGCATATGAACCAGGTCCAGCAGTAACCAGGGTGTTTTGCCGCCCCGTGCCTCGGGGATAATTTGCACTTTTTCTTCCCCTGCCATGTCGTTCCTGCCAGCCTTTCCTCCCCCGGGCCAACGCCAGCGCCTGGCCCTGCCCCCGGGTTCCGCCGACAGCCTGGTGCTGGCCGGCCTGGCCCGTCCGCGCCGGCTGCTGGTGCTGACCCAGACGGCCCAGGACGCGGCCCGCCTGGTGGAGGAAATGGCCTGGTTCAGGCCGGAGTTGAGCGCGCGCCTGCTGCCGGACTGGGAGACCTTGCCCTACGACCCCCTCTCCCCCCATCCAGACATCGTCTCGGCGCGGCTTTCCACCCTCTGGCTGGCCCAAAACGCCCAGGTGGATGTGCTGGTGGCCCCCGCCGCCACGGCCATGCAGCGCCTGTGCCCGCCGGCCTACCTGAACGCCCATGCCTTTCTGCTCAAGGAGAAAGACCGCCTGGAGGTGGAAAAGCTGCGGGCGCGGCTGGCGGCAGCGGGCTATGCGGCGGTGAACCAGGTGCTCTCCCCCGGCGAGTTTGCCGTACGGGGCGGATTGGTGGACCTGTATCCCATGGGTTCGGCCCTGCCTTACCGCATCGAACTGTTCGACGAGGAGATCGAAAGCATCCGCACCTTCGACCCGGACACCCAACGCACCTTGTACAAGATGGGCGAGATCCGCCTGCTGCCGGCCCGGGAGGTGCCCCTGGACGAAGAGGGCATCAACCGGTTCCGCCAGAACTTCCGCGAGCGTTTCGAGGGGGACCCCTCCAAGAGCCAGGTCTACAAGGACGTCTCCAACAAGCTGGCCCCGGGGGGCGTGGAGTACTACCTTCCCCTGTTCTTCGATACCACCGCCACCCTGTTCGACTATCTGGCTGACGAGAGCGCCGTGATACTGCACGGCGATATTCAGGCGGCGGTGGAAGGGTTCTGGCAGGACACCCGGAGCCGCCACCACCTGTTGCAGGGGGACAAGCACCGTCCCCTGCTGCCCCCCGACGCCCTGTTCCTGCCGCCGGACCAGTTCTTCGGCCTGTTGCGTCCCCATGCCCGATTGGAACTGGTCGCCCGCGGCGAGGCGGAGGCGGGGCAGGCCTTCCTGCCCGCCCCGGCGGTGGAAGTGGAACGCAAGGCGGACAACCCCTACCAGCGCCTGCAGGCCCACCTGGACCGCCATGCCGGCCCCACCCTGCTGGTGGCGGAAAGCCTGGGGCGGCGGGAAACCCTGGCCAATGCCCTGGCGGAATACGGTCTGAAGCCCAGCCTGATGGAGGGTTGGCCCACCCAGCCCCGGAGCTTTACCCTGACCACCGGCCCCCTGGCCGCAGGCTTTGTCGATCAGGAAACCGGCCTCACCGTCCTCACCGAAACGGAGTTGTACGCCCGCAGCCTCCTGACGCGACGCAATCGGGAAGGCCGCCGGGCCAGCACGGCGGAGGGTCTGCTCAAAGACCTGACGGAACTGAAGATGGGCGACCCGGTGGTGCATGCCCAGCACGGCATCGCCCGCTACCGGGGCCTCACGGGCATGGACTTGGGGGATGGCCAGGAGGAGTTCCTCACCCTGGAATTCGCCGGCGGGGACAAACTCTACGTGCCCGTGGCCCACCTGCATCTGGTGTCCCGCTACCTGGGAGGGGATCCGGACAACGTGCCCCTGCACAAGCTGGGCAGCGGCCAGTGGGAGAAGGCCCGGCGCCGGGCCATGGAAAAGGCCCGGGACACGGCAGCGGAGCTGCTCAACCTCTATGCCCAGCGGGCCGCCCGCCAGGGGCACGCTTTCCAGATCAGCGATCACGACCTGGATGCCTTCGCCGCAGGCTTCGGCTTCGAGGAGACCCCGGATCAGCTGGCCGCCATCGAGGCCGTGGTGGCGGACATGCGCTCCGGCCGACCCATGGACCGGCTGGTGTGCGGCGACGTGGGCTTCGGCAAGACCGAGGTGGCCCTGCGGGCTGCCTTTGTGGCCGTCTCCGCGGGGCGCCAGGTGGCGGTGCTGTGTCCCACCACCCTGCTGGCGGAACAGCATTTCCAGACCTTTTCCGAGCGCTTCGCCGACCTGCCCGTGCGCCTGGCGGAGTTGTCCCGCTTCCGCTCGGCCAAGGAAGTGGGCGCAGCCCTGGAAGGGCTGAAGGACGGGCGCATCGATCTGGTCATCGGCACCCACAAGCTGCTTGCCAAGGACATCGTGTTCAAGAACCTGGGCCTGGTGATCATCGACGAGGAACACCGCTTCGGCGTGCGCCAGAAGGAAAGGCTCAAGGAATTGCGGGCCGAGGTGGACGTGCTGACCCTCACCGCCACGCCCATCCCCCGCACCCTGGCCATGTCCCTGGAAGGCATCCGGGACTTCTCCGTCATCGCCACCGCGCCCCAGAAACGCCTGGCCATCAAAACCTTCGTGCAGCCCTACAGCCAGGGACTGGTGCGGGAGGCCTGCCTGCGGGAATTGAAACGCGGCGGACAAATCTATTTTCTCCACAATGAAGTGGAAACCATTGAAAACATGCGGGAAACCCTGGAGAAGCTGCTGCCGGAGGCCCGCATCCAGATCGCCCACGGCCAGATGCCCGAGCGGGATCTGGAACACGTGATGCGGGATTTCTACCACCGGCGCTTCAACCTGCTCTTGTGCACCACCATCATCGAGACGGGCATCAACGTGCCCAGCGCCAATACCATCCTCATCCACCGGGCAGACAAGTTCGGCCTGGCCCAGCTGCACCAACTGCGGGGCCGGGTGGGCCGTTCCCACCACCAGGCCTACGCCTACCTGCTCACCCCACCGGACGGGGTCAAGATCACCCCCGCAGCCGTAAAGCGGCTGGAGGCCATCCAGGCCATGGAGGAGCTGGGTTCCGGCTTCTACCTGGCCATGCACGACCTGGAGATCCGCGGAGCCGGCGAGGTGCTGGGAGACAGCCAGAGCGGCGAGATGCAGGAGGTTGGATTCAATCTATTCAATGACATGCTGTCGAATGCTGTGAAATCACTCAAGGAAGGTAAGGAGCCGGACATGAGCGCGCCCCTGGCCGTCACCACGGAAATCAACCTCCATACCCCCGCCCTGCTGCCGGAGGATTACTGCACCGACATCCATGAACGGCTGGTGCTGTACAAACGCCTGGCCAATTGCGAAAGCAAAACCGAGTTGGACGCATTGCGGGAGGAATTGGTAGACCGCTTCGGCTTATTGCCGGAAGCGGGCCAAGCCCTCATGGCGGTACATCAACTCCGGCTGGAAACGAAACGCTTTGGCATCCAGCGTCTCGAAGCGGGCCCCGAGGTCACCCGCATTCAATTCATCTCCAACCCACCGGTGGATCCCATGAAACTCATCCGGCTCATCCAGTCACGGCGGGAATTCAAACTGGCGGGCCAGGACAAGCTGCACATCGAGCGCCTCTGCCCGACGCTGGAGAAACGCCTGGACCTCGTGCGGGAATTTCTTGCCGAAATCAGCTAAACAGTTGGTCATGGGGCGAAGGCGCACCCCCCACTGCTCCGGTAAAATGCGCTGCCTTTGACCACCGAACCTCCCCACCATGGTCCGCACCCGCTTTGCCCCCTCCCCCACCGGCTACCTGCATATCGGCGGTGCCCGTACTGCCCTGTTTTCCTGGGCCTACGCCCGCAAGATGGGCGGAGAGTTCGTGCTGCGCATCGAGGATACGGATCGGGAGCGATCCACCCAGGCCTCGGTACAGGCCATTCTGGATGGCTTGGCCTGGCTGGGCCTGGACTGGGACATGGGCCCCTACTACCAGATGGAGCGCCTGGAGCGATACAAGGCCGTGGCGGACCAACTGCTGGAAGCGGGGCATGCCTACTACTGCTATGCCAGCAAGGAAGAGCTGGAAGCCATGCGGGAAGCCCAGAAGGCCCGGGGCGAGAAGCCCCGCTACGATGGCCGCTGGCGCCCGGAGCCGGGCAAGACCCTGCCCCCGCCCCCCCCCGGCATCACCCCCGTGCTCCGCTTCAAGACCCCCTTGGAAGGCGAAACCACCTTCAACGACATGATCAAGGGCCCCATCACCGTGGCCAATGGGGAGCTGGACGACCTGGTGATCATGCGGGGCGACGGTGTTCCCACCTACAACTTCGGCGTGGTGGTGGATGACTGGGACATGGGCATCACCCATGTCATCCGGGGGGACGACCACGTGAACAACACGCCGCGCCAGATCAACATCCTGAAGGCCCTGGGCGCCCCCATCCCCACCTATGCCCATGTGCCCATGATCCTGGGCCAGGACGGCGAGCGCCTGTCCAAGCGCCATGGCGCCGTATCCGTGCTGCAATACCGGGAGGAGGGCTACCTGCCCGAGGCCCTGTTCAACTACCTCGCCCGCCTGGGCTGGGGTCATGGCGACGACGAGAAGTTCAGCGCTGCCCAGTTCGTGGAGTGGTTCGACGTGAGCGGGGTGAACCATGCCGCCTCCCGTTTCGATGCTTCAAAACTGACCTGGCTCAACCAGCAGTACCTGAAGGAGGCAGACAACCTCCGCCTGGCCGAACTGGCGCGCCCCTTCCTTGAACGGCAGGGCATCGAAACCCATAACGGCCCGGACCCGGTGGCCCTCATCGACCTGGTGAAGGAACGGGTGAGCACCGTGGAAGAACTGGCCGATGGCCTGCATATCTATTACCGCCAGGCCCTGCCGGCCGTGGACGAAGTGCGTGCCAAACTGACCGCGGCCGCCCTGCCCGCCTTCGACAAGCTGCGCCAGGAGATGGCGGAGGTGGCCTGGGAGGCCCCGGCCCTCGGCCGGCTGCTCAAAGACACGGCGGCCGCTTTTGGCCTGAAGATGGGCCAGATCGGCATGCCCCTGCGCCTGGTGCTGTTCGGCACCGCCCAGACCCCCGCCATCGACCAGGTGCTGGCCATCCTGGGACGGGAGGAGACCCTGCGCCGCTTTGATGCCGCCTGGCCCCACGCCCTGGCGGCCGTGAAATAACCCTCTCGGCGGGTGGTGGCCATCAGACCCGGCAGCTACAATCCTGCCCGCTCCAGCACAGACAAATAAGTCAATAATGAAACTGATCGGATCCCTCACCAGCCCCTTCGTGCGCAAAGTGCGCATCGTGGCGGCTGAGAAACACATCGATTACGAGTTCGTGGTGGATGTGCCCTGGGAGGAAGACACCCAGGTGCCCACCTTCAATCCCCTGGGCAAGGTGCCGGTCTGGGTCCTGGACGATGGCAAGACCCTGTTCGATTCCCGGGTGATCGTGGAGTACCTGGACAGCGTCAGCCCCGTAGGCCACGTCATGCCCAAGGAGCCCCGCCCCCGTATCGCCGTGAAACGGTGGGAAGCCCTGGCGGACGGTATCTGCGACGCCGCCGCCCTGGTGTTCGTGGAAAAGAAACGCCCCACCGCCCAGCAGAGCCCGGAATGGATCCGCCGCCAGATGGGCAAGGTGAACGCCGGCCTCAAGGCCATGAGTGAGGAGCTGGACCAACAAAAGGGCGGGCAGGAAACCTGGTCTGCCGGCGAGGCCTTCAGCCTGGCGGACATCGCCGTGGGCTGTGCCCTGGGCTACCTGGAGTTCCGTTTCCCCGAGCTGGACTGGCGCCGCGCCCATCCCAACCTGTCCGAGCTGTATGACCGGCTCATGCGGCGGCCCACCTTCAAGGACACGACGCCGGTAGGCTGACGTTCAGTCTTTCCCGGCCTGCTCATGACCCATAATCAGGGCATGAGCACCTACCCCCTCGACGCCCTCTATCCCTACCTCATCAGCCTGGCCATCGGCCTGCTGATGGGATTGGAGCGAGAGCGCAATCCATCTGCCAAGGCTGGACTGCGCACCTTCTCCCTGGTGGCCCTGGCCGGCACCCTGGGGGCCATGCTCTCCGAGCAGACGGGCGAGCCCTGGATTTTGGGGGCGGGCCTGCTGGTCATGGGGGGCATGATGGTGGCGGCCCACCTCAAGGAAGCGCCCATGGACGACCCGGGCACCACCACCGTGGCCGCCGTGGTAGTTTGCTACGCTCTGGGGGCCATGGTCTGGTATGAACAGGTGCACGTGGCCGTGACCCTGGCCATCCTGTCCACCGTGCTGCTCTACTTCAAGGCAGAGCTGAAAGGGGTTGCCCAGCACCTCTCCCGCAGGGACCTGCTGTCCATCCTCCAGTTCGCGGTGTTGAGCCTGGTGGTGCTGCCCATCCTGCCCAACGAAAACTACGGCCCCTATGCGGCACTGAACCCCCACCAGATCTGGTGGATGGTGGTGCTCATCTCCGGCCTGTCCCTGGCGGGCTATGCCGCCCTGCGCATCGCCGGCCCCCGTCATGGCGCCCTGCTCACCGGTGTCTTCGGCGGCGTGGCCTCCAGCACCGCCACCACCCTGGCCTTCTCGCGCCACGCCCGGGAGGAGGAAAACCTGCTGGGTCTGTCCACGGTGGTCATTCTCACCGCCAACTGGGTACTGCTGATCCGTCTGGCTGTGCTGGTGGGGGTGGTGGCCCCCGGCCTGCTGGCGGACATGGCCGTGGTGCTCGTCGGCGGCCTGATCTGCGGCGGTGGCGTCCTGCTTTTCAGCCTGCACACCCTGGATGCCAAAGCCAGAGCACCGGAGCTGGAGCTGGGTAACCCTACGGAAATCCGCATAGCCCTGACTTTCGGCGCCCTCTACGCCGGCGTGCTGTTTGCCTCCGCCTGGATCACGGATTGGGCCGGCCACACCGGCACCTATGGCGTGGCCCTGATCTCCGGCCTCACGGATCTCGACGCCATCACCCTGTCCTCCCTGCGCCTGCTGGGCCTGGGGACCCTGACCCACCACATCGCCCTGACCGCCATTCTGCTGGCCCTGTTGTCCAATATCGCTTTCAAGAGCGGCCTGACCCTGGTGCTGGGGGGCCTGCCCCTGGCCAGGCGGGTCTTGCCGGGCCTGGCTGCCACGGCAGCGGGCTGCGCCGCGGGATACGCCCTGCTCCAGGCCTGAGGACGCAGGCGGTTTATAATCCTAAAAACCTCAGTTGAACGCGTCCGAAGGCCGGACCAGGCAGGTGTCTGGCGCGAAGCGACGACGCCGCAGGGTCGTTCCCTGCAAGGAGGAGCGACAAAGCCAG
>Ga0272446_1004473_pt1 | contig 16498 bp, 16 predicted proteins | sample YNPCB0061_FD_194587 | JGI IMG/M metagenome (GOLD analysis project Ga0272446, IMG submission 194587) | Hot spring microbial mat communities from Yellowstone National Park, WY, United States - YNP-CB-006-1 | ecosystem: Environmental > Aquatic > Thermal springs > Hot (42-90C) > Sediment | place... | reverse complement strand
CGTTTGACGCGGGCCGAGCGGTGTTCAATTGGGTCAAGGCGGCAGGGGACGGTTGCAATGACCGTCCATTGTTCGATCCAGCCGCCCGCCCCGTCCCAGAGCCGGACAGGGCGTTCAATTGTGCAGGTGTTAGGCAGAGTCCGGTTGGTGGCCTCGCGCAGGCGGGCCAGACGTGCAGCAGTTAAGCGTGTCGTCATCCGTCAACCCTCACCATCTCGACGACGGAGAGGCCCGCCAAACGCCGATAGTGACGGGCCATCGTCAGGCAGTGTTCGTATTCTTGTCCGGCGTCAACGCGGTGATTATCCGCCCCCCAACTGACCGCTCCCGCTGCGTGGGCGGCCTTCTGCTCCCAGACCATCGCCGCCGCCAAGTGCAGGTTGTAGGCGCGGGCGTCCACAGTGAAGGTTGCCCCGCCCTGATCGGTGCTGAAGGTGACCCGGCGGGCCGGCTGGTTCAGAGTGTAGGCGGCGGGTGGCACTTCGCCCCCGCCGGAATCGCGCAGGGCGAAGCCAGACTCCGCGCCGGGCGCTTCAAAGTCCGTGCCGACCTCCATCGGGATCACGTAGTCGAAGGTGCGCCACGCGCCATCGGTGAAGGCGGGCAACGCCAACAGCCGGATTCCCTTGCGGGTATGGGCCGTGCTGTCCAAGATGGCCTCCAGCTGGTCATCTGACCAGTAGGTAAGGCTGCCGATCTGGTAGTCGGACGGGCCGACAGCGCATAGCCCGCGCAGTTTGCTCACTAAGGGTGACATGCTTCCACGCATTGCGTTTGTCCTTTCTAGAGTGTGGGAATCCCGCCGGAACCCCACCCCCCCCTGCCCCCCTCAACCCGCAAGCGGGGAGGGGGAAAAAGATCGCGGCGGCGGGTCTTCCACTTAAGCCCTTCCCCCAAATGGGAGAGGGGTTTGGGGTGAGGTTCCCTTAACTCGGCAGCGTCGCTAGGCCGATCAGCTTGACGCCCGCCGCCGGACGCCAGACCCCGTGTGCGAACCACAAGCTGAAGTTCAGTTCATACGCCTCGCGGGACTCATCGCGTTGGGGGCGTAGGTTAAAGGCCTTGCGCTCGTCGTAGGCCAGCGCTTGCGGGGCGTACATGGCCCCCGTCGCATTGTTCGAGGCCACTTCGATGCTGGGGCTGACCACGAACGTCACGCCCCCGATCAGGCTAGCGACGAAATACGACGACACCAACGCATCGCGGGCGCGGGGCGCTTCCTTCAGTTCGGCCCCGCTGATCGCCGCACTTTCGACCAAGCGCAACCACTGGTAGGGATGCAGGGCGCAGTAGTACGGGCCGGGCACTTTGTTGTTGTGCAGCAGGGCACGCGCCCGCATGATGTTCGCCCACGTCAGAGCCTGCCCCGCCGTCCCGATGCTGCCACCGGTCAGGCTGGCGAAGTTCGTTGCAATCTTGGTGTCGATGAATTCCGCGAAGGCCGCGCCCATCTCTAGGGCCGCATCCGCCCGGACATTCTCGGTGTCGCTGGCGATGCGCTCATCGGTCAACAGGACTTGATCGGCGTAGCGGGCAGGCGTCAGCGTGCTGACCAGCGTCCGGTTAAAGGCCGTCGGGGTCACGTCGTCGCCTTCGGCAAAGGCCCGGACGTTGGCCGCGCCGTAGCTGCTGGCTTTGCGGGGCGTCATGCTGCCCGAATCGCGGAAGGTCGTCACCGTCCGCACCAAGAGGTTGTTGCTCCGCAGGGTGAAGAACGCCCCCGCGTAGATGTCTTCGACCAGAGTCGAAATATCGCTATAGCGTGAAGTCATGCTGAACTAGCCTCCTATCGGAACCTTGCGTGAACTGCCGAAACCTCACCCCGCTTAGCCTATTCCTCCCACTGCACCCCGCCGCGCCCGAAGGGTTCTTCGGCCCCCGCCCGCCGATCCCGAATCCACGTCAGGTCGGGTTCCGGCGCGGTGACGGCGTTGGCCGGGCTGGTCGTGGCGGGCCGCCCGCGCAACGCCCGCGCCAGCGCCGCCGCATCGGACTCCAGCTGGGCCGGGTCGTCGCTGCGGAGCAGGGCGGCCACATCTTGCGGCAAGCCGTACTTGGCGATCACCGCCTCGCGCTTGGCCTGCGCCAGTTGCTGGCGCACCTCCGCCAATTCGATCTGGATTTCCGCCGTCTCCTGCGTGGAGTCTGGCGCGTTGGATTGGGTAATCGGTTGGTCGCTCATTGATTTCCTTTCTTCTCCGCTCGTATCCGTGCTTGTTCAGCGTCCCAATCGCGGCCTCGTTCACGCGCTGCCGACTCTCGGCTAACGATCCCGAGTGCGATTTCGCGCTCTAGGTTACTCACAATTTCTGACGGGTTTTCTGGCAGCGGCTCCGGCCACACCACACGCACCGATTCCGCGCCGGAATCGCCCATCAGCAGCCGTGCCCGCTGGCTCAGCCCCATAATCCCGACTTCGTAGCCGCGCCGGAGTTCGTTGATCTTGGCCAGCATATCCATGAACAGCGCCCGGATGCCGAGGTTGGTCACGCGCTGCCACTCCGCCGCGTCCGCACGGGGGATGACCACGCGCTGTTCGGCCAAGTACGCCCGCGTCAGGTAGTCGGCGGCGGCCATGCTGCTGGCTAAATCCGATTGCATCTCGAGGTTGAACACCTTCGCATCGGGGTTGCTGATCGTCCACAGGTTGTTAATCCCCGTCGGGATTACGTCCCGCGCCTCAAACCCGACCCCCACAGTGCGCGGTGCGGCGTGATAGCGCAGAATCCGGCTGATGTCGGTCAGGACGCGGTTGACTCGGTCATTCAGGGCGAGGTTGCCCGCCTCCCCCGCCCCGTAGAAGCCTTCTGGGTAAAGGGCGTGCTGCCAATCGGCAATGGGGGCCAGTGGGTACGGCCATTCGTCCTCCGTCAGAAGGCGGAGTGCGCTACCTTCCCCCGCCCAATCGATCAGCCGCCATGTGGCCCCGTCACGCACCACGTCCTGACGGCGGGCGGTGCGGCCCTCCCCCCAGTGGATTTCGTACCACAACACGGAGTCCACATCGTCGGCTTGCCAAAAGGCGATCACGTTGGCCGGATGCAGGGCGATGATGCGCGGCATGGGGCCGGGGATTACCCGCCCGAAGCAGTGCCCGCCCAGCGCCCCGAATCGGGCGAAGCGGGCCAGCAGCCGCGCCCCGCCGGAGGCCGCCCAGACCTGCCGCAAGCGCGCTTCGGCCTCCGTCTCGGCGTCGGCGTCCAGTTCGAGGGCGGGCATGGCCGGAAAAAGTAGGCTTACGGTGCGGTCAACGGCTTGTCGGAGCAAGTTCACGGACGTGTTATCGTCCGGTTCGCCCGCCCGGACGGGCACATAGCGGCGCGGGCGGCCTTCGTAGTAGTCGAGGGCGGCGTGGTAGGCGGCCCGCCGCGCCCGCAGTTCAGAGTCGGCGGCGTCGCGTAGCGCCCGATCCGAGGGCGCGTAGGCGGTAGCAGATGGCATGGCAACTCCCCTCCCCTGCATTGGCGGCAGGGGACAAAAAGCGCCCGATTCACAGGGGGTTCCCCAAAAACGTCCCCGTTTTTGGGGGTCCCCCACGGGGGTGAACCGAGCGCCTCACAGTCGGTTGGCGGCGAGGGCATCCTTTTCTGCAATGTGGAGATACTTTAGCACAAATGTTCTAAAACGTCAAGGGGGAATCTACCACGTCTCTCAGCGTCTGCTGTTGTCTCTCCCTCCGCTTGGCGCTAGACTCCCCGTCTGACAAAACGTGGTCTGACGAACTGTGACCCGAAAGGCCGCCATGCTCACCCGATCCCGTGCTTTGCTGCTGATCGCCGCCATCCTGATCTTCGCCCTATTCGCCCGCGTGTGGGACATCACCCGCGAAAGTTTCTGGGCGGACGAGGGCTGGACGATGCTGCTCGCCAAAGGGCCTACCGTCTCGGACGTGGCGCAGACGATGGCCCAAGACCAACACCCGCCCCTGTATTTCATCTTCATCCGGTGGTGGATGGACGCCTTCGGCGATTCGGTGTTCATGACGCGCCTGTTTTCGTCATTCTTCTCGCTGATCACCATTGCGGCGCTGTACCGCCTGTGTGCCGATCAGTTCGGGGTCGGTGCGGGCCTGATCGCGGCGCTGATCCTCGCCCTCACCGACAACGACATCATGCTCTCGCGGGAGGTGCGCCACTACACCCAGATGGCGGCCTTCGCCGTCCTTTCGGCCTTGTTTTACTTGCGCTATCTACGCCGCCCGTCCCGCGCCGCCGGAGTTGGGTGGTTCCTCGCCGCCGTCGCCCTGATGTATACGCACTATCTGGGGGCGTTGGCGTTGGCGGTACAGGCCCTCCATGCCCTGATCTTTGCGTGGCCGTTCCGCCGTCTGGTGCATATCGGGCTGCACTTCGCCCTGATCGGGGCGGCGTGGTTCCCGCAGGGGCTAGTTTTCCTGCAACAAAGCGCCGTCCGCTATGACCGCCCGATCATCTTCCAATCGGCCCTGCCCAACACGCCGGAAACGTTCGCGATCGTGCGCGGCGACTTGATCGGGACGCATTTCGGCTTCACCGCCGGGCTACTCTTGCTCGGCTTGGTGTATGTAAGCTACCGATTCGGGGCGGCTAAAATCCGCCTACGCCCGCTGATCCCGACGGTTTTTCTGGCGCTATGGGTATTGGTTCCGATAATGGCTATTATTGTGATCAACGCCCGCGCCCCGATCCTGACCACCCGGAACTTCCTGCTGGTGACGCCCGCCATCGTGGCGTTGGTGGCGCACGGCCTGACCAACCTAGACCGCACCGCCCGCATGTGGGCGCTGGCCGTCCTCGTCGTGACCAACCTGATCACCATTGACGCCTATCACATCAAGCCGCCCTACCGCGAGATCAGCGCGGAGTTGCTCAGTTTGCGGGCCAACACCGGCCCCGATGGGCAATTGAGCGACGGCGAGCTAGTCTTGATGGATATTTGGGTAGACGATTTCGCCCTGCGCTATCACATCGGGCAGGATTTGGGGGCCGACCCCGCCAGCCTGCCCCTGATCTCGCTCCCCGAATGGCGAGAGAAGTACCGCGAAAACTTCTTCGCCTACCTTTCGGAGGCGATCAAGGGCAGGTCGGGGTTTTGGCTGGTCTATTGGGGCAAGAACGAGGACGGCCTGCTGGACTTCCTGACACAGCAGGGCTTCGTCCGGACGGCCACCCTCTCCCGTCAGCACGTCGGGAATACCATTTACACCTACCGCTACGATGCGCAGCCAAGCGGCCCGCCCCTCGCCACCTACGGCGATTTGTTCGCCCTGTACCGCGCCGATCTGAACACGACGACGATCACAGCGGGCGGCACAGTGCGGGTGAATTTGCTGTGGTCGGCGCTCCGCCCCCCGCCCCTCGACTACTCCGTATCGGTGTTTGTGCTTGGCCCCGCCGGAAACCTGATCGCGCAGCAGGACGGCCCGCCGTTGGCCGGAAAATCGCCCACGTTGGGATGGCAGGCGGGCGGCCTGTACTTCGATTCGGCCACGTTACGCCTGCCCACTGACCTGCCGCCGGGAGTCTACACCGTCGGGGTGAAGGTGTACTACTACGCCGACCCGGCCCCGTTGTCCGTTAACGGCGCGGAGTCGTACACCGTCGGTCAGGTGGAGAGCAGATCGCGGTAGAGCGCTACGGTTTGCTCTGCAACGGCCCGGTGCGTATAGTGCGCAATGACCTGCTCGCGCCCGCGCCGGGCCAGTTCCGCCGCCAGTTCGGGCGAATCCAGCATGCGCCGCACCGCCCCGATCAGCCCCGCAAGGTCATCTTCGGGGAACAATAGCCCCGCATCCCCGATCACGTCAGGGATCGCGCCGCTGTCGGCGCCGATCACGGGGACGCCCGCCGCCATCGCCTCCGTGATCACCCGCCCGAATTGCTCTTTCCAGTTCGGCCGCGTCCGGGAGGGCACGACGAGGGCCGTCAGGGGCGGGTAGACCGTCGGCATCTCGGTTGAGGCCACCTTTCCGACAAATTCGACGGGCGCGGAGAGTTCCGCCGCCAACGCCGCCAACGACTCGCGCTCCGGCCCCGATCCGACGATCCGCAACCGGATGGGCCGCCCCTCGCGGTGCAAGGCCGCTACTGCCCGAATGGCTAGATCGACGCCTTTTTCTGGAACCAGCCGCCCCACATAGCCGATCACGGGGGTGGTCGGCGGCGGGCCGGGCCGGAACTGGTCGGGATCGACGCCGAATTGAGGGATCACGGGTAGGCGGCCTGTGTAGCCTTTGGCCCGCCAGACCTCCGCCGCGCCGTGTGTGCCGGCGATCAGGGCATCGGTGCGGCGCAAGGCCCACGCCTCCCCCCATCGGAAGGGCGGGGGGTAACGGCGGGCGATGTTCTGCCACGTGAACAAGACCGTTTTTATCCGGCCCGCATGGTGTAGGGCGTGCCACGCCGCCAGATTGTACGGCTCCTCGTCGATGTGGAGCAGGTCGGGGCGGTAGGTGCGGATCAGGCGGGGGAGGGTCGGGAAGTAGAACAGGTGAAAGTTGCCGTTGAAGCGCAGCGGCGCTTCGACCAAGGCGTAGCCTTCGGTATGGGCGCGCTCGAGGGGGTGGGGGCCGCTGGGGTCTTCCCAGACAGGCGGCACGATTACTGTTAAATCCACCCCGCACCGAGCGATTTCCTCAAGTTTGCGCTGGTACAGGCCAACGACGCACGCTTTCGAGATCATCAGGACGCGCATGAGGCCTCGCTCAGTGAGTACACAGAGGCCAGACGGAGGGCAAGCGCCGCTCAATAACCCAGAACTGTGATGTTTTTGTTGGCTCAGCGGGCCGTAACCCCGTGCTATAATGCCAACGACTCACGTTTATCGTAGGCACGATGCAGGAACATACGGGCGAGATGAGCGACATGGCAAAACGCGCTACCTTCGGCGGCATGTTGATGGCACTCCTGATCTTAGTGGGCGTTTCGGGCGGGGGGGTCAACGCGCAGAGCGGGGCGATCTGCGTGATCGCCTTCGAGGATATTAATCAAAACGCCCTGCGCGACCCCGGCGAACCGACCTTGAACGATATTAACCTGAACTTGATGGTTGGTTCAAACATCGTGGTGGCCAACCACGTCACGCAGGGAAATGCGCCCTTCTGCTTTGAGGGGCTGCCCGCCCAACAATACACCCTCAGCGCGGAGAGTCCGCTGTACCAGCCCGTTGACGCCGCCCCGCGTAGCTTCCTGCTGAAGGCGGGCGAGCGGGTGACGCTGGAGTTTGGGGCCGTCCCACTCCCGACCACGTTCGCCGCCTTGCCCGCCGAGACCGTGATCACCATCCCGCTCACCGTCCCGACCCGGCTGGGGCTATCGTTGGCGGCAGCATTGGTGGTGATGGCGCTGTTCAGCGGGATCGGATTGGTGGTGTACGGCCTGATGATGGGCCGCCGCCCGAAGGCCACTCCCGCCTATGCGACGCTGGGCCGCAAAGCCAGCAAAACCCGCGATCCGCTGCTGCCTTCCAGCGCCGAAATTGCCAGCGAACGGATGCGCAGTGCCGCCCCCCGCACAGGCAGTAAACGAGCGACCGGCACGGCGCTCCCGATTGAGCAAACGGCCCCCAAGCCCCGCTCGGAGCGCTACGCCGACGTTCCCGACGACTACGACGCCTAACCCCGAACCCTCGTTTTCTCGCGAAGGGGGAATCTCCCCCCTTCAATTTCCCCCCCCCCCAATTTTGGGTACAATGGTGTATGTCGCCTGAACTCCAAATATGTGGGGGCACAAAAGAACGCGCCAATGGAACACTTGGGCAAGATATTGGTCGTAGACCGCGAACCGGACAACCGTGCCGCCGCAGAATTGCTGTGCGCTGAGCGGTATGCCGCCCACTTTATCGAACGTAACGGGGTCGGCGCTGCTATACAAGCGGTGCGTTCACTCTCCCCCGATGTCGTCCTGTACGGCCTTGACCGCCCCGAAGACCTCTCTGCCGCAGACTGTGTCGCCCTCCGTGCTGCCCAACATCATAACCTGCCCGTCATTGCCACCATCCCCGCCCAAGCCCCCGAGTTGGCTGCTGCCGCCTTCGCCAACGGCGTAGATGATGTCCTCTACCGCCCGCTCAACCCACCAGAGGCCTTGCCCCGCATCGCCGCCCAAATCCGCCACAAGCAACAGACCGATGCCCTTCACGCCCGCATCGCTGCCCTCGAAAATCGGCTTCGGCAAGCCCACGCCGCCGCCCGTGAGATCGCCGTCTTGAAGGATAGCATCGTCGAGACCGTCTCGCACGAGTTGCGGACGCCGCTCCTGCAGGCAAAATCGGCCATTTCGATGATCGACTCCGCCGCTCGGGCGGTGACGGCCCCCCCCACCGAAAGTAGCAGCATGACCGTGCTGCTCGATTTTGCCAAGACGTCGCTAGGCCGTCTGGAGAGCGTGGTTCAGAACATCTCGCAACTGGCTGGATCGATCCGGGTGCGCCCGCCAGAGCCGTTCCGCGTAGCAGACGCCGTGAACATCGCCATGCGGCAACTGACTCGGTCTTGGACGCACAACAACCACCTACACCGCGTCCGGGTGCAGGCTGACCGAATCCCGTTGGTGCTGGGTGATAAGAACGCCGTTGGGCAAGTCCTGTTCCAGCTGATCGATAACGGCCTGAAATTCAGCCCAAATGGCGAACCCGTCGAAGTTGTAGCGCAGACAGAGGGAGACCGGGTACGCCTGACGGTGCGCGATAGCGGGATTGGCCTTAGCGAATCAGAAATCGAGCATATCTTCGATGAGTTTTACCAGATCGACAGCACCTCTAAGCGGCGTTTTTCAGGGGTGGGGTTGGGGCTAGCCATTGTGCGGCTGCTGATGGATAACATGGGGCTGCAAATTACGGTGAATGCCTCGCCGAAGATGGGCAGCCATTTCAGCTTCCTACTCCCCATTGCGACGGGGGTAAGCGGCACGGGGTCGCTCACGCCACCTGAATAACGTTACCCGCCGCCGCTCGGATCAACCGATCATTGACGGCGTGGCCCAACCCCTGATCGGGAAAAAGGCGGGTGAGGATCACGTCAACTTGGCGTTCCTCCAAAGCGCGGAGGGAATCAAAGAGGCGGTGGGCAGCCTCTTGAAGGCCATCCACAGCGCTGAACGAAAAGATGTAGGCCTCGTCAAATGTTTCGGGGCAGGGGAAATCTCCGTCTAAACATAAGACTCCGACCTTTTGCCCAGCCGCCGCCCGGCGTTGAGCCTCTGTGCAGAGGGTTTGCCGAACGGCCGCCTCTGGGCCGGTGAACAGGATCAGGGGCACGTTCGGCGAATAGTGCTTGAGCAATTGGCCGGGTGCGCTGACCGTCTCCGATTCCCTCGCGTAACGGGTAACTTCCACAACCGCCACCTCGATTCCGGCCTTGTGCAAAGCCTCCGAAATGGCCGCTTGGCCCACTCCACCGGGCCGTAACAGCCGGAACGGGCGTTGGGTGATGTCCAAAATGGTCGATTCGACGCCGATTGCACACGGGCCGCCGTCGATGATGGCGCTGATGCGCCCGTCGAGGTCGGCTTTGACGTGTTCGGCGGTGGTGGGGCTGGTATGGGCGAAGCGGTTTGCGCTTGGCGCGGCAATCGGGACGCGTGCGGCTTGGATCAGCCGCTGGGGAAACGGGGCGCTTGGCATTCGCACCGCAACCGTCGGCAGGCCTGCCGTGACGACATCCGGGATGGCCTGCCCACGCGGCAAGATCAGGGTGAGCGGGCCGGGCCAGAAGGCCGCCGCCAGCGCCTGCACTACCGGATCGGCGGCAACGGGCGGCGGAACCACATCAGCTAGCCCGCCCAGATCGCCAATGTGCACGATCAGCGGGTCGGAAGATGGGCGGCCCTTCGCCTCAAAAATCCGAGCGACGGCCTCTGCATCAAGGGCGTTCGCGCCTAACCCGTATACCGTCTCGGTCGGGAAGGCCACCAAGCGCCCCGCCCTGATCAGATCAGCCGCCCATGCCACGACGGCGGCTTGCGGGTAAAGGGGATCGATCCGCACCATCCGGGTCTCGATGGCGGTCATGACGGGGCGGAACCCTCCCAACCCGGCCAGAGGACGGCCAACGCCGCCCGCGCCGAATCGCGCTGGACGGCGGCCCACCCATCCTCCGTTGCCATGCGGCGGAGGTGGGCGAGGATCGCGGCGCGTTCTTCCTCATCGTGCAGGCGAGCGAAGGCCGCCCGGATGCGGGCGGGTTCCTCAGAGAGCATATCCGCCCAGAAATCTTCTAGCCACGTGTCCATCAGCGCTTCTTCTCGTGGTCGATGGCGGCTTCCACGAAGCCTTTGAAGAGCGGGTGTGGGCGGTTGGGGCGGCTGCCAAATTCAGGGTGGAATTGGCTGCCCACCATGAACGGGTGATCGGCCACCTCAGCGATCTCCACCAACCGCCGATCCGGGCTGAGGCCGCTGAGCCGCATTCCGCCATGCTCAAAGGCCGCCCGGAACTGGTTGTTGAATTCAAAGCGGTGGCGGTGACGCTCTTCGATGCGGTTCACGCCGTACAGCCGCCCGGCCAACGAGTTATCGTCCAGCACGCACGGGTACAGGCCGAGCCGCATCGTCCCGCCGCGCTCCACGATGTTGCGCTGATCGGGCATCAGGTCGATCACGGGGTGTTCGGTAGGCGTCTCAAATTCGGTGCTGTTGGCATCTTCCATGTTCAGGACGTTGCGGGCGAACTCGATGACCATGACCTGCATCCCCAAGCACAGGCCGAGATACGGCACGCGCTTTTCACGGGCGAAGCGGGCCGCAATGATCTTCCCCTCGATGCCGCGGTAGCCGAAGCCGCCCGGCACGACGATTCCATCGATGGCATCGAGCTTATCAAGGTGCTTGCCCTTCTCCAGATCACCGGAGTACACCCAGCTAATTTCGACCTGCCGATCGCAGGCGAGGGCGGCGTGGTTGAGGGCTTCCTTCACGCTCATGTAGGCATCGTGGAGTTCGACGTACTTCCCGACGATGGCGACCTTGACCGGCGGGCGCGGGCGCTTGATCTGTGCGACCAGTTTGCGCCAATCGCTCAGGTCGGTTTCCTGTTTTGTGGTGAGGCGTAGACGGCGCATGATGTAATCGCCAAGCCCGGCTTCTTCCAACATCAGCGGCACTTCATAGATGGTGTCTACCGTTGGCAGGGCGATCACGGCCTCGCGGTCAACGTCGCAGAATTGCGAGATTTTGTCCAACAATTCGCCTGCCACAGGGTAATCGGCGCGGGCGATGATCACGTTCGGGCGGATGCCCATGCTCCGCAGGTCGCGCACGCTGTGTTGGGTCGGCTTGGTCTTGAGTTCGCCCGTCGCCCCGATGTAGGGCAGGTAGGTGACGTGGACGTACATGGCCCGCTTGCGCCCCACATCGATCCGGAGTTGGCGGAGGGCCTCGAGGAACGGTTGGCTCTCAATATCGCCGACGGTGCCGCCCACCTCGACGATCAGGACGTCCGCGTCGTTCTCTTTAGCGACGGCCACCACCCGCCGCTTGATCTCGTTGGTGATGTGCGGGATGACCTGAATCGTGCCGCCGAGGTAGTCCCCGCGCCGCTCGCGGGAGATCACTTCGGCGTAGATTTGCCCCGACGTGACGTTGCAGCCGCGGGTCAGGTTCTCATCGATGAAGCGCTCATAATGCCCTAGATCGAGGTCCGTCTCGGCCCCGTCTACCGTCACGAAGACCTCGCCGTGTTGGTAGGGACTCATCGTGCCGGGGTCAACGTTCAGGTAGGGGTCAAGTTTTTGGATGGCGACGCGCAGGCCCCGCGCCTTCAAAATGCGCCCGATGGCCGCCGCTGTGACGCCCTTCCCGACGGAACTCACCACGCCACCCGTGCAGAAAATATACCGTGTCATGTCCCTTTTTTGCGTCCTTTTCAAAGAATCGGCGGGGAGCCTGCCTGTGCAGCACACTCCCCGCCGTAAGGGGTCGGTCAACCGTCGCCGCGTGTTAGATCAGCTTTTCCAGATCATCGGCGGCCCGTTTCATGTCCAGAAAGACGAGGCCCGTTTTGGCCTGTTCGCGGGCCATCGCCGTCAACACGGCGTCATTGCCCACCGACATCAGGACAACGTGGCCCGCCGTCCCACGAATGTAGACCTGATCCAGCCCACCGCGCCCCAATTCTCCCGAAATCCGTTCGCCGAGTGAAAGCATAGCCGCAGACATCGCCGATACGCGGTCTTCTTCGACGTTGCCGGGCAACACTGAAGCGATACTCAGCCCGTCAACGCTAACGAGGGCTGCCGCCTCTATGTCCGAGTTACTGTACTGGAGGTCGCGCAGACGCTCGACCATCAATTCCGTCCGTCCCTTTGCCATATCGTGCGCCCCTTGGTGTGCTATGAAAACGAACTTGCCCGGCCTTTAGGCAGCATGTATGTGTTGAGTGCCGTTCGAGCGTGTCCTAAGCACGGATAATAGCACATCGGCGGGGGGGGAGTCAACCAAACGAAGTTGCGGGGGTGCTTCACAACCGCCTAGAAAACGTTACAATAAGGTCGCACCATGAACCTTGCCATGAGGAGTCGGCCTGTGAAGAACCCCTATTTACCTGCCCTGATCCTGCTTTTCGTGGTAGCTGCTTGCACCCCGACTCCTACCCCGACCGTGCCGCCCGCCCCGCCTACCAACACCCCTCAAATTTATGCAACGGTCATTGTGAGCCGCCCCACCCGCACCGAAGCGCCCACATGGACGCCCGCCCCGACCCGCACCGAACGGCCTACCAACACCCCCGCCCCGACCCGCACCCCGCGCCCCACCAACACCCGCATCCCGACCCTGACCCCTGTCGGGGGGCAAGTCGGCGTGCTAACGGAAGACGGCCAAATCACGGTGCTGCTGACGGCGGCAGAGGTTAACCGCGCCCTCAGCGCCGAGCGGGAAAACTACTATTTCGGGGCCGAAATGAACACGGCAGGGGGGGCCAAATTTGAGGATCGGCGCATGACGGTGGACATCAATTTCAATAACTTCACCACGACGGGTGTTCCGGGCGTCTTTAGCCTGACGCTACGGGCCTTTAACGGGGAGCTGGTCGTCGATCTGATCAATTTTGAGAGCCGCACCAGCACGGCCATCACCCCCACCCAAGCCGGACTCGCCCGAGAACTCATCCGCCGCGCCTTCGTAGACCGCGCCATCCCCGATGCGATCCGGCTGGTGCAGCCGTTCCTTGCCACTGCGACGGTGCGCACGGTCCGAATCGGGCCGGAAGGCGTGATCGTGACGGCCCAAATCACGCTGGCGACGCCCACCCCGACCCCCTCCGCCAGTCCGGAGGCCTTGCCGTCGGTGACGCTCACCCCCAGCCAGACCTTCACCCCCCTCCCGACGACGACGCCCATTGGTGGGGTACAACCCACCTTCACCCCGACCCCAACCCCCGCACTCAGGAATTAGACCGTTGCGCCGCCTGCTGAGCGTGATCGGATTGGTCGGGTTGTGTAGCGCGGCGGCCTGCCAAAGTGGGCCACCCGCCCCGACCCCCCCGCCTGACCGCCCGACCCTAGCCCCCTCCCCGACTCTGCTGCCCAGTCCGACGGTGATGGCCACGCCGGATCGTAGGCCGGAAATGGTGGAGACGCCCCCGCCCCCCCGCCAGACCAGCACGCCCCCGCCGACCTACACGCCCGCCCCCGCCCGCCCGACCCTCACGGCGGGGCCGCCCAGCCTGCCCCCGCCGCCGACGGCCACGCCGGACGTGCTCGGCCAAATTCCGGTAGCCGTCGTTGTGGAGGGCGAAACGCGAACGGTGACGGTCAGTGACGCCCAACTCAACACCCTGATCGCCGCCCATTTTGACGCCGCGCCATTGCCCGGCTACGCCGTTGCCCCCCGTGCAGAGGTTGGCGAGGGGCTAATCCATCTCTCCGCCCCGATCCGGCTTGCGGAAGGGGAGGGGGCCACCGCCGTGCCCACCACGCTCAGCCTTGATTTTGCCATCGTGCGTGGGGATTTAGAGACGCGCCCGATGCGCCTCACACCACGTCAGCCCGGCCTAAGCCTAAGCGCAAAACGGGGCGAAAAACTCCTGCTCTCGGTGGTGTGGGGGTTGGCAGAAGCCGCCGCACAAGGGCAACGCTTCTTCTTTAGTCGGGTCGCCATTCGGCCCGGTCAAGTTCAGTTCACAATTGTACTGGTGAAGGGGTAATCAAAAGGGCATCATGCTTCAGGCGCATCATAAAACCGTGATCTTCTTCGATCTGGATGGGACGCTCATGGTCAATCCGTTCAATCGGCAGATTTTCCCAGAAGTGTTCGCGGGGTTAGCCGCCCAGACGGGCCGCTCCGCCGATCAGTGGGCGTTAGAGGTGTTCGGGGAAAACGCCCGCCGCATGGCCGACCCCGACCCCGCCAACTTCCCCGCCACGATGGACTGGGACGACATCATTGCGACAGTTGCAGCATGGCACGGGGCCACTTTCCAACGCGGAACGCTGCCCCCCCTCGTCGAAAAATACGCCGTTCCGCCGTACATCAACACCCTTGATGACGCCGTGAGCGCCCTTCGGAAGCTCCGCGAACCCGGTCACCGCTGGTTGGTGGTCGCTTCGATGGGCCTCTCGAAGTACCAGAACCCGGTCATGAAGGCGCTGGGGCTGTACGATTGCTTCGACGATTTCCTGATGCCCGATCTGAACGGCTATCTGAAGACCGATCCGCGCTTCTATGAGCGCTATACGGCCAGCGGGCGGCAGCTGATCCACGTGGGGGATAATTACATCCACGATGTGAAGGTTCCAAAGCAGATCGGAGCGCATCCCGTGTTGCGGTTGCCCGTCCGGGATGAGCACTTCGTTGCGCTAGACCCCTTCAAGCGCCCCCCGCTGATCGGCGAGTACGGGGCCATGATCCAGTTCTACCCAGATAGCACCCACCACGCCGACGTCTTGCCCGATGCGGTGGTGGTCAGTCTTCAGGAACTGCCGTCCGTCGTGGCGCGGCTAGAACGCTAACTTTCCCCCCTCTGTTTGCCCCCTCCCTGCTTGCGGGCTGAGGGGGTTACGTCTTATGCACAATATCGCGGCGGTTGAGCATACCCACCAGCCGCCCAGAGCCGTCCAGTACCGGCGCGTGATCCTGATTCGCCTTGTCCAGCAGACTAAGCGCCGCTGCTAAATCGTCCTCCGGCCTCACCGTGACGATCCGCTCCCGCGGGATCATGACTTCGCCCACGCGGGTTTTGCCCCACTCCAAGCGCGGGATGCGCTCCGCCTCCGCCGCCGTGACCAGCCCGATCAGTTGCTGGTTTTCGTACACCGGAAAGGCCTGATCGCGGGCGTGGTCGAGGTAGCGCCACGCCAAGAGCGCCAACGGCAAACGCGGGTCGATCTGGGGGACGTTGTAGCGCATCACCTTATGGACGGGGGCCGCTTGCGTCAGGCCGCCTAAACTCATGCGGTAGGACATGCTGGCCGTGCTGTACAGGAAGGCTGCAATCAGCAGGAACCACAGGCCGTTGAAGAGCGTCCCCACCACCATCAGGAACAGGCCAAAGGCTGCAAACAGGGCTGCCATCCCTTGCCCAATGCGGCTGGCCTGACGGGTGGCGCGGCGGTAGCTCCCGCCGAAGTGCCACAGGGCCGCCCGCAAGACCCGCCCGCCATCCAACGGGAAGCCGGGCAGCAGGTTGAAGATGGCCAATGTCAGGTTGATGACCGATAGCCACCCGCACATCACGCCGGGCAGCCCATCCAGCAGGGTGAGGAACCCAAACACGGCGGCCAACACCAAACTCGAGGCCGGCCCCGCAAGGGCGATCACGAATTCATGGGCGGGGCGCTCGGGGTCGCGGGCGATCTTGGCCACGCCGCCGAACAAATGCAACTCAATTTCCAAGACGGGGATGCGGTAGCGGATCGCAAACAGGGCGTGGGCCATTTCGTGCCACAGCACCGAGCCGATGAACAGCCCAGCGGCAAACAGCCCAGTCAGCCAATACAGCAACGGCGGGTTGCCCGGCGCACCGGTTGGGAACACCCGCCCCGCCAACGTCACCGTGACCAGCACGGCAATCACGACCAAACTCGCATTCAGGCGGACGGCAACCCCGCCGATCTCGCCGATGCGCCACCCGCCCGACATCGGGCCGGGCCGGACTGGATTACGTGTTGTAGCCAAGCGCTTACAATTCCCGATAGTGACTCGTTCGTTTCCCATACTATAAGGGATTTTACCCTAAGATGACGACTCGGATTCCCCCTCCTCACTTGCGGGGAGGGGGGGAAGAGGTGGGGTTTCTTGTTTACCCTGTCAGGGCACGGTATGCTTATGCCTCAGGACTTCGAGCGAACGAACTTTAAGATAGGGCAATTCTATGGGCAATGAACGTATCCTCGTGGTGGACGATTCCGCGCCAATCCGCGAGTTTGCACGCAGCACCCTCTCCCGCGAGGGGTACGACGTACTCACGGCAAACAGCGGCAAGGAGGGCCTGATCTTGGCCCAAGACCTGCAACCCGACCTGATCATCACCGATTACGCCATGCCCGAACTCAACGGCCTTGAACTGTTAGCCGCCCTGCGCGAGG
>Ga0272446_1004471_pt1 | contig 16506 bp, 16 predicted proteins | sample YNPCB0061_FD_194587 | JGI IMG/M metagenome (GOLD analysis project Ga0272446, IMG submission 194587) | Hot spring microbial mat communities from Yellowstone National Park, WY, United States - YNP-CB-006-1 | ecosystem: Environmental > Aquatic > Thermal springs > Hot (42-90C) > Sediment | place... | reverse complement strand
AAAGGTGCTCGCTAAATCTTTCAAATCGTTATTTATCCTTACTCTTTTGTTTCATAAAACAATGTTTTTTTCGTTCTTGACGTTTGCCTCTTTCTAATGGTAATCTTAGAAAAAGAAGATATTGAAAATATTTAGGGAGGTTAGCGTGAAAAAGGCATGTCTTTTTTTGTTTTCGTTAGTAATTATTACTATTATTTTTACATCTTGTGCTCCCGATCCTTACAAGCAAAGTTTTGAAAGGGCAAAACTGTTATTAACACAGAACAACCTTCAGGAGGCTTACACGATATCAAAGGAGCTCTGTCTGAAGATGCCGACAGAAAAAGAGTATTGTGACCTTTATAACGATACACGTAAAACACTTTATAACATTGAAGTAAAGCAAATTGGTGCCAAAATTGCCTCTTTAAAAGCAGAAAAACCTCTTATCCCAATACCAACCATAAATGAATTATATAGAGACTTTAAGCGTATTGAATCCTATGGGCTTAAAACGCAGGAGCTTGACAACATTAGCAGACAGATTGATAACGAAAAAAGACTTACGGAAGGGAAAAAGAGTGAAGAGTTAGAACGAGCAAAGTCACTTTTCAATAATCAGGAGTATGTAGAAGCTATAGAGACGTTAAAAAACATTTCCTATCTGGATGAAGAAGAAATTCAAGATATCATCAAAAGTTACAAAGATAAGTCTCTAAACATCCTATATCCAAAGATTAATGAAAGCATTGCAAAGGATGACTGGGCATCAGCCCATAGCTTACTTAAAGTAGCGAACCTTATCAATCCTGAATACAAAAATGTAAAAAGTCTTTTGAAAGATGCCCAGGAGAGGGACAGTGGAGAGTATAACCTTAAAAAGGGTGATGAAGCGAGGAAAATGCGAAAGTACGATACAGCACTCAATTTTTACCAAAAAGCCATAGGCTATTCGGATACTAAAGAGCGAGCTGAACAGCTGTATTATAACACAAAGATCGAGTTGTGCGATTTTTACTTCCTTTCAGCAATTGAGTTAATGGAACAAGACCTTAACAAGCAGGCTTTTGATAACTTTAAAAAGGCATTCGAAGTGATGGAAACGCTACCTATAGAGAAAAAGAGGATGGTCAAAGTTCCCAAAAAAGAAATGCAAAAGTTTTATGACACACTCTATCTTAAGGCAAAAAAGGCAGAAGATAGTGACAATTTAGGGGTAGCCTATCAGTACTACAAATTGATAGCTCTTTTGGCTCCTTCCTATCCCGATATAAAAGAAAATATTAGAAAGGCTGAAGAAAAGGTTGCTAACAGAGCGTTAAAAAGCATGGCAGTTATACCCTTTAAAAGCCCAAAATCGGCTCCTGAATCTGGAAACATGTTTACCTCTGCAATTATGTTGACACTTTACAACGAATTAAGGCAGGACATGAAGATTATAGAAAGAGAATCTATGGATGTACTGCTTAGAGAATATGAACTTACTATGGCTGGGAAGGCTGCAGATAAGCCAAAAGAGAACGCCTCTTTTCAGATCAGTAGTGCAGACTATCTATTATTGGGCGATGTTCTTGATTATCGTGTGGATTCATCTGTACAGGAAGGTAGCAAAGTAGTTAGGGTTAAGACGAGGGTCGAGTTTATTCCTAATCCCGAGTATGAAGAGTGGGCAAAAAATGCCAAAAAATTACAAGAATCAGGACAGTATGTTCCACCTTCACCGCCTAAGTTGATTGAAAAGCCATATTACGAAGATATTAAATACAAGGTAACATTTTATAAGAAGGTGGGGATAATCAGCATCAGTTACAGAATTGTAGATTCTGCAAGAGGCAAGATTGTTCACACAGGCATTGCCGATATTAAAAAGGATGCAAACGATGAATCCAGTGAGGGTGTTGAGATAGGCGATTTTAAAATACCTTTCAAGATGGCTCAGTTGCCTACCGATACCGAGTTGATTAAAAAGGCACAAGAAGAGGCTGTTACGAAGATAGCAGAGGACGTTAAAAAGTTGTTCAAAGACCCTGAAGATAAGTATCTGAAGCAAGCTGAACAATTGGAAAAGGATGGTAACATTAAAGAGGCTATTGAAAGATATACAGATGCTATGATACTTATGAAAAAGAAGAACAAAGACGTAAAAGCAATTGAACAAAAAATTAGCAAGTATATAGACGCACTCTCAAGTATGTAATAAAAATAAGGAGTAAATTGGTGTTCAAAAAAACAGTATTAACAATGTTTTTAACAGCAATTTTTGGTTTAATACTGTTATTACCGAAAGCTGTTTATGCTTTGGATCCCTTAGAAACTTTAAAGAATATAAAAGATACCGCAGTAGAGTTAGGAGAATCACTTCTGCTGAAAGGCAAAAAGCTACCTAAAACGATAGCGGTTTTGCCTGCAACAGGGGAAGGTGAAGAACAGGACAGAATTGAAATAAGAACAAGTTTTTCTAATCACATTTCTTATAAAAATTACGAACAGATAAAAATTACTGATGTTGATACAAAGCTTTACTTGGCAAAAAAAGAAACAGGTAAAGATTGGAACAGCCTAACACCACAAGAGTTAGGAAAGGTTTTAAATGTAGATGGGCTTGTGTATGTTCATATTGTTGGTATTGAAAAGGTCTACGCTGCGTTGTATGGTAGCCTTACTCTGAAACTAAAAGTAAAGCTTGTCAGTGCAGAGACAGGTGATGTTCTTTGGGAAAAAGAGGATTCCGTTACTGAACGATCTGGTGGTGTGCCGACATCACCTTGGGGTGCTATATCAACAGCCGTATCTTCTGCCCTCGTTTTACGAGAAAGTGTTAAGGTAGCCCTTACAGATAAACTTTGCAGAAGTCTGGCAAAGGAAATGCCTGAACCAAAAGTTGCTAAGGCGAAAAGACCACCGTCAATATATTCAGTTTTAACAAACGCCCTTGATAGCCCTTTTAAAGCACAGGATGAAATTCTTGTGTCTTTGCAGGGAGAAGAAGGACAAACAGCGTACTTTGATATAGGCGATGAAAGAAAGGCGATACAACTTGCTGAGATTAAGCCTGGCGAGTATGTTGGTAAGTATGTTGTTAGAGATGGGGATGACTGGACAAATAAAACAATAACAGCCTATTTGTATAATCCAAAAGATAAGTTAGAGGCTAAGTATTTAGTTTCTCATGCAATTACAACTGATACAGTACCGCCTTCTCCTGTCACAGACATCAAGGTTTCTATGCAAAAAGACGCCTTACATCTTACATGGACACCTCCTTTGGATGACGATATTAAGGACTATGTGATTTTACGTGCTACTGTTGATAATCCTGATTTTGTTGAGATTGCATCTGTTTCTGTTCCTGAATATAAGGATAGCGATATTTCCTTCGGGAAAAAATATTATTACAGAATTTCTGCTCGTGACAAGGCAAAAAATTTAAGTAAGTATGCTGAGATTTCGAGGGTTGCTGTTAAGCAGGGACCAACATTTATCACGGGTGAAATAAAGGAAAACACAATTTTTTATGCAGCAGGCAGCCCATATATTTTAAAAGGCAACGTTGAGATATTAAAAGGTTCAAGCCTTACCATAGAAGAAGGAACTGTTGTCGAGTTTGAAAGGGACGCAAAATTAATTATTTCAGGCCAGCTTATTATTAATGGGAAGAAAGATTCCAATGTAACCTTCAAAGGTGCAGAGTATGACATAATCCTTAAGGACACTTCTAAGGATGCCTTTCTTGCTAATTACACCTATTTTTTAGGTGGTAGAAGATTTGTAGTAACAAACGCCTTTGCAAGCTTTTCCAACACCACATTTGAGGACTACAACCATGCTCTTAACATTGAGAGAAATGCAACCGTTAATATTAACGATTCGATCTTTAGAAAAAACAAATTAGCAATAAAGATAACAGATAGTAAGATTTCCTTTAAAAATGTTGAAATTAGTGGGTCACAAAAGGCTATTGAAATAGCAGGCAATACAACCTTTGTCTCAGAAGATTTACGGTTAAAAAATAACAGTGTGCATTTGACCTCTGATGTAGCAATTGAAATAAAAGATATAGAAACTTCTGATAATCAGGAAATTGATGTTATCAGAAAAGTGAAGGGTGACATAGAGATAAAAACATTGAAACCTTTTGGCAAGAGTTTTAAAACACTAAAAAAAGAGTTTATTGAAGATGTTAAGAAGGAGTTGGCTTTATCACTTGTGAAAGATAATTATAGCGAAGCAACAAAAAAGGTTGAGTTGTTAAAAGAATTGTCAGAAAAAGATTATTATGAACTAAGCGATATTATTGTTTATCTGCTCTATAAAAGTGGTGATACTCAAGGTGCAAAAGAGCTTCTTTCGAAGGGCTTCACAAAATCTCCAAAGGAGTTGGAGCACATAATTGATAAAGGTGAAAAGTCAGAAATAGTGGTTAAGTTTGTCGATATAAAAGTCGCTCTTGGCTCATCCTTAGATGGTGTGGATAGGGCTGGTGTAACAAAGGCTAAATGGCGGGCTGTTAAGAATTTTGTAGAAGAAAAGGTGATTAATTTAGACAGAGATAACCTTGCTGTGCTTAACGACAAGATTATCCCTAAATCATCAGATTACTCGATAAATGTTATACCAATATTTACACAGGCTGGCGATGTAAGCTATAACGGTTACTATATGATTTTTCTTGATAACAAAAAGATACTTAGTGATTTAAAGGAACTTAGGTTATTAGGCGAAGTCAATATGGAGACAAAATTTGCTATTGTTGATTGCACAGGGTTAGGTGTTACAAAAGGCATGTTATTAAAAACTTTGCAAAAGTTAAAGTTTACATATTCAGAATACGGAACGGGAAGCTGTGAACCATCAAGCTACTATGACAAAGCTAAAGTTGCAGGGCTTGATGTAATCTTGACTATATCGGAATCGGCAAAGGTTGCACCAAGTCTTTTAGGAGGCAATCTAAAAAACATAAATGCCAATATTGAAATTAAGGCTTATGACGCCTTTCTTGCAAAACCACTGTTTAATCTGACAAAAGGCACCAACATCTATCATATGAATGATGAGTTAGGAAAGGAGATTGCGTTAAAAAATGCATATGAGGCTCTAACTGAACGTTTTGAACGGGAAGTTTTAAGCATCGAAAAGGTCTTCGCTATAGACGAGGGACGTAAAAAGGTAAAAAAGGCTTTTTATGCCGAAAAGTATCTTCCACCTGTGGAGGTTAAGGTAGATAAAGTTGAGGCGATTTTTGCTAATAACTACAAGGTGTACTCGGAAAAACCGTTTATTGAAATAACTGTCTCAAATAATACTTCAGGTAAACTTGAAGCAATAAAGATCTCTGTGATGGTTAAAGACTACATGGATTTTCCTACCGAGCACAAGTTAGAGCTTTTAGAGGCACTTGGTACTAAAACGGTAAAGTTAACAGGGGTATTCAACAATAAGCTGTTGGAACTAACAGAAAATTCAACGCTACAATCTGATATTTCTGTAAAGTTTGTTAAAGATGGAGTGGAAAAAAGTCTGAATGTAACCCAGCCTGTGCAGGTTTATGAAAAACACGCACTTTTTTGGGATGATAGAAACAAAATCGCCATTTATGTAACACCAAAAGATCCTGCAATTGTTGATTTTACAAGAGAGATTTCTCGTTCAGTTAAACGCAAACTCATCTCAACAAATTTCAGTTTAGGAATGGCGGTTTTCGAGGCGATGAGGTCAATCGGTATCGTTTACCAGCAGGATCCAAACAATCCCTATCAGGTTGTTTCAGAAAAGGTGGGCACTGTAGATTATGTACAGTATGCAAGGGAAACATTAAAAAGACGTGCAGGTGATTGTGACGACCTTGTAAGCCTTTTTATCTCTTTGGTAGAAAGTTTGGGTATAGATGCTGTGGCTGTAGACTATCCTGGACATATATTTGCAATGTTTGACACAGGTGTTCCAAAAGAAGATATAGAAAAGGTTGGACTTAGCAGAGAGCTAATCGTGATTTATGAAGACAAAGTGTATATACCCATAGAGCTTACGCTTTTAGGAGAAAGTTTTTATAATGCTTGGATGAAAGGTGTCGCCAATTATAACGAAAATTTGGGTAAAGGATTAAAGTTTGTGAGTATGGAAAAGGCTTGGCAAATATATAAACCAGCAACACTTCCACCGGAAACAGTTAACATATCTTTACCTGCAAATTTTGAAAACTTTTACAAATCTGCATATGAAAAGGTCGTAAAAGAGAGAAATGCAGCGATTTTAAAGGGCATTAGATCTAATTTAATCAAACCAGAACAAGTTTTGTATATCACTCAAAAAACAGCTACAATTGAAGATGCCTTTTTGTTAGGTAGTTATTTGATAGAGAACGGGGTTGAAGACTTTGCATTTTTGAACGACATGGGAAATATTGCCTATTTAACAAAAAACTACGAAACAGCGGTAGATTACTATAAAAAGGCTTTAGTAATACAACCTGACAATCCCTTTCTGATCAATAATCTCCTTCATGTCTTAAAAAAAACGGGCAAAAAAAATGAAGTAAAAATATTTAGAGATAAGATACAAAAGTTAGCCCCTTTTTTGAAGGAGGAGTAAGCTTATGGTGAAAAAAATATTTTTTATTTTAACCTTACTTTTATTGGTATCGTTAGTGTATGCTCAGCAGCAAAGCGTTATTGACAGGGCAAAAGAAAAATTGAAGGGGATAAAAACAACTGACAGCGTCAAAAAAAGCACTGCAATTGCTGGTGTAAGGGGTGCTGAAGAAAAGGAAGAAAGCAACCTTTTCTGGTATGGCAAGGATACTGTTACGCAAGATGAACTTGAGATGTTTAAGTCAGGTTTGGATAAAATTGAAAGAGGTGATACGGCGTCAGCAAAGCAAACGTTCGAAATTTTTCTAAACAAATATCCAAAATCAGTTTTATCACCTGAAGCCTATGAAATTTTAAAAACTTTAAAACAATAGGGGGTTTTTGTGCTTATCGTAATGCACCACAACGCTTCTGAAAAGGATGTGAACAGTGTTAAAAAGATTATAGAGGGAATGGGATTTAAGGCAGTACCAATTCCAGGCGCTGAAAGGACAGCAATCGGTGTCATTGGCAACAAAGGTTGGGTGGATGATGCACCATTTAGAGGAATAAAAGGAATTTTAGAGATAATCCATGTCACAAAACCCTTCAAACTTGTTAGCAGAGACTTTCATCCTGCCGATACAGTAGTAAAGTTGGGTGCTAATGTTAAAGTTGGCGGCAAGTCTCCTTTTCTTGTTATAGCAGGTCCTTGTGCAATAGAGAGCGAAGAACAACTCTTTAAAACGGCAACATTTCTTAAAAAATTGGGGGTAAACGTTCTGAGAGGCGGAGCCTATAAACCGAGAACAAGTCCCCACTCTTTTCAGGGATTAAGGGAAAAGGGGCTTGAATTAATGTCTATGGTTGGAAAAAAGACAGGTATTTTAACTGTAACAGAGATTATGAATACAGAACATTTAGAGATTGTTTCTGAACATGTTGATATAATGCAGATAGGTGCGAGAAATATGCAGAATTTTGACCTCTTAAAAGGTGTAGGCAGAACAAGAAAACCTGTAATCTTAAAAAGAGGATTATCTGCAACGGTAGAGGAATGGTTAGCTTCCGCTGAATACATTTTGCTTGAAGGAAACCCCAATGTGATTCTTTGTGAAAGAGGCATAAGAACTTTCGAAACAGCCACAAGAAACACATCCGACATTGCGATTATTCCTTTGGTCAAATCATTAAGTCATTTGCCAATTATATTCGATCCAAGCCACGCAACAGGTAAAAGAGAATTGGTTTCTCCTATGGCTTTGGCATCAATGGTAGTAGGGGCTCATGGTGTTATGATTGAAGTGCATCCAGAGCCCGAGACAGCACTTTCTGATGGCCCTCAGTCTTTAAACTTTAAGGAGTTTGAGAAGCTGTTCTTTAAAATGCAGTCATTGGGGGGTTATTTATCGAAATTACAGTAAAAGATTGAAGATTTTTGATTAAAATTTGGTAGCGGGGAGAGGATTTGAACCTCTGGCCTTCGGGTTATGAGCCCGACGAGCTGCCAAGCTGCTCCACCCCGCGTTCGAATAATTTTCTTAACTGATGTATAATTTTAAAGAATAACTGAAACATTGTCAAGATATTTCTTGACTTTATTTCGACTATTTTTTATGATTTTAAATCTATGTTTGATTCACTAACGGATAAATTAGGAGTTGTTTTTAAAAAGTTAAGGGGACACGGTAGGATTACCGAAGGTAATATTAACGATGCCCTGAGAGAAGTAAGGCTTGCCCTTCTTGAGGCAGACGTCCACTTTAAGGTCGTTAAGGAGTTTCTTGACAGAGTAAAAGAAAAGGCATTGGGTCAGGAAGTTTTAAACAGCGTGACCCCAGCCCAGCAGTTTATAAAGATTGTTTTTGATGAACTTGTAACTACACTTGGTGGAGATACAGCAGAACTCAATTTTGCAGGGAGAACACCGATAGTTTTTATGCTTGTTGGTTTACAGGGAACAGGTAAAACAACACAATCTGCAAAACTTGCTCTGTATTTGAGAAATAAAAAAAGAAAACCCTGCCTTGTGTCTTTAGACGTTTATCGTCCTGCGGCTTACGAACAGTTAAAAAGGTTAGCATCTCAAATAGCAGTGCCATTTTTTGAGTACAGCCAACCTGCAAAACCTATTGATATTGCACGTTCCTCTATTGTTTTTGCAGAAAAAAGCGGATGTGATACCATTATTTTCGATACAGCAGGAAGGTTACAGATTGACGAAGCTTTAATGGAAGAATTGAAGATGCTTCGTTCATCAATAGTAATGAATGAAGTACTTCTTGTTGTAGACGCAATGACAGGACAAGAGGCATTACACGTCGCAGAACGTTTCAATAAAGACGTTGGTTTAACAGGTTTAATTTTGACAAAACTTGACGGAGATGCTCGTGGCGGGGCAGCCCTTTCTGCAAAAACAGTTACAGGAGTGCCTATCAAGTTTGCAGGTATGGGAGAAAAATTAAACGCCTTTGAAGTATTTCATCCTGATAGGGTTGCTTCAAGAATACTCGGTATGGGGGATGTTGTATCCCTCGTAGAAAAGGCTCAGGATGTCATTGATAAAAAACAGGCTGAGGACTGGCAAAAAAAGTTAATGAAGGGTCAGTTTTCCCTTGAAGATTTTAAAGAACAATTTAAATATATGAAAAAGTTAGGTTCTCTTGAAAGCATAATGGGTTTTTTACCCGGAATGAATAAGTTGAAAAATGAAGTTGATTGGGATAAAATGGAAAAAGAGTTTAAAAGGATGGAAGCGATAATTAACTCAATGACCTTGAAAGAGAGACGAAATCCTGATATACTAAATGGGAGCAGAAAAAGGCGTATTGCTTTGGGTAGTGGTACTAATGTTCAGGAAGTGAATAGCTTACTGAAAAACTACTTTCAAGCAAAAAAGGTTTTTAATCAGATAAAGCTTAAAGGTGCAAAAAACGTTTTGCGTGGTATAGGTGGTATTTTTAAATAATTAAGGAGGCGATTTAATGGCAGTAAAAATCAGGTTATTCAGAGCAGGTGGAAGAAAGAATCCTTTTTACAGGATAGTGGTGGCAAATTCAGAATCACCAAGAGATGGCAAGTTTATCGAAATTCTTGGACATTACGATCCAGCAAAAGGGACAGAGGCAGCAAAGCTTAATATCGAAGGCTACAAAGAGTGGCTTAAAAAAGGTGCAAAACCAACAGAAATTGTTGAGCAAATTGCCAAAAAGCTTAACGCATAAAGCAACTGAATAAAACACACACGGGAGGTAATGGAATGAAAGAGCTAATCGAGTACATCGCAAAAGCATTGGTTGACAACCCTGGAGCAGTAAAAGTAACAGAAATTCAGGGAGAAAGCACCACAGTAATTGAACTTTCTGTGGCTAATGAGGACAGAGGAAAGGTAATAGGTAAAGATGGAAGAACAGCAAGAGCAATGAGAACGATACTATCTGCTGCTTCAGCAAAGGCAAGAAAAAGAGCAGTTCTTGAGATAGTAGAGTAAATGAAAGATGGGGATTTATTATCCCTTGGCTTTGTTGTCTCTGTTCATGGCTTGAAAGGTGTTGTTAAGGTAAAGACTTACAGCGGAAGGGCGGATAACCTTTCCGCTGAATCTTTTTTATATATCACAAAAAGTTCAGGTGAAATCGTAAAACTTAAGGTTAAAAAGATCCAAAAGCAGAAAAATCTTTTTCTTGTATCTTTTTACGGAATAGAGACAGTTGAACAGGCGTTAGAATTAGAAAAAGCCCAAATTTATAAAAAGTATAGTGAGTTGTTGCCTACAGAAGAAGACGAGTATTATTTTGCAGAACTTATCGGCTTAGAAGTTTTTTCAGTTGAGGATAAGTTTTTGGGTAAGGTGTGTAGCATCATTGAAACGGGTGCTAACATCGTTATATCGGTAAAAAAGGATGGAAAGGAACTGCTGTTTCCTTTTATAAAAAGTGTTGTTAAAGCGGTAGATAAAAAGTCAGGGAAAATGATTTTAGATGCAACAGGCTATCAAAATGAAGATTGATATTCTTACAATTTTTCCTGAATACTTTAAAACACCCTTTGAACAGAGCTTAATCGCTAAGGCTAAAGAAAAGTCTTTGCTTGATATAGATATTTGGGATATACGACAGTTTTCAAAAGATAAACATAAAACTGTTGATGACATACCATATGGTGGTGGATGTGGAATGGTTATGAAGGTTGAGCCGATTTATGATTGCCTTAATGCTGTGGAAGCCAAAAATGGTAAAGGTTATAAGATTGCTTTAACTCCAAAAGGCAAGCGTTTTACACAGGAAATAGCTGAAAAATTGAGCAGCAAAGAACATCTGATTTTTGTATGCGGTAGATATGAAGGAATGGATGAGCGTGTTTATCACTTTGTTGATGATGAGATTTCCATAGGCGATTATGTGTTGATGGGTGGTGAGGCTGCTGCTATTGTTATCGTAGAGGCGGTAACAAGGTTGATTAAAGGTGTTGTTGGCAAGGATAAATCTGTTGAAGACGAAACGTTTACAAAAGGGCTTCTCGAATATCCTCAATACACAAGACCTTATGACTTTTTGGGATATAAAGTGCCTGATGTGCTAATTTCTGGAGATCATAAAAAGATTGAAGAATGGAGGCGATTACAATCTTTGGAAATAACAAAAAAAAGGCGTCCAGATTTATTAAAAAAGTTGGGAGCAAAAGATGCCTGATAACTTATATATAGCATTGATGCATTATCCCATTTATAACAAAAATAAAGATGTTACAGCTACAGCTTTTTTTAATTATGACCTGCATGATATCTCAAGGGCAGCCAAGACCTTTGGTGTAAAAAAGTTTTTTATTGTGCAGCCAATTGAAAAACAGCTTGAATTAGGTAAAAAAATACTGTATCATTGGATAGAAGATTGGGGAAGCCAGTATAATCCCCGCAGAAAAGAGGCATTAACGGATGTTGTTTTAAAAAAAAGCTTTGATGACGTTCTTTTGGAAATTGAGTTGGATTTTGGCTCAAAACCAAAAACGGTGGTTACAGACGCAAAAAAGTTCAAAAATGTCATCACTTACAGCAGATTGAAGAAAGAAATAAAGAAGGGCGAAAGCCCCTTTTTAATTATATTTGGAACTGGTTGGGGACTTACAGAGGATTTTATTAACAGTTGTGATTATATTTTAAAACCTATCTACGGAGAGGGGAAATACAATCATTTATCTGTTAGGTCAGCAGCAGCAATAATTTTAGATAGATTATGTGGAAAATAAGGAGGAACAATGAACACATTAGAAGCATTTGAAAAAAGTTTAATTGCGGGCAAACAGATGCCTGATCTTAGGCCTGGCTATACAGTTCGGGTTCACACAAAAGTTAAAGAAGGTGATAAGGAACGTATTCAGGTCTTTGAAGGCATTATTATCGCGAAAAAGGAAGGCGGAATTCGCTCTACCTTTACGGTAAGAAAGGTCTCTTATGGCGTAGGAGTAGAAAAAGTTTTTCCCCTTTACTCTCCTATGATAGACAAGGTTGAGGTTGTATCAAAGGGCAAAATCAGAAGGGCTAAACTTTACTTCCTTAGGGATTTAAGAGGTAAGGCTGCAAGAATTAAAGAGTTGAGAGCAAACGACTAATAGTTAAAAATGAACAATAATGCTTTCTGTCTTAACAGCATATCTGCTACGAAAGTTTGCTGTGGGATAGATGAGGTAGGAAGAGGTCCATTGGCAGGTCCTGTTGTTGCAGCAGCGGTGATTCTGCCAATGGATTTTTTTTGTGCCGATATTAAAGACTCAAAAAAACTAAAAAGGGCACAGATTAAGAAGGTTTCAGAGCTTATAAAACAAAACGCCTCTGCATACGCCATAGGGGTGGTAGACTCCTCTATCATTGATGAAAAAGATATACTGACTGCCACATTTATGGCAATGAAATATGCGGTTGATAATCTGAAGATAAAGCCCGATGTTCTCCTTATAGATGGCAATCAAAAAAATCCTTACCTGAAAGAGTTTGAGCAATATCCTGTTGTCGATGGTGATGCTGTTGTTCCTGTAATTTCTGCGGCATCTATTATCGCAAAGGACTATCGAGATACCCTTATGGAAGAGTATTCTAAATCTTTTCCAGAGTATTTTTTCGAAAGGCACAAAGGATATGGCACAAAGCTACATCTTGAAATGATAAAAAAACACGGATTATCACCACTTCATCGAAAAAGCTTTTGTAAAAAATTTTTAAATGAAAAAAACGTGGGGTTATTTTGAACAAAAGATTGACAGGCAGGTATGGTGAAGATTTAGCTATTGATTATCTGAAAAAGAATGGTTACAAGATTATTGAAACAAACTTTAGCTGTAATTTAGGAGAAATTGATATCGTAGCTAAAGACGGAAAAACCCTCTGTTTTATAGAAGTTAAATACAGACAAAGTGATAATTATGGCTCTCCCCTTGAGGCTGTCGATAGCAGAAAGGCTTCGAAAATAGCAAAGACGGCACAATACTACTGTTTAGTGAAAAACATTAAAGAAGTTCCAATGAGAATTGATGTTGTTGGAATAATTAGTAGTGAAGGGAAAGCTGATATTGTGTTAGTTAGGAACGCCATCATTTTATAGCCTTTTGTTATGAATAAAAAAATTTTTATCTACCGAAAGGGTGCTTTGGGCGACACATTGTCTTTTTTGCCCTTTTTGTTTGCATTGAGAAAAAGGTATTCAAGTATAACTTTTGCTGGCAATTACCTATATCGCCAGATTTTTGAGAACATTGATTTTATAAACTTTTTAGATGCTGACAGCAGAGATGTATTAAATATTTTGCTTAACGATGATGTTGAAAATGGAACTGTTTTTGATGAAATTTTCTTATTTACAAAGCAGTTTGAACTTGGAAAAGCATTAACTAAAGCAAAGTTTTTCCCTCCCTTACCTGATAACAGTTGGTTTTACAGTCATCCATTTGATTGTACTGGGATGAGTTTTAATCAGGAAAAGATTTATTTACCAGTCTGTTACTATGAAGATATTGAAAAAATCTTTGGAAGTAATCGTTATGCGGTATTTCATCCGGGAAGTGGTGGAAGATCTAAACGCTTGCCTTTGAACATTTTTTTCCAACTTGAAAAATTTTTAAAAGAGTTGGATTTTGAAGTAATTTATCTTATAGGGGAGGCAGAATTAGAACTTTTAGATTCATTAAAGAACAAAAAAGTTCTTGTAAATCAACCCCTAAACAAGGTAATATTTTTAATGTCTCGGTGTTTCTTTTACGTTGGTTGTGATAGTGGAATTTCGCATTTAGCAGGTGTTTTAAATCTTTGTGGAGTGGTGATTTTTGGTCCATCCGATCCTTTTATTTATAAACCTTGGGGGGAGTTGACGGTTTTAAAGAGTAAGGCAGATTTTAGTGATGTTGATTTTAGGCAAATTTCAAAAATATTAGGAGACGAATTTGAAAAAAGAAGAGATTTATTTAGTTTCTGACGCAACAGGTGAAACCGCAGAAAAGATTGTGCTTTCAGTTCTTGCCCAGTTTAAAAAGGATTCTGTCAATGTTGTCAGATTTTCTAAGGTTACGACACCCGAGCAGATAAAAGAGATTGTAAAAAAGGCTTCACACACAGGTGCGATGGTGGTTTATACCCTTGCTCAAAAATGGATGAGAGAGCTAATGTTTAGGGAAGCCGAAACCAACAAAGTTTTTTCCGTTGATCTTTTAGGACCTGTGATAGCGAGATTTTCACAGTATCTTTCGATTAAACCTTACGAAAAACCAGGTGCACAACATATTATCGATGCCGAGTATTTTAGAAGAATTGATGCGATGGAGTTTACGGTTAAACATGATGATGCCCAGAATTTAGAAACGATACACGAAGCTGATATCGTTATAATTGGAGTTTCTCGTACTTCAAAAACACCTCTTTCGATTTACCTATCTCATGAGGCATGGAAAGTCGCTAATGTTCCATTTGTTCCTGGCATTGAATATAATATTGACTACTCAAAGCTTTCTGGTAAAATGATTGGGTTGGTAATCGACCCTGTTTATCTTGTGGACATTAGAAAAGAAAGGTTAAAGTTTATGGGATCGGGGCTTAGCGAGTCTGATTACATCAATTTAAAAAGTGTTTACGAAGAGGTTAACGCTTCAATAGATTTTTTTAAAAAGAAAAAAATACCGATGGTTGATGTAACAAAAAAGTCTATTGAAGAAAGTTCTTCGGAAATTCTAAAAACATTAAAAAAAGATAGAATAAAATTATAAACAGGAGGTATAATGGGTCAGGGAACAAGAAAAAAAGAGTTAAGACAACGCAGGCATAGAAGAGAGAAAGCAAGAAAGCTTAGAGAAAAACTGAAAGCCGCTGGGCAAGAGGTGAAAAAATAGGCAATAAAATCTAAAATGCCTATTAATTAGTCAACTTCCTCTATCAAAAAATGGGAAGTTTTCTTCTAATGTAATCTAAAAAAACGTTTTAAACGACATATATTTTACTGTTATTATCAGCTATCACAGAGGAATAAGTTTTTTTACTCTGTAATTATTTTTTTTGGCATTGCTGTTGCTTTTAAGCATATCCATTTTACTTTTGGAGGTTGAAAGTGCTTTTTAGACCTGTTAGTCAGTCATTTTATGAATTTGATGTAAAGAGAAATGAGGATAGATGTATCCAGTGTCGTGTTTGTGAAAGACAGTGTTCCTATCTGGTACACTCTTATGATCCTAAGGAGAACAAAATGATGGCGGACAACCCAAAGTGCGTTGGGTGCCGCAGATGTGAGGCGATGTGTCCGACAGATGCCTTAAAAATTACCCTAAACGAATCTACCTTTAGGCCAAACTATTCTTGGACAAATTTTCACAGAATGGCAATTATCAAACAGGCAGAAACTGGAGGCATATTGCTTACTGGTATGGGTAATGACAAGCCCTACAAGATTTTCTGGGATCATCTACTCATTGATGCCTGTCAGGTAACTAATCCCTCAATCGATCCTCTCAGGGAACCTATGGAACTAAGGACGTATTTAGGTTCAAAACCTGATAAGTTAGAATTTGAAAAGAAAGATGGAAAGGTTTCTCTTAAAACAGAAATTACCCCTCAACTTAAGTTAGAGTATCCTGTGATGTTTGGTGCTATGTCTTATGGTGCTATCAATCTCAATGTGCATAGAGCTATGGCGATGGCTGCCAAAGAGTTAGGAATTTTGTACAACACAGGTGAAGGCGGTCTTCACAAAAGCTTGTATGAGTATGGACCATGGACGATAGTACAGTGTGCTTCTGGAAGATTTGGTGTTCATGCAGAGTATCTTAATGCTGGAGCAGCCATCGAGATTAAAATTGGTCAGGGTGCAAAACCAGGTATAGGTGGGCATCTGCCCGGCGAAAAGGTTACCCCTCCAATTTCAGAAACAAGAATGATTCCTGTCGGTAGTGATGCGTTATCGCCTGCACCACACCACGATATATACTCGATTGAGGACCTAAGACAGCTTATTTATGCACTGAAGGAGGCTACGGATTATAAAAAGCCTGTCAGTGTTAAAATTGCTGCCGTTCATAATTCTGCAGCAATTGCAAGTGGTATTGCAAGGGCAGGTGCGGATATTATAGTTTTAGATGGTTTTAGAGGAGGAACAGGTGCTGCTCCAACAATTATCAGAGACCACGTGGGCATTCCTGCCGAGTTGGCTTTAGCAGCAGTTGACCAACGTCTAAGAGATGAAGGCATAAGAAATTCTGTGTCAATTGTTGTTTCGGGAGGTATAAGAGGAAGTGCAGATGTTCTTAAAGCCATTGCTCTTGGAGCTGATGCTGTTTATATTGGTACTGCAACACTTCAGGCTGTTGGTTGTACAGTTTGTCAAAGGTGTTATACGGGTAAGTGCCCTTGGGGTATAGCTACAAACGATCCCTATCTTGCAAAACGTATCAATCCAGAAATTGCAGCAGAAAGACTTGTAAACCTTGTTCATGG
>Ga0272446_1004470_pt1 | contig 16506 bp, 15 predicted proteins | sample YNPCB0061_FD_194587 | JGI IMG/M metagenome (GOLD analysis project Ga0272446, IMG submission 194587) | Hot spring microbial mat communities from Yellowstone National Park, WY, United States - YNP-CB-006-1 | ecosystem: Environmental > Aquatic > Thermal springs > Hot (42-90C) > Sediment | place... | reverse complement strand
TTGACTGCCCCCACCCGCATTAAGTTGTGGGTGACAGCTCAAGGGAAAAGCGAAGCAACGCGGCTTCAGCCCGTTGCGTAGCATCCTTTGGGAATCCCCTCTCTTTCAAGGAGGAGAGAAGTCAAGTCTAGTCTAGAGGGGCTTACTCTAAGCTGGCGATCGCTATGTTCCTACGGGATGCGCATAGGAATGCACAACCTCTTGATAGCACACCTCAAGGCGATCCAGATTGCGACTCAGGCTATAGCTTTCGAGCACTCGTTTCCGTGCTTTTTCCCCCAGTAGCCGGATCATCTCTGGATGGTGGTAAAACATGGGTAGTAAGGTTTGGAGTTGGGTCTTAACATACTGTGGATTCAGCACAATCCCTGCTCCCGTCAGGACTTCGCCATCAGCGCCTACATCCGTGGCCAAGCAAGCTAAACCACAGGCCATTGCCTCCAACAGCGACAGAGATAGCCCTTCAATTTGCGAAGGCAAAATAAAGACATCACAGCCGCGCAGGATCTCCAACCGTCGCTGATCGTCCACTACCGAGCCTAACCAGAGAATATTGTGTTCAGGACCATAATGTGCCATTAAGGATGGCATGAGGGAACCGCCACCTACCATCAGGAGTTTGCAATCCTCCGGCATATCTGCGGCGCACCACGATCGCAGGAGCGCCTCAACATTTTTTTCAATGGCGATTCTGCCCTGATAGACGTATAAATAGCGCGCCTTAAACTCGTCCTTGGCACCTGAATGTCCAGGGGTGTACTTGCAAGTATCCACGCCATTGGGAATGATCAGCAGCGTCTGCGCACCAACCCCAAGACGCATTAACAACTCTTTCTGTGCCTGCGAAAAAACGATTACACGGTCGTAATTAGCAAGAAACGGGGCATAGAGTTGATAGGTCATTAAGGCGGTGCCTGCCGAGAGGGTGCGATACTTTTCGCTATAGGCAGGGTGAAACGTTGCCACCAAAGGGATTTTTAACTCAGCACAAATATCCGGCAGAAAAAAGTCAAGGGGCGAGAGCGTTAACGAGGCATGGACAACATCCGGTTTGAGCTTTTTTAGGGATTCTACCAATACCTTATTCGCCCGCAGAGACGGGAGCGTATAAACCTGTGACTTGTAGAGGCATGGCAGTGGAACATCGGGGCACTCGCCGTCTTGCTCCACTTCATTTTCATCCTCTTGGGCAAAGTGCAAAAAGCTGACCTGATATCCCCGGTCTAGCAGGCCGTTGGTAATTTCCCGACTGTAGGTAACGTTACCGCAGGGGGGAGATTTTTTGCCTAACCATGCAATATGAAGAGTCACACATTATTCCTTTTAGCTTATTCGGCGGGTAACCCCACACCTTTCCTTTACCCTATAGGAGTGCTGGACAATAGGCCACAGCGGAGATGGCATATTCTCAAGGCACCGTATGATTATGATAATGGCAGGGAACACCAGCCTTCTCAGGCCAGACGGAGAATGATAACTACAGTGGTGCTCAAGGATAACCGGTGAATATCGGTGGTGCGAATGGATACATGGTGCAGGGTCATCGCGTTTTCCCTTGGTTAGTTGGTCTCCTGCTTGGGACGCAGCTGATCTGGGAAATCTGTGAACACGCGCTCGCCAGCGGTGACACCCGTGATGATTTGGGTTTGATCTTGCCAGCTACTGCCGATGGTGACGGGGCGAAACTCCGGTTTGTTATCCGCACCCACGACGTAAACGCCGGTCTTGCCCTTTTCGACAGCGATCGCCACTGTTGGTACTAGGAGGGCATTCGCCACTTTTTGACCAAGGAAATCCAAATCGACATTCATCCCGGAGCGCAGTTCCGCTAGCCCCGACAGGAGGGACACCCGCACCTGAAAGAAGGTAACATTTTGCTCCACCACAGCTTCGGGAGCGATCAAGCGCACCCGCCCCTGAAACGTTCGCCCGGGGTAGGCATCGGCGCGAATTTCCACGGGCTGCCCCAATTGTACCTGGCCAATATCAACCTCTGGCACTTCTGCTAAGATTTCTAACCCTTTAGCGATCGCCACGATTGAGGTAGAAGTAGCCGATGTTGTTGTTGAGGCAGAGGTGGTTGGAGTCACAAAAGCCCCCGGAACAGCATATTTCTGGGTAATAATTCCATCGAAGGGGGCGCGGATCACGGTATCTTCCAAGGCCACCCGTGCAGCTTGGACTTGGGCTTGCGCTGCGGTTACTGCCGCCTCTGCTTGGCGGATATCTTCACTACGAGAGCCTCGCTGCAACAGTTGCAGACGCTTTTGGGCTTCGTTTAAGGTCGCGATCGCATTGTCGCGGTTGGCAATAAGTTCATCTAGGGTATCCCGCGGAATCACCCCTTCGGCAGCTAAGGCTTCATTCCGGTTCAGCCGTTCTTGGGCTAATTTGGCGCGGGAGGCGGCAGCACGGACTTGAGCTTGGGCTTGAGCAATTTCCTCGGCTCGGTTGCCAGCAACGGTGCGATCGCGCCGGGCAATGGCATCAGCTAAGTTGGCTTGGGCTTGGGCAAGCTGTGCCCGCTCATCGCGGTTGTCCATGCGGGCAATCACCTGACCTGCCCTCACGGCATCTCCCTGCTCCACGTAGAGGTCTGTGAGTAACCCTGAGCGCTTAGGGCTGATGTTGACCGTTTGCACCGGTACCACCTTCCCAGTGGCAGCAACCCGGGCAACCAAATCACGGCTATCCATCACCGGCACCGTGTAGCGATCTACGTCAAGGGGGCTGTGGCGCGATCGCCACACAATCAGACTACCGCTGGCAATGAGGCCAGCCACAATGCCCCCAATCAGCAGCGATCGCCACCGTTGCAAGGGTTTACCAACAAAGGGGATAAAGGCCGCCATGGATATTTTTGCAATGTTTTACCCATTCTAACGTTATGTTACGGGTTTGCCGCAGTTCCCCCACCCTTAGCAGTTTAGAGAGTAGGGGCATTCAAGTGCTGGTAAGTGCTGGGTAGTCATGGTATAGTAATTAATCCAAGGACGCATAGCTCAGTTGGTTAGAGCACCACGTTGACATCGTGGGGGTCACTGGTTCGAGTCCAGTTGTGTCCATCAAGGTTCAGAGGCTACAGCCCAGTTCTCAGCAGCACTTATGGGATAGTTCCCTTAGATATTTCTAGCCGCTATTAGCTATCTTTAGGGACGCCCGCCGCTATGCCTTCGGCACGCTACGCAAACACCACCCCCCAAGCCTCAACGGTTATGGGCGGAGCATTGCGACGGATCTTAGTAGGGAGTTCTTTGCTAGAATAGGAACTGCGGCAAAAACTTGCCTAAAGTGAAAATGGCGAGATAGAAACTACTCTAAACTGCCAGCCAGCACAAGCTATTAGGCTCCTTGCTCTCAAAAAAAATTTTTCAGGAGAACACGAATGACAAAGCGTGATCATAGCAAAGTATATAACGTCACCTTAGTCAATGAACAAAAGGGTCTCAACAAAACCATTCGGGTTCATGCCGATGAATACATCCTCGATGCCGCCGAGGCTCAAGGTATTCCACTGCCCTACTCCTGTCGTGCTGGAGCCTGCGTCAACTGTGCAGGTCGCATCCTCAAGGGCACCGTTGACCAGTCTGATCACTCGTTCCTAAAAGAAAAGGAACTAAAAGCTGGTTTTGTACTGTTGTGTGCTGCTTACCCTACGTCTGATTGCGTCATTTCTACTCACGAAGAAGATAATTTACTTAACTTAAGTTAAGTTTAATCAAATTAATCTTGAGTTGGTTTGTTGAGTTTTGTTGATGGTTTGAATTAGAAAGTTGTTGGCTATTTGTTCATTTTTTTCAAGTCATTAACTTTTCTGAAGTTTTCTTTCATAATTAGGTCGTCAAACTTTAATATAATCATCACATCACATCATTCTTGTAGTGGTGCAGGATATTTGCAGCCGTGTGGAGCCTTGTCGCCACAGCAGCCCAGCAAGGTGATGTCTTAACTTACGTGCTGGCGATCCTTGGGGTTCTGCGGATCTTGGGGCAAAGGCGGCAGTTTGGAGGTCGGTATGATGACATCAGATCGGGGGTTGAGCAGTAGCACGGAGCCGCAGTTTGTAGATGCGGTGCAGCCGGAGCGTCTTTTGCAACAACTGGCAACGTCGGGGGGGACAGGGTGCTTCAAGCTAACGGTACAGCAGCAGCAGTGGTTTTTGTATCTGCATCAAGGCAGTCTTATTTATGCCACCCATAGTATTGATCCGGGCGATCGCTTCGAGCGACACCTGCGGCGTTTGAGTCAGCAGGTGCCAAGACTAGATCGCGATTTACGAGCACAGGTACGACAGCAGTGGGAGTTGGCGAATACCCCCACCCCCATTTACGAATACGAAAGTCTGCGCTGGCTCCTCAAGGAAGGTATCATCACCCCTGAGCAGTTTCGCCAAGTGGTAGAGGGACTCATTCTAGAAGTCCTCGAATCATTTTTGCACCTGACGAAAGGGCAGCACCAGCTTGTCTCCTACTTTGATGTTCCCATCGCTACTCATTTTGATACAGCGCGTTTAGTCGCTGCTTGTAAAGCTCAGATTCAGCAGTGGTTAAGCTTAGGGCACAAAATTACATCCCCGTTTCAGCGGCCCTACTTTTTTAGCAGTGCCCAAGTCAATCTGACGCCGGAACAACAGCAACGGTTAGGGTCAATGCTGCGGGGGTTTAGCTTCCGTCATTTGGCGGTACTGATGAATCAGGATGAAATTTCTCTGGTGCGCAGTCTCCTGCCCTTGATTGAAAAGGGGGCTGTTGTGGTGCGTGAACCCCAGCGTCCCTTTGATCTTCTCCCTAACTTTGATGCCAGTCTATTGCAGGAACTGGTGACCACAGAGGATGCTGACAGCCAAGATCTAACCAGTGGCTTTTTCACCTCCCAAGTTCCCAACCGTACCTTTACCATTGTCTGCATTGACGACAGCCCTACCATGCTCAATGAAATCAAGCGGTTTTTGGCAGACGATGCGTTTCAGGTCATTGCCCTGAGTGATTCGGTTAAAGCATTAATGGAGGTGATGCGGCTCAAGCCTGATTTGATTCTGCTCGATGTGGGAATGCCTAACATTGATGGCTATAAGTTTTGTAAGGTCATTCGCAATCATCAACACTTTAAGTCTCTACCTATCATCATGGTTACGGGGAACACAGGGTTGATTGACCGGGCAAAGGCACGCCTTGTGGGGGCAACAGACTACATGACCAAGCCCTTTACCCAAGCAGAGCTACTGAAAATGGTTTTTCAGTACCTAACGTAGTGGTGGATTGCCTGACCACTGTATATTGGCATTTACTGATGGTTTTTATTGATCTTTGGGAGGCGGCATGAGTACGGTCTTGGTTGTGGAAGATATCCCCTCAGAAATGGCTTTGATTGCCTCGTTTTTGAAGGACAGCGGCTATACGGTCATTTCAGCTACGGATGCGAAGGAGGCACTACAAAAAGTGACGCAGTACAAACCGGATGTGGTGGTTACCGATGTGGTTATGCCGGGGATGAGTGGCTTTGAACTCTGCCGTAGTCTCAAGAAAAATCCGGAAACTGAAAAGTTACCGATTATTGTGTGTACGTCCAAAAATCAAGAATTGGATCGTCTCTGGGCGATGAAGCAGGGAGCAGATGCCTACATCACGAAGCCCTTTAATCGGGAGGATTTGTTGCGGGCGTTGAAATCAGTGGTGGTTTAGCTATGACCCAAGCAGTTGCTGATGTTCATGTTAAGGGTCTGAGCGGGAGCGATGCCTATCTACGGCTCATCGTGAACGATCGCCTCACCGCATTAGTTCCCATGGTGGATGCCCAACAGGTGATGGTCGTTGCCCCTGACCAATTGACCGTGATGCCCAATATGCCGGGGCTAGTGATGGGCTTGCTGAACTACCGCAACCGCGTGGTTTGGGTTATTGATCTGGGTCAGTTATTGGGGCTAGACCCCCTCAGCAGCGATTGCCCCTACTATACCGTTGCCCTCATACGGTTATCGGAAAAATGGCTAGGTGTTGCCGTCAGTGATGTCCGTGGCATTTTACGTCTAGCTCCCGGAACGATTCAGTCGCCGGTGGGTACCGTGAGTGCGGCTTTGGTGCCCTATCTGAAAGGGTGCTGTCTGGTGGACGGCCAGATGTGTTTGGTGCTCGATGCTCAGGCGATCGCCAGTGCGCCCCTCGGGGCGATGACTCCTGTTGATGCTGGATAGTTCGCCATTTTGTCATTACTTTGCCGTTAGGATGTGTGACCCATGACCACTGCTAAACCGCCCGTAGAGCTTCCTGAACTGCCCCCCTCGGTAATGAACTACCAGTTACCACCGCTGCCAGAGCAGCCAACGTCAACACCGCAGGAGCACTTCAGCAAAGAGCCAGTACCGCCCCCCAAACCCAAGCAATGGGGACTGCGGCCAAAGTTGATTACGGCGGCCGTGGCTCTGGCAACCCTACCCATGGCGGTGGTGGGCTTCACGGCCAATGAACTGACGCGCCAGCAACTCAGCCAGCAAGTGTTACAGCTACAGGAGCAGGGTGCCAGAAGTGCCGCAACCCAGTTTGAGGCGTTTTTGGCCGAGCGCCGTGGCGATGTTCGGGTGCTGGCGTCTCTATTTGCCAGTCGCTATGGGAACGAATTACGGGCCGGGCAGCGGCAACCCCTACAGCAGGTGCTCAACCAGTTTTTAGATGCCTACCCCGCCTACGACAGTGCCGCAATTATTGCCAATGATGGCCGTGGCACAGTGATGGCACAATCCGCAGCGGGGAATAGATTAGCAAATAACATCCTACAGAATCACGAGTACTTTAAGCTCGCCATTCAAACCCGTGGGCCGGTGATCACCGTTGAGCCAACCCTTTCGTTGCCGGATCGTCCCTTATGGATGTTTGTAGCGGCACCGCTGATCAACCCTCAGACCAATCAAATCACTGCGGTTTTGCGCTTACGGGTACCCAAAAGCAGTATTGATCAGTTTTTGAAAATCTATGGCCAAGGCGATGATCACGGATTTTACCTTGTGGAGCCAGGCGGGACAATCTTTGCGTCCTCGCTGCCTCAATTGCAGGGTCAGTCGCTGCAGAGCGTATTTCCCAACCTCGCTGAGCGACAGGCTTCGGAAGCCGCCAGTGCTCTCACTGAAAAACGGCAGTCTGACGGGCGATCGCAAATGGTTAGCTCTACAAGCATCTCACAGCCCTTTGCCAGCATTGTTCTGAGTACCGATGAAGCCCACGCCCTCATGCCACTGCAAAACCTGACGTGGTCGCTACTTTTGGGGATGGGGGGCACTGCCCTAGTAGCAGGGGCGATCGCCATTTACCTGAGCAACCGCGCCCTCAAACCCCTACTGCAAGCCACCAAAGCAGTGACCCAAATTGGCCAAGGGGCACTGGACACCCGCATTCCAGTGCAGGGCGATGACGAACTCGCAACCTTGGGGCGCACCATTAACCAAATGGCTGAGCAGCTACAGGACTCCCTTGAACAAACCACGGCTAACGCTCGGCGAGCGCAGCAACTGCGGGATATTTCCTTGCGGCTTGCCCAGCAGCAGGATCGTCCCGCCATTCTCCAGACCCTTGTGGACGATGCCCGCGAAAGCTTGCAGTGTGATCGGGTGATTGTCTATGAGTTTGATGACAATTACATCGGCACAGTCGTTGCAGAGTCGGTTGGTCGCGAGTGGCCCAAAGCCCTTAATCAGGTGATTGATGATCCGTGCTTCCGGCAAAATTGGGCTAAAGCCTATGCCAATGGCCGCATTCAAGCCACCACGGATATTCTCAATGCCAATTTAACAGAGTGCCACCTCAAGCAGCTTGCTCCCCTCAAAGTTCGTGCCAACCTAGTGGTGCCCCTACGGGTAGAGCAGAAGTTAATTGCCCTCCTGATTGCCCATCAGTGCAGCGAACCGCGCTCTTGGCAGCAAGTAGAAATTGACTTTTTCCAGCAGCTTGCCACCCAAGCAGGTCTGGTGTTGGAGCGGGCTAACTTTCTGGCTCAAACCATCGCTGCCCAGCAAAATGCTGAACGCCTTGCCCAAGAGCAGCGTGCACTCACCGAACGGATTCAATCGCAGCTCATCAACTTGCTGAGCGAGGTGGAGGCCGCCTCCCAAGGGGATTTGACGGTACGGGCAGACATCACCGCCGATGAAATTGGCACCGTTGCCGATATTTTTAACTCCCTGATTGAGAGCCTGCGGGACGTGGTGGTGCAAGTGAAGGCCACCACCGCAAAGGTGAACGCTCAGCTCATGGATGATGAGGCTGCCATGAAGCAGTTGGCCGAGGAGTCGTTGCGCCAAGCCAAGAAAGTGAAACGGATGCTAGAGGCGGTGGAGCAAATGTCCACTTCGATCCAATTGGTGGCCGACAGTGCCAACCAAGCAGCGGATGTGGCGCGGCAAGCCTCAGAGCGCGCCCTCAGCAGTGGGGAAACCATGGATGAAACGGTGCAGAGTATTCTGCATCTGCGCGAAACTGTCGCCGAGACCGCCAAAAAAGTCAAACGGCTCGGGGAATCCTCGCAACAGATTTCCAAGGTGATCTCCCTGATCAACCAAATTGCGCTGCAAACGAACCTTTTGGCCATCAACGCCAGTATTGAGGCGGCGCGGGCGGGCGAAGAAGGCCGTGGGTTTGCGGTGGTTGCGGAAGAGGTGGGGGAACTGGCGGCGCGATCGGCGGCGGCAACCCGCGAAATTGAGCAAATTGTGGAAACGATTCAGCAGGAAACAAACGAGGTGGTACGCGCCATGGAAACCGGCACCGCTCAGGTGGTGGAAGGCACCCGTTTAGTGGAAGTGACCAAGGAAAACCTTGAGCAGATTGTGCAGGTGTCGCAGCACATTGATGAGTTGGTGCAGTCGATTTCCCAAGCTACTATCTCCCAGTCGCGCACCTCGAATACGGTGAATACCCTGATGCACGATATTGCCAAGGTGTCGGAGGGGATGTCCGCCACATCGAAGCATATTTCCGAATCCTTGCAAGATACGGTGGCTGCTGCGCAGGAGTTACAAACCTCAGTCAACATCTTTAAGGTCAGCTCTGAGGTGTAGCAATGCTGGAACTCGGCCCTGACGAAGCCGTTCGCTTGCAGTTTTTAGAGGAGGCACAAGACTACCTACAAACCATTGAGGCAGGAGTTCTAGAACTGGGCGCCACACCTAGCACTCAAGTCATTGATGGGGTGTTGCGCGCAGCCCACTCGATTAAGGGTGGGGCAGCCATGATGGGCTTTACGCTCCTCAGTGACTTGGCGCATCGCCTTGAGGATTTTTTTAAGGTGCTGCGATCGCGCCCCTGTGACGATGCTGAGACCCAGCACCTGCTGCTGCGGGCAGTGGATCAACTGCAATCGGTGATTGTCCTCAATCGGCAAGGACTGGAGCCAAATGCCGCATGGCTGCATACCCAAGCTGAGCCAATTTTTAACCAGCTTCATGAGCGACTGGGCGATCCGAAGGCAGAGGATGAACTGTCACTGCTGAGTGGTGATGATGGCCATGCCATGCGGGTGGTTCTCTTTGAAACTGAAGTCGAGGCGTGCCTGCAACGCTTAGAGGCGGTGATTCAAGACCCCCAGCAGCCCTGTCTCAAGGAAGAGATGGCGATCGCCAGCCAAGAGCTAGAAGGCCTAGGGCAGATGCTAGAGATCCCTCAGTTTGCCCAGTTCTGTGCCACCGTTAGCGACTATTTGGCTCAGCCTGAGTGCGATATTTCTGCCACGGCTGCCAGCATTATCCAACAGTGGCGACGGTGCCAAGCCCTTGTGCTCACCGGGCAACTAGAGGCATTACCAACAGCCTTGACCCTAGACCTGCCCGAGGAGGCTGAGGAGCAAACGGTGTTTGATCTGGGTCTAGACGACCTCAACCAAGAACTTGGGGTCGAGGACTTTGCCAGTGCCGAGGTCAACGGCTTCTCCTTGGACGATGTGCTACCCCCACCAGAGCCACCTGTTCCCTCCACTGCCCCAGCTCCCACTGTCGTGAGTGCCCCACCTAAGCCGGACACCCAAGAGCCGAGGGAAATGACGGTGCGCGTGGCGGGGCATCACCTTGATGTGATCAGCGACCTGCTGGGGGAATTGTTGATTGAGTGCAATGGCCTAGACCTCCAGCGTACCCGTCTGCACCGATTACTCGATACCTTAAAGCAAAAGGTGCGCCTCCTTGAGCAGGCAAATTTTCGTTTGCGCACTGAGTACGATCGCGTCAGTGGGACGGTTGGTGCCACCCATCCGATTAGTGCTCAGGCTCAGCATGGGTTTGACAGCCTTGAATTTGATCGCTATACCGATGTGCATCTTCTCTCCCAAGAGGTGATGGAAACCATTGTTCAAATTCAGGAGATTACCAGCGATCTTGATCTTGGCCTTGAGGATACCGAGCGCACGAGCCGTGATCTCAATCGCACCGCCAAGCAACTGCAAGTGCGCTTTACCCAAGTACGGATGCGCCCCTTTGCGGATCTGGCCAATCGCTATCCCCGCGTTATTCGCGAGTTGAGTCAAGAGCATGGCAAAACAGTTGATCTTGTCATTGAAGGCAGTCACATCCTAATTGATCGCACGGTGCTGAGCGTGCTTGCGGATCCGCTGATGCACCTTGTGCGCAATGCCTTTGACCATGGCATTGAACCCGCACCGGAGCGCGAGGCGCTTGGCAAGCCGCCGACAGGTACAATTTTGCTCAAGGCCGCCTATCGCGGCAACCAAACCGTGATTACAGTGGCCGATGATGGCCGCGGCCTTAACCCTGAGAAAATTCGCCAAACTGCCAGTCGTCTTGGGGTGCCCGCAGGATGGCTGGCTACCGCCAGCGATCGCGATCTGTTCGAGCTGATTTTTGAGCCGGGCTTTTCCACCGCAACTCAGGTGTCGAATTTATCGGGGCGGGGGGTTGGGATGGATGTGGTGCGTACCAACCTCAAGCAGATTCGGGGCGACATTCACATCAACAGTACACCCAATCAAGGGACGACCTTTACGATTACAATTCCCTACACCCTTTCCGTTGTACGGGTGCTGCTGGTGGAGGCTGCCCATATGTTGCTGGCTGTACCAACAGAAGCCGTGGCCGAGATGGTCTTAGCGGATCAGTATTCACCAGTTGAAACCCTTGGCCACCCCCTCATTGACTGGGAAGGCTATATGACCCCAGTGGTGGCGCTTGATGAGTACTTTCAGTTTTCCCGTCCCTATCGTCCTGTTGAGGCAGAAGGCACCCCAATCATTAACGACCCCACCCTGATGATTCTTGCCCAAGGAGACATGGCTCTTGCGGTCAAGGTGGATCGCTATTGGGGCGAGCAGGAGGTGACAATCCGGCACGTCGATAGTGACTTGGCGTTACCCCACGGCTTTAGTGGCTGCACGATTTTAGGAAATGGTCGCATTGTGCCCTTGATCGACCCGCTGGCTCTCCTCGATGGGTTTGAGAAGGGGCGCGATCGCCCCTTACGTACCACCGACGCGTTGCCCCTCTCGACCCAAGACACAATTCTAGTTGTTGATGACTCAGTAAATGTGCGGCGTTTCTTGGCCACTACCTTAGAAAAAGCAGGCTACCACGTTGAGCAAGCCAAGGATGGCCAAGATGCCATTGATAAACTAGAGGCGGGCTTACAGGTGAATGCCTTGGTCAGCGACATTGAAATGCCGCGGCTGGATGGCTTTGGCGTGCTGGCGCACATTAAACGCATTCCCCATTGCCACAACGTGCCGGTGGTGATCCTCACCTCCCGCACCGGACAAAAACACCGCCAGTTAGCGCAGCATCTGGGGGCAGCGGCCTACTTCAGTAAACCCTTCCGCGAGGCAGAACTCCTAGAAACCCTTGCCCAGTTGATTCGCCATGGTACTTAAAACCCGTCGCCGTCGCCAACCTCAGCCCGTTGTCATGGAGCAGTTCTTGACGTTTTTGATCCGTCAGGAACAGTTTGCCGTGCCCATGGCACAAGCCAATCGCGTCATTCCCCTGCCTCCCATCTACGGCGATCGCTCTCGCCGGGGGGTGGGTCTGGTGAATCATGGCGATCGCGAAATTTTAGTGATTGAGATTGGCCGCTGCCTCTTTGCCGAGCCGTTGTCTGCGGCTGAAACCGAGAAACTCAAGTTCTTGCTGATTTTGCAGCCAGACCTTGCAGGCGAGTGGCTAGGCTTTCCGCTCGTGGATCCGCCAATTATTGAGCGGGTTCCCCAAGACCACATCCATCCCATTCCCAAAAACTATCTGCATTGGGGCAATATTCACCACGTCAGCTCCCTAATGGTCAGCAGCACTAATGACCCCAATCTGCCCCCCATCTTTATTGTGGATGTGCCCCAGGTGCTAGCCTCCCTCAAGACCCTGTAACGTGCCAAAACTAAGGCTCAATCAAGACAGTCTGCGGGGTTCAACTGTACCAGAATCGACTCTAAAACCTGCTCCCAGTGTGGTAAGGGTGCCCCTAACACCGCTGTGACTTTCTCGCAGTTAAGGGTGGAGAACGCTGGGCGCTGTGCCGCGGTCGGATAGTCACGACTGGGAATGGCTTCCAGTGTAGCAGTGGCATAGCCCTGAGCTTTGAGGTAGTCAAAAATTTTGCGGGCAAAGCCGTACCAACTGGTACTGCCTTGGGGGGTGAGGTGATACAGTCCCCTTGCCTGCAGCAGCAGCAGTTGATAGGTGAGGCGGGCAATGAAGCTGGCGGCGGTGGGCGTTCCAACTTGATCCGCCACAACCCGCACTAGCGGACGAGTTTGCGCAAGCCGTACCATGGTACGCAGGAAATTTTTGCCGCGGACATCATAGACCCAACTGGTGCGCAAAATTAGATAGTTAGCATTGACGGTGGCGATCGCCTGCTCCCCCAACCACTTGCTGTAGCCGTAGGCATTAATAGGAGCCGTAGCATCCGTTTCCCGATAGGGTACCGCTTGCTGGCCATCGAACACATAGTCTGTGGAGTAGTGAACGAGTACTCCCCCCAGTTCAGCCATGGTCTGTGCCAATATCTTCACTGCCGTGCCATTAATTCGCTGAGCCTGCTCAGGTTCCTGCTCCGCTTGATCCACTGCGGTGTAGGCCGCTGCATTGATCAGCACATCGGGGCAATGAGCGCGCAGGAAGCTCGGAATTGCCTCTAGATCCGCCAGATCGAACGTCACCGCAGTTCCTTGGCGAGCGACGGGGATGACATTTATCTGAGGCGGAGCCTGCTGCACCAACTGCCAGCCCACCTGCCCCATCGCCCCCAAAATCATGATCCGCATAGTGCCTCCTAGGCAAAGTGTGGCACGCACCCAAAGGGTTTCCCCTGCTGATCCTTAGCCGAGAGGAGCGGCTCACCGCTCAGGGGCCAGTCAACTGCCACGGTCGGATCGTTCCACAGCAGGGTATGCTCATCTCCTGGGTTGTAGTAATCTGTTGCTTTGTAGAGCACCTGAGCCGTTGCCGACTTCACCCAAAAACCATGGGCAAACCCGGCAGGAATCCACAGTTGATGATGGGTTTCGGCGTTTAGCCAAACCCCCACCCACTGGCCATAGGTTGGGGAGGATTGCCGCAGATCCACCGCCACATCAAAAATTTCTCCCTCAATCACCCGGATGAGCTTGCCTTGAGGTTGTTGGTGTTGATAGTGCAGCCCGCGCAATACCCCCTGCTGAGATGCAGAATGATTATCTTGGACAAAATTGACCTCTAATCCTGTTGCCGCCATAAACGCCCGCTGATTAAAACTCTCAAAGAAGAAGCCGCGCTGATCGCGAAAGATCTGCGGTTCTAGCAATAGCACCTCTGGAATGGCAAGGGGCTGTACCTTAAGCATAGGTGTCTCCTGTGACCTCGGCCCACACCTGTAGCAGGTATTGGCCATAGCTACTGTTGCGCAGCGGTTGCGCCAATTCGTAAAGCTGCTCAGGGCTAATATAGCCCTGCAAGAGGGCAATTTCCTCTAAGCAGGCAATTTTTACCCCTTGGCGTTCTTCGAGAGTGCGGATAAAACTACTGGCCTGCTGTAACAGGTCATGGGTACCCGTATCTAGCCATGCATAGCCCCGCCCCAACATCTCTACCCTGAGATCGCCTTGTTTAAGGTACAGACGGTTCAAATCTGTAATTTCCAATTCGCCACGGGCAGAGGGTTGAAGTTGTGCCGCCAAATCACAGACGCGAGCATCGTAAAAATAAATTCCGGGTACCGCGTAGTTGGACTTGGGCACTGCTGGCTTTTCTTCGATATCTAGCACGCGCCCCATCCTATCAAACTCAATGACGCCGTACTGTTGTGGGTTGGCAACCCGATACCCAAAAATCAAGGCACCGTGGTTCAGTTGCGCAGCCCGCTGTAATTTTTGCGGCAGATCATGGCCGTAGAGGAGGTTATCACCCAAGGTGAGACAGACAGGCGATCCCTGCAGAAAGTCACGCCCCAGCAAAAAGGCTTCGGCTAAGCCATTGGGGCTTGGCTGCACACAATAGCTCAGGGACAGCCCCCACTGAGACCCTGTTCCCAGTAATTTCTCAAAGAGGTACAGGTGTTCCGGGGTGGAAATAATGAGAATGTCACGGATCCCCGCCAGCATCAAGATAGAGAGGGGATAGTAAATCATGGGTTTGTCGTAGATGGGCATCAATTGCTTGCTGACCACCTGCGTGAGGGGATACAGCCGTGTCCCAGAACCGCCCGCAAGAATAATACCTTTCATCACTACCTCCGATCATCACTACCTCCGAGAGACGCTTTCCACTGGGCAGCAGCAGATGTTAATGGGGCGCGCTCAAGGTGCTGCCGTAGTGGCTGGCCAGCCAAGCGCTATAGTCGGCGGTGCGCACTGCCTGTACCCAGTCTTGGTGGCTGAGGTACCATTCCACCGTTTTGGTGAGGCCACTGGTAAAGGTTTCCTGCGGTTGCCAGCCGAGTTCTTGCTGAATCTTACTGGCATCAATGGCGTAGCGACGATCATGGCCGGGGCGATCGCCAACAAAGGTAATTAAACTGTGATAGTTGACATTGGGCTGGGGGTACCGAGTTTGTAGCAGGTCACAGAGGGTCTGCACCACTTCAAGGTTGGTTTTTTCGCAGTTGCCGCCAATGTTGTAGGTTTGCCCCGGTTGCCCCTTTTGCCACACCCTGTAAACCGCACGGCAGTGATCTTCAACGTAGAGCCAGTCCCGCACATTTTGGCCATCGCCGTAGATAGGCAGAGGCTGCTGCGCCAAGGCTTGGCAGATCATTAGGGGGATGAGTTTCTCGGGAAATTGGTAGGGGCCGTAGTTATTGGAGCAGTTGGTGGTCAACGTGGGGAGACCATAGGTGTGGTGGTAGGCGCGTACAAGGTGATCTGAGGCAGCTTTCGAGGCGGCGTAGGGGCTGTTAGGGGCATAGGGGGTGTTTTCCCGAAACGGCGGATCTGTGGGGCCAAGGCTGCCATAGACCTCATCGGTAGAAATATGAATAAAGCGGAAGGTGTCTTGCTCCCTGCTCGGTCGCTGCTGCCAGTAAGCCTTAACTTCTTCTAGGAGGTTGGCGGTGCCTACGACATTGGTTTGAATAAAATCTTGAGGACTGTTGATAGAGCGATCCACATGGCTTTCTGCGGCAAAATGGATTACGGCATCGGGTTGAATGGTCTGTAACAGGTCGGCCACAAGGGCGCGATCGCCCACATCCCCATGCACAAACTGGTAGTTGGGGTACCGCCGCAGCATGGCCAGCGTGCCAGGATGGCAGGCATAGGTCATCTTGTCGAGGTTCAGCACCGCTCCCCAGCCTTCCGTGAGGGCTAGCCGCACAAAGTTTGCCCCGATAAACCCACCACCACCCGTCACGAGGAATTTGATCATCTGCCTGTTGAGAAATGCATTAGGTTCTGGCTTGCATAATACCAATAACTCACCACTGTTCTGGTAGAAGGGCTTTGCTAGACTCAGAAGAGGTGGTGGAGCAGAGTCCTATGGATGACTTTATGCAGGCGGCGATCGCCGAGGCCAAACAAGGGCTGCAAGAGGGCGGCATTCCCATTGGCTCGGTGCTGGTGCAGCAGGGAAAAATTATTGGCCGGGGTCATAACCAGCGGGTGCAGCAGGGCAACCCCATCCTCCACGCCGAAATTGACTGCCTCTCTAATGCAGGGCGTATTGGCAGCTACGCTGACACCGTACTCTACTCAACCCTCATGCCCTGCTATTTATGTGCTGGCGCAGTGGTTCAGTTTGGCATCAAGAAAGTGATTGCGGGCGAATCCCAAACCTTTGCGGGTGCCCGAGCCTTCATGGAGAGCCATGGGGTTGAGGTCATTGATCTCAATCTAGAGGTGTGTCAGCAGATGATGGCAGACTTTATTACGCAGCATCCCCGCCTCTGGTTTGAAGATATTGGGAAACTTTGACATACTCCCCTGCCTTTAGGCAGGGGATTCTTGTTCTTGGTTCTGCGAGCGCACTTACTTCATCAGGTTGCCCATCAAAAGCAGAGGTGCATCTCTCCCCAAGCGTTCCCTCTTGCGAGGTGGTTCCCTTTTGCCCAAAGGTAC
>Ga0272446_1004469_pt1 | contig 16507 bp, 15 predicted proteins | sample YNPCB0061_FD_194587 | JGI IMG/M metagenome (GOLD analysis project Ga0272446, IMG submission 194587) | Hot spring microbial mat communities from Yellowstone National Park, WY, United States - YNP-CB-006-1 | ecosystem: Environmental > Aquatic > Thermal springs > Hot (42-90C) > Sediment | place... | reverse complement strand
CCGATCACGGATCCCGAGACCGCGGCGGTCTTCCTCGCCGCCGGAGCCTGCGACGTCCTCGTCGTCAAGCCGGCGAGGCTCGGCGGGCCGCTCGTGGCTCGCCGGGTCGTCGGGCTAGCGACCGACCGCGGCGTCCCGGTGACGGTCTCGAGCCTCTACGAGACGGGGATCGGCCTCGCCGCGGCCCTCCACGTCGCGGCGACCGTGCCCGGCGATCGCGCCCACGGCCTCGCTACGGCCGACCTCCTCGCCGACGACCTGCTCGTCGAGCCCCTCGCCGTCGCGGACGGCCGGATCGCCCTGCCCGCCGGCCCCGGGCTCGGCGTCGAGGTCGACGAGGCGGCGGTGGCCCGCTACAAGCTCGACGGGCGCGAGCGTCGGCGACGATGAGCGGGCGAGGATGAGCGACGGCAACCCGGCCCTCCGGTCGGTCGACGCTGCCGGCGGATCGGCTCGGACCGCCGACCCGCTCCTCGTGGCGGCCCGTCGGTGGCCCGATCGACCCGCCCTCGTCGTGGGTCCGCGACGGATCGACCATCGGCGTCTCGCCCGGGCCGCCCTCGGCCTCGCGACCCGGCTCCGGCGGGATGGGATCGCGGCGGGGGATCGAGTCGCCGTGCTGGCCGGCGAGACGGCCGCCGCCGTCGTCGCGATCCACGGTATCCGGCTCGCGGGCGGCGTCCTCGTCCCGCTCCACCGGCGCTCGCCGGCCCCGGAGCTCGAGCGGCTCGTCCGGCGCGTCCGGCCCACGCTCCTCCTCCACGACGCCGGCACCGCCGACGCGGCGCGGGCGCTCGGCGGCGTCGTCTCCATCGTCGCCCTGGAGGAGCTCGGAGGCGAGGTGGGCGAGGCGACGAGGGTCGAGGACGAGGTCCGCGTTGCCGGGCCGACCGCCGACGGCCTCGCGGGCGCGCACCGCCTCCTCCTCGACACCCCCGGGGCGATCCTCTTCACCTCCGGGACGACCGGCGAGCCGCGACCCGCCGTCCTCCGGCACCGCAACCTCCTCGCCAGTGCTGCGGCCTGGAACGCCTTCCTCCGCCCGCAGCGGAGCGACGTCTGGCTGGCGGCCCTCCCCCTCGCCCATGTCGCCGGACTCGGGATCCTCCTCCGGGCGATCCTCGAAGGAGTCCCGGTCGTCGTCCACGAGCGCTTCGATCCGGAGGCGCTCCTCCGCGATCTCGGCGCGGCGCAGATCAGCCACCTCTCCCTCGTCCCGACCCAGCTCCGCCGCCTCTTGGAGGCCGCCGGCGGATCGCCGATCCGCGCACCGGCCCTCCGGGCCCTCCTCCTCGGCGGCGGGCCGATCCCGCCCGAGCTCGTCCGCGACGCCGTCGCCCGGGGGCTGCCGGTCGCCCCGACGTACGGGCTGACCGAGGCGGCCTCGGGCGTCACGGCCCTCCCGCCGGACGAGGCGGCCCGACACCCGGAGAGCGCCGGTCGGGCCCTCCCGGGGCTCCGGGTGGGGATCGTGCGGACGGACGGCACGCCGGCAGCGGTCGGCGAGGTCGGCGAGATCGTCGTCGCCGGGCCGACGGTCTTCGCCGGCTACGACGGGGATCCGGCGGCGACCGATCGGGTCCTCCGGGACGGCCGCCTCCACACCGGCGACCTCGGCGCGATCGACGGCGACGGCCGTCTCGTCGTCGTCGAACGGCAGGTCGAGCGGATCGTCTCCGGCGGCGAGAACGTCTCGCCGACGGAAGTCGAGCGGGTCCTCGCCGCCCACCCCGACGTCGCCGAGGTCGTCGTCGTCGGCCGCGCCGATCCAGAGTGGGGGACGGTGCCGGTCGCCGGCGTGACGCTCCGCCCGGGCTCGTCGCTCGCCGGGGCGACGCCCGACGCCCTGGAGACGGCCCTGCGCGGCTTCGCCCGGGAGCGCCTCGCCGGCTTCAAGGTGCCGAAGCGGATCGTGCGGCTCGAGGCGATCCCTCGGACGGCGTCGGGAAAGGTCCCGCGGCGGGTCGTCGCCGCGGAGATCGAGGCGCGCATCGGGCCGCCGGCACCCGCCGCGTCGCCGGCACCCGCCGCGTCGCCGGCACCCGCCCCGTCGCCGGGGTCTGCCCCGGCCCCGAAGCCCGCCCCGTCACCCGCCGTGCCGTCCGCTCCAGCACCGTCCGTGCCGTCCGCTCCGTCGGCCGCGACCCCCCGCCCCCGACGACCCGTCCCTCCCCGGGTCGTCGAGGTCGCCCGGCCCGACGGCGCCGTCCTCGCCGTCCGACGCTGCGGCAGCGGCCCGCCGCTCCTCCTCCTCCACGCGACCCTCTCGACCGCCGCCGACTACGACCCCCTGGCCGAGCGGCTCGCGTCGGCGTTCACGGTCCTCGCCGTCGACCGCCGCTCGGCGGGCGCGAGCCGCGAGCCGCCGGCGCCCGAAGCCCGACCGCACCGACGACGAGGATCGGCCCCGGCGTCTCTCCCGGGGCCGATCGAGGTCGGCGTCCACGTCGCCGACCTCGTCGCCGTCCTCGACGAGCTCGCCCCGGCCGACGACCGGCCGCGGAGCGCCGGGCGCCGGACTCTCGTCGTCGGCCACTCCTTCGGTGGGGTCGTCGGCCTCGAGCTGGCGGCCCGCCACCCCGAGCTCGTCGCCGGACTCTGGGCCTTCGAGCCGCCGTACGCCCCGGCCGGCCCGCCCGCCGTCCGCCGGGCCCTCGCCGCCCTGCCCGCACGGCTCGTCGCCGTCGCCGAACGGGACGGGATCGCGGCGGCGGGACCCGCCTTCCTTGCCGCCGTCGCCGGGCTCGATCCGGCGCGGCTCTCCGAGGGGGCGCTGCGGCGAGCCCGGGCCGAGGCGAGGTGTGCCCTCGCCGACGCGGCGCTGCAGGGACTCGATCCGGCCGGCCTGCGGCGGATCGCGGTCCCCGTCGCCATCGTCCTCGGCGGTCGGAGCCGCGCCGTCTATCGCTGGATCGCCGAGGGTCTCGCGGCGATCGTCCCGGCGGCGCGCCTGGAGTCGCTCCCGGACCTCGACCATGCCGGTCCGCTCCGGGCTCCGGACCTCGTCGCCGCGGCGATCCTTCGCTGGGCGAAGACGATCGAGGGGTCGCCCCGGGGCTGAGGCGCCCCGCCCCAGGCCGGCGTCGCCCGCCGAAACGGCGGTGCCCGTGAGCCGCGGCCAGGCGCGACGGTGGCCTCGGGCGCTGCGCCCGCGAGGACCCGTGGCGGTCGAGGCGTCGGCGGCTCAGCTCGCGGTCGGCAGCGGCTGGGTGCACATCGGGCAGCGCCGGGCGGCCATCGGGATCTCGGAGGCGCACTCCGGGCAGGTCTTCGTGGTCGGCGCCGTCGGGGCCCGCCGACGGGCTGCCTCGAACGCCGCCATGGGTCGAACGACGAGGACGAAGATGGCGGCGGCAACGATGACGAAGCCGATGAGGGCGTTCAGGAAGACCCCGACCCGGACGGTCGCCGTACCGACGGCGACGTTGAGCATGCTGAAGTCGGGCACCCCGATCAGGCCGAGGAGGGGTGTCAGGATGTCGGCGGTGAAGCTCATGACGACGAGGTTGAAGGCGCCACCGATGACGACGGCGACGGCGAGGTCGACGACGTTGCCTCGCATAAGGAAGTCGCGGAACTCTCGGATCACGCTCCCGTCCTCCCTGCGCTTGGGCCAGCCGGCCTTGCCCGGTCGCCGGCTGCGGCCGAGCCCGAGCGCGCGATTGTACCCACGGGATCGACGGACGACGTGGCCGAGTCCGGATCGCCGCTACCATGCCGGGGCGGCACGGACGCGAGCGACACGGACGCGGACGGCACGGAAAGGAGTCGCGCCAGGATGGAGATCGGCGTCATCGTTCCCCAGGGCTGGACCGGCGAGTACGACGGCTGGGAGCCCGCCCGCGCCTGGGCCCGGACCGTCGAGGTCGCCCGGGCGGCCGAGCGGCTCGGCTTCGAGTCGATCTGGCTCTTCGACCATTTCCACACCGTGCCCGAGCCGAAGGACGAGCTCACCTTCGAGTCCTTCGTCGCCCTCGCCGCCCTGGCTCGCGAGACCGAGCGGGTTCGGCTCGGCCAGATCGTCATCTGCAACGGCTTTCGAAACCCGGCCCTCACGGCGAAGATGGCTGGCACCCTCGACGTCGTCGCCGGCGGCCGCTACGAGCTCGGGATCGGGGCCGGCTGGAAGGAGGACGAGTGGCTCGCCTACGGCTACGGCTTCCCGCCGACCCGCGAGCGCCTGGCCGCCCTGGCCGACGGGCTCGAGGTCATCAGTCGGATGCTCGCACCCGGCCGGGCGACCTACGAGGGCCGCTACGCCCGCGTCGCGGACGCCATCAACGTCCCGCGCGGGCTCCAGACGCCGCGGATCCCGATCATGGTCGGCGGCAACGGACCAAACGTGACCTGGCGCCTCGCCGCCCGCTTCGCCGACGAGCTCAACCTCGACGGGCTGAAGCCGGCCGAGGTCGAGGCCGCCCTGCCGGTCATCCACGCCCGCTGTACCGAAATCGGCCGCGACCCGGCGACCCTGGCCGTCTCCGTCCACGTCTGGTGGGGTCGACGCCACTGGCGGACGCCGGGCCGAGAGCGACGGGAGCTCCTCCGCGCCTACGCCGACCTCGGGGTCCGGCGGGTCATGGGGCTCCTCCAGGCCTCGGCGATCGATGACGGGGCCCTCGAGGCGCTTGCCGAGGACGCCGCGGCGGCCGGGCTGACGATGGCCGCCCGAGCCGGCCGCTGACCCCGTCGAGACTCCGGCGGACCGCCTTTGGCGCTGGTGGGCCGTTCGGCCCACGGGCCTGCCCATTCGGGGCTGGCGGGCTCGTTCGGGGTTCGGCGGGGCAGGGGGCCTGTTCGGGGCAGGGGGCCTATTCGGCGCAGCAGGAGAGCTTCGAGACGTCCCGGCTGAAGGCCTGGCTTCCGATCTTGAGCGCCTCGGCCATGGTCGGATAGACGTGGATGAGGTCGACGAAGTCGTCGAGCTTCGCCCGGAAGCGGAGCCCCATGGCCGCCTCGTGGATGACCTCGGGGGCGCCCTCTCCGACGATATGGACGCCGAGGACCCGCTCGTCGAGGGTCGAGGCGACGATCTTCACGAGCCCGTCGGTCCGGTGGATGGCGCCGGCCCGCGGAACGTGCTCGAGGGGCGTCGTCGCGACGACCGCCGGGAGGTGCCGCGCCCGGGCCTCGGCCTCGGTCAGGCCGACGGTCGCGATGGGCGGGTCGGTGAAGACGGCCCGCGGGATGACCGACCCGTCGAAGCGCCGGCCGGCCCCGGCGAAGGCGTTCTCGGCGACGATCCGGCCCTGGCGAGCGCCGACGGGAGTCGCCATCTGGGAGCCGTGCTGGCGGCCGATGACGTCGCCGGCGGCCCAGATGTGGGGCTGGCTCGTCCGGAGCCCGGCGTCGACGACGACGAAGCCGGCCGGATCGGTCGCCACCCCGGCCGCCTCGAGGTCGAGGTCGTCGGTGTTCGGCCGCCGGCCGGTGGCGACGAGGAGCCGCTCGGCACGCAGGATCTGGCCGCTCTGCGGGGTCTCGACGGCGAGGGCGACGGAGCGAGCGTCGCCGGTGACCCGCTCGACCCGGGCGCCCTCGATGACCTCGATCCCTTCGCTGCGGAAGGCCGCTGCAAGGAGGCGCCCGAGCTCCGGCTCGTAGCCGCGGAGGAGCTCGGAGCGAGCGACGACGGTGACCGTGCTGCCGAGACGAGCGAAGAGCTGGGCGAGCTCGGCGGCGATGTAGCCGCCGCCGAGGACGATGAGCGAGGCCGGGAGCTCGGTGAGCCGACCGGCCTCGTCGGCGTCGAGGAGGTCGCTCGTGAGGTAGGGGACACTCTCCAGACCGGGGATCGGCGGGATCGTCGGCCGCGAGCCGCTGGCGACGAGGATCTGGCCGGCTCGGATCGGCGTCCCGTCGACCTCGACGGTCTCCGGATCGAGGAAGCGCGCCGTCCCGGTCACGACCTCGACCCCGTCGAGGGCGTCGGCGACGGCGGCGTACTTCTTCGCCCGGTAGGCGTGGACGACGGCGTCCTTCTGGGCGACGAGCCGGCCGAAGTCGACCCCCACGGACGCCGGGTAGAGGCCGTCGTAGCGGGGGTGAGCGGCCTCGTGGACGATCCGAGCGGCCTCGATGAGGTTCTTCGAGGGGAGGCAGCCGCGGTTCGCGCAGGTCCCACCGAGGGTTCGTCGCTCGACCATCGCGACCCGGGCGCCGAGGTCGTGGGCGGCGATGGCGGCGGCGAAGGCGGTCGATCCGGAGCCGACGATGAGGAAGTCCGGCTCGGTGGTCATCGGGCTACCGTCCACCCTCGGCGGCGCCCGATGCCTGGGTCGGGTCGACGGGTCGACGGGCGCGCTCGAAGGCGTTGTAGCGATGGCCGGCCGGCGGCCCGGCCGCTCGGACGGCGGCGGCGAGGGCGGTCCCGGCGACGTCCGGTCGGGCCCGAACGAGGGCGCGCCGGGCGGCCAGGTCGACGGCGGCCGACTCGACGCCGGGGACGGCCTCGAGCGCCGTCTCGACCCGAACGACGCAGTCGTCGCAGGTCATGCCGCCGACACCGAGGTCGATGAGGACGAGCGGTGGCTGTTCGGGCATCTCGGGTACCTCCTGGGTCGATGGGCTGTCGGTCGGGGCCGCCGGAGCGGGGTGTTCAGAGCTCCGGGGTCGTCGGGGTCGCCTCGGTGGCGAGGACGAGGCACGAGGTCAGGCGCGAGGCGTTGTCGCGGACGATCGCCTCGCCGAGCTCGAGGATCGTCCGGACCCGCTCGTCGACGAGGCGGTACCGGGTGAAGCGCCCGTCGACCTCGCCGACGACGTAGCCGCACCAGCGGAGACAGGCGAGGTGGCTGGAAACCCGGCCCTGGGCGAGGCCGAGGTCGACGACGAGCTCGGTCACGGTCCGAGGCCGCTCCCGGAGGAGCTCGAGGATCCGGATCCGGGTCGGGTCGGCGAGCCCCTGGAAGAAGGTCGCCAGAGCGGCGGGGCGGGGAAGCGGTGCTGCGGCCCGGGCGGCGGCGGGGAGGTTGCTGCCGCGGGTCGCGGTCGGGGGCGTGGGTGTCCTGGTCATGCGCATACGATAGCACGTATCTACATCATCGGCAACCCATAAGCCGCCAAGCCCGCCCGCCCCCGCGCTACGATCCGGTCATGGCGCCCGTCTACGGAGCCGTCGAGGCCGGCGGCACGAAGTTCGTCTGCCTCGTCGGCAGCGGCCCCGACGACATCCGTCGAACGACGCGGATCCCGACCGGGGAGCCCGGCCCGACCCTGGCCGCCGTCGTCGAGTTCTTTCGGGCCGCCCTCGCCGACGGGGAGCCGATCCGGGCCATCGGCCTCGGCTCCTTCGGCCCCCTCGCCCTCCGGCCCGACGACCCGGCCTACGGCCGGATCCTCCGGACGCCGAAGCCCGGCTGGACCGGCGTCGACGTGGTCGGGCCGATCCGGGACGGCCTCGGCCTCCCGGTCGCCCTCGAGACGGACGTCAACGCGGCGGCCCTCGCCGAAGGGCGCTGGGGGGCCGCCAGGGACTGCCGCTCCTTCGTCTACGTGACGGTCGGGACCGGGATCGGCGGCGGCGCCGTCGTCGACGGCCGTCTCGTCCATGGCCTCGGCCACCCGGAGATGGGCCACGTGCCGCTGCCGCGCCTCCCGGGCGACACCTTCGCGGGGACCTGCCAGTACCACCGCGACTGCTGGGAGGGTCTGGCCTGTGGCCCGGCCCTCGCCGCCCGCTTCGGGCGTCCCCCCGAGACCCTCGACGGCGAGGCCCTCGCGACCGCCGTCGCCCTCGAGGCCGAGTACCTCGCCCTCGGTCTGCGGGCCCTCGTCTACGCCCTGGCCCCGGAGCGGATCGTCCTGGGTGGGGGTGTCGCCGAGCTGTCCGGTCTCCTCGACGCCGTCCGGTCGGCGCTCGGACGCACCCTCGGCGGGTACCCGGGTCTCGCCGAGCACGAGGCGCCGGCCTTCGTCGTCCGGCCCGGGCTCGGCGGCCGGGCTGGGGTCCTCGGGGCGCTCCTCGTCGCCGAAGGGGCGACCGCGACGGTCGCCGACGCCGCCGGGGCGGCGGCCGAGGGGGGCTGATCCCGCCGATCGGGCCGAACGGATCGTCGATTCGGGACGCCCACCCCTGCCCGACTCGGGCGCCGGGCCCGAACACTAGCGACGACGCCCGGTCTGGCGATCGCACAGGAGATCGGGACCGATGGAGGACCCGCTCGCCATCCTCGAACGAGCCGAACGGAGGGCGAGGGAGCGGCGGCTGGCCGCCCTCGCCGAGGCCGACCGGATCGCGGCCGAGGCCGCCGCCCGCGTCGCCGCCATCGAGGCCGAGCGGCCGGCCCGGATCGAGGCGCGCCTCGCCGAGCTGCGGGCCGCCTACGCCCGGGCGACGGCCGAGCAGGTGGCCGCCGTCGAGGCTGGACCGTCGGACGGGGCGAGCGCCGCGCCGCCGTCGGCCGACGAGGCCCGGATCGCCGCGGCGGCAGCGCTCCTCGTCCGGGCTGTCCTCGGCGAGGCCGACGGCTGTGGGTGAGGGAGGCCAGCCGTGCTCCGGCCGATGCTCCGCGTCGACATCGTCGCCCCGCGGCGGCGGGCCCTCGACCTCGTCCGGGCCCTCCACGTGGCCGGGGTCGTCGATCTCGCCCCCTTCGAATCCCCCGACGAGGCGACGGCCGCCCTCTTCGGCCCGGGGCCCGAACTCCCGATCGGCGAGGAGTACGCTGCGGCGGTCGGTCGCCTGACCGAGCTGGCCGCCCTCGTCGGGCGGAGCGAGGCGCCGCGGGACCTCGTCGCCGACCTCTGGGCCCTCGACGACCGTGCCCTCTTCGGGGTCGTCGAGCGGCTCCTGGCGACGGAGGGTTCCGTCGCCGGCTTGACCGGGCGGCGGGCGCGCCTCGTGGGCGAGCTTGCTCGCCTCGAGCAGTACCGGAGCCTCGTCGAGGCCCTGACCGGGGCCATCGGGCGGCTTCCGGCGGTCCGCGGCTTCGCCTCGACCGGCCTCGTCCTCCAGGCTCGCTACCGGTCGATCCTGCCCGTCCTCCGGGCCGAGCTCGAGGAGCTGACCGAGGGGGCCTGCGAGCTCATCGCCGGCGAGCTGCCGCCGGACCGGATCGCGGCCATCGTCGTCTACCCGGCTCGCCGGGCGCCCGAGGTCGAGTCGCTCTTGGGCGCCCGGGACCTCGAAGAGGTCCGGCTGCCGGCGGAGTTCGCCGGTCTCGCCCTCGACGAGCTCGGTCCCCGCCTGGCGGCCGAGATGGCAGCGACGCGACAGCGCCTGGCGGCCGTGGAGGCGGAGCTCGAGGCCGAGTCGGCGCAGATCCGGCCCCTCGTCGAGGCGTGCCTCGTCGTCCTCCTCGATCGGGTCGCCGAGGTCGACGCCGTCCGGAACGGGGCCGCCTCGGACCACCTCGTCGTCCTCGCCGGCTGGCTGCCGGCCGACGAGCTCGCCGATCTCCGATCGCACCTGGCCCGGGAGGTCGGGCCCGAGGTCGTCGTGATCGAGCGGGAGCGAGCGACGCCCGGTCGGCCGGATGTCCCGGTCGCCCTGGACAACCGGGGCCCGGCGCGGGCCTTCGAGGCGCTCTCGACCTTCGTCGCCGTCCCCCGCTACGGCAGCCTCGACCCGACGCCGCTCCTCGGGATCGGCTTCCCGGCCTTCGTCGGGCTCATGGTCGGCGACGCGGGCTACGGCCTCGTCGCCCTCGGCGCCCTCGTCCTCGCCCGACGGCGCTGGCGGACGCGGCCCTGGATGGCCGTCCTCTGGCCGGTCGGGCTCGTCGTCGTCGGGTCGACCATCGGCTTCGGGCTCCTCTTCGGCGAGGTCTTCGGCAGCCTCGGCCACGAGCTCCTCGGGATCCGGCCGATCCTCTTCGACCGGCGCGACGCCGTCGGGCCGCTCCTCGTCCTCGCCGTCGCCATCGGGGCGACCCAGGTGAGCCTCGGGCTCGGCCTCGGGGTGGTGAACGCCGTCCTCCTTCGGCATCGCCGGGAGGCGACGGCGCGGGGCGCCCTCCTCGTCGCCGTCGCCGCCGTCGGTCTCCTCCTCGCCATCGTCGCCGGCCTCCTCGGCCAGCAGCTCCTGCCGGTGGCGGGCGGTGCCCTCGTGCTGGCCGCCACGGTCCTCCTCGTCACGGTCGGCATCCGGGGGCCGATCGAGATCCTCGGAACCCTCGGCCACGTCCTCTCCTACGCCCGTCTGGCGGCCATCGGCCTCGCCTCGGTCATGCTCGCCGTCGTCGCCGACCGCCTCGGGTCGCTCGTCCCGAACGTCGTGGCGGGGGTCTTGACGGCGACGGCCCTCCACGCCCTCAACCTCGGGCTCGGGTTCTTCGATGCCTCGATCCAGAGCCTTCGGCTCCACTACGTCGAGTTCTTCACCAAGTTCCTGGAACCGGGCGGGCGGCCGTATCGGCCCTTCCGGGCGGCCGTCGGCCCGGAGGCGGTCCGTCGCCGGGACGCGTCCGCCGTCAGCAGGAGGATCGAACGATGGACGACGCACTCCGCTTCATCGGTGCCGCTCTCGCCGTCGGCCTGAGCGCCCTCGCCACGGGCTGGGCCCAGTCGCGGATCGGCTCGGCCGGGGCGGGGACCCTCGCCGAGAAGCCCGAGCTGACCGGCACGGTCATCGTCTTGCTCGCCCTGCCGGAGACGATGGTCATCCTCGGCTTCGTCATCGGGGCCCTCATCCTCCTCCTCTGAGCCGCCCATCGGAGGATCATCGTGGGCGTCGAGGCGATCGTCCGGGCCATCGAGGCCGAAGCCGAGGCGGAGGCACGACGGCTCGTCGAAGCCGCCCACCGCGATGCCGACGCGGCGGTCGAACGGGCCCGCGCGGCGACCGAGGCGGCCGCGGCGGCGGCCGCCGAACGGCTCGAGGTCGAGCTCCGGGCCGAGCTCGTCCGGGCCGTCAACGCTGCCCGTCGCCGGCGTCTCGAGGCGGAGGCGACGGCCCTCGTGGCAGCCCTCGGCGTCGTCGTCGAGGCCGCTCGGGCCGAGCTCGTCGCCACCATCGACGGCGCCGATCCGGCCCGGCGGGAACGGTGGTGTCGGGCGCTCCGCCGCTGGGTGGAAGAGGCCGTCGCGGTCACCGGGACGCCGGCCCGGGTCGTCGTCCGCCCCGCCGACCTCGCCTGTCTGACCGACCCCACGGCCCATCTCCCCGACGGGATCGAGCTCCTCGCCGACCCGTCTCTCCCGGCCGGCTGCCGGGTGACGGGCGGCGACGGGCGGGTCGAGGTCGAGGCGACGCTCCCGGTCCGGCTCGCCCGCGCCGAGGCAGCCTGCGCCGAGGCCGTCGCCCGGGCCCTCGGCCTGGCCGGCTCGCCGGTCGGTCCGGGGCGCGATGGCCGGGGAGGGTGGCCGTGAGCGACGACTACGGCCTCGCTCGGGTGGCGGCCCTCCGGGGCCGGCTCCTCGACCCGGCGACCCTCGGCCAGCTCCGCGCGGCGCCGACCGCCGCGGCCTTCCTTCACGTCCTCGAGCGGACCGAGGATTGGGCCCCGGTCCTCCGGATCGTCGCGCCCCTGGGCGGTGAGCCGCTGACCGCCGCCGAAGCGGCCATTGAGCGCCACCGCTCGCTCCGGCTCGGGCGCCTACCGCGTTGGTTCGTGCCGCCGACGCGCCGCCTCGTCGAGGCGCTCGTCCTGCCCCTCGACCGCGAGCGCCTCGTCGCCCTCCTCCGGCTCCGGCGGGCTGGTGTCGCCGCGGAGGACGTGACGGCCCTGGTCGCCCCAGGCGCCCTCCTCGATGCCGACCAGCTCGGTGCGCTGGCCCGGGCGCCGACCCTGGCCGACCTCGTCGTCCGGATCGCCCTCGTCGGGCTCGTCCCGGCCGAAGCGGTGCCCGGCCTCCTGCGGGCGGCCCGCGAGGCCGTCGATCCCCCCGGCTGGGCCGCCTTCGAGGGCGCCGTCGGGGCGGCCATCGAGGCGTCGCGACGGCAACGGGCAGAGGGCCGGGGCGAGAACGCTCGCTTCGTCGCGGCCCTCCTCCGGCGCGAAGCCGCCGACCGGCGAGCCGTGGCGGCCGAGATCGAGGCCGGCGGGGTCGGGTCGGCGCTCCGCCTCGAACGGGGGCTCGTCCTCGCCCGCCTCGGCGAGCTCGTCCGCCTCGCCCGACGCGATCCCCTCTCCATCGGCCCGATCGCCGGCTATGTGGCCGCCGTGGAGCTCCAGGCGATCCGACTCCGGGCGATGATCGCCCACCTCCGGTCGGGCTGGACGGGCGATCCGCTGGCGAGCGACCGGGGCGGGCTGGTCGGGGTGGCTGCGGCGTCGGGCGCCGTCGAGGGGAGCATGGTCGAGGGCGGACGGCTCGGGCGCGAGGGCGGCTCCGCCGGCGGCCGAGGCGACGGATGAGGAGACCGCGATGAGCAGCCTCGTCGTCCTCGCCAACCCGGCCGTCGCCGACGGCTTCCGCCTCGCCGGTTGCGAGACCCACGCCGCCGAGCCGGGGGAGCAGGCGACGGCGCTCCTGCGGGCCCTCGCCGAGCGGTCCGACGTCGGTCTCCTCCTCGTCACCGCCGACTGCTGGGTGGCGGCCCCCGAGGGGCTTCGCGACGCCCTGGAGCAGCGCGACCTGCCGGTGGTCCTGCCGATCCCGGCCGGGGTGGCGGAAGCCGAGCCGAGCCGCGAGCAGCTTCTCTCCGAGATGCTCGCCCGGGCCATCGGCTTCCGGATCCGGCTGACGACGGGAGGTGAAGGATGACGGGTTCGCCGTCGATGGTGGGCCGCGGCGACCGCCCGGCCGATGCCACCGCCACCGGCCCGGCCGATGCCACCGCCACCGGCCGGATCGTCTCCGCCGCGGGACCGGTCGTTCGGGCCGTCGGCCTGCCCGATCTCGCCGTCAACGAGGTCGTCCGGGTCGGACCGGCCGGCCTCCTCGGCGAGGTCATCGTCCTCGACGGACCGGTGGCGACGATCCAGGTCTACGAGGACACGACCGGGTTGCGGATCGGCGACCCGGTCGTCGCCACCGGGGCTCCCCTCGTCGCCTGGCTCGGCCCGGGCCTCCTCGGGGCCGTCTTCGACGGCCTTCAGCGCCCGCTCGATCGCCTCGCTGCAGCGGACCACTGGCAGCTCCGGCCGGGCGTGGTGGCGGGCGAGCTCGGGTCGGCCCTCGGGGAGCGGCGCTGGCGGTTCGAGCCGTGGCGGTCGGTCGGCGACGTCGTCGGCCCGGGCGACGTCCTCGGCGTCGTCGGCGAGGGCGCCATCGAGCACCGGATCCTCGTTCCGCCCGACTGGCGCGGCCGGCTCGTCGCCCTCGAAGCGGGGACGTATCGGGTCGACGAGCCGATCGGGCGACTCGAGGGCCCGGCCGGGGCCCACGAGCTTCGCCTCGCCCAGCCCTGGCCCGTCCGGCGACCCCGTCCGACGGCCGCTCGTCGGCCGACCGAGCGTCCCCTCGTGACCGGCCAGCGGATCATCGACCTCTTCTTCCCGGTCGCCCGAGGCGGCGCGGCCGTCATCCCGGGCGGCTTTGGGACCGGCAAGACCGTCGTCGAGCAACAGCTCGCCCGCTGGTCCGACGCCGACGTCGTCGTCTACGTCGGCTGCGGCGAACGGGGCAACGAGATGGCCGAGCTCCTCGCCACCTTCCCCGAGCTCGTCGACCCGCGGACGGGACGGCCGCTCCTGGAGCGGACCGTCCTCATCGCCAACACCTCGAACATGCCGGTCGCCGCCCGCGAGGCGTCGATCCAGCTCGGGATCACCATCGCCGAGTACTTCCGGGACCAGGGGCTCGCCGTCGCCCTCCTCGCCGACTCGACGTCCCGCTGGGCGGAGGCGCTCCGGGAGATCGGCGGCCGGCTCGAGGAGCTGCCCGGCGAGGAGGGCTACCCGGCCTACCTGCCGAGCCGCCTCGCCGCCTTCTACGAGCGGGCCGGGTCGGTTGTCGCCCTCGGCAGCCCGGAGCGGGAGGGGTCGATCACCATCGTCGCCGCCGTCTCACCGCCGGGCGGCGACTTCTCGGAGCCGGTCACCCAGGCGAGCCTCCGACTGGGAGCGACCCTCTGGGCCCTCGACACGAGCCTCGCCCAGGCCCGCCAGTTTCCGGCCATCAACCCGCTCACCTCGTACTCGCTGTCGGTCGGCCGACTCGCCCGGTGGATGGCCGAGGCGACGGGCGGGGACTGGCTCGCCGCCCGGGCGGCGGCCCTCGAGTTGCTCGCCCGCGAGCGGACCCTCCTCGACATCGTCGCCCTCGTCGGCGCCGACGCCCTGCCGGGGCAGGACCGGGTCGTCTTGGAGGCGGCCCGACTCCTTCGCGAGGTCGTCCTCGCCCAGCATGCCTTCGACCCGGTCGACGCGGCACGACCGCCGGCGGTCGGCTTCGCCCTCCTCGAAGCGGTCCTCGCCGCTCGGCGCGGCCTCGAGCAGGCGCTGGCGGCCGGCCGCTCCGTCGAGGCAGCCCGGGCGGACCCGCTCCTCGACGACCTTCGACGGGCGAAACGCTGGAGCGGCCCGGACGTCGTCGATCGCCTCCGGGACCTGGCGGCGCGGCTCGAGCGGCTCGGCCACGCCGGCGAGACGGGGCAGGCGGGGTCGGCGGCGACGGCCCGGGAGCGGGGACCATGAGCCTCCTCTCGACGGTCCGGATCCGCGGCGTCGAGCGGCTCGCCGGCCCCCTCGTCGTCGTTCGGCGCCTGGCCGGGATGGCCCTCGGCGAGGACGTCGCCGTCGTCGGCGCCGACGGTCGGGCCCGGCACGGCCAGGTCATCGAGCTCGACGCGGACGTCGCCGTCGTCGGCGTCTACGAGGGGACGGCCGGGCTGGAGCTGGCGACGACGACCGTCGAGCCGACCGGGGAGCCGTTCCGCCTCCCGCTCTCGGCGGCGATGCTCGGGCGGATCATGGACGGCCGCGGCCGACCCATCGACGGCGGCCCGCCGATCGTGCCGACGGCACGGCGCGACGTCAACGGGGCGCCGATCAACCCGGCCGCCCGCGACAACCCGCGCGACTTCATCGAGACCGGGGTGACGGCCATCGATCTCTTGACCTCCCTCGTCCGCGGTCAGAAGCTGCCGATCTTCACCGCCGCCGGTCTGCCGGCCAACGAGCTGGCGGCCCGGATCGCGACCGGGGCCCGGGTCATCGGCGAGGAACGCTTCGTCACCGTCTTCGGGGCGATGGGGATCACCCGTCGCGAGGCCGACGATTTCCGGGACGCCTTCGCCGGCTCGGGGGTCATCGACCGGATCGCCTCGTTCCTCAACCTCGCCGACGATCCCGCCGTCGAACGGCTCCTGACGCCGCGCTGCGCCCTCACCCTCGGCGAATACCTGGCCTTCGAGCTCGGCTTCGACGTCCTCGTCGTCTTGACCGACATGACCGCCTACGGCGAGGCGCTCCGGGAGCTCTCGACGGCCCGCGAGGAGATCCCGGGCCGGCGCGGCTACCCGGGCTACCTCTACACGGACCTGGCGACCCTCTTCGAGCGAGCCGGTCGGGTTCGGGGCCGACCGGGTTCGGTGACCGTCCTCCCGATCGTGACGATGCCGGACGACGACATCACCCACCCGATCCCCGATCTGACCGGCTACATCACCGAGGGCCAGATCGTCCTCTCGCGGGAGCTCTGGGCGCGGGGGATCGACCCGCCCATCGACGTCCTGCCCTCGCTTTCGCGGCTCATGAACGCGGGGATCGGCGAGGGTCGCACGGTCGCCGAGCACCGGGTCGTTGCCGATCAGCTCTACGCCACCTACGCCCGGGCCCGCGACCTGCGGCGGCTCGTGACCGTCGTCGGCGAGGCGGCCCTCACCGCCGACGAGCAGGCCGTCCTCGCCTTCGGCGACGCCTTCGAACGGCGCCTCGTCGGGCAGGGGGCCGCCCGGCGGGGGCTCGAGGCCTCCTTCGAGATCGCCTGGCGGCTCCTCCTGGAGCTGCCCCGCGCGGAGCTCGGCCGGATCCCGGACGAGGTCCTGGCGGCGCGGTCGGCGTCGGCATCGCCGCCGCCGGCGGGCGACGCGGCAGCCACGTCGGAGGCGCCGGGATGAGCATCCGGCGGACCCGGATGGCCCTCCTCGCCGCCCGGGCCCGGCTCACCCTGGCTCGGGTGGGGCAGCGGGTCCTCGAGCAGAAGCGGGACGCCCTCCTCCGCGAGCTCTACCGCGAGGTCCGGGTCGTCTCGGTGGCCCACGCCGAGCTCGACGCCGCCGCCGCGGCGGCCCGGTCCGCCCTCGAGGAGGCGCGGGTCTGGACGGGCTACGACGCCGTCGCCGCCGCGGCCGCCGGAGCCGGCGTCGGTCGGAGCGTCGTCGTCGAGCCGGCCCGGGTCATGGGCGTCTCCGTCCCGATCGTCGAGCCCCGGGGTCTCGTCCGTCGGCCCACCGATCGGGGCCGCGCCGTCGAGGTCTCGGGACCGGCCCTCGAGCTGGCCGCGACCCGCTTCGAGGAGATGCTCACCGTCGCCGTTCGGGTCGCCACCCTCGAGGTCCGGGTCCGGCGCCTGGCCCGGGAGATCCGGCGGACGTCGGCCCGGGTCAACGCCCTCCGGACGCGGGTCGTCCCGGCCCTCGAGGCGGAGCGGCGGGCCATCGCCTTCGCCCTCGAACAGC
>Ga0272446_1004468_pt1 | contig 16508 bp, 13 predicted proteins | sample YNPCB0061_FD_194587 | JGI IMG/M metagenome (GOLD analysis project Ga0272446, IMG submission 194587) | Hot spring microbial mat communities from Yellowstone National Park, WY, United States - YNP-CB-006-1 | ecosystem: Environmental > Aquatic > Thermal springs > Hot (42-90C) > Sediment | place... | reverse complement strand
CGCACCCACTTCCAGCTCGGGCGCGAGCTCTTCAAGCAGGGGCGCTATGCGGCGGCGCTGCGCGAGTTCGAGACCGGATATCAGATGGTCCCGAAACCGGCGTTCCTCCTCAATATGGCCCAGGCCAATCGGAAGCTGGGCAAGCTCGAGGACGCGGCGGCGCTGTACCAGCGCTTCCTCGCCGACGCGGCGCCCGACGATCCCGACCGCGTCGTCGTGAAGGAGCTCCTCGCCGAGGTGCAGGCCGAACTGGCGCGGCGCGCCCCGCCCGCGTCGCCACCGACGCCTGCGCCGGCGCCGATTGTTGTCCATCAACAACCCTCGGCGGCGGTCGCCGCGCCCGCGCCCGCCCCGGCACCGCCGCGCCGCCGCACCGGCCTCATCGTCGGCGTCACCGTCGGCGTCATCGCCGCGGTCGGCCTCGCCGTCGGCCTCGGGGTCGGGCTCGGCGCCGGCGGCGGCGACGCCTGCAGCGGCGTCACGGCCCCATGCCTCGACCTGCACGCGCGCTGAAGCGCGGCCCCTACCGGCTGCTCGAGTGCCTCGGGCGCGGCGGCATGGCCGAGGTGTGGCGCGCGCAGTCCGAGGGGCCGTCGGGGTTCGTGCGCACGCTGGCGGTCAAGCGCATCCTGCCGCACCTCCTCGAGCACCCCGGCGTCGTCGAGCTCTTCAAGCGCGAGGCGACCTCGTCGGCGCTGCTCCACCACCGGAACGTGGTGCAGGTGTTCGAGCTCGTCGAGGCGGGCGGCGAGTATCTCCTGGCGATGGAGCTCGTCGAGGGGAGCGACCTGGCGACGCTGCTCGCCGCCGGCCCGCTGCCGCTCGGGTTCACCGTCGCCGTGGGGCTGGCGATCGCGCGCGCGCTCGCCTACGCCCACACGCTGCGCGGCTCCGACGGGCCGCTCCTCCTCGTCCACCGCGACGTCAGCCCGTCGAACGTGCTGGTGGGGCTCGACGGCGCGATCAAGCTCTCGGACTTCGGCATCGCCAAGGTGCAGGCGCACGTGAGCGCGGTCACGCAGTCGAAGGTGCGCGGCAAGACCGCGTACATGTCCCCCGAGCAGGGCGCGGGCGAGCGCATCGACGCGCGCAGCGACCTCTTCTCGCTCGGGGTGACGCTGTACGAGGCGCTCACCGGGGCGCGGCCGTTCGACGCGCTCATGGGCGCGCTCACGCTGCGCGCCGGGGCGGTGGTGGCGCCGCCGCGCGCGACGAACCCGGAGATCCCGCCCGAGCTCGAGGCGGTCGTGCTGCGGCTCCTCGCGCACGATCCGGAGGCGCGGTTCGCGACCGCCGACGAGGTGGTGGCGGCGCTCGACGCGATCGCGCGGGCGCACTGGTGGACGGACGGCGACACCGCGCGGCTCGTCGCGGAGCGGCGGCGGCGCCCCGCACCGTCGAGCGCGACGGGCGCGACCCCGGCGACGGCGACCGCGACGAAGCGGCGCGGGCCGCTCCTCCTCCTCGTTGCGGCGGCCGTGATGGCGGCGCTCGTCGTGCTCGGGATCGTGATCGCCCGCACGTTCCGGAGCCCCGCGCCGCCCGCGCCGCCGGCCTCGCAGGTCGTCCCGACGGTGCCCTCGCCGCCGCCGCCGCCCACACCCCCGCCGCCGACGACGCCCGCCGTCGCGCCGCCCGCTCCGCCCGAGCGGCCGCGCCCGATTTCTGTCAAGCGCCCGCGCCCGAAGAAGGCTCCGCGCGAGGACCTGCGCAAGGTCGAGGTCCGCGACCCCTTCGCCGACTGACGCGACCGAACGCGCCGAGGTCGCAGTACCATCGCCGCAGCGTGCGCGTCTCCTATCGGGTCAGCCTCATCGTCGCCATCCCGCTCCTGGTCCTCGGGACCGGCGCGCTCATCGCCGCGCAGACCTTCGTCGCCTCGCGCCGCACCGTCGAGGAGCTGGCCGACGGCCTGTTCCAGAAGGTCGCCGACGAGACGGTGCAGCGGACGCGCGCGCACCTCGCGCAGGCCATCCCCGCCGTCGAGCTCCTGGTGCACCGCCAGGCGCGCGCCGGCGCCAGCGACGGGGAGCTACTCACCGACGAGCTGGTGCGGGTCCTCGAGACGCACGAGGGCTTCTCCTGGGTCACCTGGTCCGACGCGCGCGGCGCCTTCCGCGGCGTCTACCGCAGCGCCGAGGGGCGGGTACGCAGGAACCGCAGCGCCATCGGCCCCGACGGCAACACCGTCGTCGACGAGGACGAGCGCGACGAGCGCGGCGCCTGGCGCGCGGTGCACCACGAGTCGGCCTCGCGCTACGACCCGCGCACGCGCCCCTACTGGCAGCTCGCGCGCGCGGCGCGGCGGCGCGTCTGGACCCCGCCCTACGTCTTCTTCCACAACGCCGTCCCCGGCATCACCTGCGCCGCCCCCGTCGTCGACGGCGAGGGGGACGCGGGCGTGCGCGGCGTCTTCACCATCGACTTCGATCTCAACCGCCTGTCGAGCTTCGTCGCCGAGATGAAGCTCAGCCCGCACGGGCGCGTGTTCGTCTTCACCCCCGACGGCAAGCTGGTGGCGCACCCGACGGTGCGCGCGGTGGAGCAGCGCACCACCGGCTCGGCCGGCGAGCTGCGCACCGTCGCCTCGAGCGGCGATCTGCTGGTGACGGGTCTCGTCGCCCACATCGACAGCGCGGCGCTGGCCGCCCGCGACGGCGCGCAGCAGGTCCGCTTCCGCGACGGCGGCGTCCCCTACGTGGCGCGGGTGGCCAGTTTTGCGATTGACGGAAAAGACCGCTGGCTCGTCGGGGCGGTCGCGCCCGAGGCCGACTTCCTGGGCCCGGTGCAGCAGGCGACGGTGACGGCGCTCGCCATCTCGGGCGCGGCGCTCGTCGGGGCGGTGCTGCTGGCGCTGATCCTCGCCGGCCGTGTGTCGCGCCCGCTGCTCGATCTCTCGGGCGAGATGGAGCGCGTCGGCCGCTTCGACCTCGACGAGCGCGCCCAGCCGCGCACCATCTTCATCGAGATCGCCCGCATGGCCGAGGCGCTCGACAGGATGAAGCGCGGCCTCCGCAGCTTCGCCAGCTACGTGCCGCGCGACCTCGTGCGCACGCTGGTCGCCTCGGGGCGCGAGGCCAAGCTGGGCGGCGAGACCGCGCGCCTGACGATGTTCTTCTCCGACCTCGCCGGCTTCACGACGATCTCGGAGGCGCTCGCGCCCGACGCGCTGGTGGCGCAGCTCGGCGGCTACCTCGACGAGATGACCCGCACCATCGAGGCGGGCGGCGGCACCGTCGACAAGTTCATCGGCGACGGCATCATGGCCTTCTGGGGCGCCCCGCTCCCCGACGAGCGCCACGCCGCGCGCGCCTGCCTCGCGGCGCTGCGCTGCCAGGCGCGCCTCGAGGCGATGCGCGCCACCGAGGCCGGCGCCTGGATGCGCGGCGTGGTCACCCGCATCGGCATCGCCACCGGCGACGTCGTCGTCGGCAACATCGGCACGCCCGACCGCATGAACTACACCGTGATGGGCGACGCGGTGAACCTGGCGGCGCGGCTCGAGTCGCTGTCGAAGCAGTACGGGACCCTGCTCCTCATCGACGAGGCGACGCGCGCGGCGGCCGGGGAGGCGGTGGTGGCGCGCCCCGTCGACGTCGTGGCGGTGAAGGGGAAGAAGACCGGGGTGCGCGTCTTCGAGCTGCTGGCGGTCGCGGGCGAGGCGTCCCCCGAGATCGAGCGCGTCGCCGCCGAGAGCGCCGCCGGCCACGCCGCCTACCTGGCGCGCGACTTCGCCGAGGCGGAGCGGCGCTACGCGGCCGTGCTGGCGCTGCGCCCCGACGACGGCGTGGCGCGCCTCTTCGTCGAGCGGTCGAGCGCCTTCGCCGCCGCCCCGCCGCCCGCCGGCTGGGACGGCACCACCGTCGCCTCCGAGAAGTAGCCCGCATCAGAGATGTGACCAGCGGTCACTTCTTCTTGCCGGTGCGGCACTCCACCGCCAGCTTGCCGTAGAGGAGCGCGTCGCCGCCGACCAGCGCTACGCGCGACTCGCCGAGCGCGACGAAGTTGGCGTGCTGCGGGTCGATCTCGACGGTGCCGATGTCGCGGAAGCGCTTGCCGCCGTCGATGCAGGCGACGTGCAGCGATCGCCCGACGGTGTCGGCGCCGACGGCGTAGCGGCCGTCGGCCGAGATCGCCGCCGCCGACCAGGCGCCGCTCCAGGTGTCGAGGAGCGCGAAGCTGTCGCCGTCGATGAGCGAGATGCTGCGCCCGCGCACCAGCACGACGAGCAGCTTCTCGTCGCGGGTGGCGTCGATGTGATCGACCGGCTGAGAGGCGTCGACCAGCACCGGCGCCAGCTCGTGCCCGTCGGAGAGGTCGAACGCGAGCGGCGCCGGGAAGCCGATCAGCGTCGCCTTGCGGCCGATCCACACCGACGTGGGCGGCGCCTCGCCCGCGCCCTCGAAGAGGACCATGCGCGGGTTGCCGGTGGCGCCGTCGTGGAGCATCACCTTGGTGCGCTGCTCGGGGCCGCCGCGCAGCGTGACCACTAGCCTCTCGCCGCCCGGCGACCAGCTGTAGAGGATGGCGGTGTCGCCGCGCCCGTAGCGCAGCGTCGGGGGGACGGCCGCGTCGCGGAGCAGGAGCTCGCCCGAGGCGATGTCGGTGATCCCCGGGCCGTGCAGCACGCTGCCGCCGACGATGCGCGGCAGCCCCGGCGCGGGCGCCTTGGCCTCGACGGAGGCGAGGCGGCGATCGTTCTCCCAGACCACCACGTGGCGCGGGTTGGCGACGGCGATGCGCTGCCCGTCGAGGACCAGGGTGGTGCCCCCCTCCGACGGCAGGCGGGTCCAGGGGCCGAGCTTGAAGCCGGACTTCACCGGGGCGCAGGCGCCCGCCGTGAGCGCGGCGAGCACCAGGATCAGACGGGAGGCCATGCCCCATTTTTTCACGAATACGCCGTCAGGAGAACTGCGTGCCGGCAACGAAGCGCGGCGGATCCCCCTGCGGCTTCCTTTTACACGGAGGGTGGAGGGCGGAGCCCAGACGGAGTTGTTTATTCATTCAGAAAAAACTCCGTCCGTTCTCCGCACTCCGTCCTCCGTGTTGAGGAAGCGCCTCGAGTCACGCAATCGCGACGGCGATTAGGAAAACTGGGCGCCGGTGGCGGCGCGGCCGAGGCCCTCGGCGACCGAGGTGAAGGCGTCCGCGCTGCGCAGGCGGTCGGGGCCGAAGCGGCGCGTGAAGAGCCGCTTCACCGCCGGGATCTGCGACGAGCCGCCGGTGAGGAAGATGGCGCTGAGGTCGCGCGTGGCGACGCCGGTCGACCTCATGAGCTCGGCCACGCAGGCGTCGAGCGACTCGAGGAGCGGCGCGGAGAGGCGCTCGAAGTCGGCGCGGGTGAGCGGCTCGTCGAGGCGGACGCGCGCCTCGTCGAACTGGATGCGGGTGGCCTCGTTTTCCGATAGACGGATTTTCGCCGCCTCGATCGCCCGGTAGAGGCGGAAGCCGAGGTTCTCCTCGACCAGGTCCTGGAGCGCCTCGATGGCCGCCACGTCGTCGCTGGCGTGGAGCATGCGGTCGATGAGCTCGCGCGTCTTCTGCTCGCGGATGAAGGACATCTCGTGCCAGGCGAGGAGCCGCTGCATGATGTGCGCGGGCATCGGGAGGCGCTTGCCCATGACCTCGTAGGTGGAGCGCGCGCCGAAGCGGTCGAGGAGCTTGTGCTTCATGATCGCCGCGTCGAACTTGTCGCCGCCGATGGCCACGCCCGACGAGGCGACGATGTCGGCGCGGCGGTCGGCGCGGGCGCGGCGGCTGGGGCCGAGGTGCATGAGCGTGAGGTCGGAGGTGCCGGCGCCGAAGTCGGCGACGAGGACCAGCTCGTCGCGCGAGAGGCGCGCCTCGTAGGCCAGCGCGGCGGCGATGGGCTCGATGACGAAGCGAATGTCGGTGAAGCCGGCGAGCTGCGCGGCGGTGCGCAGCCGCCCCTCGGCGCGCGCGTCGCTCTCGGCGTCGTCGCCGAAGCGGGCCGGCCGCCCGAGGACGACGCGGTCGAGCGGTGCCTTGGCCGCCGCCTCGCCGCCCGCGCGGATGGCGCGGAGGAGCATCGCCACCAGCTCCTCCAGCTTGAAGGCGCGGCCGCGGATCACCGTCGAGGTGAAGCTGGCGGTCGGCAGCCAGCTCTTCACCGACTGGATGAAGCGCCCCTCGCCGCGCTGCAGGTACTCCTCGATGGCGGACGCCCCGGCGAGCGTCTCGCGGCTGTACTCGGGAAAGAAGAGGACCGACCGGAAGAGCCGCTTCTCGACGGCGGCGCGGTCGATGCGCAGCACCTCCCCCGACGGGAGCGCCACCGCGCTGTTGCTGGTGCCGAAGTCGATGCCGCATGCCGCCGTCATGGAAGGGGCCGGATGATGGCACACTGGGGCGATGAATCGAGCCCTCGGTGTCTTTGCTGTCTACACCGCGGCTGTCGTCTGTGCCTGTGAGGGGTCGAGCGGCGTCACCCCGGTGGCGAACCGCCTCGCGAAGGGAGAGGGCCTGGTGATCAGCCAGGTCTATGGGGGCGGTGGCAACGGCGGCGCCGTGCTGCGCTACGACTACGTCGAGCTGTTCAATCGCGGCGCCTCGCCGGTGTCGCTGAACGGCGCGTCGATCCAGTACGCCGCGTCGGGCGGGACGAGCTGGACGGTGCACGCGCTGCCCAACGTGACGCTCGAGCCGGGGCGGTACTTCCTCTATCAGCTCGGGACGTCGTCGGGGACGTCGGGGGTGGTGCTGCCGGTCGGGGCCGACGCGACCGGCAACACAAACATCAGCGCCACCGACGGCAAGCTCGCGCTGGTCTCGAACACCACCGCGCTCACGTGCGGGACGCTGGCCAACCGCTGCTCGTCGAAGGCGACGGTCGTCGACTTCGTCGGCTACGGCGGCGCCACCGACTACGAGGGGAGCGCGGCGGCGACCAGCGGGGCGAACAGCGTCGCCCTCCTCCGCCGCGGCGACGGGTGCCAGGACAGCGACGACAACGGCGCCGACTTCACCACCGGGACCTGGGTGGCCGGGCCGGCGGGCGTGACGCTGCACGACTACGACTCGGGGATCTACGCCTGCGTCGGCGACGGCGACGGCGGCACCGTCCGCACCGACGACGGCGGGACGCCGTCGCCGGACTTCGCGCCGGGGCCGATCGCCGATCTGGCGGTGCCGCCCGATCTGGCGGCGCCGGCCGATCTCCGGGCGCCGGTGGCGGATCTCGCCGGGCCGCGCGATCTCGCGGGCGGCGGCGGCTCGACCGCGCAGGTGGTGATCAGCCAGATCTACGGCGCGGGCGGCAACAGCGGCGCCTCGTATCGATATGATTTCGTCGAGATTTTCAATCGCGGTGCGACGGACGTCGATATCGGAAACTGGTCGATTCAATATGCGTCGGGGGCGAACAACTTCTCGCTGAAGGCCACCTTCCCGGCGGGGACGATGCTGCCGGCGGGGCGGTATCTCCTGACCCAGCTCGCCGGCGGCTCGACGGGCGCGACGCTGTCCGCCGACTTCACGCCGACGGGGACCAGCGCCATCAACGTGAGCGCCGGCGACGGAAAGATCGCGCTGACCAACACCGCGACGCTGCTCTCGTGCGGGACGGTGTCGAACCGCTGCACCGGCGCGGCGCTCGTCGACCTGGTCGGCTTCGGCGCCGCCTCGGACTACGAGGGCGCGGCGGTGGCGGCCCCGGCGCAGGCCTCGCAGTCGCTCCAGCGCGCCGGCGCCGGCTGCGTCGACACCGACGACAACAGCGCCGACTTCTCGTCGGCGCAGGCGGCCCCGCGCAACCTGGCGACGCCGGTGAACGACTGCACCGGGACCCTCCCGGCGGACGCCGGCGTGGTCGTCGATCTCGCCGGGGCCGACCTCGCGGGCGCCGACCTCTCGTCCACCACGCCCGTCGACTTCGCCACGCGCCCGCCCGATCTGGCGACCGGCGGCGGGGGTCGCCGCACGAGCGGCTGCAGCTGCGACGTCGCCGGCGCGCACGCCGGTGGCGGTGGCGAAGGCGGCGCGGCGCTCGCAGTCACCCTCGCCGGCCTCGGCGCCCTCCTCCTCCGCCGGCGCGGGTTGAAGCGCCGCCGCCCGACCTAGCCTCCCCGTCGGGGAGGTGGGCCATGAGCATTGATGTCAAGCGTTTTTCCAAGCCGGACGAGGAGCGCCGCTTCACGGACCGCGGGCACCTGGATGTGCTGGCGTTCGGCGAGGGTGCCGTCGGGCGTGCGGTGTTCGAGCCGGGCTGGCGCTGGTCCGCGCACGTGAAGCCGATCGCCGGGACCGAGAGCTGCGAGGCGTCGCACGCCTGCTACGTCCTCGGCGGACGCATGCACGTGAAGTGCGACGACGGCGAGGAGGCGGAGGTCGGTCCGGGCGACGTCTTCTTCCTCTCGCCGGGGCACGACGCCTGGACGGTCGGCGACGAGCCCTGCGTGGTGCTCGATTTCGCGGCCGCCGAGCACTACGCCCGGCCGCGCGCCGGGGTGGCGAGCGAGGCGGCGCCGCCGTCGACGTAGCGGGCGCTGTAGTGCCAATGCGGTCACTTCGCGTCTTCTTGCTGCGAGGGGGGCGGCGTGAAGGTGACGCACGATTGGGCGGTGTGCCGCCCGCGTGGCGGTGGTGCGGGTCGTCAGGGCGTGGACGTTCGGAACGGAGCCCCGGCGCCTGCGGCGCCTCTCTGGGGGCTTCGCCCCCAGCCCCCCGCCTGTGTGCTCGGTGGTCGTGCGATTCGGAGCGCGCGTTCGGGTTGTGCTTCCAGCGATTCTCGAGGACGTAGCGGAGCGCGTTCTTGACCTCATCACCTCCATCTCGTCGTCGAGGCCGCGAACCGCGAGGCGCTCTCCCACGCCCTGCACGCCCTCGCCATTCGCATCCTTCTGCACGCTGAAGTGGCAGAGGCGGCCGCCGAAGGCCTCGCGGCCCTCGTTGAAGGCGCGGCGAATCGACCGGAACACCGCGGGGCGACGCGCGCTCGGGAGGCGCCGCACGAGGCGGTACGTGACGTGGACGGGGAAGCGCGACGGAAGCTCGGGGCGACGCTTGTGCGAGACGCGGCGACCACCAGGACCCGGCTTGCGATCCGGCCGCCGCCGCTTCTTCGGCCGCCGCTTGCGAGCGCGAAACGAGAACGCGAGCTGCGGCGAAGCCCCGGGATTCATGAGAACAGCAAAGCTGCCCAATCGTCGAAAGCCAAGCGCCTCAGCGACGGGAGACGCTTTCCTGTCTATCACATAAGACGCTTGGATTTCGGTCAGCGACCGAGCGCGCGGGTCATCGCCGCGAGGAGCGGTCCGGGGTCGTGCTCGTCGTAGAAGTAGCGGTACTGCGCGCGCGCGGCGTGGATCTCCGAGTCGATCGACCCGTCGGGGCGCAGGAAGAAGGTGCGCGGCACGTAGCCGCCGTCGACGGAGAAGCGCGACGCCAGCGGATCGCGGTCGTTGTCGACACGGATCATGACGAAGCTCTTCGCCTGCTCGACGACGCGCGGGTCGGAGAAGACGCGCGCGTAGTTCTTACAGTGGCCGCACCAGTCGGCGGTCACCACGACGAGCGCGCGCCGCCCGCTCTCTTTGACCGCGGCGAGCCCGTCGCTGGCGCCCTTCCACGCGATCGCCGCCCCGCCCCACGCCTGCCCGGCGGCAGCCGCCGCGGGCGCGGGCGCACTCGCCGTCGGTGCCGGTCGCGGGGGGCCTTGGCGCGGCTCCTCGAGCGCGCACGACGCCGCGCTCGACGCCACGAGGGCCCACGCACAGACCGAGAGGACGCGCATCATCACGACAGAGTACGATGAGACGCTTGTCCGGGCACCTCTTCCTCCTCCACGGCGACCTGCGCGCCATCGCGTGTGACGCGTGGCTCCTCCCCACCGATGGGCAGCAGCACCTCACGCTGAGCTGGCGCAAGGGCGCGCCCCCCGGCGCCGAGCTCCCCGGCGCCCCGAAGCCGCCGAAGAGCTGGGGCGCGGGGCAGCTCCGCAAGTGGCCCGACTGGAGCGCCGACCGCGGCGTCCCCTGGTTCGCGGCCATCGGTGGGATCCCCAAGGATCCCGCCTCGCTGGCGGCGCGCGCCGAGGAGTGGGTGGAGACCATCGCCGCCGATCTCGCCGGCGCCCCGCCGCGCCACCGACGGCAGAAGCACCTCATCGCGCTGCCCATCGTCGGCACCGGCCACGGCGGCCACCGCCGCGTCGCCGGCGATCTGCTGGCGCACCTCGTGCCCGGGCTCGAGCGCGCGGCGCGCCGCCTCGACGTCGACGTCGCCCTCGTGACCAACCAGGCGGAGGCGTTCGCCGCCGCGCAGCGCGTCCGCGGCGTCGACGCCGATCACTGGCGCGAGCTCGGCAAGCCGCTCCGCGACGCCGCGCGCTCCCTCGGGAGGCTGGCCCAGCGCGGCGAGCTCGTCGTCTTCATGGGCGCGGGCGTCGGCACCGGCGCCGGGCTGCCGACCTGGGACGGGCTCCTCTCGGCGCTCGCCGCCGAGCTCGGCCTCACCCCGTCGGCGCGCGACGGCTGGGCGCGCCTCGACGCGCTCGATCAGGCGGCCATCCTCCAGCGCCGCTGCGATCAGCGCGCCGAGCCGCGCCCCCTCGGGCAGCTCGTGGCCGAGCGCCTGTGGCGCCCCGAGGCGTCGCTGTCGCACGTCCTCCTCGCCGGGCTCCCGGTGCGCGAGCTCGTCACCACCAACTACGACGACCTCTTCGAGCGCCTCGCCTCGCTCGAGCCGGTGTCGGTGCTCCCGCACCGCCCGCACGCCACCGCCCGTCGCTGGCTCCTCAAGATGCACGGCTGCGTGTCGCGCCCGGAGGACATCGTGCTCACGCGTGAGGACTACCTGCGCTACGAACAGCGACGGGCGGCGCTCTCCGGCATCGTCCAGGCGCTGCTCATGACGCGGCAGATGCTCTTCGTGGGCTTCTCGCTGAACGACGACAACTTCCACAAGATCGCCGACGCCGTGCGCCGCGCGCGCGCCCCGTCGACGGATCCGGGCGCGGCGCAGTTCGGCCACGTCCTCGAGCTCTTCCCCGAGGGCTACGTGCGCGAGCTGTGGGGGCGCGACCTCGCCTTCCACGCGATGGGCGGCGCGGTGCCTCTCGACGAGCGCACGCCGGCGCGCTGGGCCGAGCGGGCGCGCACCCTCGAGCTCTTCCTCGACTGCGTGCTGGCCCACGCCGGGACCGCGCCCACGCACTTCCTCAGCGAGCGCTACTCGGGATCGCTCGACGACGGCGAGCGCGCGCTGCGCGACGGGCTGCGGGCGATGCTGGCCGCGCTCCCCGACGGCGCGCGCCGCGGACCGGCCTGGGATCGCGTCGCCCGCCTCGTCGCCGAGCTGGGCGGCGATCCCGACAAGCTGTAGTACGATCGCGCCCATGCCCACCTGCAAAGGCTGCGACGACGAGGTCGATCGGCTGGTCACGGTGAAGATCGACGGCAAGGCGAAGAAGCTGTGCGAGGACTGCGCCGACCGCGCGCGCGAGGAGGCCGAGGTCGCCGAGGCCAGCGAGTCGGTGGTGCAGAACATGATGGGATTCAAGGGCCGGCGCTAGACAACAATGGCCGCGCTCACGTGGGTGGTGGCGTCGCCGTCGGGGGCGCAGCTGGCGGTCGGCGCCGACGACGGCAAGGTGCGGGTGTGGCGCCCCAACGAGGGCGCGCTGGCCTGGGTCGCCGACGTCGGCGAGTTCTCGACGCGGGGCCGCTGGACCTTCGACGGGCGGCGCCTCCTCGTCGCGACGCACGACGGGCGGGTGGTGGTGTTCGCCGGCGACTCGGGCACGCGTGAGGCCGAGCTCCAGACCGGGCACGGCCTCGTGCGCGGCCTCGCCGTGAGCCCCGACGGCGGCCGCTTCGCCACCTGCGGCGACGACGGGAAGGCGATCATCTGGAGCGCGGTGACGCTCGAGCGCCTCGTCGAGACGAAGACGGTGTCGGTGCAGGGGCAGGACGCCCCGGCGGGCGCCCGCGCGCTTGCCTTCGTGCGCAACGATCACCTGGTGGTCGGCTACGGCACCGGCTGGTTCGAGGCGTGGGACCCCACCGGCCAGCGCTCGGTCGCCGGCGGCGAGGTGCTCTCGACCATCGACTCGGCGGCCGCCACCGCCGACGGGAGCCTCTTCATCCTCGGCGGCGGCCGCGGCGGGATGCTCGCCATCGGCATCGACGCGGACAACAAATACGTCACCAAGACCGTCTGGCGCGGCTTCCCGCCCCGCCCCATCGCGGCGAACTCGATCGAGATCGCCCCGAACGGCACCGTCCTCGTCGCCGCCAGCGACGACACCGCCGTGCGGTTCGACTCCCCCTACGACACCTACGAGCGCCGGCTCGGCAGCGCGTTCTACCTCCGCAGCCCGAAGCCGCAGTGGACGCGCGACTTCATCACCTCCGGCGCGACCTTCGTCCCGGGCACGCCGCTCGTCGTCAGCAGCCACTTCTCCAGCGAGCTTCGCGTGTTCGGCCCGTCGTGGAGCTGGGCGATCGGCACCGTCCGCTTCGGCGACGACGGCTCGATCACGCTCGCGACGGAGGCGGGGCCGGTGCCCGATCCCGTCGCCTGGTGGGCGACGGAGTCCGCTCCTGCCGCGGCGACAGGCTCGTGAGCGCCGTCGCCAGGTAGTCGAACACCGCCCGCACGCGCGCGTTTTCGCGCAGGTCGTGGTGCATCGCCAGCCAGATGTCGCTCGCCGCGTGCGCCGCGCCGATGCGGATGAGGCGCGGCTCGGCGTCGCCGATGAGGCACGGCAGCACCGCCACCCCAAGGTCGGCCACCGCCGCCGCCGCCAGCGCCAGCGCGCTGTTGGCCCGCATCGTCACCGTCCCGCCCGCCGTCGACGCCAGCACCCACGGGTCGCGCGCGATCGGGATCGAGCTCCCCCACTGGAGGACGTCGTGCCCGTCGAGCTGACCGGGGCGCACCGCCCGCCGCCGCTTGAGGTAGGTCGGCGACGCGTACAGCGCGACCGCCAGCTCGCCGGCGCGACGGGCGACCACCCGCGGCTCGCGCGGGCGCGCCATGCGGATGGCCAGATCGGCCTCGCCGCGCGCCAGGTCCATGCGCTGGTTGGTGACGAGGAGGTCGATCTCGACGCGCGGGTGGGTGGCGCGAAAGCCGGCGATCGACTGCAGGACCGGCGTGGTCATCGTGTCGGTGATGGTGACGCGCACCACGCCCTCGAGGCGCGCGTCGTGGCCGGCGATGCGACGCTCGACCTCCTCCATCGCCGACTCGGCGCGCAGCGCGGTCTCGAGGATCTCGTCGGCCGCCGCCGTCGGGACGTGCCCGGAGAGCGTGCGGCGGAAGAGCTGCGCGCCGACCCGCTCCTCCAAGGAGGCGATGCGCCGCCCGACGGTGGTCTGGTCGACGCCGAGCGCGCGCGCCGCCGCGGTCATCGACCCGGCGCGGTGCAGCGCCACGAAGTAGCGGAGCAGGTCCCAGTCCAGCATGACCTGCATTTTCGCAGATTCGTTGTGCACCTTTGGGGGGTTTTGCAGGAGCGCCGTTCACCCTAGCCTCGTGTGCGTCACACACTCCACACGGACACGGAGGGACCGACGATGAGCGATGGCAAGACGATCCTGGTGATGGGCGCGACGGGGAGTCAGGGCGGCGCGGTGATCCGCCACCTTCAGGGCAAGGGGTTCACGCTGCGCGCGATGACGCGCAAGCCCGAGGGCGACAAGGCGCAGTCGCTGGCCAAGGCGGGCGTGGAGATCGTCACCGGCGACTTCGACGACGACGCGTCCCTCCAGCGGGGGCTCGCCGGGGCGTGGGGCGTCTTCGCCGTCCAGAACACCTGGGAGGCGGGCGTCGAGCGTGAGGAGGAGCAGGGCAAGCGCGTGGCGCGCGCGGCCAAGGCGGCGGGCGTGCAGCACTTCGTCTACACGTCGGTCGGCTCGGCGCACCGCGCGACCGGCATCCCGCACTTCGACAACAAGTGGCGCGTCGAGGGCGTGGTGCGGGAGCTCGGCTTCCCGTCGCACGTCATCATCCGCCCGGTGTTCTTCATGGAGAACCTGCCGTCGCCCTGGTTCCTCCACGGCGACAACCTGGTCTCGACGCTGCCGGAAGACACCAAGCTGCAGATGATCGCCGTCGACGACATCGGGAAGATCGGCGCGCTCATGTTCGAGAAGGCGGCCGAGTACAACCGCCGCGAGCTCGACCTGGCCGGCGACGCCGTCACGCTGCCGCAGGCGGCGGCCGGCCTGTCCGAGGCGCTCGGGCGGAAGATCTCGTACGTGAAGATTCCGCTCAGCGAGGTGCGCAAGAACAGCGAGGACTTCGCGCTCATGCTCGATTGGTTCGAGCGCGTCGGGTACAACGCCGACATCGAGGGCGTGGCGCGCGAGACCGGCGTGAAGACGCGCCGCTTCGCCGACTGGATCCGCGAGCTCAAGAAGTAGCCCGCGCGCTATCCTCTCGCTCGATGCCTCCCCACGAGCGAGCCGGCCACTCCCCTCCCCCTTCGGCGCTGGCCAACATCCCGCGCCTCGTCACCGCCTACTTCAGCGAGCGCCCCGACCCGGCGGTGCGCGCCCAGCGCGTCGCCTTCGGCACCTCGGGGCACCGCGGCTCGTCGCTGCAGGCGGCGTTCAACGAGCTCCATATTTTGTCTATCACCGAGGCCATCTGCCGCTATCGCGAGGGGCAGGGGATCGACGGGCCGCTCTATCTCGGGGTCGACACGCACGCGCTCAGCGAGCCGGCGTTCGCCTCGGCGCTGGAGGTGCTGGCGGCGCACGAGGTGACGGTGCGCATCGACGCCGCGCGCGGCTACACGCCGACGCCGGTCGTGTCGCACGCGATCCTCGTGCACAACCGGGGGCGCGAGCGCGGGCTGGCCGACGGGATCGTGGTGACGCCGTCGCACAACCCGCCCGAGGACGGCGGCTTCAAGTACAACCCGCCGCACGGCGGGCCGTCGGGCACCGAGGCGACCAAGTGGATCGAGGCCGAGGCCAACCGCCTGATGGCCGCGCCGTCGGAGATCCGGCGCGTGCCGTTCGCGCGCGCGCTGGCGGCGGAGACGACCGAGCGGCACGACTACCTGACCGACTACGTGAGCGATCTGAAGAGCGTCGTCGATCTCGACGCCATCCGGGGCGCGGGGCTGCGGCTCGGCGTCGATCCGCTGGGCGGCGCGTCGCTGGCGTTCTGGGAGGCGGTGCGCGATCGGCTGCACGTCGCGCTCGAGGTGGTGAACGCGCGCGTCGATCCGACGTTCGGCTTCATGACCTGCGACTGGGACGGAAAGATCCGGATGGACTGCTCGTCGCCGTATGCGATGGCGGGGCTCATCGCGCTGCGCGACCGCTTCGACGTGGCGTTCGGGAACGACACCGACAGCGACCGGCACGGGATCGTGACGCGGTCGGCGGGGCTGCTCAATCCGAACGCCTATCTGGCGGTGGCGGTCGATTACCTGCTCACGCATCGGCCGGAGTGGCCAGCGGGCGCGGCGATCGGCAAGACGGTGGTCACGTCGAGCCTGGTCGATCGCGTGGCGCGGTCGCGGGGGCGCGCGGTGTTCGAGGTGCCGGTCGGGTTCAAGTGGTTCGTCGACGGGCTGCGGTCGGGGGCGCTGGCGTTCGGCGGCGAGGAGAGCGCGGGGGCGTCGTTCCTGCGGCGCGACGGCAGCGTGTGGACGACCGACAAAGACGGGATCATCCTGGCGCTGCTCGCGGCCGAGATCATGGCTCGCACGGGGCGCGATCCGGGGGAGCGCTACGCCGAGCTCGGGCGTGAGCTCGGGGCGCCGTTCTATGCGCGGACGGATGCGCCGGCGACGCCGGAGGAGAAGGCGCGGCTCGGGAAGCTGACGCCGGCGGCGGTGAAGGCGGCGACGCTGGCGGGGGATCCCATCGAGGCCATCCTGACGAACGCGCCTGGCGACGGGAACGCCATCGGCGGGCTCAAGGTGCAGACGGCGCGGGGGTGGTTCGCGGCGCGGCCGTCGGGGACGGAGGATGTGTACAAGGTGTATGCGGAGAGCTTCGTCAGCGCCGAGCACCTGGCGATGATCCAGCGCGAGGCGCAGGCGGTGGTGGGGGCGGCGCTGGCGTAGGGGCTGCGGTCTGTTTGCTGAGACGGGGGCGGCGGAAGGTGGCGGCGGGCGAGCGGTGGTGGCGGTGAGTGGACGCTCGGAGCGGAGCGACGGCGCCTGCGGCGCCTAGCTGGGGCTTCGCCCCAGCCCCCCGCGTTGCCGTCGGAGGTGGAGCGCGCGTTCGGCGTGCTGGAGGAGCCAGGTGCGTGGGGGGACAACGGCGGTGTCGAGCCAGGTGAGGGAGCTGCAGTAATCCTGCTCGACAAAAAAGTCGGGGCGTTGCGCGGTGTGCTTCCAGCGGTTGTCGAGGACGTAGCGCAGGGCGTTGCGGACCTCGGTTGGTGAAACCAACATCGGCACCGACACTATTGACCTTCCGACCGGGCAAAGGATCAGGAACTTGCGCGGTGAGGCGGAGTTTGATCTATCGATGGGATGAGACCTACAGGCACGAAGCAGGAGCTGGAGGTTCGGCGGCGGC
>Ga0272446_1004466_pt1 | contig 16517 bp, 13 predicted proteins | sample YNPCB0061_FD_194587 | JGI IMG/M metagenome (GOLD analysis project Ga0272446, IMG submission 194587) | Hot spring microbial mat communities from Yellowstone National Park, WY, United States - YNP-CB-006-1 | ecosystem: Environmental > Aquatic > Thermal springs > Hot (42-90C) > Sediment | place... | reverse complement strand
TTTCCAGCGAGAACAGTTGCAGTTTTATTGCGAAAGAGAGAAGAAATAGTGAAAAACCTGAGACGACAGCCGGCATGCGCATGCTGGTGAGCCATGTGCTAGAATCGCCGCATATGACGCACAGGAATAGAGTGGCGAGATGCCCGCTCAATCTTCCTCAACAACAGACGCAGCCAGGCCAGCCGTACAGATGCTGACCCGATCGGCGACGGCGATACTGGCGCTGGCGACACTCGCGCTGGCGGCACGTCTGGTGTTCCAGCCCGATCCGCGCGACGGATTGCGCCAGGCAGATGCGCTATTTACCGCCGGACGCTACCATGACGCGCTGGCGACGTACCGGCAGGCGACCCGTTACGCACCGGGCGACGCGACAGCGCGACTACGACTCGGCATGGTTCTGGTCATACGCGGCGAAGGGCCGGCGGCCAGCCGCGAACTGGGGCGAGCACTGGGATTGGGGATCGACCCGGCGGAAGCCGCGCTGGCCCGGCTCTACCAGGGGCGCATGGCAGCCGACATGGGATACGGCGATGAAGCGGTGCGCGCCTGGGCGCAGATTCCACCCTCCTCGCCATTGTACGGCCCACGACTGGCACTGGAAGCCGAAGAACGGCTGCGCGCTGGCGACTACGCCACCGCCGAGGCCAGGTATCGCGCCGCACTGGCCGCCGGCCTGCCCGAGTCGTGGCGCGCGGCGGCGCACCTGCGCCTGGCGGCATTGCGCGCCAGCAGCGACAGCGTGGGAGCGCTGGCGGAACTTCGCGCGGCGAGTGCGCCGCCGCGCGGAGTGCAGCCGGTTGAACTCCCGCTGATTGCGCCATTGATCCCGCCGGCACGCCCGGACGCTGGACAGCTTGCTGCGGCGCTGGCAGCCGACGAGGCGACGCGGCCACAGATTCTGGGGCAACTGTATCTGCATGCCGGCCTGCTGCCACTCGCCGAAGTGCAGTTTGTCGCAGCACAGGCGCTTGGCGACGTCGCGCACCGGGCTGGAACCTATGCTGCCTATACGCGCTGGATCAGCGGCGATCCGGAGGGGAGCGCCGCACAACTCCGTACTCTGGCGGCTGCCGCTCCTGGTGATCCGCGTCCCCGCGCAATGCTGGCATTGATCTACCTGGCGGCGCGCGATGCCCCCGCGGCGCTGGCCGAGATCCAGGCGGCACAGGGCATCGCCCCGCGCGACCCTGAGGCGCTGCTGGCGCTTGGCCGATGGCATGCGGCACAACGCGACTACACGGCCGCTGCCGCCGCCTATGACGAAGCGCGCCGTGCTGCATCTCCCGCCGAACGCGGTAGATACGCCCTGGAACAGGCGCGTTATCACCTGGAGGTCGCCATCGAGGTCTGCGACGCCGGGCTGCCGGCAGCCGTCACGGCGGCAACCCTGTTGCCGGAAGACGCCGGCGCGTGGTCGGCGCTATCGAGGGCGCAACTGGCCTGCGGCGACGCGGCGAGGGCGCGGCAGGCGGCGGAGCGGGCACTGACGCTGGCGCCGGCAAGCCCGGAAGCGTTCTATCACCTGGGGAGGGCCCTGGGCGCGCTTGGGGAGCGCCGCGCCGCGCAGCAAGCGCTGGTGCGCGCCGCCGACCTGGCCCCGGCATCGGTATGGCGCGTGCGCGCCGAGGCGCAGATGGCGGCGCTGGGATTGGCGATAACGGCGAACACGCCGTAAGGGTCGAGCACGCCCGAATGCTACCCGGTATCAGGGCGACCTCATGCCACCACCTCGCCGACCACGGCGCGCTCGAAGCTGAACGACCCGTCGGGAGCCACGTCCACCAGGACCGTGTCGCCATCGCGAAACTCGCCCTGCAGCAAGCGCAGCGCCAGCGGGTTCTGGATGCGCTGCTGGATGACGCGCTTCAACGGCCGTGCGCCAAAGACCGGATCGTACCCTTCGGCGGCCAGTTTCGCACGCGCCGCCGGAGTGAGGTCAAGCGCCACCTTGCGTTCCGCCAGCAGGCGGCGGAGCCGGTTCAACTGGATATCCACAATGCGCCCGATCTGTTCGCGCGACAGTGGCCGGAAGACGATGGTCTCGTCAATCCGGTTGAGAAACTCCGGCCGCAACTGACTGCGCAGTTCCTCCATCACCTCGCGGCGCACCTCGTCCTGATCGGCGCCGTGATGCGTCAACTCCTGAATGGTCGGGCTGGCGATATTGCTGGTCATGATGATCACCGTATTCTTGAAGTTCACCACACGACCGTGACCATCAGTGAGCCGGCCGTCGTCCAGGATCTGCAACAGCACATTGAACACATCGTGGTGCGCCTTCTCGACCTCGTCAAACAGCACGACCGAGTATGGCTTGCGCCGCACCGCCTCGGTCAACTGCCCGCCTTCGTCGTAGCCGACATAGCCGGGAGGAGCGCCGATCAGACGCGAGACCGTGTGCTTCTCCATGTATTCCGACATATCAAGGCGCACGAGCGCCTGTTCGTCATCGAACAGAAACTCGGCGAGCGCACGCGCCAGTTCGGTTTTGCCGACGCCGGTCGGGCCGAGGAAGAGGAACGAACCGAGCGGGCGGTTCGGATCCTGCAGGCCGGCGCGCGCGCGCCGCACGGCATTCGCCACCGCCGATACCGCCTCGTCCTGGCCCACGACGCGCTGGTGCAGCCGCTCTTCCATGTGCACCAGTTTCTCAACCTCGCCCTCCAGCAATTTCGTCACCGGCACGCCGGTCCATTTCGACACAACCTCGGCGATATCCTGCTCGGTCACCTCCTGGCGCAGCATCCCTCCGCCAGACGCGCGGATCTGCTCCTCGATCTGCGCGAGCTGGCGCTCCAGGCTGTTGAGCCGACCATACTGCAACTCGGCAGCCTTGTTGTAGTCGTACTGGCGCTGTGCGCGCTCAATTTCGATGCGCGTCTGGTCAATCTGCTCCTTGAGCTGTTGTACGCTGGCAAGTTGCTCGCGTTCGCGCTGGAGCTGCGCCTCCACCGCGCCGCGCTGCTCCTTGAGATTAGCAAGCTCCAGCTCCAGCTTTTCCAGCCGTTCGCGGCTCGCCTTATCCTTCTCTTTCTTCAACGCCTCACGCTCGATCTCGAGCTGCATCATGCGCCGTTTCAGGTCATCGAGCTCCTGGGGATCGCTGGTGATTTCCATGCGCAACCGCGCCGCCGACTCGTCCACCAGGTCAATCGCCTTGTCGGGGAGGAAGCGGTCGGAGATATAGCGATCCGAGAGCATCGCCGCCGCGACAATCGCCGCATCTGTGATGCGCACCCCATGGTGCGTCTCGTAGCGCTCCTTCAGGCCGCGCAGAATCGAGATCGTATCCTCGACCGACGGCGGATCGACCATCACCGGCTGAAAGCGCCGTTCGAGTGCCGCATCCTTTTCGATATGCTTGCGATACTCATCCAGCGTTGTCGCGCCGACCATATGCAACTCGCCGCGTGCCAGCATCGGCTTGAGCATATTGCTGGCGTCCATCGCGCCCTCCGCTGCGCCAGCGCCGACGACCGTATGCAGCTCATCAATAAACATGATCACATCATCGCGTTCCTGGATTTCCTTCAGGACCGCTTTGAGACGCTCCTCAAACTCGCCGCGATATCTGGCGCCGGCGATCAGCGCACCCATATCGAGCGCGACGACCCGCCTGTTCTTCAGCGCCTCGGGTACATCCTCGCGCACAATACGTTGCGCCAGGCCCTCGACGATTGCCGTCTTGCCGACGCCCGGCTCGCCGATCAGCACCGGATTGTTCTTGGTGCGACGGCTAAGGATCTGAATAACGCGCCGGATCTCATCATCGCGGCCAATCACCGGGTCGAGTTTACCGCGCCGTGCGAGGTCGGTCAGATCACGACCATACTGCTGCAGCGCCGCATACGTACCCTCCGGCGACGGGCTGGTCACACGCTGGCTGCCGCGCACTTCGCGCAGCGCCTGGAGCAATTTCTCGCGCGTCACACCGGCCTGGCGCAGCAGGCGTTCGGCAGCGCCGCCAGCGTGCTGCAACACGGATAGCAAGAGATGCTCAGTGCTGATATACTCATCACCAAACTGTGGCATCTCATCAGCAGCGCGCACGATCACGGCGCGAAGCCGGTTTGAATACTCAAGGCGGACACCGGCACCACTCACGCGCGGAAACTTGTTGAGTTCGGTGCGTAGTTGTTGCACCAGCGCACCGCCGGCAACATTCAGCCGCGCCAGCACCTGGGGCACAACACCGTCGGCCTGTTCCAACAAGGCGAGCAACAGATGCTCCGGTTCGACCTGGCTATTACCATTGCGCTCGGCAATATTCTGCGCTCCCAGCAGCGCCTCTTCGGACTTCTGTGTGAAGCGGTTCGTATTGAATGACATAGAGTGCCTCCTTTGCGCACATTCCTGCGGATAGGATAGCATGGAGCTATTGGATTCACGTTAGCGGACTGTTGGAGTCTGGTACACATGGACATACTGGTGATTGATAGTAACGCGTTACTGCGCCGCGCCATCCGCAATTTTCTTGCGAATGCGCGCTACCGGGTGCGCGAAAGCGGCGACGGTAAAGCGGTATGGGATCTTTTGCACCAGCAACAGGCGCAACTGATCATCACCACATGGCCGATCCCCGGCGTTGATGGCGTGGATCTGCTGCGTCGCGTCCGCACCGAACGGTTCGCCGCCTATCCCTATATCATCCTGCTGGCCGACCGCACCGACGACGAGTCGCTCATTGAAGGGATGCAGGCCGGCGCAGACGACTATCTGATCAACCCCGTGAGTCTGAAGCAGTTGCGCCGGCGCGTCGTGCTCGGCAGCCGCATTCAGCGCCTCGAGAACCAGGTGCGGCAGGTCCAGTCGGAACGGGATGACCTGCTCAACCGCGATACGCTCACCGGTGTGCTGAATCGCCGCTCGGCGTATGAACATACAGCGCTGGAGCTGGCGCGCGCCAGGCGCGAAGGCAAGGCGCTCGGCCTGATCCTGATCGACGTTGACGGTCTGCGCCGGGTCAATGATCGGTGCGGCTACGAAGTCGGCGATCGGGCCCTCCATCGTGTGTCGGAGATCATTGCGCGCAGCATTCGCCACGGCGACATGATCGGGCGCTGGGGGAACGCGGAGTTCGCCGTGGTGCTGCCGGAAACGAATCTGAGCTCCGCGGCGAGCGTCGCCGAACGGGTGCGCGCACGCGTCGAGACGATTGAGTTGCCGGTTCCGGATGCAACCACGCTGTCGCTGACCATCAGCGCGGGGGTAACCAGCACGTCACAGGGCGTCCCGGCGCTGGCATCGGCATTGTTTCACCGCGCGGAACAGGCGCTGATGAAGGCGAAGGAGCGCGGGCGCAACATGGTGGTACAGTTCGAAGAACCGTAGGCCGGCAGACGGGCGGAATGTTACGCCATCCGGGGCAAGACCTCACGCCCGAGCAACGCGATCGCGCGCAGCGGGTCCGGCCCGAGGGGCGGGCCGAAGCTGAGGTGGCGCGCACCCAGCGCGACCAACCCGTCGAGTCGCGCCGCCACGGTGGTGCCGTCGCCGGCGATGCCAATGCGCATCAACCGGTCATCTACGAGAGCCCTGGCGCGCGCCATATCGCGCGAGACTTGCAGCGCCGCGCCGATCGCGGCAACCTCGGCGCGCTCGACGCCCAGGCGGCTCAGGATCGCATCGCTCAGCGCTGGCGCGTAGTAGGCGATCTTCTCACGCAACGCATCCCTGGCTATCTCCTGCTCTGAGGCAACCGACACCCAGACGCACGCGGCCAGGTCGATCTGCGTCGGGAGGCGCCCGGCCTCGATGGCAGCCGCATGCACCTGCGCGCTCACATCGGCATAGTGTTCCGGCGGGAACAGGAGCGGCAAACCGCCATCGGCCAGAGCGCCGATCAGGCGCACCATCTTCGGGCTGGTGGCGCCGAGATAGATCGGGATGCGGCGCGTCGCAAAGCGCAGGCGGGCCTGGTCGCCCCAGGGAGGCGACGGCGCATGGCCGGCGAAGAGTGTGTGCAGAATCTCGATCGTTTCCGTAACGGTTGCCAGGGGATGGCGTTGTTCGAGCCCGACCCAGCCAAGAAACTCGGCGGCGCCGGCAGCGATGCCCAGATTGAAGCGGCCACCACTCAATTCATCGAGCGCTGCAGCCTGCATAGCGATTTCGGCCGGATGCATCGTTGCTGGATTGACAATGCACGTCCCGATCTGGATGCGCTGCGTCGCGAGGGCACACGCGGTCAGGATCGGCCAGACGCCGCGCAGGAAGAGGTCGTCGCTCACCCAGAACTGGTCAAACCCGGCCTGCTCGGCGGCGTGTGCCAGTTGCGGGTAGGACGCCGCCGGCAGATCATTATTCAGGCGCACAGAAAAGCGCATATGGAGCCGAGCTGTAACGTCTTCCAGGAATCGGACAGGCTCTCAGGCGCGTTCCTCGGCGGCGCGTTCGATCGCGTAGGCAATACCGCTCTGCAGATCGCTGCGCGTCACGATCCCGCTGAGGTCCGCGCCGAGATGCACCAGCGCCTGTGCGACCTCGGCGCTGATACCGGTGAGAATGACACGCGCGCCGAGCAGTTTGGCGGCCTGCGCCGCGCGCAGCAACGCATCGGCGACCTGCGTATCAACCACACGTACCCCGGTAATGTCAAGAATGGCCGTTTCCGCCTGGAGATCGGAGATACCTTGCAGCAGCGTCTCCATGATCAACTGGGCGCGCCCGCTGTCGATCGCGCCGACCAGCGGCATAGCGATAACACCATCGGCAATCGGGACGAGCGGGGTGGACAATTCGGCAAGTACCGCCTGCTGGCGCGCGATAATCTCCTCGCGCTGGCGGGCCGCATCTTCCTCACGCTGTAACTGTTCGACGATCTGCTGTTTCAGCTGCTCGCGTTCGCTGCGCAGCGCGGCAACTTCCGCTTCGAGTTCAGCGATGCGAGCCTGGAGCGTGGCGAGGTTGTCGCTCATCGGTTTCTCCTGACACGAACACGTCAGGCAATTATTGTAGCACACCCATCTACAGCTATCGCAGCCGTGCCTCGGCCTCGATCTCGACCAGCATCGCCGGGTCGATCATCTCGGCGCGGATGAGTGTGTTGGCCGGGCGGATCGTGCCGAAGATATCGCCGTGGACACGGGCGACGGCCTCCCAGTCGGCGATGTGACGCACATAGATCCGCGTGCGTACCACGTCGGCAAGGGTTGCGCCGGCCTCCGCCAGCGCCACCTCGATCTTGCGCAGAATGTAGCGAGTCTGAGCCGCTGCATCACCAGGATGCTGCACGGCACCGCTCGCATCGGAGGCCGTGGTGCCCGACACATAAATCGCATCGCCAACCCGCACTGCACGCGAGTAGCCTGCCATGGCCTCCCAGGGGGTTCCGCTGGTAATGTGTTTGCGATTCATGGTGCGCTTTCAGTATCTGCCAGAGGCAAGGCGGTGACCTCATGTTACCATACGCGCAGGCCGGTACGGCTGAGATAAATAGGGATCGGCTGAAAGAGCGCGTTCATACGGCGAACGTCACGCAGCAAGGCGCGGTTGGCGCTGGCATCGGGGCCGCAGAGCAATGTCAGTGAGCCGCCTTCGCCACCGGCGCCATTCACCTTCCACCCGAGCACGCCATACTCGCGAGCCAGCGCGATCAGGGCTTCAACGTCGGCATTCACCAGCGCCGGGTGCAATGCGCGCTGCGCATCGGTATTGTCCGCCATTGCCCGCCCGAGCGCCGCGAAATCACCGGCATAGAGTGCATCGCGGGCGCGTATCGCGCATCGGCGCAAGGCATCGAGACGTGGCGAGGCATCTCCTTCGCGTTCCAGCGCCGCAATCACCTGCTCATGCACCGCAGACGAACTATGGGTGCGACCAAGGAAGATCAGTGCCAGGCGCCGCTCAAGTTCCCACCAGACTGCGTTCGGCACCTGGATCGAGGAGACGGTCGCATAGGGATACTGAAACATCTCGATGAAACTCACGCCACCATACGCCGCGCACAACTGATCCTGAATACCGCTCTGCAACCCCAGACGCTGCGTTTCGACGCGATGCGCCGCATAGGCCACCTCGTGCGGTGTCAGACGACCAGGGGTCAGCGCGTCGAGCGCGCCGATCAACGCGACCGTCACTGCGGCGGAGGTGCCGGTGGATGCGCCGGCAGGGACGTCGGAGAAGATGGTGATTTCCAGCGCCAGTTCCGGCGGCAACGGCACTTCGGCAATTGCGGCTTCGAGCAGCGGGTGGCGCGTGTGGGCCGGATTGCCGGCGACAACCGCATAACGCTCACCGTAATTCTCCGCGTGCAGCGTCACCTGATCCGGGCGCGTGTGGCGCGGGAACGTCGCCACCTGCACCTCGACGTAAGGATAGACGCCAATATTGAATACGGCTCCGTGACCAGCGAACCAGGTATCGGTCCAGCCACCAAGATCACAGATCCGAACGGGTGCCACGCCGTTAATGATGCGTACAGGCGTTTCAGGTATGGAATCCGGCATCTATCAGCTCTTCCGGCCAGAGCGTGACCACAGCAGGCGCGGCGCTATGATCATTTCTTTCTGAACACGAAGATATACTCATGCTTGAACACATAGAAACCACCCACCAGCGCGCGGTAGCGCCAGAGTTCTTTCTGGCTGCGTTTGCCGGTAGTCTCGTCAAAGTTCTTGACGATAATGCTCTTGAGACCGAACCCACGCTGTAGCACTTCATTCATTGCCAGAAACCCGAGCGGGATCCAGTCGCCATGGGCATATTTGTCACCGATGACCAGCGCCAGGTAGCGCCCGTTGTCGAGCACATCCGCCGCACGCGCAACGGTATCGCCCAGACGCGCAAGAAACACTTCGACCGATGGCGCATTCGCCAGATCACGCGGATCATCGCTGAAGCGGATAATGTCGAAATACGGCGGGTGCAGGATGGCAAGCTGTGCCGAACGGCGGCCATGGCGCGCGAGGGCGGCATGCCAGTCGAACACGGCACTGTCGCCAACTTCAAGTGCACACAGGGCGCCGTAGCGGTCCGGTTCGGCGGCCAGCGTCGCACGCGCCTGTTCGACCACGTCGGCACGCAACTCAACGCCGATCGTGTGGCGCCCCAGGCGGCGGCCCTCGATCAGGGTCGTGCCCGCCCCGGCGAATGGATCGATCACCAGGTCGCCACGACGAGTATAGCGCCGCATCAACTGGTGCGGGATCTGGGGCACGAAATTGCCCCAGTAGCCAGCGCGATGAACACCGCTTGAGTCGCGCCGGTCGAACAACCACAGGCTATCGGTCAGGATATCGTCGTATTCCTTCCAGCGGTTGAGATCGATATCATTGATGGCGCCGGTGCGCACCTCGAGCGTTGCGCGCAACAGGCGCGCAGCATAGTAACGCGCCCGTTCCAGGGTGAATGCGGCGGCGATCTGGTCAAGCGCGTCGAACAGGTAGCGCCGGCTGAAAGTGGTGACATCGTCAACGGCGCTGGCGGCGCGGAGTGCGCTGCACGGGTCATCAATCTGCCGGCGCAACGCCTCGATCCCGCGCTGAAGCGCCACCGTGGAATCGGAGTCGTGCAACTGGCGCAACGTGTCGGCCAGCGGCAGGCGAACCAGGCGCAGCGTCTCGTCGGTCGCGACGGTATCGGTAGCTGAACGAGTCGAACGTGAGGGGCGAACCATAGAGCCTTTACACACAATCAGGCATGAGGAGCATCTTCAGAAGTATAACACGTGGCATGCGTAAAATGCAAGAGGATGATCCATGATTCTTTAACTAGAATCATGGATCGTGCGACGCAGGCGATACTATCTTTCTTTCGCGGCGCGTAACCTGGCTTTTCTACCTTCGGCAGAGCCGTACGACCGGTTGCCTGTATGGCAGCATCGCCTGTGCCGGCAGGGCGACCGTGCCGATGCCTGGTGTGACGTCAGCGTGCCAGGCCGCGCCCGGAGAGGTATGCCGCACCCTGGGGGATCTTGCTGGTATGCGCGAGTTCCAGCAGCAGTCGTGGCCGATGGTCAAGTTCGGCAAGGGCCTCGAAGAGCGCATACCAGTTGAGGTTACCCTCACCCGGCGCCCAGTGCCGATCCAACAACCCATCATTATCTTGCAGGTGCAGGTGAGCCAGCAGGGCGCCGGCATCGCGCACCCACTGATCCGGCGGCGGGCCGCCGGCGCGCTGCATCACCAGTGCATGACCGGCGTCAAGGCTCATTCGCACCGCGTTGCTGGCAAACGAGCGCACCAGTTCGATCAAAGGGCGCGTATTCGTGTCATAACATACTTCGATCACCAGGGTGCAGCCAGCCTGTTCGGCCAGCGGCACTACCCCAGCGAGCGTCTGGTGCGCCAGTTCGATCTCCTCCTGAAGCCCCGCGCTGTGTGTATGTGCAACGTGCGGGCTGCCGAAAAAGTCGAACGGGCTGTGAATCACCATGTGGGTGGCACCAATATCGGCGGCGAATGCCAGCCCTTGCTTCAGGCGCTCACTCACCAGACCACGTACACGCGCATCGGGACAGGTCAGCGGCAGGCCGTTCCAGGGGCCGTGAATCCCGAGGCGCCCGGTATAGCCATCGAGCATCGTGCGTGCCTGCCGTGCGAGGCTGCGCCAGTCGCCGTCGAGCACGTCGCTATACGATGGATCCCACAGCTCAAGATCACGCTGCGCTTCAAGGAGCCACGCGAGATGATGCGGCAGATCGGCCAGCGGCATGGCGGCGCCAAGTAAGGGTGGCTGGTTGTTCATCGGGTTTCTCCTAACGCGATACTGAGCGGCGTTGCAGCGACCGGCTCGGCAAGCTGATCAAGCGACAGATGGCACCGGATGGCATGGTGCTCGTCAACCATGCGCCACGGCGGGTCCTCGACGGCGCAGGCCGGCTCGATGCGGCGCGGGCAGCGGTGATAGAAAGGGCAGCCGCGCGCGGGCGGCCCACCGGGCGTTTCATCGCGATCGAACGCGCGCGCGCGGCGTCCGGGGGTCAGGATCGGCGCCGCAGCCAGCAGGCTGGCAGTATACGGATGGAACGGCGGTGTATACACCTGGGCGACACTGCCGATCTCGCAGAGTCGCCCCTGATACAGCACGGCCACCTGGTCGGCGATCGCGCGCACAACGGCCAGATCGTGCGAAATGAAGAGGTAGCTGACGCCCCGCTCAGCCTGTAGTTCGGCCAGCAGATTCAAGACTGCCGCCTGGACCGACACATCGAGTGCCGACACCACTTCGTCGCACAGGATGATCTCTGGTTCGGCAGCGAAGGCACGGGCGATCGCCACGCGCTGTTTTTCACCACCGGAGAGCTGGCCTGGAAAACGGTCGAGATAATGTGCGCCGAGACGCATCTGTTCGAGCAGCGCGATCGAGCGCGTGCGGCATTCAGCGCGCGTCAGCCCGAAAAAGAGGCGCTGCGGGCGCTCGAGTATCTCACCGACGGTATGGCGCGGGTTGAGCGAGGCGTCTGGATTCTGAAAGACCAGTTGTACCCTGCGCCGCATGTCAACTGGCCGCCGCTGCACCGGCAATGCAAGGTTCGCGCCGCCAAGCCGCAGGCCGCCGCTGTGCAGTGGTTGCAGGCCGGCGATCGCGCGTGCAATGGTAGACTTACCACTCCCGCTCTCGCCGACAAGCGCCAGCGTGGCGCCACGACGCAGCGTGAGGGTGATCGCTTGAACGGTCGGTGGCGGGTCGGGGTTGCCGAGCGCACGACGCAGGAACGCAACCGTACCACGCCGGGCATAGGTCACGCTCACATCGTGCAGCTCAATGAGCGGCGCCGCACCGTTCACCCTGGTATGGCGCGGGCGAGGATCGAGTTCGATCGTTTCTGCGGTAGCAGCACGCCGCCAGTGATGGCAACGTACCAGCCGGTCGCCGCCGATCACCTCCAGGGCAGGCGGCGCCGCAACGCAGATTGGATCCGCGAAGGCACAGCGTGGCGCAAATGCACACCCGGAGCCGTGAAATCCCGGCGCAGGTGGCTGGCCTGGCATCGCCTGCGGCAGCACCGGCCTGTCGAGACGCAATGCGGACGTCAGCAAACCGCGCGTGTACGGATGGCGTTGTTCCGCAAACAGGTCGCGCGTCGATCCGCCTTCGACGATCTCGCCGGCATACATCACTGCCAGGCGATCACTGGCGCGCGCAATGACACCGAGATCGTGGCTGACATACACCATTGCCGCACCGGTACGTTCGCCGATGTCATCAAGCAGATCAAGCACGTGAGCCTGTGTGGTCACATCGAGGCCGGTGGTTGGTTCGTCAAGCACCAGCAACTCCGGTTCGCTGGCCAGCGCCATGGCGATGGCGACACGCTGCTGCTGGCCACCGGAGAGCTCGTGCGGGTAGCGGCGTGCAAGTAGTTGCGGCGCCGGGAGACGTACCCCGGCCAGCAACTCGACGGCGCGCGCGCGCGCGCTGGCAGGGCCCAGACCGCGATGGACCGCCAGCACCTCGGCCACCTGCGCGCCAACCGGCATGCTCGGGGTAAGCGACTGGCCGGCGTTTTGCGGCACCAGCGCGATGCGCCCGCCGCGCAGGCGCTGCAACGCCGGCGGCGCAAGGCGCAGGAGATCGAGGCCATCGAACCGCACCACACCGCCAAGCACCAGGCCGCCGGGGCGAAGGTAACCAAGGAGCGCCAGCGCCAGCGTACTCTTGCCACACCCCGATTCTCCAACAATGCCCAGGCGTTCGCCCCGCGCGATCGTCAGTGACACGTCGCGCACGACCGGGCGCACCATGCCGTCGCGCGTGCGGTAGCCGATGGTAAGGTCAGCAACATGGAGCAACGGCACGTTCACAGGAACCTCATCTGTCGCTGGTAGGGCATACCACAGGCGCGGAAGCCCGCACGCGTCGAGCGGCAGGCGGCGCTCAACGGCTACGATCGAGGCCCAGCGCCCTGGCGATTCCATCAGCCACCAGGTTCAGCGCCACCACCAGCGAACCAATCGCCAGAATCGGAAACACCACCCCCCAGGGGGCCAGCGCCAGCATGCTGCGATTCTCGGCAATCATCAATCCCCAATCGGGCGTGGGCGGGTTGACGCCAAAACCGAGGAATGAGAGACCGCTCACGGCCAGAGCGATCCACGATGCGCGCATGGCAAACTCAACCAGCAATACGTCGAGCACATTCGGCCAGAGCTCGCGCATCACCACCGTAAGTGGCGACTCACCGCGCGCGCGCGCCGCCGTGATGAAATCACGCGGCACGAACTCGTGGGCGGCGGCGCGCGCCACCCGCGCCACACCAGGGGCATAACTGAGTACCATCGCCAGCAGAATGACTGCATATCCCGAACCCAGACCCGTCACGATCACCAGCAATAACAACAGGCCCGGGATTGAGATCAGCGCATCCACGATACGCATCGCCGCCTCATCGGCAAGCCCACCGACGTAGCCGAACATGACACCCACGAAGCCGCCGAGCACCACCGAGAGCGCCGCGCCTGCCAGCGAAATCGCCAGCGCAATACGCCCGCCAGGCAGCACACGCGACAGGAGATCGCGCCCGAAACGATCATTACCGAACGGATGTTCCCACGATGGCGCAGCAAGCGCAAGCTCCGGATTGATCGCCGTCGGTGAGTGCGGCGCCAGGAGCGGCGCCGCCAGCGCCACCACAAGGTGCAGCACCAGGATGATCGCCCCCAGCAGCGCAGCCGTCGAATGGCGGAACGTGCGCCAGACCTCGCGCAGCGAGGAACCGTCGGTCGTGTAACGAGCGATAATCGTCGCGTCCATGCGTGACCATCACATCTGCAGCAGACGCGCGCGCAGTCGCGGACTCAACCAGAGCGTCAGCAGGTCTGCGCCAAGATTGATCGCGATATACAGCGCGGCGCCGAGCAAACCAAGCGCCTGCACCAGTGGCAGGTCGCGATCCTCGACTGCCGTCACCATCAGGCGCCCGATGCCGGGGAAATTGAACACGGTTTCAACCACCACCACGCCGCCGATTAACCAGGCGACGGTGAGCGCCACGGCGTTGATTGTCGGCAACAGGGCGTTGGGCAGCGCGTGCAACAGCACCACCCGGGGCCGAGAGAGGCCCTTGAGGGTCGCCATTTGCACATAGTCGCTGGCCAGGGCCTCAATCAGGCTGCTACGCACCATGCGCAGAATATAGGCGACCATGACAATAATCAGGGTGACCGCTGGCAATACCAGGTTCGGTAGAAGCACATCCAGCGGCGCATCGGGCGGCACGACCGTAACCGCAGGCAATAGCGCCCACAGCACGCCGAACGTCAGAATGAGCACCGAACCGATAACGAACTCGGGCAGGCTCATGCCGATCAGCGCAATCGTCGAGATCAGCACATCGGGCACACGATCACGCAACAGGCCGGCAATGACGCCGAGCGCCAGCGAAAGGGGCAGGCCAATAGCCGCGGCCACGGCGCTGAGCAGCACCGTGTTCCGCAGCCGTTCGGCAATGAGCTGGCCCACCGCCGTGTTCCGCCGCGCCAGCGACATGCCGAACTCACCACGCAGCGCGCCACCCAGCCATTCGAGGTAACGGTCGAATGCCGGGCGATCCAGGCCAAGCTGTTCGCGCAATGCAGCAAGCCGGGCCGGCGACGCCTCACGCCCCAGGATGGCCGTCGCGACATCACCAGGCAAGACCTCGGTAGAAACAAAAATGATGACCGAGACAATCAGCAGGGTCACGAGCGACAGGACAACACGTTGCGTGATCAAGTTCAGCATCGTCTCGCTCGTTCACGCCGCGCCACCGCGTATGTTCCGTACCGGACGGAGCATGTGCGGCAGCGTACCGGGCGGCAAAACATTCATAGCGTATGCCGTCCGCTGGCCCATCTGCCATACTGGCGGCTCACGCCTCGATCGTCACACGTGCCCAGTCGAAATAGCGCTGATCAACGCCGCGCACGCGCTTATGCGCAGCGCTCAGGTCATCGGTGAAGAACGGGATGATCGCGCCACCCTCGTCGGCCAGCAGTTGCTGCGCCTGCTGGTAGAGCGCCTTCCGCTTTTCGAAATCGAGTTCACGACGGGCCTCGTCGAGCAATCCATCGAACCGCGCATTGCTCCAGAACGTCTCGTTCCAGCTAGCGCCGGAGCGATAGACCTCATTGAGCACCTGGTCGGCCTGGCGCTCGCCCCACGATGAGTTACAGAATGGCATCTGCATCCAGATATCGTTCCAGTAACCATCGGCGGAAACCTGCTGGATCGTGACGTTGATCCCGGCCAGAACCGCCATCTCCTTGTAGGCGACCGACAACGGAATCATGGCCGAGTCGATGCTCGAGGTGTACAACGTCACGTCCAGGCCATTGGAGAAGCCCGCTTCCGAGAGTAACTGCCGGGCGCGCGCAATATCCTGAGGGCGATCGATCTTCAGGTGGTACTGGTCGCCCGGCCAGACCGGGTGATCGGACGCGACCTGGCCATAACCTGAGAGCACCGTTTTCACCAGCGCCTCGCGGTCGACCACCAGTTTCATCGCCATACGCACCTTCGGATCCGTGAAGGGCTCCTGGTCGGTGCGCATGACCAGCACGTTCCAGCCGCCGGTCGGCAGTGACATGAGCGCATAGTTCGGGTTGCGCTTCACCAGTTCGGCGGTTTCCGGCGTGACGCTGTTATAGTCTATTTGATCGGCCAGCAGCGCTGCGATACGCGCCTCACTGTCGGCAATCCCAACCATCTCGACGCCATCAAGGCCGGGACGCCCTTCCCAGTACTCGTCATTGGCGACAACACTGGTCGTTCCTTCAGGGGCGAATTGCTTCAACTTGAACGGCCCGGTGCCGATACCGGCCGTATTGATGTCATCACCGATACCGTCGGGAATGATATACATCGAGTAGTGCAACAATAGTAGCGGAAAGTCGGCGTGCGGTTGGTTGAGCGTAAAGACGACCGTCCGGTCGTCGGGCGCCTGTAGTTTTTCGAGATCCACAATCTGCAGCACTGCCGCGCCGGGGGATTCGAGCTCCGGATTCATGACATAGCGTGTGGTATAGAGGACATCCTTCGCCGTGAACGGCCTGCCGTCGTGGAACTTCACGCCTTCACGCAGCTTGAACGTCCACTGCGTTGCAGTGGCATCAGCTTCCCATGCCACCGCCAGGTCGGGCTCAGGGCGGCCGGACCGGTCGAGGCGCACCAGACGGTTATAGAGCAATTCGATCGGCGGGAAGAACCGGACGGGCGAGGCCGGAGCAAGCACTTCCTTCCCGGCCCATTCGAGGGTATGCGCCAGACGCAATGTGCCGCGCTTTGCCGGCGCAGCGGGCGCGGCTGGTGCCGCAGGAGCGGCGGCTGGCGCAGCCGGCGTTGCCTGCCCGCAGGCGGCGAGGGCCCCTGCAGCGCCGGCGGTGAGCGCGGTACGTAGCATGGCACGGCGGCTGAAGCGGCGCCGGGTGATCTGATCCATCGATACCTCCAGATAGTTACACGAATCACGCGGTGGCGCGGATTCCGCTTTGTTCTGGTCTGCAGTAGCGTGATACCCTGATCGACGGGCGGCTCGCGACGCACAGCCGGCTTCCAGCGCTTCGTCGCGCCGCCGATCTGGCTGCATAGCCACA
>Ga0272446_1004465_pt1 | contig 16520 bp, 11 predicted proteins | sample YNPCB0061_FD_194587 | JGI IMG/M metagenome (GOLD analysis project Ga0272446, IMG submission 194587) | Hot spring microbial mat communities from Yellowstone National Park, WY, United States - YNP-CB-006-1 | ecosystem: Environmental > Aquatic > Thermal springs > Hot (42-90C) > Sediment | place... | reverse complement strand
GCTTGCCGCTTCGATCAGCACAACCGATCCGCTGCCCGGCCCCGGCGGGCTGAGCATCCGCGACTTCACGGGCAGCGATGCCGACTATGCTGCCGCGGTCGCCCTGAGCAACGCAGTCTATCCTGAGTACCCCGACTCAGTGGCGAGCTGGCAGGAAGACGACGCCAAACAGCCGGCGCACCTCAAGCGGCGCCGCTGGCTCGCCGAACTGGATGGCCAGGCCGTGGGCTATGCCAGCTACAACCAGTGGGAGTGGATGTACCACCCGCAACGCTTCCACCTCTCCATCGCGGTGCATCCTGCGTGGCAGGGCCGTGGCATCGGTCGCGCCCTCTACGCGACGCTGCTGGCCGCACTCGCCCCCTTCGACCCGCAGCGCGTCCGGGCCCGCTGCCGCGAAGACTACGCCCGCTCTATGCGCTTCCTGGCCGATCGGGGCTTCGTCGAGGATATGCGCGAGTGGGAGTCGCGCCTCACGGTGCCGGCCTTCGACCCGGCGCCCTATGCCGGGCATGCCGAACGGGTAGCCGCGAGCGGCATCCAGGTGGTGACCCTGCGCGAGTTGATGGCGCGCGACCCGGAGCACCGGCGCAAGCTCTACGAGCTCGATCTGGCGCTTGCCCGCGATGTCCCCTCGCCTGAGCCAATGACCGAGGGCTCGTATGAGAGCTATGTGCAGCGCGTCTTCGAGAGCCGCGACCTGTTGCCCGACGGCTACTTCATCGCCCTCGACGGCGAACGCTATGTGGGCTCGAGCGCGCTCTGGAAGAGCGACGAGGAACCCGCGACGCTGTACACCGGCCTCACCGGGGTGCACCGCGCGTACCGCCGGCGCGGCATCGCCCTGGCGCTCAAGCTGCGCGCGATCGCCTACGCCCGTGAACAGGGCATCACGACCATCAAGACCTGGAACGAATCGAACAATCGCGCGATGCTCAGCATTAACGAGGCGCTGGGCTTCGTCAAGCAGCCGGCCTGGGTGAACTTCGTCAAGCCCCTGCAGGCAGCGCAATGACCCTCCCCCTGCTGCGCCTGAGCGGCAAACCCTACGCCCAGGGTCTGGCCCACGGGACGGCCCTGCGCGGGCCGATCCGCCAGAACCTGGGCCTCTACCTTGCGCGCTTCGAGCGCGAACTCAAGCTCAGCCGCGGCGAAACGCTGCGCCGCGCGACCCGCTATGCCGCGGTGATCGCCGAGCAGAGCCCGGACTACTTCGCGGGCATGCGCGGCATCGCCGCTGGCGCAGGGGTTGACCTCGCCGCGATCGCTGCGCTCAATGTGCGCTACGAACTGTTCTACGACGCCTTCGTCGAGCGTCCGCTGCCCGACGGCTGCACGGCCTTCGCCCTGCTGCCCGTTGCCACCGTCGATGGTCACCTGCTGCTTGGCGAGAACTGGGACTGGATCGCCGGCGTGCGGGGAACGCTGCTTCACATCAGTGAGCCGGACGGCCTGCAGATCCTGGCCTTCAGCGAGGCCGGGATCTTCGGCGGCAAGATCGGGCTGAACGCGGCGGGCCTGGGACTGGCGATCAATGGTCTGACCAGCCACGACGACGACTGGGCACGCCTGCGCCGGCCCTTCCATACGCGCTGCTACGAGGTGTTGCGCGCATCCGAGTTGGAGGCAGCGATCGCTGTGGTCAGCGGCGAAGAGCGCTCCTGCTCGGCCAACTTCCTGATCGCCCAGGCGCCCGACCGGGTGGTGAACCTGGAGACGGGGCCGCGGGGCGTCCACGCCAGCGGCTGCGTGGCGGGCTGTCTGGTGCACGCCAACCACTTCCTGCACCCGGCGGCCGTCGGCACCAGCGAGCGCAACGTGGAGAATACCCCCCACTCGTGGCAGCGTCAGGCCCGCCTGGCGGACCTGCTCGCCGCGCGGCCGCTGAGCCTGGCCGATGTGCAGGCCGCCCTGCGCGACCACCAGGGCTATCCCTCCTCGATCTGCTTTCACATCGACCCGGCGGACCCCCCCGAGGAGCACTATGCGAGTGTGGTCTCAGTGATCATGGATCTGCACGCCCAGGCGCTCTACATCACCGATGGCCCACCGTGCCAGGGCGACTATGCACGCTATGCGCTGGCCTCCATTTGACGCGCGTGGAGGGAACGGGTACGATGGCATGTGGGGGCGTACATATGCACTCTTCTCCTTGGGAGCGAGGGCATCTTGCCCGCGAACACTGACGAGGGCGGGACGCCCTCGCTCCTGGGATTGCGTGGTTACCCCAGCGCTGAACATGTACGCGGAGCTGTGGCACCACGAAGCTCAAACAGATCCCATGTGGCTCATCGTCGGCCTGGGCAACCCGGGTGAACGCTACGCGCGCACGCGCCATAACATCGGCTTCGAGGCCCTCGACACCCTGGCGCGGCGCCACGGGCTGCAGTTCCGCACCGGGCGGGCCAATAGCCTGACCGCCGAGGGCACCATCGCCGGGCAGCGGGTGGTGCTGGCCAAACCGCAAACCTTTATGAACCTCAGCGGCCAGGCCGTCTCCAGCCTGCGCGCCTGGTACAAGCTTGACCCGAGCCGCGAGTTGCTGGTGATCTACGATGATCTGGACTTGCCCTTTGCCCGCCTGCGCCTGCGTGAGCGCGGCAGCGCCGGCACGCACAACGGAATGCGCTCGATCGTGCAGCAGCTCGGCAGCGTCGAGTTTCCCCGGCTGCGGGTCGGCATCGGCCAGCCCCCCGGCAAGATGGACCCTGCGGCCTATGTGCTGGCCCGCTTCAACAAGGAGGAGGAGGCGGCGCTGCCCGCGCTCCTCGACACGATCGCCGACGCCGTGGAGCTGGTGCTGCGCGAAGGGCTCACGGCAGCCATGAACCGCTACAACCCGAGTTGAGGCCGCCCGCCGCCTGCCGATGCAGATCTTCTCCTCCGACAGCTTCGTCCTGCCGCTCCCGCCCGGACACCGCTTCCCGATGCAGAAGTACGCCCTGCTGCGCGAGCGTGTGGCCGCGGCGGGGCTCGTGCCGCCCGAGCGCCTGCAACTCCCCCCCGCGGCCAGCGACTACGAGCTCGCCCGCGCCCACAGCCCCGCCTACCTCCACCGCTGCCAGACTGGCCAGCTAAGCGCCCAGGAGCTCCGTCGCATCGGCTTCCCCTGGTCGCCGGCGATGATCGAGCGCTCGCGTCGTTCGGCGGGCGCCACGATTGCCGCCTGCCGCGCAGCCCTGGCCGGCGAGGTCGGCATCAACCTCGCCGGTGGTACCCACCACGCCTTCGCCGACCATGGCGCCGGTTACTGCGTGTTCAATGACAGCGCCGTGGCCGCCCGGGCGATGCAGGCCGAAGGCCGCGCCCAACGGGTGCTCATCCTCGACTGCGACGTCCACCAGGGCGATGGCACGGCTGCCATCCTCGCGGACGACGCGCGCAGCTTCACCTTCTCCATCCACGGCGCAAAGAACTTTCCTTTCCGCAAGCAGCACAGCGACCTTGACGTGGCGCTGCCCGACGACACCGGCGACGATGCCTACCTCGATGCTCTCGAGGCCGGCGTGCGTCGCGCGCTCGCCGCCGCCCGCCCCGATCTCGTCATCTACCTGGCCGGCGCCGACCCCTACTTCGACGACCGCCTCGGCCGCCTGGCGCTCACCAAGGCCGGCCTGGCCGAACGCGACCGCGTGATCTTCCACTACTGCCGCGCCGCCGGCCTGCCCCTGGCCATCACCATGGCCGGCGGCTACGCCCGCCGCATCGAGGATACGGTGGACATCCACTTCCACACCGTGGCCGCCGCCGCCGTCTGTCTCTAGAGGGGGCTGTGCCGCGCGCAGCGCCGTCTGTGCAAGGGATTGGCCCTGGTACGACAACGAGGTGGAGTTGAGCCAATGCGATGCCATGAAGCAGTAATCGGTATTACTGCCCCGTGCTCTCTGGACGGGCAGGATCCGAGCCGTCGATCCGGCACTGATCACAGTAGACCAGCGACTCGCCATCGACCACCACCACCCCGTCCTGGTTGGTGACCGTGGTCAGCAAGGTGGCGATCGGTTTGTCCTCACGCAGCCCGATCACCTCCACCCTTGTCGTAACGGTATCGTTGACGTAGATCGGCTTGCGGAAGTTGAGCGTCTGCTTGAGGTAGATCGTACCCGGCCCGGGCAGGTGCATCCCCAGCACGGCAGAGATCAGACCAGCGGCCAGCATGCCGTGGGCGATCCGGCGCCCGAAGCGCGACTCGCGGGCCGCCAGTTCGTCGATGTGGACCGAGTTCTGATCGCCGGTGATCGCCGCGAACAGCACCACGTCAGCCTCGGTGATCGTCCTGCGCATGCTGGCACACTGGCCAATGCGGATGCTGCGCTCCATCTGTTGCTCCTCAGTCGTATGCATGGCCCGCTACGGCAGGCTGGTCGCCCAGTTGCTGAGCTCGCGAGCCACCGCCGCGGGCTGCTCCATCGGCAGCATATGGCCGGCCTCGATCTCCACCAGGCGGGCGTGGGGCAGCCGCCGCTGCAGTTCGGCCCACGACCGGTCGATCAGCAGGTCGGAGCGGGTGCCGCGGATCAGCAGCAGCGGGACCTGCAGCCGGCCAAGGGCATCCCAGGTGTCGACCGGGATGAGCGAGAAGATGTGGGCCTCCCACTCGCGGGGCCAGGCCAGGGTGAGCCCCCCACCCGGGGCGGGCCGCAGCGCGCCCTCAAGGTAGCCGTCGAGCGCGGCCGGGGTGAAGGCGGCGAAGATGCCGCGGCCCTCGAAGCGTGCGCGTGCCTCCGCGATGCTGGCGAAGCTATCGCGGCGCCGGGCCGCGCCCCGGGCAATGGGGAAGCGCCGGTGCAGGCCGAGGCGGCGCCCGGCCCAGAGCACGGGCAACAGGTGGCGCGGGAAGAGCACCGGGTCGATCAGCGCCACGCCGCGAAAGAGCTCGGGCCGGCGCACCGCGCAGTAGAGTGTCAGGATACCGCCGAGCGAGTGGCCTGCCCCGATCGTCGGGCCAGCGGCCACCCGCTCCAGGTCGGCCAGCATATCACGGGCCAGGTCACGCCAGGCCCGCACGTCGGGCGGCGCGCTGCCGGCCCAGAGCGGGCGCGGGCGGTAGCCGAGCACGCGGTAGTGCGCGGTCAGCGCTGTGGCGAAGGGCCGGTACGCTTCGGGCGGAAAGCCATTGGCCGGCGCGAGATGGATGAGCGGGCCGGCGCCGCCAAAATCAAGGTAATGCTCAACCATAGCTACCCTGGTCGGCCGACACGCGCGTCGGCCCGCAACGCTCACCATGCGAAGGGGCGCACCAATGACCATTGGCGCGCCCCTTTGCCATACCCTGCCCACTGGATCAGCGCTCGTCCTCGCGGCGGCGCGGGCGCGGGCGGTCGCCACCGTTGCGCGGCGGCCCGCCCCGCTCGCCGCGGGGGCCGCCCCGCTCGCCGCGGGGGCCGCCTCCCACGCGCGGGGCGGCCCCGGCCGCCTTGCGGTCCTCGGGCGACTCGCCAGTGAGCACCGCGCGCCGGCTCAGACTGATCTTGCCGGTGCTCGGGTCCACGTCGATCACCATCACGTTGATCTCGTCGCCCAGTTGCACCACGTCCTCCACGTTCTCCACCCGCTGCTCGGCCAGTTCACTGACGTGTACCATACCGTCCTTGCCGGGGAGAATGTTGACGAAGGCGCCAAACGGTTTGATGCTCACCACCTTGCCGAGGAAGATATCACCGATCTTGGCCTCGCGGGTGAGCGCCTCGACCATCGCCACCGCCTGTTTGGCGGCCGCGCCATCGGCCGTGGTGATGAAGACCCGCCCATCGTCCTGGACATCGACCTGCGCGCCGGTGGTGTCGACAATCCCGCGGATGGTCTTGCCGCCCGGGCCGATCAGCGCGCCGATCTTCTCCACCGGGATCTGCAGTGTGATGATGCGCGGCGCGAAGGGCGACATCTCCCTGCGCGGCTCACTGATCACCTCATTCATCTTGTCGAGGATGAACAGGCGGCCGTTGCGCGCCTGCGCAAAGGCTTCGCGCATGATGTCGAAGGTGATGCCGGTGGTCTTGATGTCCATCTGCAACCCGGTGATCCCGCGCGCCGTTCCGGCCACTTTGAAGTCCATATCACCCAGCGCATCCTCGAGCCCCTGGATGTCGGTCAGCACGCGGTGGCGGCCATCGGGGTCGGTGATCAGGCCCATAGCGACCCCGGCGACCGGCGCCTTGATCGGCACACCGGCGTCCATCAGGCTCAGCGACGAGCCGCAGACCGAGGCCATCGACGAGGAGCCGTTGGAGGAGAGCACCTCGGAGACCAGGCGCAGTGTGTAGGGGAACTCGGCCTGCGAGGGCAGCACCGCATAGAGCGAGCGCTCGGCCAGCGCGCCGTGGCCGATGTCGCGCCGGCGCGGGGCGCCGAGGCGCCGCGCCTCGCCGGTCGAGAAGGGCGGGAAGTTGTAGTGGTGGATGTAGCGCTTGGTCGTCTCGATCCCCAGGTCGTCAAGCCGCTGCTCATCGCCGGGTGACCCGAGGGTGGTAATCGTGAGCACCTGGGTCTGCCCGCGGGTGAAGAGGCCCGAGCCGTGGACGCGCGGGATGATACCGACCTCCACGCTGATCGGACGGATCTCGTCGAGCGCGCGGCCATCGACGCGGATGCCCTCATCGAGGATCGCCTTTCGCACCTCCTCTTTGAGCAAGCGCTCGAAGCTGCGGGCCACTTCCCTGCTGCGGGCGGGCACCTCCTCCTCGGGCTCATCGGCGATGAAGTGGGCGATCACCTCGTTCTTGAGCGCGGCGGTCTGCGCCTCGCGCTCCTGCTTCACCGGGCTGCGCACCGCCTCACGGAGCCGCTGGCCCATCCAGGCGCTGATCGCCTCGTCGAGCGACGTATCGCTCACCGGCGGGACGAACGCGCGCTTGGGCTTGCCGCAGAGCCGCACCAGTTCTTCCTGCAGGTCACAGAGCTGCCGGCAGACCACGTGGCCCGCTTCGACTGCGCGCAGCATGTCCTCCTCGGAGAGCTCGCTGGCGCCGGCCTCCACCATCAGCACGGCGTCTTTCGTCCCGGCGACCATCAGGTCGAGCGCGCTGCGCTCCATGTCGGCCATGGACGGGTTGACCACCAGCTGGCCGTCGATCATGCCCATCTGCACCCCGCCGACGGGGCCCTGGAAGGGGATATCGCTGATCGCCAGCGCAGCCGAGGCGCCGATGATCGCCAGCGGGCTCGGGTCGTTCACCATGTCGATCGAGAAGGTGGTGACGATCACCTGGACTTCGTTCTGATAGCCTTTGGGGAAGAGCGGGCGGATCGGGCGGTCGGTGAGCCGGGCAGTGAGGATGGCCGTTGTGGTCGGGCGGCTCTCGCGCTTGAAGAAGTTGCCAGGGATCTTGCCGGCGGCATACATCTTCTCTTCGTAATCGACGGTGAGCGGGAAGAAGTCAACCCCCTCGCGGGCCTCTTTGGCCCCGACAACGGTGGCGAGCAGCATGGTGTCGCCGTAGCGCACCGTGACGGCCCCGTCGGCCTGTTCAGCAAACTTTCCGGCCTCGAGCGTCAGCGTGCGGCCGGCGATCTCGGCATGGACCGAGAAGACGTGTCGTTCGGTCATAGATCTGTGTTTCCCTCCTGATCTGGTTTGGTTGCTGCGGAGGGGGTCCGGTACTGGAGCCTGCGCACAGGGCAGCGCCTCTGCGCACGCTCCAATCCCGAACGTCCTCCGCCAGAAAAACAACGCGGGAGCAGCGGCGCTCAGCGGACGCCGATACTCCCGGGATGTACGCAACAGCGAGCGCGTGCTCTCATCGGCTAGCGACGCAGACCGAGACGTTCGATCAGGGCGCGATAGCGCTCCTTATCGCGGCTCTGCAGATAGTTCAGCAGACGGCGGCGGCGCCCCACCAGCTTGAGCAGGCCACGGCGCGAGTGATGGTCGTGAATGTGGGTCCGCAGGTGATCGATCAGCTGGTTGATCCGCTCGGTCAACAGGGCGACCTGCACTTCCGGCGAGCCGGTATCGCTGCTATGCACCTGATAGCCACCGATAATGCTGGTCTTTTCGTCCTTCTCAAGCGCCATGAATGCCTCCTCGGTAATCGCGCACGGGCCTGGCGCTGCCCGGCGTTCGGTCGATCGACCGCTGCATTATAACATATCGTCACAGCAGACGCGAATGTGGCGATTCCGCATTATGTCATAAGGCATGCCCGGGCGGCAGCCTGCTACTCTGCCACCACCCCCTCGGGGCCGAGCACCGCCGTCAGCCCGGCGAGCAGCGCGGGCGAGACGGTGATCGTATGCTGTGATTGGAGCACCACGACGCCGACGCCATTCGGCAGGTAGAGCGTCACCTGATCAGCGCCGCTGCTCTGGCGCAGCACGTTATAGACGTCCTGCATACGGCGCACATCGGCTTCGTGGTCGCCGGTGCGCGGCAGGTAGAGCCGCAGCGTGCGCCCCGAGGCCAGCGCCGGGGCTGTGGGTTCGCCATAACCGCCGTTGCTGCTCATCGTACTCACCTTTCCGTGGCCATTGCCGTGCCCACCCACCTGTACCTGCCGCCGGGGCCGGATTGCAGCGCCGGGTGGGGCGGCAGCCGCTGGCGGCGGGGGCGCGGCGGCAGGGGCAGCGGCGGCGACCAGGCCCTCCGGCTCGGCCAGATCACCCATGCCCTCCAGGTCCATCTCGCTGGGCACCGCGCCCGGCGCGGGCAGCGGCTGCGCCGCTGGCTCAACCACCTCGACAGCCTCCACCACCAGCTGGGTGCTATCACGCCGGTTGTCAACCTTTGCCGTCACCTTCAGCGTGGCATCGTCCTGCAGCAGTTCGCCATAGCGGGCCAGGACCCTGGGGAAGGCAACCAGTTCGATTGTGCCGGAGAGATCCTCCAGGCTGGCCACCAGCATACTCTCGCCCTTCCTGGTGCTGATCCGGCGCACGCCACTGAGCACCCCCACGAAGGTCATGGTCGTGTTGATGCTCTCCTCAGTGATGTCAGCCAGGCTACTGACACCGCTGAGATCGATGCCCTCGAGCGCCTTGGCCACCGGATCGTCCGAGACATTGAGCCCGAGCAACTCCTTTTCCCAGAGCAACTCCTCTTTCTTCTCGGCGGGGCTCTCAGCGATCAGCGGCATGGGGATGCGCGGGATGCTAAGTGTAGCGGGGTCATTGCGCTCGCCGAACATATCGAACAGCGAGCTCTGGCCGATCTCGCGCGCCTTCTGTGCCTCGGCCCCGGCGCTCACCGCCTGGTCGAGAATGGCAAGCTTCTGGCGCCGCGAGCCGGGCAGCCCATCGAGCGCCCCGGCCTTGAGCAGGCTTTCGAGCACCCGCCGGTTGATCGCATGGCGGTCCACCCGGGCGCAGAGGTCTTCGAGCGACTGGAACGGGCCATTGGCCTCCCGCTCAGCGATGATCGCCTCAACCGGGCCCTCGCCCACATTCTTGATCGCCGCCAGCCCGAAGCGGATGCCGCGGTCGTAGCGAACCCCGGCGGGCTGCTGTGCGCCCAGCGGCTCAATCGCGAAGCCCTTCTGCGAGTGGTTCACATCGGGACCGAGCACCGCCACCCCCAGCCGCCGCGCCTCCAGTGCGCCCTTGGCCACATCTTCCAGCACCCCGCCCGCGCCGGTGAGCACGGCGGCCATGTACTCGACCGGGTAGTTCACCTTCAGCCAGCTGGTCTGGTAACTGAGCAGCCCGTAGAGCGTGGCGTGCGGCCGGTTGAACGAGTAGCCGGCAAAGGGCAGGATCAGCTCCCAGAGCTGGTCGGCCACCTCCTGGCCAATGCCCTTGTTCAGACAGCCGGCCTTGAAGATCGCCTCATTCTCGGCCATCAGCGCCTTGTTCTTCTTGCTGATCGCCTTGATCACAATGTAGGCCTGGCCCAGCGTATAGTCAGCGACGGCCTGGAGCAGCTGCATGATCTGCTCCTGGTAGACGATCACGCCATAGGTGTCTTCGAGGATGGGTTTGAGGATCGGGTGCAGGTACGTGATCTGCGCCGGGTTGTTCTTGTTGTGAATATAGACCGGGATCTGCTCCAGTGGGCCAGGACGGTAGAGGGCCACCATGGCGTAGAGATCCTCGACCCGAGTAGGCTTGAGCTGCATCAGGTAGCGGGTCATGCCCGCCGACTCCAGCTGGAAGACGTTCTTCGTCTCGCCGCGGCTCAGGCTCGCGAACACCTTCGGGTCATCGGTGGGGATATCATCGAGCCACATCGCCTGGCCGGTGGTCTGCTCGATGTATTTGAGCGCCTCGGCCACCACCGAGAGGTTGGTCAGGCCGAGGATGTCCATCTTGAGCAGGCCCATTTTCGCCAGGGTGGCGCCCTCGTAGGCGGCCATCACCGCGTGCTCGTCTTTGGTGGTGCGCTGCAGCGGGACGATCTCCTCCAGCGGCGTGCGGCTCACCACCACACCGCAGGCGTGGGTGCCCACCGAGCGCATGCGGCCCTCCACGAGCTGGGCGGCGTCGATCAACTCCTGCAGGTGAGGCTGGGTCGAATAGATCTGCTTAAGCTCGGGCACGCGCTCCAGCGCCTGGGCGATCGTGATGCCCACCGGCAGCGGTGGGATCAGCTTGGCCACCCGGTCCACCTCACTCAGCGGGATGTCCATCACCCGGGCCATATCGCGCAGCGCGGCCTTGGCCCCCAGGGTGCCGTACGTGATGATCTGGGCCACATTCTCGCGCCCGTACTTGCCGGCGATGTAGTCGAGGATCTCCTGGCGGCGCGAGTCGGCGAAGTCGGTGTCGATGTCGGGCATCTCGAGCCGCTCCCGCGAGAGGAAGCGCTCGAAGAGCAGCTTGTTCTTCACCGGGTCCACATCGGTGATGCCCAGGCAGTAGAGCACCAGCGAGGCCCCGGCCGAGCCGCGCGGCAGGCAGGGGATGCCCCGTGAGCGGGCGTACTTCACATAGTCCCAGACGATCAGCATATAGTCGGGGAAGCCGGTGGCGTTGATCACGTCTAGCTCATCGGCGAGACGGGCGACGTAGTGGTCGGGCGGGGCGCCATTGAAGCGCCGCATCAGCCCCTCTTCGCAGACCAGCTTGAGGTACGAGGCGGCGTCGTGGCCCTCAGGCAGCTCAAACTGCGGCAACTGGACGCGCCCGAAGTCCAGCTTCAGGTTGCACATGTCGGCAATGCGCCGCGTATTCTCCAGTGGCGCCGTCCCGTAGCGCTTGAACTTCGCCCACATCTGCTCGCCGGTCATGATGTGGTAGCTCTCGTCCATAACGAAGTCTTTGGCGCAGAACTCCTTGAAGGTCAGGTTCATGCCCATGGCCATGACCTTCTGCTGGGTCTGCAGGTCCTCGGGGCGCACGAAGTGCGTATCATTGGTGACGACCAGGGGGATGCCCAGCTCGCTGCCGATACGCACCAGTTCGTCGTTGATACCCTCAAGCTCGGGGGTATTATCGTGGAGTTGCAGTTCGAGGAAGTAGTTGTCGGGGCCGAGCAGGTCGCGGAAGTAGGCCGCCGTTTCACGCGCTTCGCGGGCCTGCTGGCCCTTGAGCTGGCTGATCAGCTCGCCGGCGATGCAGGCTGAGGTCACAACCAGGCCCTCGTGGTACTGCTCGAGCAGCTCGCGGTCGATGCGTGGGCGGGCGAAGACGCCCTTGCCCATGCCGTCGAGGTGGGCGCGGGTGGTGAGCCGCACCAGGTTGCGGTAGCCTACCTCGTTCTTGGCCAGCAGCAGCAGGTGGAAGTAGTTCTTGCCACCTTTGACCATCGGCGCCGTGCGCGCGCCAGGGGCCATGTAGGCTTCCATGCCGATGATCGGCTTGATCCCGGCCTTCTTCGCCGCATCGTAGAACTCCATTGCCCCGTACATCACACCGTGGTCGGTCAGGGCGATGCTGTCCATGCCCAGCTCGGCCGCCCGCGCCGCGATCGCCGCCGTCGAGGCGTACCCGTCCAGCAGGCTGTACTCCGAGTGGACGTGCAGGTGGATGAAGTCCTTCATCGGCGCTCACACTCCCAGCCACCCACCAGATGAGTGGCAGAAAAAGTATTTACAGCTCCCAGTCACATCAGGCGTTCTGGAGGGGAGAAAAACGTATGTTTTCCACAATGTGCTGTCAGTATTTCCGCATTGCAATGGCATGAATGGACATAAGTAAGCAGTGATGGCCCGGGCATGGCGTGCTCCGCCCATTATAGCACAGCCGCAGGCGCTATGGGCAGTGTAAAGGCTACCGTCCCGCGGCTGAGGCAACGACGACCCGACCGGTGCGCCGTCGGGCTGAAGCCCTCGCTGTGGATAAGCTGGGGATGATGTGTATAACCGTACGGGCGTTCTGTACACAAGCGAGCGGGGAGCGGGCCCGCAACGGCGTACCCCGCTCCCCGCCTCAGGTGGAGGGTTTTTGGGAGGTGCGTCCCCAGGCCCCGCATACCCCACCCCCCTACCCCCTCCCCTGCCAGGGGAGGGGGCCTGAATCTGGCGTTGCGGTGCGCCAGCGAAGCTTGCGCACCGCAACGCCAACAACATCCCCCCCCTCTCCCAGCCTGGGAGAGGGGGGGATGGGGGTGAGGGCACGCAGCGTATCAGGACGCTATCCGCCAAAAACCCTGCACCTGAGAGCCTCGCTCCCCGCCTGGCGCTGGCCCCTGGCGCCTACCTGATGAACTCGTTGGTGAAGGCTGCCTCCACCTCGACCGGGCCGGCCAGCAGCCCCGCGTCGCGCATGAACTGCTCCGTCGCCACCCAGAGCGCGCTGTCGGTGTAGCCGAGCCCCTCGGCCGCGGTGCGCTCGCCAGCCCAGTAGGGCAGGCTCTCCAGCAGGACCTGGCGCTGCAGCTCGACATCGCCCAGGTTGGCCTCAGGGATGAAGCCCAGGCTGAGCTCGAAGGCCTCGTCGGGATTGTCCAGCGTGGCCTGCAACCCCTTGAGCGAGGCGGTCACGAAGCTGCGCACCAGTTCAGGCTCGGCGGCGATCAGGCGCTCGCTGACGATGATCCCGTTGGCCGCCAGGTTGTAGACATCGGCGACGCGCAGCACGTCCACCGCCACTCCCTGCTGGCGCAGGATCACCGGCTCGTTCATCGCGTAGCCGATCGCCACCGGCACCTTGTCTTCCAGCACCGCCTGGGCCTGGGTGAAGCCGATCTCCTGGACCGTGAAGGCGCGCTCGTCGAACTGGTTGGCGTAGCGTACCGCCAGCAGCCCGTAGAGGCTCTCGCCGAAATTGCCGGGAATGCCGACCGTCTTGCCAACCAGGTCGGCGGCGCTCTTCAGCCCCGTGCTCGACCGGGCGAAAAAGACGACCGGGAACTCCTGGTAGAGCGTCATCACTGTGCGCACCGGCAGGCCCTGCTGGCGGGCCAGCAGGGTTGAGGTGCCCGACGCAGTGGCGAAGGCGACGTCGCCCTCGGGCCAGCTGGCGACCCGCTGGACCACGTCGTTCTCGAAGTTATAGTCGAAGTTCACCTCGAGGCCGGCGTCGGCGTAGTAGCCTTTGGCTGCGGCCACGTAGTAGGGCGCAAACTGCACATTCGGGATGTACGACATCGCCAGGGTCACCTGGCGCAACCCGCCAGCGGGCGGCGCGGCCGTCGGCGCCACCGTCGTCACCGCGGCGGGCGTTACCGGCTGCTGGCTGCAGGCGGCAAGCAGCAGCAGCAGCAGAGCGAACAGGTTGCGGCGTGCGAGCACGTCAGATCTCCTTGGTTGTCTCCTTGCTGATTTGCGCCAGCGTCACAGTCAGGTAGCGACGCGAGGCGTCACCCCGTCACCGTGTCATCCCCTCACCCCGTCGTCCCTCACCCCAGCTCCCAGCGCACCAGCGCCCGCTCGATCAGGGTCGCGGCCAGGTAGAGGCCGAGCGTGATCGCTGCCAGCGTGAGCAGGGCTACAAAGATCAGCGGGGTATCGAACAGGCCGCGGGCGATGTTGATCAGCGCGCCCAGCCCCTCGCGCCCGGCCACAAATTCGCCCACCACCGCCCCGGTGGTGGCGAGCGCCAGCCCGGTGCGCACCCCGCCGAAGAGCACCGGCACACTGAGCGGTGCCTCGACGTAGCGCAGCATCTGCCAGCGACTCGCCCCGCTGATCAGCGCCATCTCGCGCAACTCACGCGGGATGGCGCGCAGCGCCACGATCGTGCTGAGCAGGATCGGCAGGAAGGTGATCAGCGCGGCGATCAGCAGCTTGCCCGTGAGCCCCGGCCCAAACCAGAGGATGAGCAGTGGCGCCACCGCCACCACCGGGATGGCCTGGCTGGCCGCCAGGATCGGCGCCAGCGCCCGCTCCAGCCACGGCAGATGGGCCAGCCCGTAGCCGAGACTCAGCCCAAGCACCAGCGCAAGCGCAAAGCCGCCCAGCGCCTCGACCAGCGTGGCCGCGGTGTGCTGCCAGAGAATGCCGCTCTGCGCTGCGGCCACAAAGCGCTCGGCCACCAGCGCCGGGCCCGGCAGAATGAACGGTCGGTAGCCCCCGACGCTCACCACGAGCTGCCACAGTACCAGCAATCCCATGATCGCCAGCGGTAGCCCCGCCCAGTGCAGGCGCAACGCCGGCAGCCGCGGCGCTCGCGCTATCCGCGCCTGCTCGCTCGCCCGCTGGATCGGCAGTGTCTGCTGCATCCCCTGCTCCAAACTAGAAAGCCCCGTGTGCACAAGGCACATCGGGGCAACATCAGCCAGACAGCGCACACCGGCAAGCTACGCCGGTTATGCGGTACACAACGCCACCCGCTAACGGGCAACGGCGCGCTGCGATCATCAGCACAAGCCGCCTGGCGCTGCGTCGGTCTGGATCTTCTTTACATCCGGACTGTAACCGTCGGCCCCGGAGTTGCACCGGATCCTGCGTGCCTCGCAACACGCTCGTGGGCTATACCACCGATCGGGAATTTCACCCTGCCCCGAAGATCGTTTGTCGCCGTGAAGAATACCACGTGGGGGTACCGGGTGTCAAGGTAAGGTTTCGCAACGAGTGCTAAGATATGCTGCGCGAGAGCCGTCGTACCGTTCCAGGAGGTTGGCATGCCCGTCGCATTGCGCCGCGCGCGGCGCGCCCTGGTGACCCTCGGCGTCGCCCTGCTCTTCAGCGCCTGTGGCGGCCAGCCCGGCGCGAACCTGCCTGCCAGCACCCCCAGCCCGGCGCCTGCCACCCGCCCGCCCCCCAGCCCTCCACCGGCGACGAGCGAGCCCCCCACGGCGACCGTCGCTCGCCCTATGCCGATCCAGCTCGTCCAGTTCAGCGCGCTCGCGCCCTACCGCCACAGCTCGGGGGTCTTTACAATCGCCGTTCCCGCGAACTGGTCGCTGCAGGTGAATGACCGGCCCGATGAGTTGATCCATATCTGGACCGACCCCTCGCGCAATGGCGGCGTGATTGTTGATGTGTTCGAAGACGACCTGGTCTACAACGATGGGCAACTGCGCGATATCCTCCGCTCCTTCCTGGTCAATAGCTTCGGCGCTGAGCCCGGCTTCAGCCTCGACGAGCCCGTGACCCGGGATGACGGCCGGGTGCTGATCAGCTGGGCCTACACCGCCCGCGCCGACAACGGCGTGGAGGTGCCGCTGCAGGGGCGCAGCTTCATCGAGCAGCGCGGAGACAAGGTCGCACTGCTGACCTTCCTGTTTCCCCGCGAGCAGAACGACGCGGGTCTGGCCTTCAGCGCTGCGGTGTTGGCCACCTACCGCATCGATCCCGCGGCACGCCTCGCTCCCGCCGTCGCCGCGGCGAGCACGCCGACCGCCAGCGCCGCCGCCCCCCGCCCCACACGCCTGGTCGCCATCGGTGAACCCATAAGTACCGGCAGCCTGATGCTCACCGTCACGGCCATCGAGCAGCCCGCGGGCGACAGTGTCTTCGCGCCGGACAGCGGCAACCGCTTTCTGGTCGTCCGCGTCGTTTTCACGAACGCTGGCTCAGCCCCCGAGGCGGTCTCGACCCTGCAGCAGATGGAGGTGATCGATGCGGCCGGCCGCAGCTACCCGATCGACCTCTACGCCACCATCCTGGCCGAAAAGAGCCCCGACGGCGAGGTGCCGGCGGGGGGCTCACTCGCCGGCGGCGTCGGCTTCCAGGTGCCCATCGACGCCAGCGGGCTGGTCTTCGTCTTCCGGCCCACACGCGACGGCGAGCCGGTGGGCGTCACACTGGAGTGACACCTGCCCCGGGTGCCGCGTTGCGCGTCAAACCGGATGCCGCCAGGCCATCCCTGCGGCCCCACCCTGCAGGCCACTTTCCCGCGCGGGAGAGCGGCCTGCAGGGTGCGGTCAGGAGGCGCCATTCCTCCGCATGCGCTTCAGATGCCGCGCTGCGTGTCCCCTGAGCGGAGCCCTTCGGCTCCGCAGAACCCTGGCGTTGTGGCATTCCGCGTGAAGCGCAGCGGAACGAGGAGTCGCTGCGCGCCTCAGCACCATATGATTCATGTCATTCCGAACGGAGCCGCAGGCGGAGTGAGGAATCTGGCGCTGCCCATGCGCCGCAAGACCCCTCGCTGCGCGCCTCAGCACCATATGATTCATGTCATTCCGAACGGAGCCGCAGGCGGAGTGAGGAATCTGGCGCTGCCCATGCGCCGCAAGACCCCTCGCTGCGCTCCTCAGAGCCATA
>Ga0272446_1004464_pt1 | contig 16529 bp, 19 predicted proteins | sample YNPCB0061_FD_194587 | JGI IMG/M metagenome (GOLD analysis project Ga0272446, IMG submission 194587) | Hot spring microbial mat communities from Yellowstone National Park, WY, United States - YNP-CB-006-1 | ecosystem: Environmental > Aquatic > Thermal springs > Hot (42-90C) > Sediment | place... | reverse complement strand
AGGGAGGATTATGTATAATCCCATATAATACCCCTTACCGTAAAATACACTTATTATGAAATTATAACGAAGGGCAAACAATTGTCAAGTAAATACTTATTCATTTCTTTGCATATTTATGCAAAATTATGAATATAGAATCAGTTCGGGCATTAGTTTGCATTAAAAAAATACCTACATACGGAATTCAGTACCCAGATATACCTTACGGGCAAGTTCATCCTGCAAAATAGTATCCCGGTCTCCCTGGGCCACAATGATTCCCTCATTGATAATATAGGCATGGGTGGTAATTTCCAAGGTATCCCGCACATTGTGGTCCGTAATAAGCACACCGATTCCTTTTAAGGCAAGCTGTCGAATAATGAGTTTAATTTCATATACCGCAATAGGATCGATGCCTGCAAAGGGTTCATCCAGCAACAAAAACTTGGGATCCGTTGCAAGGGCCCGGGCAATTTCTGTCCGGCGGCGCTCTCCACCAGAAAGGGTATAACCCGGCTGTTTGCGAAGCCGGGCAATACCAAATTCTTCCAGCAGTTCCTCTGCCATTTGTTTTTTCTCTGCTTTGGTAAGGTTTTTGCGGCTTTCCAGAATTGCCCAAATATTTTCTTCTACGGTAAGCTTTCTGAAAATAGAGGACTCCTGGGGAAGATAGGCAATACCCGCCCGGGACCGTTGATACATGGGTTTATGGGTAATATCCTGTTCATTAAGCAAAACCACCCCTGCATTCGGCCGATAGAAACCCACAATCATATAAAAAACAGTGGTCTTTCCTGCTCCATTCGGCCCCAGGAGCCCCACAACCTCTCCATTTTTCATGGAAAAATTGACCCCCCGGACAACTTCCTTTCGGCCAAACCGTTTGTGCAGGTTCTGGACAACTAATTCATGGCTGACCTGTAGTTCCATCGGAAGTCTTCTCCTTGGTTGAACTTTTCAAAGTGCCCCTTACCTGCCCTTCCATCACCACATCATCGGTGTTTAGATCAACCCTGATTCGGTCTGAACTGAATTCGTCCCCTTCTTTATAAACCACAGGAGATCCGCTGAGCTCTAATAGTTTTTCTTTTCGCCGATATAAAGCATAATCAGAGCGGCACACTAAATTCTCTTTGAATATCCGCACAGTAATCTGCAGCAGCACCGTCCCCGCCGTATCATCATATTCTATAAAACGGCCCCGGGCGACCACTTTATTTTCCTTATCTTCCAGGGTCGAATCCCCTTGGAGGCGTGCTTTTTTCAGTTCCCGGTCATAGGAAAGGCTTGTGGTGGTAAAACGGATACCTTTTTTTTCATCAAGCCCAATGACGGAACCGCTGCACTGTATATAACGATTATCCTTGCCCGAAAGTTCAATTTTATCTGCCTGTAGTATAAGGTCTTCGGACCAGACCTTTGCATTACCGCTCAGAACAACCGTTTCTTTCCCCGTTGCTTTAGAACCAATCATTGTATCAGCCTGAAACCGAAACGTTTCAGCAAAAACTGGAGAACCAAAAGAAACCAACAAAATAATCAGGAAGGTATATATTGATGAACGGAGCTTCACTTGTTGGATTCCTCCTGATAAGTTCCAGAAACAGCCCCCGCAAACTGCCAGGTCCGGCTTCGGCCATCGGCACTGAAACTTTTACCAACCAGTATGCTGCCATCGGTCTTTTTAAGGAGCACCTGGTCATCCTGGGGACCTGACAATTTTTTTTGGCTGTCATTCCATTGGAGCGATTTAGCTTCTACCGAAAGGTCCTCGGATTTAATAAAAATCCTTACCCCATTGGTAAAAGCTGCATCGGAAGTTGCTGTCCAGAACTGGGCGATACCTGCGGTACCGAGGGCGTCAGGTTCAGTGGAATCCTTAGAAAATTGTTCAAACCGGATATTTTGCACCTGCAGAAGTCGCTTTTTTTCATAGCGATCGACCTGATCAGCCTGCATGTGCAGGGATATTTTTCCGTCGGTTACCCGAACATAATCCACATCCTGCATAACCAGGTCTGGCTTATCACTCTCTGTTTCGGTTATTGCACTGTAATCAAAGGAACATGCAGAAAGAACGAATCCACCCAATACCGCCAGAAGCGCAGCCCGGATATTCAGCAAAGACAATCTAAAGCTGGCAATGTTTCGTTCCGGGCTGTACATGAAGCTTATCGGTTCTCCTTATCCTTATACTGTTTAGCCGCTGCGATAAAATCCCGGAACAGGGGTTGGGGCTTTATGGGCTTAGAAGTAAATTCCGGGTGAAACTGGACCCCCACTCCCCAGATATGACTAGGCCATTCCACGCACTCTACAAGACTGCCGTCGGGGGTAAAACCGCCAAGTTTCAGCCCCGATTCAACCATCTCTTTGCGATATACATTGGCAAATTCATACCGATGCCGATGGCGCTCAAAAATATGGGCTTCCCCATAGGCAGCCAGGAGTTTTGAGCCTTCCACCGCTACGGTTTCACTACGGCCCAGACGCATGGTACCGCCGTAGTTCTTTACATCAATCTGTTCCTCCAGGAGACTTACCACAGGGTGCTTTGTTTCCTGATTAAACTCAGTCGAATCCGCATCAGACCAGCCAAGCACATTCCGGGCCCACTCAATGACCATAATCTGCATGCCAAGACAAATACCAAAATAGGGAACCCCATGGGTACGGGCCCATTGGGCAGCCTTGACCATACCGTTTATGCCCCGCTGACCGAAACCGCCGGGAACAAGGATTCCATCCAGGGGTCCGCCGGAAAGATCCTTCCCCAGTATTTGGTCCGGATCCACATCCCCTTCCAGTCGGGAAGAATCGATTTTAACCAGTTCTACGGCGGTACCGCAGGAAAGGCCCGCATGGAACAGGGCCTCATAGACCGATTTATAGGCATCGTGCAGGTCCATGTATTTGCCGACAATACCAATCCGGACCGTCCCCTTTCGGGCATTAAACTGGTCCATCATGGTTTTCCATGCAGAAAGATCCGCATGGCGGCTTTCCACATTCAGTTTCTTTAGTATGACCTGATCCAGTTTCTGCTCATAAAATACAAGGGGTATTTCATAAATTGTCGTACTTACATCATAGGAAGTGAAAACCGCCTCGGTTTCCACATTGGTAAAGAGGGCAATCTTTCGGCGTGTCGCTTCATCGAGCATGACCGGCGCACGGCAAATGAGCACATCAGGCTGAATTCCCTGTTCCTGCATGGCCTTTACCGAATGCTGGGTCGGTTTTGTCTTTAGTTCTCCCCCGGCAACCTCAGGAAGGAGGGTTAAATGCACCGACAGGGCATTGGTTTTACCCATTTCATGGATAAGCTGGCGCGCCGCTTCAAGGAACGGAATCGACTCAATATCGCCAACGGTACCGCCAATTTCTACGATAACTACATCCACATCGGGCTCTTTCCCAACCGCAAGGATCCGGCCCTTTATTTCATCGGTGATATGGGGGATAACCTGTACCGTGCGGCCCAGGTAGCGGCCTTCCCGCTCTTTGCGGATGACCGCATCATACACCTGCCCGGTGGTAATAGAGTTAGCCTTGGATAGCGGACTGGAGGTAAATCGGGCGTAGTTTCCTAAATCCAGATCTGTTTCTGCACCATCATCGGTAACATACACTTCACCGTGCTGGTATGGGCTCATCGTCCCCGCATCAACATTTATATAAGGATCACATTTGATCATCCGGATATTAAAGCCCCGGCACTCAAGGAGGGCCCCCAGAGAAGACGCGGCTATACCTTTCCCGAGACTCGAGCATACACCGCCAGTGACAAAAATATACTTGTTCATGTAACGGCATTATGGACAGGGCAGGGCCTTTCGTCAACGGTCAAAACAGAAGTCTATACCTAGAGAGTTTGAATATGCTGGTGTGCATCCAGATACAAAATCTGAGAGCTTCCAGAATCGTAGACCATCTGTTTAGGCAGTTCTTTTTGGGCTGTGGCGGCCATAGTAGCATCAATAAAAATAGGCAATTTCAGCCGCAGGGCTAATATTAAGCAATCTGCAGGTCCTACGGTAAGGTAATGGGGCAGTAATCGCCCCTGATACCGGAACCGGCCAAAGTAACCGGAAATGGGTGACCCCCAAAGTTCCACATAATTGGCTTTGAATGCATGTTCTTGTAACAATTGTACCAGAACATCATGGATTAAGGGTTGGGGTGTAACCAGGGCTTCTGAGGCCATGATAAGAGAGCTAGCTTCGAAAGTCCCAATAGGCAAGGTAATGAAGGAGTCTGTTTCATCAATTTGTAATAATACCAGGGGCGTATCCTGGGATTCATCATACAGGATTGCAATGACGCGGGCCTGATTTCGTTGTTTCATCATACTTTTAACTATAGCACAGTCATATTTAATTGACAGTTTATGAATAGCTTCTTACACTTTATTTTATGAGTGATTTCTTAACCGATGCAGAATTTGAGCAGTTCCGCAAGCTTATTTATGAAGAAAGCGGCATCCATTTTTCTGCAACCAACCGGTCTATCCTGGAAAGCCGGATTAAAGAACAGCTACGGGCCAACAATCTTGAACATGTACAGGATTATTTTTCTAAAGTTTCCAAAAACAAGGAAGAACTCAAGGAATTTCTCGATTCAATAACTACCAATCTCACCAGGTTTTTCCGGAACCAGGCCCATTTTGATGCTTTAGAAAAATATGTAATTCCTGAGCTCATAAAAATTAAAAAAAACCTGAATGATACCAAAATAAAAATTTGGAGCGCCGGCTGTTCAACCGGGGAAGAACCATTCACCATAGCCATGTTGATGAAAGAAATCCTCGTGCCGCCATGGAAGGCAGAGATCGTGGCCAGTGATATCAGTTTAAAATCCCTCATGGTCGGTAAAGAAGGCTTTTATACGGATGCTAAAATTGTAGGCGTTCCGGATCAGTACCTTAAAAAGTATTTTGACCGGGTGGAAGGGGGCTACCGTATTCATGATGATGTAAAGGCTTTGGTTCGTTTCGATTACCATAACCTGAAAAACGATTCGGGTCTTCGGGGTATGGATGTGGTATTCTGTCGTAACGTCCTTATCTATTTTGATGAAGCGGCTCAAAAGGCTGTCATAGAACGATTCTGGGAAGCTATGGCGCCTAAATCTTTTCTGTTTATTGGTCATTCAGAATCTCTTTTTGGCATGAACACCCGTTTCGAATTTCTAAAGACCGATTGGTCAACCTTATACCGCAAATACACCTGACAGGAGCAACTTTGTGGCCGACGAAATTTCTGTTTTAATTGTCGATGACTCTGCACTCATGAGAAATCTTATATCCCGCATGGTAGAAGCGACCCCTGGCCTTATTGTCGCCGACCGGGCCATGAATGGCGACTTTGCCCTGCAAAAGCTCGATCGCTGCAAACCGGATGTCATAGTTCTGGACCTGGAAATGCCCCAGATGAATGGTATTGAATTTCTTAAGGAACGGAAACAACGGGGCATTGATATACCGGTCATAATACTTTCTTCTGTTGCCCGCCGGGGTGCAGAAATAACCATGGAAGCCCTTTCGCTTGGAGCAAGCGATTTTATTATGAAGCCCTCCGATACCCAGCATGAGGATATTCAGGGGATTAAAGAACATCTCACCAATTTATTGCTTGTTTATGGTAAACAATACCGGCAAAGCAAGGGGCTTAAAGAACCCTCAATACCCACAATCAGAGCGGAAAAGCCCCAAAAACCCGCCGAAGTCCAACCGCCGAAACCACTGCGGCCTGCCAGTGCCCCCAAACCGGGACCCATCGAGATAATTGCCATTGGCATTTCTACCGGCGGCCCCAACGCCCTTCGCGAAGTTTTTGCAAAACTGGATAAGGACTTACCCGTCCCCATTGTGGTGGTCCAGCATATGCCCCCGGGATTTACAGAAGAATTTGCGAAGAGCCTGGATAAGCTCTGCCCCCTGGAGGTAAAAGAGGCGGCTGAGGGAGACCTGATTAAACCGGGCCGTGTCCTCATTGCACCGGGGGATAAACATCTGGAAGTGGAAAAACGCCCCCTTGCTACGGTGGTACATTTATCCGATGCCCCTCCGGTGAATGGCCACCGGCCCTCTGCGGATGTTCTCTTTGCGTCGGTCGCTAAAGAATTTGGAAATCGGGCCATGGGAGTCATCATGACCGGCATGGGGAAGGACGGTGCAAAGGAATTAGGAACAATTCTGAGAGCTGGGGGCTTGACTCTTGGCCAGGATGAAGTAACTTCTATAGTATACGGTATGCCAAAGGTTGCATGGGAAATGGGCCATGTTATGGAACAGGTCCCCCTCTCTAAAATGGCCGAGAGGATTTGCACCTTAGCAAAGGACTACCAAATAGGAGGTTGAAATGAAAAAAGCCTATCGTTGTGATGACTGCGGTCACGAAATAGTACAGGATGAACGGGATCCCGTTCCTGAATGCTGTGGTGAAAAAATGAAAGAAATTCCCCTGGATTCCTGCAGAGAAGCGGGTCCAGAAGCGACCCGGCCAGGGGTAGAAGATGAACCCTGCGAAGATTATACCGGCAAACAAGTCTAAATATGCTTTACCCGGCTGATATGAAACACAGTTCAGCCGGGATTTTCTAAATTGTTATTTTTATATAATATGGGCATCTATGCCCAGAAAGAAAACTATTCCGCCACAACCCCTTTTTGACTATCATCCAGAATATCAATTACCCCTCGTTTCTGAGCATGTAAAGATTCAGTTATCTAAAAAATCACATGATAAAAAAAGAAATCTTCTTATAAGGATAATTGGCGCAGTATTCCAGGGCATTGTGTGGGTTCACCTTCTCTTCATCCTTTCCACTTCGCTCTGTCTCTTTATATTTAAATATACCAATCCAGATGCAACGACGTTGATGCTGTATCGTAAATATATATACAACTACAAGATACAAGCACCCCGATATATTCCGCTGGTTAAAATACCGAAAATGATTCAGACCATGACTATTAAAGTAGAAGATGGAGATTTTTATCATCACCACGGTATAATCCCAGCGGCAATAAAAAATGCCTGGCAGTTGAACCAGCTATTCGGTGAACCCGTTTATGGCGGAAGCACCATTACCATGCAAACTGCACGAACCCTGTTCCTGGTACCGGAAAAGTCCTACCTCAGAAAATACCTGGAAGCAATTATAGCCCTGGAAATGGAAGCAATCCTTGGTAAGGATCGTATTTTAGAGCTTTATTTTAATTATGCCGAATGGGGAAAGGGTATATTTGGAATTGAAACCGCCTCACGATACTACTACAAGACCGGGGTCCGGTCTATCAATACCGATCAGGCCATACGGCTGGTGACCCTTCTCTCGTCCCCGATCCGGTATGGTCCTTATAATTTCCAGCGAAACGGAATATTGCGAAGCCGCTATAATTATTTAGTGAATCGCTTCGGTAATTGAATTTACCCGTAACTTCCAAAGTTACGGGACAACCTCAATTAGGTTATTAACCGCATCTTTACCAGTGGTACTTTTATATAAAATATAGTATATTTGTAATGTACGACTTTGGACCCCCTGGTTTCTAGTTCATCACGATATCAAGGAGGACCTTATGGAAACAGCTGCTACGTTAAACGATTCTGCCATTGCCCTGACCGAAGCAAACAGACCGAAAGAAGCAATATCCCTGTTCCGCAAGGCCCTTGCGATGGAACCTGGTAATCCCCTTTTATGGCTGAACCTTGGCATCGCCCAGCAAAAAACCGGTGATTATAACAGCGCCGTCGACAGCTTTTTTCATTGTCTCTCCTTTGACAGCAATATGGCAGAGGCATGGAACGCCCTTGGTTTAATACACTACGAACTCGAACGGTTCGAAGAAGCAGAAAATTTTTATAAAAAGGCTTTACAAAAAGAGAAACGTTCCCCAAAAAACTGGAATAATTTGGGTGTGTTGTATTTTACCATTGGGAGTTATGAAGAAGCTCGGCACTGTTTTGAACAAGCAGTGAGTTTGTCCCCCCACTACTATGATGCACTGTATAATTTGCGGGACACCTGCACTGAACTAGGCGATACGAGAGCGGCCGTAGAATTTGGACGCCGCTTGGGGGAGTTATCTAATTCAAAACCAATTCGCCTATTTTAATTTTGTTACGGCCCTACAGGGAAAGGCTTCGTACAGGCGGGTCAGCCTTTTCCCTGTCATATTGCCGTACCTAACGGGATATGCTAGGGTCATTGACGGGCATTGTCTGTAACTGGAGTTATGGTTGAAAATTCTATATATCAGTGAAATAGTAGGGAAGGCCGGAGTTTTTGCAGTAAAAAAATTACTGCCCCCTTTAAAGAAAGAAAAGCATATCGACTTCGTAATAGCTAATGCTGATGGAACCACCGGCGGTTATGGACTTGGCCGTAATCATGCAGGGTACCTCAGAAAACTGGGGGTGGATGTACTTACAACCGGGGACTGCTGTTTCTATAAAAAGGATTTGGTTCAAAATTTTGATCGGTTACCCTATGTTCTCAGACCCCTTAATATAAGCCCCTACGCACCGGGACTGGGAAGCCGTACCTATCAGGTAGGTTCAGAAAAGGTAGCCCTTGCAGTCCTTTTAGGGCAGGGAGGCTTTGATCGGCTTCATGCGGACAACCCATTCATCAAACTGCCTGAACTCTTGGAACGCCTTCGCCGCGAGACACCCTATGTCATCATTGAGTTCCATGGGGCTACCACCGCAGAGAAGAAAGCCCTCTTTGCAGAGGCCGACGGCCTCTGTTCTGCGGTAATCGGCTCCCACGGCCGGGTTCAAACCGCCGATGCCCATATCACCGGAGGCGGCACCGCAACAATTACTGATGCGGGCCGCACCGGAAGCATCAATTCAGTCGGCGGCACCGACGCAAAAAGCCGCATCCAGGAATATATCACGGGCATACCCGACTGGAGCCGAGACGCCTGGGATTTAATAGAATTACAGGCTATCATTATTGATATTGCACCAAATGGAAAGGCGACATCGATTTCGCCTCTACAAATTATTTGTCAGGAGGTCCCCAATGAAGGAGATCGGAAGGATACAGAACATATCCGGTGACATGGTCACCATAAAGGGCGGTGAAATTTCTGCCTGCGTCGGTTGCTCCAATAGCGAATGCAAGGGCAATGGAAATATTTTTACCGCAAAGAATAGTCTAAATTTGCCCATTCATGAGGGACAACTGGTAGAAGTCGAAAACAAGGCAAGTACCACTTTTATCCAGGGCCTCGAAGTACTGCTTCCTCCAGTCGTGCTTTTTATTCTAGGTTATATACTTACCGGCCGCTTTGCCCCTGCAAGTTCAGATGATGTCCGGGTTGGTATTGGGGTGGCAGCCCTCTTCTTGGGCTTTTTCATCATGTATTGGGTAAAAAAACTTCTACCCTCTAGCGGTGCTCCCCAAATTACCAGAATAGTCAATGACTATTCAGCGGCCATTGCTATTGAACCGATGGAACAGAATTAGGAGCGCCTCTAAAAACTGAAGTTTTTAGAAGTCCCGTTATATTTGCCGAACCGTTAATAATGAAGTATATTTAAGTGGAGTGGTATTGATGAATGCCACTCACAACCGCTCATTTTAGAGGGTTGTATTATACCGGGCCGAAAGGACGGTACCAATAAGGAGCCTTGTATGAAAAGCAACAAGGTCTATGTCGATTTAGGGACTATCTTCGATGAAATTTTCGAAGCAGCGCAAAATTTCAGCGATGAATTTCAGAAGGGATTTAACCAGTACGGAGGCCACTTCGGCGGAGAAGGCCCATCTCCCTTTGGCGGTCAGGGCCCCTTCGGATTTGCCCAGGACGAGAATGTAGATTACTACCCCAATTATTCCTATCCTCCAATGAATGTTTACATGCTCCCTGACCGCACGCTGGTGTTCGAGTTTGCCCTTGCCGGCTTTGATGAAAAGAACATCAGCCTCTCCTTTCAGGGGGACTACATGGTCTTTTCTGCCAAGATTAACCCTGAATACCAGCTGGAAGAAAACCTCCGGTACTTTAAACGGCGGCTTAAGCTCAAGGATATCGAAAAACAAAAGTACTATGTGCCGCTCGACAAATTTGCCCAGGAACGAGTTAAGGCGGTATACAAGAATGGTATTCTTAAGGTAACCATACCTCCGAAAGAAGAGGCAGAAGCTGCTGAGGGCATCAAAATAGAAATTATAAAAGAAGGCGAATAATTCTTTACTACGTTTAGTACAAAAAAGGGGCTCTCCGCAGTATTCACGGAGAGCCCCTTTTCATTTCGTACTTTTACACCAGAAACCCAATCGGGTTTCTGGCTAACTTACTTACCTCTGATACAGAGGCCGCGCTACATAGTGGGTATGCAGCAGTTTATGGGCCTTGTGGCCGTTGGGCTCACCCAGGAATTCATCATAGACCTGCTTGATGAAGGGGTTCTGGTGGGAGCACCGGTAGGTTGATTTTTCATCATCCGTGTAAATACCAGCAATCCGCTTAGAACGAACCTCATCGGTACAGCCATAGGGCTGACCACCGCCGGCGATACAACCGCCGCGGCAGGCCATAACTTCTACAAAGTGATAGGGTGTTTCCTTACCTGCAGCTTTGGCTTCTTTAATCTTATCAAGCACTGCAGCAATATTCCCCATCTGATGGGCCACGGCGATCCGGATCTTGGTTCCGCCCATATCTACTTCCGCTTCTTTTACGCCCTTAAGGCCCCGGGCTGCCTTTAAGTTAACATCGCCCAGTTCCTTTTTGGTCACGAGGTAATAGGCGGTCCGGACAGCGGCTTCCATAACACCACCGGTGGCACCAAAGATGGTACCAGCACCAGTGTAGGGACCGAGCGGACTGTCTGCGTCCTCATCGGGGAGATTCAGGATATCAATACCAGCCTGTTTAATCATCCGGGCTAATTCCCGGGTGGTTATGGAAACATCCACATCCTGATAACCGGAGGAATTCATGTCCTCATTTCGGCTGGTTTCCCACTTTTTAGCCGTACAGGGCATAATCGACACCGAGAACACCTTTGCCGGATCGATGCCAGCCTTCTGGGCCCAGTAGGTTTTGATCATAGCACCCATCATCTGCTGGGGACTCTTGGCGGTAGAGAAATGGGGAATCATTTCTGGATAATATTTTTCAAGATAATCAACCCAAGCAGGGCAGCAGGTTGTGATAAGCGGAATCTCGCCTTTGCCTTCGGTCAAACGTTTTACCAATTCACTGCCTTCTTCCATTATTGTAAGATCTGCCGCAAAGTTGGTATCAAAGACCGTCTTAAAGCCAAGCCGGCGGAGGGCCGCATAGATCTTCTTAGTAATAATGGTGCCGGGCTCAAGACCAAATTCTTCACCAAGGGCAACACGAACAGCAGGGGCAATCTGAACGACTGGATGAATATCCTTGTTCTGCAGGGCAGCCCAAACCTTGCGGGTATCATCCCGTTCGTAAATGGCACCCACAGGACAGTGGGCGGCGCATTGACCGCACTTAATACAGGGGCTTTCCCCAAGGGGAACATCGGCGGCTGAAGCGATCCGGCCATTAATACCACGGCCCAGGAACTCGATGGCCCATACGTTCTGCATGTCCTGACAAACCTTTACACAGCGGCCGCAACGGACGCACTTTTCAGGGTTCAGTACAATAGAAGGATTGGAGTCATCGATGGGAATGTCCTTAACAATGTTTTTAAAGGGAACTTCCCGAATACCAAACTCTGCGGCCAGCTTTTGTAATTCGCAGTTACCATTCCGAGGGCATTGGAGACAATCATTAGGATGGTTGGAAAGGATCAGTTCCACCACAGTGCGGCGAACCTGAATAATTTCAGGATCGTGGGTAATTACCTTCATTCCCTCAGCAATAGGGGTGGTACAAGCCCGAACCATCTTTGGGGAACCTTCCATACGGACAATACAGATTCCGCAGGCCGCCCATGGGGGAAGATCGGGATTGTAGCAGAGGGTCGGTATTTTAATATTTGTTTTCTTAGCCGCATCAAGGATAGAAGTACCTTCCTCTACCTGAATCGGCATACCGTTTATTGTAAGATTAACCATCGATCTACTCCTTATTTCTTAATGACAGCGCCGAATTTACAGACATTGTAGCATTCACCGCACTTAATACATTTGGATGCGTCAATGACATGGGGTTGGCGTTTTTCACCGGAAATACAGCTGACCGGACAGCGCCGGGCGCAGAGACCACAACCGATACACTTGTTAGGATCAATTTCGAACCGAACCAGGTGCTTGCACTTTCCGGCCCGGCACTTTTTATCCACAATATGCTCAATGTATTCATCCCTGAAGTTGCGGATTGTGGACAGGGTCGGATTAGCCGCAGAACCGCCCAACATACAGAGGGAAGCCTTGGTCATAGCCTTACCAATTTCTTCCAATTTATCCAGGTCAGACATTTCACCATTACCGCGGGCAATTTTTTCCAGGATATTCAGGATCTGAGTAGTACCGATACGGCAGGGAGAACATTTACCGCAGGATTCATCCACACAGAATTCCATATAGAACCGGGAAACGTCTACCACACAGTCATCTTCATCCATGACGATCATACCGCCGGAACCCATCATAGACCCCAGCGCAGTGAGGCTTTCGTAGTCAATTGGAGTATCCAGGTCTTTTTCAGTCAGGATACCGCCGGAAGGACCGCCGGTCTGAACACCCTTGAATTTCTTACCGTTCTTAATACCGCCGCCGATGTCGAAAATAATTTCCCGGAGGGTCGTTCCCATGGGAACTTCGACAAGACCGGAGTTGTTTACCTTACCGGTCAGGGCGAAAACCTTGGTTCCCTTGGATTTTTCAGTTCCAATTTTACCCAGCCATGCACCACCCTTGGTCAGGATGACAGGAATGTTGGCCAGGGTTTCTACGTTATTAATAACCGTAGGCTTGCCCCAAAGACCAGATTGGGCAGGGAATGGAGGCTTCGGAACGGGCATACCCCGTTTTCCTTCCAAAGACTGGATAAGGGCAGTTTCCTCACCGCAAACAAAGGCACCGGCACCAAGACGGATTTCAATATCAAAATCGAAACCGGAACCGAGGATGTTTTTGCCAAGGAGGCCATATTCTTTAGCCTGTTCAATGGCGATCCGAAGCCGGTCGATAGCCAGGGGATATTCTGCCCGGATATATACATATCCTTGATGAGAACCGATAACTTTACCGGCAATGACCATGGCTTCGATAATGGAGTGGGGGTCCCCTTCGATGGTAGACCGGTCCATATATGCACCGGGGTCACCTTCGTCGGCGTTACAAACCATGTATTTTATGTCGCCGGGCACTTTGCGGGCAATATCCCATTTAAGCCAGGTGGGGAATCCGGCACCGCCGCGGCCCCGGAGTCCGGAAATTTTCAGTTCTTCGATAATTTGCTCGGGGGTCATCTCAAAGAGGGCCTTTTCCAGAGCTACATAGCCTTCCCGGGCAATATATTCATCGATGCTTTCAGGATTGATGACACCGCAGTTCCGCAGTACCACCCGCAACTGTTTCTGGTAGAATTCGATATCCTCGACAGCAACCTTGCTCTTATTAGCTTCACCTTTCTTGTACAGGAGCTTCTGAACTTCCCGGCCCTTTACAATCTGTTCAGCAATGATGGTATGAGCATCTTCGGGCTTTACTTCTACATAGAAAGAATCTTCCGGAAGAACCTTAACGATCGGCCCCTTTTCACAGAATCCGAAACAACCGGTCTTTACAATTTGAACCTGATCCTTAACACCCTGTTTTTCTGCTTCAGTGATCAGGTTACGATAAATCTCGTCACTCTTGTTGGATTCACATCCCGTACCGCCGCAGACGAGAATATAGTGGTTATAAGCCATTCCTTCCCCCTTACTTAGCGTTGATAATATCTACAGCGGGCCTATCCAGGATGAGATTATCCAGCAGTTCCCGTCCGATTAAATGCTTTTCTACGATGTCCTTTGCGGCCTTTGCGTCCACCTTGCCGTAAATAACGGTAGGCATACCAGGCATAAGAACTTCTACGGTAGGTTCTGAGTGGCAGAGCCCCATACAGCCAGTCTGGCGAACTAATACCTGGTCTACCAGGTTCTTTTCGTCCAGGGCTTTGAGAAAAGCGTCCAAGGTAACCTTGGCCCCAGCGGCAATACCGCAGGTTCCCATTCCAACAATAACTTGAATATTTTTTCCTTCCGTATCCCGCTTGCGCAGGTCATTTTTTTTGGAATCCCTGAGCTTTCTCAGTTCTTCCAGTGTCATCTTTGCCATAGCGATCTCCTTCGCATTAATCTTCCTCTTCCAAGGAACGCAGATATTGATCCAGAAGTACCTGGGATCCGGCTTCTTCCAGATTTCCCAGTACATCCTGTAATTCTGTTTTTCGTACCTCATAGTTTGTATCTCGGCCACCCCTATGCAGGGATCTCCGTACCACAAACTCTTCAGGTCCAGAAAGCAACAGAATCATTCTGATTAAGGGCGGAATATCCCCCAGGGGAGGGGTATCCACGTTTTCCAGGTTAAACCAGGCTGTAACCATGGTACCCTGGCCTTTTTTAGATGTAATATCCCATCCACCGCCGCATTGTTCAGCGGTCTGCACCAGAAAGGGCAAACCCAAACCTACCTTGCGATGGGGATGTTTAATCCCATCAGTATGAAAAGGGTCCAAGGCTCTCTGCAATTCCTCAGAAGTCATACCCTTTCCATTATCCTGGACTGTAAATCGGAATTGAGTATCCGATTCTTCCAGTGTCACCGTTACGATACTGGATTGCGCTTCAGCTGCATTCTGTACAATGTCGAGCACCAGATCGCTGACGGTAAAATGCATATAATGCTAAGCTGTCCTATTTTGCAGCCTGGTATTTTGCGATAATATCAGGAAGCTGATCCTTGGTTACCTTTCCATAAACATCGTTCCCAATGGTAATAACCGGAGCCAAACCACAGCAACCAACACAGCGGACCGGATCAATAGAGAATAATCCATCCTCGGTAACCCCGTCTTCTTCAAGACTCAGAATAGATCGAGCTTCATTAATCAGCTCCTGGCCGCCCTTAAGATAGCAGGCCGTTCCAAGACAAACAGAAATTTTGTACTTTCCCGGCTTGGTGATCTTAAAGAAGTGATAGAAGGTGATAACTCCATAAATTCTGGCCAAGGGAATGCCAGTAATTCGTGAAGCCTTTTCGGCAGCTTCCCGGGGAATGTAGCCAAAGGTTTCCTGTATTTTGTGCAGGATCATGATGAGGCTACCGGGTTTTGCCTTCCATTCGTCGATAAACGCGGCCAGTTCCTTGGGGAACTCGATGTCGCGGGAGAGCGTGGTATACGCTGATGCCATGGATACCCCCGAAATATATAGATAAAAAAGTATCGTGTAAACGATGGGCATATTTTATATCTTGTCTATGATTTATGCAAGCCGACCGCAATTTTAGTTTTTATCTATATAAATTTATTTTAATATATCGGACTTTTTGTTCCTTCCTGACTTCCATTCTCTTTAAGGGGCCGCTCTTACTTCGATAAGAGCAGCCCCGGAGGTTATTTCCAGGAAATCTGGTACACCAGCGGTTTTTGCATAACTAAAAGATCTACCAGAGGGATGTTAAAAACAACCCTGTTTCCCGTCCAAGTTCCACCGATCACCTGAGTAATGGTGCCAGGAACCTGGATTTCTAACGAAATCAGGCTGGATTCAATTTCTTGGGCTATGGTTTTGCCATAAACAGAGGTAAGCAGGGCTAGATACTCCCCAGAGGTTTGGTTTTCACCGCTTGCAATGGGAGCCATGAGGGCATCGAGGTAGTCTCGGACCTCTGCGGTAAATAAACTTAACAACTGCGGTGTGGTCTCTCTGCTCAAGGTGAGGCTAAACAGGGATGCACCAGATCCCAATTTTTGAGTAACAAAGGGGAACCGTTGGGAAAGTTTTTCCGGATTGGCAACTCGAAGACGACCCTCCAGTCCCTGGGGAACCTGGTTTTTAGCAACAATTTGGGAAAGTTCAGGTATTTTTTGCAACGATGCGGTCACCGTAGCGGCAGAAATCAGGGGCCTATCTGAACTTTTAGCCGTACCGCCGAGGTCGCTCAGAAGGGCGGCGACCTTTGGTTTTATTGCACCGGTATAGGATAAATCCACCTGTTGATCTGACCGCAGGGTGGCTACCATAGAAAACGAACAAGCACTCAGTGAGGCCAGGACACTCATCAACCCAAATACTAAATAAAAATGAAGTTTCATATACCTATAAACAACCATGTTCCTATAATAGCACAAATATGCTATTATTTATTGAAACATTTGTATCTGTTTTGGGTCAAATATATAAAGAGTCACTATAATAACCCTAATTATACGAGGTAGATCGATGAAAACAGCCACCACACCCTGGACCTTCCTGGATGAATACCGGGGTACCTATTTTAATGGGGAATGGCCAACCCTGCCAGAAATGTTCAGGATTACGACAAAACGGTACGGCGAACGTCCCTGTTTTACTGTCTATGAGGGGGACGAGCGGATCAGC
>Ga0272446_1004463_pt1 | contig 16537 bp, 15 predicted proteins | sample YNPCB0061_FD_194587 | JGI IMG/M metagenome (GOLD analysis project Ga0272446, IMG submission 194587) | Hot spring microbial mat communities from Yellowstone National Park, WY, United States - YNP-CB-006-1 | ecosystem: Environmental > Aquatic > Thermal springs > Hot (42-90C) > Sediment | place... | reverse complement strand
GACACCCGCACCCGCCTGCTCGACGCCGCCGAACAGATCGTGGCCGACCGTGGCGTCGGCGCGCTGACGCTCGATGCCGTCGCCGCCGCCGCCGGAATCTCCAAGGGCGGCCTGCTTCACCACTACCGCTCGAAGGAGGCGCTGCTGACGGCGATCGTCGCCCGCCTCGCCGCCGAGATGCGGACGATCTTCGACGGCATCGTCGCCGCCATGCCGCCGGGGCCGGGCCGCGCCGCGCGCGCCGCGATCGCCTGGGCGCTGCATTCCCCGCCCGAGCGCGAGGCGCGCGACCTCCGCATCGCCGCCGCCCTGCTCGCCGCCCATGCCCACCACCCCGCCCTGATCGACCCGATCCGCGCCGAGCATGCGCGCATCCGCGCCATCCTCGCCGAGGACGGGCTGCCCCCCGGCCATGCGCTCGCCATCCAGGTGGCGGCGGATGGGCTCTTCATGGCCAAGGTGTTCTCGCTCTGGCAGCCGACCGAGGCGGAGGCGGCCGCGATCGAGGCGGCGCTCGCGCGCCTCGCCGCCCCATGAAGCGCTGGATCGTCGGCGCGGGCCTCCTGCTCGCGGCGGTGCCGCTCGCGGGGCTCTTCCTGTTCGGCGAGCCGCTGTCGCTCGAGCGCGCCGCGAAGCCGGCCCAGGCGCGCGCCGACGCGCCGGCGGGCGTGGGCGCGCTCGGCCGCGTCGAGCCGGCGAGCAGGATCCGCCGCGTCACGCGCGCGGGCGGCGCCGAGGGCGTCCGCGTGCTCGCCCTCGCCGTGCGCGAGGGCGAGGAGGTCGAGAAGGGCGCCCTGCTCGCCACCTTCGACGACCTGCCGAAGAAGGAGGCAGCGCTCGCCGGGGCCGAGGCGAACCTCGCGCTGGCCGAGGCCCGCCTCGCGAAGCTCCGCGCCGCGGGGCGCGACACCGAGATCGCCGCCGCCCGCGCCAGGGTCGCCGCCGCAGCCGCAGCCGAGGAGAGCGCCAAGCGCGAGGCCGACCGCGCCCAGCGCCTGCTGCGCAGCGCCGCCGGCAACGAGGCTGCCTGGGACCGCGCCCGCTTCGCCGCCGCCCAGGCCGCCGCCGAGCGCGCCCGCGCCGAGGCCGATCTCGCCACCCTGCTCTCGCCGAGGCCAGAGGACATCGCGATCGCCGAGGCCGAGCTGGCCGCCGCCCGCGCCGCCGCCGCCCAGGCGCGGGCCGACCGCGACACCGCGCGGCTGGTCGCCCCGATCGCCGGCCGGGTCTTAAGGATCGCCGCCCGCGCCGGCGAGAAGGTGGGCGAGGACGGCGTGCTCGAACTCGCCGACCTCTCGGCCCTCGACGTGGTCGCCGAGGTGTTCGAGACCGACCTGCCGCGGGTGCGCGAGGGCGCGCGGGCCATGGTTGTGGTTCCGGGCGATCCGCGCCGCTACGGCGCGGCGGTGCGCGAGATCGGCTGGACCGTCGGGCGCAGCACCATCGTCTCGCCCGACCCGGTGGCGGCGGTGGACGCGCGCGTCGTCGAGGTCCGCCTCGCGCTCGACCCAGACGGCGTCGCCGCTCTCGCCCGCCGGTCGAACATGCAGGTTCAGGTGAGGATCGCGCCGTGAGGAGCGCGCGATGAGGGAGCCATCATGACGGGCGCGAACCGCTGGCTGCTGCCGGCGCGGCTCGCCTGGCGTCAGCTCCGCCACGAGCCGGCGCGGCTCGCCGCCGCGCTCTCGGGCGTGCTGTTCGCCTGCCTGCTGATCTTCATGCAGCTCGGCTTCATGGACGCGCTTTTCGACAGCGCGGTGAAGGCGCAGGCCGGGATGCGGGCCGACCTCTACATCATGAACACCCAGACCGAGGCGCTCTGGCGCACCCAGCCCTTCCCGCGGGCGCGGCTGATGCAGGCGCTGGGCGCCGAGGGGGTTGAGCGGGTCTCCGCCTTCTATGTCGGCAACGCCGCCTGGAAGAACCCCGAGACGACGCTCAAGCGCACCCTGCTCGTCTTCGGCATCGACCCGGTCTCGGGCCTGCTCGCCTATGACGGGCTCGACGAGGCGGCGCTCGAGGCCATCCGCCGCCGCGACGTGATCCTGTTCGACGAGCGCGGCAAGCCGACCTTCGGGCCGGTGCCAGCGCTCCTGCGCGAGGGCCGGCTCTGGGGCGAGCTCAACAACCGCCGAGTCGAGGTCGCCGGCCTGTTCCGCCTCGGCCCAACCTTCGGCTCGGAGGGCCACGCGATCGTCTCCGACACGACCTTCCTCACCCTTTTCCCCAACCGCTCGCGCGACCAGGTGGACGTGGGCGCGATCTTCCTCGCCCCGGGCGCCGACGCGGCGGCGGTGAAGGCGCGCATCGCGCCGCTCATCGGCCCGGACGTGATGCTGCTGACGCACCCGGAGCTCGTCGCCTTCGAGAAACGATACTGGTCGGAGACGGCGCCGATCGGCTTCATCTTCGGCCTCGGCGTGGTGATCGGCCTCGTCGTCGGCTGCGTGATCGTCTACCAGATCCTGTTCAGCGACATCGCCCGCCACATCGGCGAGTACGCGACCCTGAAGGCGATGGGCTACCCGAACCTCTACCTCGCCCGCGTGGTCATGGGCGCGGCGGCGATCCTCGCGGTCGCCGGCTACGTCCCGGGCTGGCTCGCCTCCAAGGCGCTCTACGCGCTGGCCACCGCGAAGATCTTCATCCCGCTGACGCTCGACCTCGAGAAGAGCGTGCTCGTGTTCTGCCTCGTGTTCGGCATGTGCGTCGTCTCCGGCCTGCTCGCGATCCGCAAGCTGCGCGACGCCAACCCGGCCGACATGTTCTGAGGCCACGGGTCCGAGCCCCCCATGGACCACGCGATCGACGTCCGCGGCCTGACGCATCGTTTCGGCGACGGCGAGCAGGCGAAGCCCGTCCTGGTCGGGCTCTCCCTCGCGGTGGCACCGGGCGAAATCGTGCTGCTGACCGGTCCTTCCGGATCAGGAAAGACCACGCTGCTCACCCTCGTCGGCGCCCTGCGCGCGGTGCAGGAGGGCTCCTGCCGGGTGCTCGGCGCCGAGCTCGCCGGCGCCTCCGAGGCCGAGCGCGTGGCGCTGCGCAGGCGCATCGGCTTCATCTTCCAGCACCACAACCTGCTCGGCTTCCTCACCGCGCGGCAGAACGTCGCGATGGCGCTCGAGGTCGATGCCGCGCTGCCCGAGGCGGAGCGGCTCGCCGCTGCCGATGCGGCGCTCGAAGCCGTCGGGCTCGCCGACAAGGCGGGCGCCTATCCCGCCACGCTCTCGGGCGGGCAGCGCCAGCGCGTGGCGATCGCCCGCGCGCTCGTGCACGCCCCCGGCATCGTGCTCGCCGACGAGCCGACCGCCGCGCTCGACAGCCGCACCGGCGGCGAGGCGATGCGGCTGTTGCGCGACCTCGCCAAGCGGCAGGGCCGGACGATCCTGCTCGTGACGCACGACCCGCGCATCCTCGACATCGCCGACCGCGTGGTGGCGATGGAGGACGGCCGGATCGTCGCGGCCGAATACGCGTGATCGATCCCTCCGGGACCGTTCGCGGCAGTGGACCCCGCGAACGGTGTCTCTCAGCCGCGCGCGGCCTCCTCGCCAGGCAGGGTGACGCCCCACATCTTCTCGAGCGCATAGAGCGCCCGCGCCTCGGGGCGGAACAGGTGCACGACGATGTCGCCGGCGTCGATCAGCACCCAGTCGGAGCCGCCGAGGCCCTCGGTGCGCACGCGCCCGACGCCGGCCGTCTCGAGCTTCTCGACCAGGTGCTCGGCCATCGCCTGGATCTGCCGTCCCGCGAGGCCGGAGGCGACCACCATGCGGTCGGTGAAGGCCGCCTTGCCGGCGAGGTCGAGCACCACGACGTCCTCGGCCTTGTCGGCCTCGAGGCTCTCGACCACGAGGCGGGTCAGCTTCTCGATGCCGTTCCGGTCCGCGCCCCTGGCCGCGCCCCTGGCCGGCGTGGGCTTCGCCGGCCGGTCGCGCTTCGGCGCCGCGCCCTCGCCCAGGGCGGCGGCACGGGCGGCGCGGATCATCGTCGCCGAGGCGGGGTGCTCGCGGCCCGGCAGGAACACCCAGGCGGGCGCCGTCATGGCCGGGATCGCGCGCGCGGCGGAGGCAGGCTTGCGCGCCTGTGCCATCCGCCTGGTCGCCCGGCCCGCCAGCGCGGCGCGGGTCCAGCCGGGGCGCGGGAACACCACCACCGGCAGCATGCCGAAGATGCGCGTCCAGCCCTGCCAGCGGGGGATCTGCACCTGGTTGTCCGCCCCCATCAGCCAGACCAGCCGGGCGCGCCGGAAGCGCCGGCGCAGCACCGAGAGCGTCTGGCGGGTGTAGCGCGTGCCGATCCGCGCCTCGATGTCGGTCGGCACGATCCGGGGGTGGCCGCCGGCGATCACCGCGGCAGAGGCCAATCTGTCCTCGAAGGCGCCCATGCCGTCGGCGGATTTCAGCGGGTTGCCGGGGCTCACCATCAGCCAGACAGCGCCGAGGCCGAGCCGCTTCAGCGCCGCCAGCGCGATGTGGCGGTGCCCCTCATGCGCCGGGTTGAAGGAGCCGCCGAGGATGCCGATCGCGCCGCGGCGCCCGTCTCCCCAGAGCGGCAGGCGCGCCTGGCGCCGCATCGCGGGCGCAGGCTCGACGGCACTCTCCTCTGCCGCCCGGCGCGGCCTCGAACGGGGTGGTATGGTGCGTCCTCCGGAGAAGCTCGAGGCCGGAAGCCTAGAGCAGAACGGCCGCGGCTGGTATCCGCCTCGCCGGCCTCCGCCAGCGGCTGTCATGGGCCTGCGCTTGCGCCCGCCGGGTCAACGGTCTCCGATGCGGCCATGCATGCCCGAGAGCGGGGACGATGACGACCGCCACGCCCGCCGCCCTGTTCCGCGAGGTCGAGGCCCTGCGCGCCGCCGTGTGCGACGAGGCGGCCGTGATCCTCGCCGGATGGACCGGCGCCGGGCTGCCGGCCCGCGCCCTGCCGGCCGCCCACAACCTCGCGTGCTATCTCGCCCTCCGCCGCCATGACATCAGCGACCTTCAGGGCGCGCTCGCCGCCTTCGGCCTGTCGTCGCTCGGCCGGCTGGAGGGTCATGTGATGGCGAGCCTCGATGCGGTTGCGGCCACGCTCGGCCGGCTCGCCGGCGAGCCCTGCCCGGGGCGCTGGCGCCCCGGCCGGATCGCGGTTGCCGGCGCGGCGCTGCGCCAGGCCCAGCGCCGCTTCTTCGGCCCCGACCGCATCGGCGCGCGGGCGCGGATCATGGTCACGCTCCCCTCCGAGGCGGCGGAGGACCGGGCGCTGGTCCGCTCCCTGCTCGAGGCGGGCATGACCTCTGCCCGCATCAACTGCGCCCATGACGATGCCGCCGCCTGGCGGGCGATGGCGGCGCTGGTGCGCGAGGAGGCGGCGCCGGGCGGCGGCTGCACGGTGCTGATGGACATCGGCGGCCCGAAGCTCCGCGTGGCCAGCGTGCACGCGGCAGACGCGGTGCGGCTCCACCGCGGCGACACGGTCGCCCTGGTGCGCGACCTCGGCCACGCCGACGCGGCCGATCCGGTGATCGCGACCCTCTCCCACCCCGCGGTGGTCGATGCGCTCGCGCCCGGCCAGGAGGTGTGGATCAACGACGGCAGGATCGGCCTGACCGTGACCGCCGCCGCGCCGGGGCGCGCGGTGCTGACCGTGGTCCAGGCGCGCGCCAAGGGAGAGCGGCTTCGCCCCGGCAAGGGGGTCAATGTCCCGGAGCTCGGCGTCGCCCTGTCGCCGCTGACGGAGAAGGACCTCGCCGACCTCGACACGGTCGCCGAGATCGCCGACAGCGTCGGCTACTCCTTCGTGCAGCGTCCCGAGGACATCGCGCTCCTGGCGGGCGAGCTCGCGCTCAGGCGCCCCGGCCGCCCGCCGCTGCCGATGGTGCTGAAGATCGAGACCCCGCTCGCGGTGCGGAACCTGCCGCGGCTGATCGTCACGGCGCTGGCCAGGGGCCCCGTCGCGGTGATGATCGCGCGCGGCGACCTCGCGGTGGAGCTCGGCTTCGCGCGGATGTCGGAGATCCAGGAGGAGATCATGTGGATCGCCGAGGCCGCGCGCGTGCCGGTGATCTGGGCGACCCAGGTGCTCGAAAGCCTGGTGCGCGACGGCATGCCGAGCCGGGCCGAGGCGACCGACGCGGCGATGGCGCAGCGGGCCGAGTGCGTGATGCTGAACAAGGGCCCCCACCTCGCCGCCGGCGTGCGCTTCCTCGCCGACGTGCTGCGGCGGATGGACCGCCACCAGAGCAAGAAGTCGGCCCGCTACGGCGCGCTGCAGTCCTGGCCCGCGGAGGAGCTCGCCCTGGCCGCTGCCGCGCCGGCCCAGGCCGTTCCCGGTCAGAACGGCGAGAGGTTCCAGCGCACAGGCTGACGCGCGACGGGGGCCGGGGGAATGTCGGTCACCGGCCGCTGCGGGCCGTAGGGGTTGGCGACCGTCCAGCAGTCAACGTCGCCGATCGAGCGGGTGCAGAAGGCGATGGGCTCAGCGACGGCGACGCTGCGGCAGTACTCGCCGCGCCGCTCGATGTTGATCACCGAGCAGTCCTTGCCGGTGATCACCGAATAGACGGCGTCGAACACCCCGCGCTGCAGCACCGCGTAGCTCGCCACCCCGGTGCCCGCGAGCCAGAGCGACAGCGGCGTGCCGGCGATCGTCTCCTGCAGGAGCGGCGGGTCGGTGCAGCCGGCGGCGAGGCCGCCGGCGACGGCGAGCGCGATCAGGCGTCGGGCGCGGCGGTGTGCCATGGCATGGAGGCTAGCGGCCGGCGGCTTAAGGAAACGTCAAGTCGCGGCGCCGCCGCACGGTTTGCGCCCCACGGTTTGCGCCCCCGGCCCCCGGTGGCTATTGTCCGCGCCCTTGAAGGGGGGCGCAGCGGGCGCGCGCCCGGACGGACCGGCGCTCGCGCCGGACCAGCGGCCCGGAGGAACAGCGTGACCGACATCTTCACCGAGGTCGAGGAAGACCTCAGGCGCGAGCGCGCCAGGCGGCTGTGGGACCGCTACGGCTGGATCGTGACCGCCGCGCTGCTCGCCGCCGTGCTCGGCACCGCGGGGTGGCAGGGCTGGAGGTGGTACCAGGCGCGCGAGGCGGCCGCGGCCGCGACGCGCTATCTCGCCGCCGTGCGCGCGGCCGAGGCGAACGATACCGCCGCCGCGATCGGCGACTTCGCAGCGCTGTTGCGCGAGGCGCCGTCCGGCTACCGGCTGCTCGCCCGGTTCCAGGAGGCAGCGGCGCGCGCGCGGGCGGGCGAGCGCGACATCGCCGTGGCGATGTGGGACCAGATCGCCGCCGAGGCCGCGACGCCGCAGCCCTACCGCGACCTCGCCGCGCTGATGTCGGTGCTGCACCAGGCGGACGGGGGCGACCCGGCGGCGCTGTCGGCACGGCTCTCCGGGCTCGACCGGCCGGACGGGGCGTTCCGCTTCTCCGCGCGCGAGCTCCAGGCCGTGCTCGCCGAGCGCCAGGGCCAGCGCGAGCGGGCCGTCGCGATCCTGCGCGGGCTGGCCGAGGCGCCGGATGCGCCGGTGGCGATGCGCGCCCGCGCCTCCGAGACGCTCGGCGCGCTCACCGGCGCGACCCCGGCCGGGAGCTGAGGCTTGGCCGTTCTCGGACGACGCGCCGCGATCGCCGCGCTGCCCGTTGCGCTCGGCGGCTGCAGCCTGTGGGACAACCTGTTCGGCACGTCGAAGACGCCGCTTCCCGGCGAGCGCCGCGCCGTGCTGCCAGGCGAGACGGAACTGACGCCGGACGAGGGGATGGCGTCGGTCGAGATCGCCCTGCCGCCGCCGGTGCGGAACCCCGACTGGCCGGTGCCCGGCGGCGCGCCCACCAACGTGATGGGCCATCTCGAGGCGGCAGACAGCCTTGCCGTCGCCTGGCGGTCCTCGATCGGCACCGGCGCCTCGACCCGGCGTCGGCTGATGTCGCCCCCCGTGGTGGTGGACGGCCGCGTCTTCGCCGCCGACGCCGAGGCGCGCGTCACCGCGCTCGACCTCGGCACCGGCCGGTCCCTCTGGCGGGTCTCGACCCGCCCGGACGGCGCCTCGAGCCAGATCCTCGGCGGCGGCGTGGCGACCGACGGCGCCCGCGTCTATGCCGCGACGGGCCATGCCGAGATCCTGGCGCTCGCGCCCGCCACCGGCGAGATCCTCTGGCGGCAGCGCCTGCCGAGCCCGTCGCGCGGCGCCGTCACCACCACCGGCGAGCGCGTCGTCGCGCTCTGCGTCGAAGGGCAGGTGGTGTGCGTCAACGCGGCGACGGGGGAGACGGCCTGGAGCTACCGCGGACCCTCCGAGACGACGACGCTGCTCGCCGCGCCGACGCCCGCGATCGACCAGGGCCTCGTGCTGGTTGGCTTCGGCAACGGCGACATCACCGTGCTGCGCCTCGACAGCGGCCGGGTGGTCTGGTCCGAGGCCACGGGCGGCGGGCGCGGCAGGCCCTCGATCGCCGACCTCACCGCCGTGGTCGGCCGCCCGGCGATCGACCGCGGCCGCGGCTTCGTGGTCGGCGCCGGCGGGGCGACGCTTGCGCTCGACATGCGCTCGGGGCGCCGGATCTGGGAACGCGAGCTGGCCGGGCGCGAGAGCCCCTGGGTCGCCGGGGACTGGATCTTCATGATCAGCGCGGCGGAGGAGCTCGCCTGCCTCAGCCGGATCGACGGCCGGGCCCGCTGGGTGACCGCGCTGCCCCGCTACGAGGACGAGCGCCGCCGCCGCGACCGCATCCTCTGGACCGGCCCCGTCCTGGTCGGCGACCGGCTGGTGGTCGCCTCCTCCTACGGCCAGGCGATCGCCGTCTCGCCCTACTCGGGAGAGATCATGGGGCGGCAGCGCCTGCCTGACGGCGTCTCGGTCTCGCCCGCCGTGGCGGACGGCACGTTGCTCGTGCTCACCGACGACGCGACCATCGTCGCGCTGCGCTGAGCCCCGTGCCCGCGCCCCCGCGCCCCGTCGTCGCGATCGTCGGGCGGCCGAATGTCGGCAAGTCCACCCTGTTCAACCGCCTGGCGCGCCGCCGGCTCGCCATCGTGCACGACCTCCCCGGCGTGACGCGCGACCGCAAGGAGGCGCCGGCCCTGATCGGCGGCCGCGACGTGACGCTGGTCGACACCGCCGGGCTCGAGGAGGCGCCGCCCGACACGATCGCGGGCAGGATGACCGCGGGCAGCGGGCGGGCGGTGGACCAGGCCGACCTCGTGCTGTTCGTGATCGATGGCCGCGCCGGCCTGACCCCGGCAGACGAGCACTTCGCCGCCTGGCTCCGCCGCAAGGGCAGGAAGGTCGTGCTCGTCGTCAACAAGGCAGAGGGGCGCGGCGGCCAGGGCGGCGTCGCCGATGCCTTCTCGCTCGGCCTCGGCGACCCGGTCGCGGTCTCGGCCGAGCATGGCGAGGGCTTCGGCGACCTGCACGAGGCCGTCGCCGAGGCGCTCGGGCCGGCGCCTGAGCAGGACGAGGCGGAGGCGGAAGGCGAGGCGGGAACCGAGCGGCCGCTCCGGCTCGCCGTGGTCGGCCGGCCGAACGCCGGCAAGTCCACCCTGGTCAACCGCCTGCTCGGCGAGGAGCGGATGCTGACCGGACCCGAGCCCGGCATCACCCGTGACGCGATCGCCACGCCATGGCGCGATGCCGAGGGGAGGCTCGTGCGGCTCGTCGACACGGCGGGCCTGCGCAAGCGCGCGCGCGTGGTCGAGAGCCTCGAGCGGATGTCCACCGGCGAGACCATCCAGGCGCTGAAGGAGGCCGAGGTCGTCGTTCTGGTGCTCGACGCGCTCGCCCCCCTCGAGGGCCAGGACCTCGCCATCGCGACGCTCGCCGAGCGCGAGGGGCGGGCGATGGTGCTCGCGCTCAACAAGTGGGACCTCGTTCCGGTGAAGGAACGCGATGCCGCGCGCCGCATGCTGAACGACAGGCTGCAGGCGAGCCTCGCGCAGCTGAAGGGCATTCCGGTGGTGCCGCTCTCGGCGCTGTCAGGCGCGGGCGTGGAGAAGCTCATGCCGGCGGTGTGGAAGGCCTACGCGGCCTGGAACACGCGGGTGCCAACGGGGGCGCTGAACCGATGGTTCGAGGCGGCGATCGCGCGGCATCCGCCGCCGCTGGTGGACGGGCGGCGGCTGAAGCTCCGCTACATCACCCAGGCGAAGGCACGGCCGCCGACCTTCGTGATCTTCGGCACCCGCAGCGAGCAGCTGCCCGACGTGTACGCGCGCTACCTCCTCAACTCGATCCGCGACGATTTCGACCTCCAGGGCGTGCCGATCAGGCTGAACCTGCGCGGCACGAGGAACCCCTACGCGGAGGGATGAGCCGAGAAGAAGGCGAGCGCGTCGGCCGCCGCGGCCGCGAGGTCGAAGCGCGGGGCATACCCGGTGGCGGCGGCGAGGCGGGAGATGTCCATCGCCGGGCGGTCGAACGGCACATGCGTCACCACGCTCGCGGCCTCGCCCTCGCGCGCGAGCCGCCAGCGGAAGCCGGGCCTCACGGCAGCGAGGGCAGTGCAGAAATCGGCAGCCGACGTGGCCACGCCGCTGCCGAGGTTGAAGAGGTCGTGCCGCAGCGCGGGCGCGTCGATGAGGCCGACCAGCCCGGAGGCGACGTCGCGCACGTAGACATGGTCGCCCCGGCTCGGGCGGTTCAGCACCGCCTCTCGCCCCGCGAGCGCGCAGGCCACGGCGGAGAGGTGCGGCGAGAGCGTGTCGCGCAGGCCCGTGTCGCGTTCCCACGGGCCGAACACCGAGGCGAGCCGGGCGGCGGCGAAGGAGAGCCCGTGCGCGCGCGCGAGCCGCGCGAGCGCCTGTTCGGCGGCGAGCTTGGTGATGCCGTAGAGCATCACCGGCCGCGGCCAGGTTCCCTCCTCCGAGAAGGGGGGGCTGCCCTCCGGCTGCTGGCCGTACACCGCCACCGAGGAGGGATAGACGAAGCGGGTCACGCGATTGGCGACCGCCGCGTTCAGCACCGCGATCGCGCCGCCGACATTCACCGCGACGACCGTCTCGGCGTCCCGCTTCTCGCGCTCCGCCCCGGCGGTGATCACGGCGGCGTGCAGGACGCGCGCGACAGGCGCTGCGGCGAAGGCGGCTGCGAGGTCGGAGCCTGAGCGGATGTCGCCATGGACCGGAACGATCCGTCCCGGCAGCGCGGCGAAACGCGCGGCCGCATCGTGGGGAAGCGGCGCGCGGTCGAACGCCACCACCGTGTCGCCGCGCGCGAGCAGCGCCTCGGTGACGGCGAGCCCGACGAAGCCGGCCGCGCCCGTGACCAGGATCGTGTCAGGCACGGACGATCTCGCCCGAGCGCGTCTCGGAGGGCAGGCAGAGCGGCAGCACCTTCGGCGCGACCTCCTCCGCGGCGGGAACCGTCATCGGGTTCTCTCCCGGCATCGCGGCCGCGCGCATGCGGGTGCGCACGATGCCGGGGTCGAACACGTTCACCTTCACCGGGGTGATGGCGAGCTCCTGCGCCCAGGTGACGGCGAGGTGCTCGAGGGCGGCCTTCGAGGCGCCGTAGGGGCCCCAGTAGGCCTTCGGGCGCGCCGCCCGGCGGGAGGTGACGAACACCGCCCGCCCCGCGTCGGAGGCGCGCAGGAGCGGCTCGGTGGTGCGCATCAGGTGCCAGTTGGCGGTCAGGTTCACCGCGATCACCTCCGCCCAGTCCTTCGCCGGCAGGTGGGTGACCGGGCCAAGCCTGCCAAGCACCCCGGCATTGCCCACCACCACGTCGAGCCGCCCGAACCGCTCGGCGATCGTCGGCCCCACCATGTCGACGTCCTCGCCGCGGCGGAGGTCGAGCGGCAGGAGCGAGGCGGGCGAGCCGCCGGCGGCGCGGATCGCGTCGTCGGTCTCCTCGAGCCCGGCGGCGTTGCGCGCGGTCGCGACCACCTGCGCGCCGGCAGCGCCCAGCACCACGGCGATCGCTGCGCCGAGGCCGCGCGAGGCGCCGGTGACCAGCGCGACGCGGCCGGAAAGCGGGCGCCCACTCATCCCTTGGCGCTCATCCCTCGGCGAGGAGCGAGAGCTGGCGGTCGTTGGCGGGGGAGGCGAAGTCGGTCAGCGGGATCGGGTAGTCGCCGGTGAAGCAGGCGTCGCAGAACTGCGGCCTCGCCTGGTCGCGGCCGGCGCCGCCGACCGCGCGGTAGAGCCCGTCGATCGAGATGAAGGCGAGGCTGTCGACGCCGATGATCCGCGCCATCGCCGCGACGTCGTTGCGCGCGGCGAGCAGCTTCTCCCGCTCCGGCGTGTCGATGCCGTAGAAGCAGGAATGCGTGGTCGGCGGCGAGGAGATGCGCATGTGCACCTCCGCAGCACCCGCCGCGCGGACCATCTCGACGATCTTGCGCGAGGTCGTTCCGCGCACGATCGAATCGTCGACGAGCACGACGCGGCGGCCCTCGATCAGCGCGCGGTTGGCGCTGTGCTTCAGCTTGACGCCGAGATGGCGGATCGTGTCGGTCGGCTCGATGAAGGTGCGGCCGACATAGTGGTTGCGGATGATGCCGAGCTCGAAGGGGAGGCCTGCCTCGGCCGCGTAGCCGATCGCCGCCGGCACGCCGCTGTCGGGCACGGGAACCACGATGTCGGACGGCGGGTGGCTCTCGCGCGCGAGCTCCGCGCCGATGCGCTTCCTCACCTCGTACACCGGCGTGCCCTCGACGACGCTGTCGGGGCGCGAGAAGTAGATGAACTCGAAGATGCAGAAGCGCGAGGGCTGCTTGGCCAGGGGCTTGATGCTGCGCACGCCGGTGTCGTCGATCACCACGATCTCGCCCGGCTCGACGTCGCGCACGAACTCCGCGCCGACGATGTCGAGCGCGCAGGTCTCGGAGGCGAGCACCCAGCCGCCGTCCTTCGACGGGGAGCGCAGCCTGCCGAGGATGAGCGGGCGGACGCCGAAGGGATCGCGCACGCCGATCAGCGCCTCCGCCGTCAGCGCGACCAGCGAATAGGCGCCCTGGACCTGCTTGAGCGCGTCGATCAGCCGGTCGACAACGGTCGAGTAGAGGCTGATGGCGATGAGGTGGACGAACACCTCGCTGTCGGTGGTGGACTGGAAGAGGCAGCCGCGGCGGACCAGCGCGCGGCGGAGCTGGGTCGCGTTGGTCAGGTTGCCGTTGTGACCGACGGCGAGCCCGCCGAACTCGAAATCGGCATAGAGCGGCTGGACGTTGCGCAGCACCGTGTCGCCGGTCGTGGCGTAGCGGTTGTGGCCGATCGCCGCCCGGCCCGGCAGCGAGGCGATCACGCGGGCATCGGAGAAGTTGTCGCCGACGAGGCCGAGGCCGCGGTGGCTGTGGAAGCGCTCGCCGTCGAAGCTGACGATGCCGGAGGCCTCCTGGCCGCGGTGCTGCAGCGCGTGCAGGCCGAGCGCGGTCAGCGCCGCGGCGTCGGCGGCGGCCCAGACGCCGAAGACGCCACACTCCTCGTGCAGGTGGTCGCCGTCCGGGTGGTCCCTGGCCGGGTGCTCGGCCGCGGGGCCAGGGACAGGTGATCGACGGTCCATCAGCACCCCTTTCGCGCCCCCGCCCTCAGCGGGTGGTGTTGAGCAGCCGGTCGAGATCCCGCCGCTCCTCCGGCCGGTATCCCTCGCCACGCTCCGGCGGCCGGGCCGGGGCGGGGCGGAGCAGCTGGTCCACCGTCGGCCGCTGCGCGCCGTTGGCGGGCGGAGCCGGCAGCAGACCCGGCGGGAGCTGCGCCACGATCCAGGCCGCGCCCGGCGCGGCGAGGCGCACGCTCTGCGACCCGGCGAGCCAATCGGGCCAGCGTGCCCGGTCGCCTGCCAGGTAGGCGACCGCAATATAGGCGAAGCAGACGAGCGCGGCACCCCGCACGAGGCCGAAGATCAGCCCGAGCGTGCGGTCGATGCTGCCCGCCGCGCTGTCCTGAACCCGGTCCGACAGGACCCTCGCGACCAGCGACAGGAGGATCAGCGCGACCACGAAGATGGCCCCGCCGGCGGCGAGGTTCGAGATCAGCCCCGGCTCAAGCCAGGCATGCAGGTGCGGCGCGGCGAGCGGGTGGAGGAAGAGCGCCGCCGCCGCGGCGCCGATCCAGGCGCCGATGCCGAGCACCTCGCGGACGAAGCCGCGCAGCATCGCGAGCAGGCCGGACACGAGGAGCACGGCGAGCACGGCGAGGTCGAGCCAGAGGCTTGCGGTCACGGCAGGCTGGGTCCCCGGGGTCGGCGTGTGCGTTGCCCCGCTTCTAGAGCAGCGCCACCCCCGAGGGAACCGCCGGCGCCCGGCTCGCCGGCCGCGGCGGCGGTCCTGCCACCCTCGGTCTTGCCCCCCAGTCTTGCTCCCTGGCCGGGCGCATGCTTAACCGCGCCACCCCTCGCCACGCACCGGAAGCGCCGTCATGTCGAAGTCCGTCAAGAAGGTCGTGCTCGCCTATTCGGGCGGGCTCGACACCTCCGTGATCCTGAAATGGCTGCAGGAGACCTATCGCTGCGAGGTCGTCACCTTCACCGCCGATCTCGGCCAGGGGGAGGAGCTCGGGCCCGCGCGGGAGAAGGCCCGCCTCCTCGGCATCAAGGAGGAGAACATCTTCATCGACGACCTCCGCGAGGAGTTCGTGCGGGACTTCGTGTTCCCGATGTTCCGGGCCAACGCCGCCTATGAGGGTGTCTACCTGCTCGGCACATCGATCGCGCGGCCGCTGATCGCCAAGCGGCAGATCGAGATCGCAGAGATGGTGGGCGCCGATGCGGTGGCGCATGGCGCGACCGGCAAGGGCAACGACCAGGTTCGGTTCGAGCTCAGCTACTACGCGCTCAAGCCCGACGTGACGGTGATCGCGCCCTGGCGCGAGTGGGACCTGACCTCGCGCACCGCGCTGCTCGACTTCGCCGAGCGGCACCAGATCCCGATCGCCAAGGACAAGCGCGGCGAGGCGCCGTTCTCGGTCGATGCCAACCTGCTGCACTCCTCCTCCGAGGGGAAGATCCTCGAGGAGCCTGGCGAGGAGGCGGACGAGATCGTCTACCAGCGCACCATCTCGCCGATGGCCGCTCCCGACCGGGTGACCGAGATCGCCATCGACTTCAGGCAGGGCGACGCGGTGGCGCTCGACGGCGAGGCGCTGTCGCCGGCGACGCTGCTCGCGCGGCTGAACGCGCTCGGCCGCGAGAACGGCATCGGCCGGCTCGACCTCGTGGAGAACCGCTTCGTCGGCATGAAGAGCCGCGGGGTGTACGAGACCCCGGGCGGCACGATCCTGCACGTGGCGCACCGGGCGATGGAGAGCATCACGCTCGACCGGGGTGCTGCGCATCTCAAGGACGAGCTGATGCCGCGCTATGCCGAGCTCATCTACAACGGCTTCTGGTTCGCGCCCGAGCGCCGGATGCTCCAGGCAGCGATCGACGCCTCCCAGGCGCATGTGACGGGGCGGGTGCGGCTCAAGCTCTACAAGGGCAACGTGATGGTCGTGGGCCGCGAGAGCCCGCACAGCCTCTACTCGATGAAGTACGTGACGTTCGAGGACGACCAGGGCGCCTATGACCAGGTGGACGCCAAGGGCTTCATCCGCCTGAACGCGCTCAGGCTCCGGCTCGGGGCGATGGCGGGGCGGAAGGGCGGGGCGCTCTGACGCGGGGCGCTCTTGAGCGAGGTCAACGCGCGCGCCGTCACGCTTCTGTAGCCTTTCCTTCATCGAACGGGAGGCCGGCCATGAAGCTGCATCCACGCTGCTACGAACCGCTCTTGCACCGCGTGGGCGGGCACGCGGCGCATGTCGTCCCGGCCGAGAACCAGCCGGGCCATGACGGCGCGATCATGCCGCACGGGCCCGCGGCGTCGGACCATGCGCTCGCGCTGATGCGCGCGATGATCGCCGTCGCCAAGGCGGACGGGCAGATCACCGAGGAGGAGCGCGAGCGGCTGCTCGACCGGATCGGCTGCGCCGAGTTCGACCCCGACGTGATGGACTGGCTCACCCGCGAGTTCCGGGCCCCGCTCGACCTCGACGCGGTGGCCGCCGGAGCGGAGGGCAGCCACCGCCGCGCGGTGGAGCTCTACATCGCCTCGGTCGAGGCGGTCGATCTCGACGCGGAAGCCGAGTTCGCCTGGCTTGCCGGGCTTGCCGCGAAGCTCGCGCTCGAGCCCGCGATCGTGACGGCGATCCACCGCAAGCTCGGCGTCCCCGCCCCGGCGGGCTGAATCGCCTCAGCCGTCGGGGTCCGTCACGTCCCCGACCAGCGTCCCTTGGCCATCCGCCGTCCTCCCCGCTTGCGGTGCGGGGAGGATCGCGGGCAATGGCCTCAGTGCGCGCTGGCGCGCTGGGGGTGGCGGGCGGGGCGCCCGCCGCGCTGGCCCTGCCGGGCCGATGCGTGGCCATGCCCGCCCGGGCGGCCATGCGGGCGCGGATGGCCCTCCGGCCTGCCGTGGTTCCCCCCCTGGCGCTGCGCCCCCTGCTTGGGCGGCGGCAGGCGGCTCGGCGTGCCTGGCGGGCGGCGATCGACGGTCGGGATCTTCTGGCGGATGAGCTTCTCGATGTCGCGGAGGTAGTCGGCCTCGTCGGGCGCGACGAGGCTCACCGCCATGCCGGAGGCGCCGGCCCGCGCGGTCCGTC
>Ga0272446_1004462_pt1 | contig 16537 bp, 14 predicted proteins | sample YNPCB0061_FD_194587 | JGI IMG/M metagenome (GOLD analysis project Ga0272446, IMG submission 194587) | Hot spring microbial mat communities from Yellowstone National Park, WY, United States - YNP-CB-006-1 | ecosystem: Environmental > Aquatic > Thermal springs > Hot (42-90C) > Sediment | place... | reverse complement strand
ACCTGGCGCTGGCCAGACGCAGTGCGCTCCCACAGCGGCTCGCTGATCGGCGCACCAAAGAAATCGATACCGCCGGCCGCCTGCCAGAAACCAGCAAATGGCTCACGGACGCCGTGGTTCGTTTCGCTGAACACAAACTCGCCCGCAACCGGCGCGCGATCCGGTCGCGGCGGGAAACTGCGGTAGAGTGCCGCAGCATACTCGGCGGCCACGGCGCCGGTGCGCACCGTGGTCGCGCCATCTGCGGCAACGATCTGTTCGAGGCGGGCTTTCTCGAAGTACTGTACCGGCCCGATACCATCGGCGTGGAACGCTTCGGTCACAGGAAAGCCGATCAGGTGTGGGCCATCGTGAGCACGCCAGAAGCTCAAGAAGCCGTATTCGTCTGTCAGGTGATGGCCGGTGCGTGGAAAGTAGAGAGCCGGGGCCTGGGCCTGCGCCGCAACAGGCGAGATCAAGAGCAGAAGAACTGCGAGCAGCATTCCAGGGGCGAAGCGAACATCGCGGTACGTCATCGCATCTCCTTGCCTGCACGGCGGCCCGGCGATAGTGAGTCGCGGCTATTGCCGATTATAGCGCCCGATCATCACATGTCAAGGCATCATGGTCTCATCCACTAGCGCCTGGCGCCGGAATCGGCGCCGGCTGTTGCCCGGTTTAGCGATAGCGCTTGGCGCGGCGGCTGCCGAGTTCTGGGCGCTGCGCGCGCCGCGTGCGCTCCACCTCCCGGAGCAACAGCGCGTGGTCACGAACAATCCCAGAATCGGCATCCACACCCGCCTGACCGGCATCGGCGACGAGGCATACATTCGCCGTACGCTTGAGCAGGTGCGCGAGATGGGCGCACCCTGGATCGTTGACCTGTTCCCGTGGGCCTATGTGCAGCCCCGATCCCGTTATGGCTACGATTGGACCGGCGCCGACATGGTGGTACGGCACGCCGTGCGCCAGGGCCTGACCGTCATCGCGCGTCTCGACATTGTGCCTCAGTGGGCGCGCCCGCGCGACTCGAGCGATCGGTACCTTGATGAAACGCACTATGCCGATTACGCCGCCTATGTTGCAGCCTTCGTCCGGCGTTACCGGCCCGACGGTGTGCGCCATGTCCTGATCTGGAACGAGCCAAACCTGGCCTTTGAATGGGGGCGCCGCTCGCCTGACCCGCGGGCCTATGCCGCACTGTTGCAGGCAGTCTATCCACAGGTCAAAGCTGCGGTACCCGACGCCGTCGTGATTGCCGGAGCACTTTCACCCGGCGCCGATCTTGGCGACAATGCTGAGGTGCGGATGGGCGACCTGCGCTATATCTCCGAGGTGTATGCAGCCGGGGCAGCGCCATACTTCGACGCCTGGGCAGTGCATAATTACGGCGCGCAGCAACCACACGACGCTCTACCGGCGCCTGAGACGGTCAACTTCCGCCGTATTGAACTGGTGCATGACCTGATCACCTACCTGGGTGATGGGCACAAACCATTGTTCATTACCGAAGGAGGCTGGAACGACCACCCGCGCTGGTCGGCAGCGGTGCGCCCGGCACAGCGCATACGCTGGACGGTCGGGGCGTATCAGATGGCACGGGAGTGGCCGTGGCTGGAAGCAATCTGCCTGTGGCAGTTCAGCATGCCCTGGCAGACGCGTACCTATCAGGATAACTGGAACTTTGTAACGGCGGATGGCACGCCAAAAGCGATCTACTGGGCAGTGCGCGAGTATGCGCTGGGGAAGGGGACGCCGTGATAAAGGCGTGCGCGAGCGCGCGGTAGGCCGCCGCGCGGCGCAGGTAGGCGCGCGCCGTCAGGTTGGCAGCGATATCGGCCGGCGCGACGATTCCCTGGTTGTGCCAGGCCGCCAGCGCCTGCCAGGTGACCGGGACCCCTTCAAACCGTGCCCGGTACACGCCACGTTCCAGGTTGGCGGCGAGATACTCCACCGCGAGCGCCGGCTCAACCAGTTCATCGTTAATTGCCGCGTACAATGCCGCCTCGTTCTGGTCGTGCGCCGGATCGATCCGGCTGCCATTGATCGCCAGCGGGATAATGGCGACGCCGGGCGATCCTTTCACCGGTAACTCGCCGCGCAACATTTCGAGCGCGACCGACGGTCGCAGATTACTCGGCCAGACGGTCAGGTCAGCGCCGTGCCCATTGATCGCCACCTGCGCCGCCTGGTACCACGGCGTCAACGGCCGTAGCGACGGCACAGCATCTTCGAGCCAGCCGAAATGTTCGTTGTACAGTACCAGCGCGACAATCTCCGCAAAGCTGGCATCGTCCATGCCTGAAAGCGCGGGGTCGTTATGGCGTGCGGCAGCCGCCAGAATAAGCGGGCGCAACGTTTCCATCTGCGCCGCAAACTCCGGGCGCACGAACGGCTGCGCCGTTACCGCGACATGATGTGCCTGAAGGAACTGAGCGATCCCGGTACCGACAAATATGACGGTCGCCAGCATCCAGACAATGGCCAGACGAAACACGAGCCACTCCCGGCCCACAGACCTGTTCCGCGATTCTTCGCCGAATAATCTACACGCTGCAACCCGGCAATCAGCCATAGGCGCCATCGTGCGGCACAGGCGATCTTCCAGCGGCGGCGCGGTACACCGCCAGCGTGCGCGCAGCCGTGGCGCGCCAGGAGAAACAGCGCGCCCGTGCCAGACCGCGCGCACGCAACTCGGCGCGCAGATCGGCATCAGCCAGCAAGCGGCGCATCGCCTCCGCCAGCGCATCGGCATCCGTGGGCGGCACAATTAATGCTGCCGCCTGATCCGGCCCGACCGACGGATCACCGACGACTTCGGGCAGGCTGCTGCTATTACTGACGATCACCGGCGTACCGCACGCCATCGCCTCAAGTGGCGGCATGCCGAACCCTTCATACAACGACGGAAACACAAAGACAGTTGCCGCCGCATACCAGAGTGCCTGCTCCTCCTGGTCAATATAACCGACAAATCGCAACCGATCGCCCAGGCCGAGTTGTTCGGCGCGCGCCAGGATCGGCTCATACAGCCAGCCTCGCGCTCCACCGACCAGGAGCGGCGCATCGATATCGCGCGCAATCCGCGCATATGCTTCCAGCAGCAGCGGCAGATTCTTACGCGGCTCGAGCGTCCCAAGAAACAGCACAAACCGATCCGGCAGGCCGGCGCGCCGGCGAAACGCATCAAGCGCCGCAGGTTCCGGCGGCGCAAAACGCGCGTCAGCAGCATTCGGCGTCACAACGACACGCTCGGGGGCCACTCCCAGCCAGCGCACAATCTCACGTCTGGTAAACTCCGAGACGGCAAGAATGGTGCTGGCACGACGCGCGGCGACCCGGATCGCCCACTGTGTATAGGTGCGATTCACGCGCCGGAACGTCTGCGGAAACAGGAAGGCGCTCAGATCATGAATCGTCACCACGCTTGGCACAGGGCATGCCAGCGGAACGACATTCAGCACACCATGGTACACGCTGGCGGAATGAAGGCGGAGCAACAGCGGGGCCAGCAATTGTTCCCAGGGAATACGGATGCGCGGGTTAATCGTCGGCAGCAGACTGGGCCGCACCCGAAAATTGGGTGGCAGATCAAGCGCTGCACCATTCAGGCCGCGCGTGGTATACACGGTATACTGGTGGTCGTGGTCGAGCTGGCCCAGATGCGTAAGCAGCGCCTCGACATAGTTGGAGACGCCGGCGCGGCGGAAGGTGCGCGTGTGGGCCAGGAGATGTGCATTGATGGCGACGTGCATGCACCGTTGGTATATAATGAGTTACGGCAGTGCCGCATAGGTCGGTGGCGTAATCACGCCCCACTGCTCACGCGGCCAGTACGAGACCCAGGCCTGCCCGATGATCCGATCCAGCGGCAAATCGTCCCACTCGCGCGAGTCGCTGCTGTTGGCACGATTATCGCCCATCACAAAAACCGTGCCGGGCTCGACCACCACCGGGCCGCGCGCGCAGGGATCTTCAAAGCGGCAGGTTGTCGCCGCGCCTTGCAGATATGGTTCATCGAGCAGCACCCCATTCACGTACACGGCGCCATCTTTGATTTCGACGGTTTCGCCGGGCAACGCGATGACGCGCTTGATGTAGTCCTTACTAAAATCGCGTGGATATTCAAAGACCACCACGTCCCCGCGACGAGGCATACGGAAGGGGTAGGCGATACGGGGCGGTAGATCGGCGTTGCCGGGGAGCAGGCGTAGCGGTGCATTCAGATCGAAGTGGAAGAAGATCAGCTTATTTACCAGAATATATTGCCCGCCGTGCAGATTGGGCTCCATGCTCTGGCCCTCGATCTTGAAGTTCTGCACCACGCCACGAACGATCAAGAAGACCAGCAGGATGAAAACGGCGGTTTCCAGCATCTCGCGCACGACGCTTCGTACCACGGGTACTGGCCGCGCAGCAGTGCTGGCCAGCACCTGGTCATCGCCAGGCTGTTCGGCGACCGATGGCCGGCCGGCGCTGTCGAGCCCGAGGCGACGGCGCAATGGTGTTTCGTCCATGACTCTCGATGTACTGACGCGCCCGGGCACCCCTGGCATGCGGCTCAGGGCGCGGATGGGAACAATGCTTGCGCTGCACACACAACGCAACGCGCTCCAGGATTATACCTGATCGACGTAGAGAACGCTAGCGCGGGACGCGGCAACTGGTCACAGGCGATGAATGATGGTTCCGTGGGCGAAGGTACGTCAACACGATGAAGCGGTACCGATAGCTGATAGCTGATCGGTACAGGACGATCAACCAGTTGAAGACTCGGTGCAGTAGGGGATCCCATGCGTTACACGGAGCTCATTGAAGCGCTCGACAATGGCAGGTTGCGGTGCAATGTCTGCCAGTGGCATTGTGAACTCGCACCCGGGCAGGCCGGTCGCTGCCAGGTTCGCGTTCGCGATGACCACGGCATCGCCGTTCATAATGATGGGCTGATCAGCGCGGCGATGGTCGGGCCGGTGGAAGATTACCGGTTATGGCATTTCTTTCCCGGGACATCAGCGCTGGTGATTGGCGGCTGGGGCTATGCATTTCCCGAGGATCAGCAACGCGGGCAGTATGGCGTTATCCCTGCCGAGCCGGAGAAACAACGCCGCCTCGACCCGGAACGCGCGGCAACATTTGCGCTGGAGCGTCTCTGTCGCGGTATCGTCTGGAGCTACAGCGACCCGACCGTGTCGCACGAGTATGTTCTCGACCTGCTACGCACAGCGCGCGCCAGCAGTCGCTATACGGCACTCGTTGCAACTGGTTTTATGACCATTGAAGCGCTGGATCAGATCGGGCATTATCTTGACGGTCTCTGCCTCGATCTGCGCGCTTTCGATGATGCGGCATACCGCCGGCTGGCGGGATTGGAGCGCTGGCGCGGGGTGCTGGAGATCGCCACCCATGCCCGGCATCGCTGGGGATGCCATGTTGAGGTGGTCACACGCCTGCATCCTGGCGTGAACGATGCCACCGGTCATGTGAGCGAACTGGCGCACTGGATTCACGCGGCGTTGGGGCCGTTCGTGCCCTGGCATGTGCTGCCGGGCGATGCCGGTGCCGCGGCCACCGCCGCGGTAGCCCGTGCGCGCCGGCTGGGCGCGGAGGCCGGGCTCCATTTTGTCTACGGCCCCGAACCGGGCCAGGCGACAACGTGCCCATCCTGCGCCGCGGTGGTTATTGAGCGTGGCGCAACCGGCGCGCGACTCAGCGGGGTCGTAGATGGGCGGTGTAGCCAGTGCAACACGGATCTGCACCTGCGCACGTCAATCTTCAAGCGCTGATCGTCTGGGCATGACATTTCTGATGCCCGAAGGTGAACAGAGACGTCGTCGTGCCGTTGCCGGGCAACTTGACCGCCAGCCACAATACACATACAATCGGCTGTCAAGAAGAGAGCATAAGGCAAGCTATCTATGAACGGTAGTTCGAGCCAGCAACCTCCACCTGCCACCAGCGGCGATGCCCTCACGCCGCGCGTCGCTGCGGCAGCACGTCTCGTTGTGCGCCGCGACGGCGTGATTGAGCGCCGGCTGGTACTGGGCCAGGTGGCGATCACCGTCGGGCGTGCGTTGAGCAACGACCTGGTGCTGAGCCACGAGGGGGTCTCGCGGCGCCATGCCGAGATCCATCCCGCGCCCGGGGGCGTGACGGTCACCGATCTGGGTAGCGCGAACGGCACATATGTCGGCGGCGATCGGCTGGCGCCGTATGCGCCGCGGCTGTTGACGGACGGCGCCTTCTGTGTGATCGGCCCATATACCGTCACCTACTATGCTCCGGGAACATTCTCCACAGTGAGCGCCATGCCGGTGGCCGACCCATGATCCTGCGCCATACCTCGCGTTCTACCAGATTGCCATCTCGTATCACTCGTCCGTCCAGTAGACATCGGCCTCAGCATCGAAATCATCACCGGTCCAGATCTCGACGCGCTCTTCGTCAGGCACGGTCACACGTTCCTGCCCGCCCTTCCGCGCATCTGCCCGCCCCACCTTCGCGGCACCACGTTCATCCCGCTTCTCACGACGGCTGCGAAACACGACCTTGATAGGGGTACCGGTGAAGCCGTAGCGCTCACGGATGCGGTTTTCCAGGTAGCGCGCATAGCCCCAGTGCACCTGCTCGGCATTATTGGCGAAGAACAGGAACACGGGGGGGGCCGTCTGCGGCTGCGTGGCATAGTAGAGCCGCAGGTGCGCTCCTTTATGAATGGCGGTCGGCGGGTGTTCATACACGGCACGGCGCAGCAACGCATTCAGTTCCGATGTCGGGACGCGGCGCTGGCGCTCCTGGGCAATCTCCAGCGCCAGCGGCAACACACGATCAACGCGCTGGCCAGTCTTTGCCGAAATAAACAACAACGGCGCGTAGGGGATGAACTTGAACGCATCACGCACATGGCGGCTGAAGGCATTGAATGTGTCATTGTCCTTAGCCACCAGGTCCCATTTGTTGACCAGGATCGCCACGCCTTTGAGCGATTCGAGGATCATTCCCGCCACATGCGTATCCTGCGCGGTCACACCCTCGCTAGCATCAATAAGGAGCAGCGCAACGTCGGAGCGCTCGATGGCACGCAGCGACCGCATGACGCTATAGCGCTCGATCCCGCGCTCGATCTTGCCCCGGCGGCGCACACCGGCGGTATCGATCAACAGCGCCTGCACGCCGGCTACCTCGATAAGCGTATCAATACTGTCGCGTGTCGTGCCGGGCACCTCGCTGACAACGCTGCGTTCCTGGCCGAGCAGGCGATTGAGCAGCGACGACTTGCCGACGTTCGGGCGGCCCACGATAGAGATTTTGACCGCCGCTTCGCCTTCTTCCTCGGCAACAACCGGCAACGCCTCGACGACGCGGTCGAGTACGTCGCCGACACCAATGCCATGATAGGCGCTCATCGGGATCGGCTCACCGAGATTCAGCGCATAGAACTCGACCGCGTCAAGCGCCCGCTCGCGATTGTCGGCCTTGTTGGCGGCCAGCACCACCGGCTTGTCGGTGCGACGGAGTACGTCCGCCACAGCGGCGTCGGCGGCGGTCAGGCCTTCACGCGTATCAACGATGAAAATAATCGCGTCAGCTTCGGCAATCGCCACCTCCGCCTGTTCACGCACCCGGCGTGCAATCTCAAGCTGTGGTGTGCCGGGCGTCAGGTCATCCTCTTCGAGCAGCAGGCCGGCGGTATCCACCACGGTAAAGACCCGGCCATTCCAGTCAGAGTCACCATAGAGGCGGTCACGCGTGGTTCCCGGCAAATCCTCGACGATGGCCCGGCGTTCACCGATCAGGCGATTAAAGAGTGTTGATTTGCCGACATTCGGCCGGCCAACCAGAGCGACAATCGGTTTCATGGTTATCTCGTCTGGCAGCGCACAGGCCGCCTCTACGCAGAAGGCAAAGCGCCAGCGCCGCGCGCACCCGCACGTTCACCCTGCGTCTTCACATAGGGATGGCCCCTGGCGCGCGCCCGGGCGAGTGCATCAACGCACGCCGGGTCAAACTCGGTTCCCTTCCGCTCGCTCAGGTAACTGATTGCTGTTTCGGCGCTCCAGGGCGCCTTATACGGCCGGGCGCTGGTGAGGGCATCGAACACATCGGCCACGGCCACGATCCGCGAGATCCACACCATCTCGTCGCCAGCGATGCGGTACGGATAGCCATTGCCGTCGAGCCGCTCATGATGCTGTACCAGGGCGGGCAACTCGACGCGCAACAGACGTTTGAGTTCAGCCTGGCTCATGATGTCATACCCTCTGGTCGTGTGGCTGCGCATTTCGATCAGTTCTTCGTCGGTCAGGCGGCCAGGTTTGTCAAGGATCGCGTCGGGCACGCCAATTTTGCCGATATCGTGCAGCAGGCTGCCGATCCGGACATGGTACACCTGCTCATCGGAGAGACCAAGCTCCTCGGCAATCGCCACCGAAAAGTCGGAGACGCGGCGTGAGTGATGCTGGTTGTTGCGATCGCGCGCATCAATCGCCTCGACCAGCGCCTTGATCATGCCGAGCATCAGATCCTGCGTGTCGGCATACAACCGCGAGAGCTGCAACACGGTTGCCGCAAGGTTGGCGAATGACTCGAACAGGTCAACATCGTCGTCGGTGAACGGCCCCCCGATTTTATTGAGCGCCTGCGCACCGCCAATAATGCGCGCTTCCACGCGGCCGCGTTCGGCGCCAAGCTCGATACTCGGCGCATGTAACGGGACGCACAGGATTGAGCGGGTCACAAAGCCGCTCATCTGATCGACGCCCTGATAATGGCGTACATCTCTGGTGACATCATCAACCCGGATAATGCCACCGGTTGCAACCACGTGCCCAATGATCCCCTGGCCGAGCGGCACCGTCACCCCCGCGACCTGTTCACCGCGCTCACCGGTAGCGACGTGTGAACGCAACACCGGCATCGTTTCATCCTCGTCGTCGATTTCCCACACCGAAGTCGCCTCACAGTCGAGCAACTCACGCGCATAGTCCATGATCAACGTCAGTAATTGCTGGCGATCGAGCGTCGTTGTCAGGCGCGCCGCGATATCCGCCAGAGCGCGCTGGCGCAATTCACGGCGGCGCGCTTCATCGAGCAGGCGCGCCTTGTCAATCACGCTGACCATCACATTGCCGAGAATGCGCAATAGAGCAAGTTCATCGGCGCCATCCACCGCTGCTGGCGGCAGATTAAAGACCTGGACGACGCCAACCGGGCGATCCTCGAGGATCAGCGGCAGGCAATACATGGTCCGTAATTCCATCCCGGCCAGTTCGCCGGTGCTGCGATCCCAGCGCGGATCGCGAGCGACATCCGGCACGAAGAGCGGTTCACGGGCGCGTAATGCAGCGCCGGCGACGCCACGCTCGGCCGAGATTCGCATGCCGAGCAGGCGCTGGCTCTCCGGATCGCCTTTGACGACATGGAACACCAGTTCATCATGCTCGGAATCGTACAGGTAGAGGGTCCCCGCCTCGGCGCCGGCTTCCTCCACAAACAGATCGAGTGTTTGCTCGAGCAATGTTGCGAGTTCCGATCGAGCGGCGATCTGCGTCGCACGCTGAACGACGCTCAAGATTCGCTGGGCGTTCAACTCACGGTTCACGGGTGCACCTCGTTTCACGCTCAACGTTCCACGCTTAACGCCCTCACATAGCGGACGATCTCGTCCGGCTCGCCGGCAACGGCGGCGGCTGCCCCGCTTTCGGCACCGATGCGGTCAATGGTGTACTCGTCGATCGTGCGCTCTCCGCGGTGATCGAACATCACGCGCGGCAACAACACGCGCCGCGCGCCGGAGTCGCGAATAGCCGGCACGACATCCTGGCCCATCAATAATCCAGAGACGGTCACCGTCTCGCCGAAAAAGCGGTTGACCACCGGCAGCAGACGCGCCTGCAGGCCAGCGACACGATTGAGCCGGTCAACGACGCGCTGCAGGGTAGGGGCGATCAAGGTGCCGCAAACAAGCGCCAGTTCGGCGGGGCGCGCCAGGCGCGCCGGTAAACGTCGCTGCGCCTTCGCCCACCCGTCAAGAAAGTCGCGCGTCATGCCGATGCCATTCGAGTACTGCGGCATGCCATCATATTCGGCGGCAGGGGGCAGCGCACGGTCACAGAGCAGGTAGAACTCGTCGGAAGCATGGACCAGCGCCACGCCATAGCGACGGCGGAACTCCACCTGGTACGCTTCAACCAGATCAATGATGCGTGGGGCCTCGTCGGGCCGGTAGCAGCGCATCGGCACATCGGCCGCGACGATCTGGCGCGCGCAGTGGCCCAGTTCCTCCGCCAGCGCGCGTTCCGGCGTACCGTTCCGTAGCGCCTCTTCCCAGAGCGGCTGGCGCTCCCAGGTCGCATCAATCCACTCCGGCGTCTCGTGGATCTGAATCGCCGCTTTGATACTCTGGGGCCGCTTGCCTTCAAAACGATACTTCGTCAGGCCGACCGGCACGACGGCGATCGTCTGCACGACCGGATACAGCGCGGCAAGGTCACGAATGCTCTGGTGCAATGCCACGCCATCATTCAACTCCGGGAGCGCAACCACCTGCGCATGCACCGTGACGCTCATCCGGCCCAGGCGCTCAATCTGTGCGATGACATCCGGCACATCCGGTTTACCAAGCAACACCGCACGTAACGCACGGTCGGTCGCGTGCACCGAGATGTATTGCGGGCTGAGACGTTGCTCTTCAATCCGATGCCAGTCGTCTTCCGTCAGGTTGGTGAATGTGACGAAGTTGCCGTACAAAAAACCGAGGCGATAATCGTCATCCTTGAGATACAACGAGCGGCGCAACCCGCGGGGCATTTGCGTCAGAAAGCAGAACGGACACTTATTGTTGCACGTGCGCAGCCGGTCGAATAATGGCTCGACGAACTCGATCCCCAGGTCATCGTCGGCATCTTTTTCGATCTCATAGATCGTTTCGTCATCACCGCGGCGCACACGAAGTTCGATGCGCTCATCAGCAATCGCAAACCGGTAATCAATCACATCGCGCAGGCGTTGATCGCCAACGGCCACAACCACATCACCCGGGCGCAATCCAAGATCGGCGGCAACGCTGCCCGGCGCAACGGCGGCAATCTCGCCGCCCGCGCCGGTCATACGTTTCAGATCAGGCTGATATTCCATTGCTCATCATCTGCATACATAAAACAGGGTGGTGCGGACAGCGCCGCACCACGATACAGTATACCACACGGGAACGGCGTGGCGGCGCGCACGTAGGGGATAATGAATATTCAGAGGAGATTGCTTCGTCTACGATCATACAACTCGTATTGCATTTGTTCCCGGTCAATCCGCAAACTCACGCTAGACGAACGATCATGGTTGTGCTAAACTCTTGACAGTGCGTGATCCTTCAGCACAGTGGAGGTCTTCATGGTACCGAAAGCCTGGCTCATAGGCGCATTTGCACTCGCGCTGCTTGCCGGCCTGGCGCTCAGCGCCTGCACGAACCGATCTGCCACACGGCCGACACCCACGCGCGAATCGTCGATCATGTCCGAAGCAATTGTTACCGCATACCCGGCGCCTGCGACCGCCATACCGGCTACCGTTGCTCCACCCACAATCGCACCAGCCACAGCGACGCCGATCGCCCCGCCCGGAACCGAGTCACTTGTCGGGCCTGAGTGGACAGTCGCGTACCGTGGAGATTTGAACGCCGATGGCCGCGCCGACGTCGTGGCATACAAGCCGGCGACGATCACACCCGGTGCGACTTTCAAGCGCCCGGAATATGCGGCATACATCGGCGCGGCCAGCGAGGCGGTGATTGTACAGGCCGACGCAACCGGGCAGCCGCAGATGCTGGTGATGATGAATCTGGCAGGGATTATGTTTGGGAAGCAACTGGCCGTCAGCTTCCCGTCTTCGAGCAACGCGATGTACAACCCGGTCGCACTCATGCTGCTCATTGGCACGGCCCAGCCGGCAACGGTGGCGGTGCTGCCGATCAACATCAGCGGAGAGCCATATACCCAGGCGGCAGGTGTGCGCTGGAATCGCAGCCTCAGTGCATACGAACTGATCAGCGGCGGTAAATAACCGGTCACTCCTCCAGCAACTCACGATGCAACGCGCGTATGGCAGCGCCCATGTCTTCTTCTCGCATGATGAACGACAGGTGATTTGAGGCGTTGCCATGCACCATGGCGAGAATGGTCGCCTGGGCGCGCACCAGAGCCGCCAGCGCGCGGGTCGCCAGGCGCGCGCCGCCCGGCGCGCTCATCACTGCGACGAGCGCTGCAGGCGCGTGCTGGTTGATGGCGCGGAGCGCGCCACTCTCGCGTTCCGTCATCAAACTGGCCTCGATCCGCTCGTAGGCATATTCAGCGTCAGTTGAGCGCACCGCCAGCAGCAGGCTCCGCTCGCTGAAACTCTGTGCAAAGGTCAGTATCTCCACGCCGGCAGTCGTCAATTCCGATAACACACGCACCGCGAGTTCCGGCGCCCAGCCCAGCCCACCATTCGCCAGGGGGCTGACGCTGATCTCAATCAGGCTGATGGCCGGCGCCGAGATGATTGCGCGCGCCATGCTGGCGGTCGGGTCCGGCGTGGCCACGACGCGCGTCCCCGGAAGGTCAGGACGCGCCATGCTGCGGATGTGCAACGGGATGTTCCGGTGGGCCAGCGGCGTCAGGGTACGCGGGTGCAATACTTCCGCACCGATCGTGGCAATTTCCGCTGCCTCGGCGTAGGATAACTCCGGTAACGTTCGCGCCCCGGGCACAATCTTTGGATCGGCGGTCAGAATCCCCGCCACGTCGGTCCAGAGTACGACTTCGTCGGCATCAAGCGCTGCTGCAATCAGGGTTGCCGAGTAGTCGCCACCGCCGCGGCCAAGCGTCGTTGTCAGGTTCTGGCGCGTTGCGCCGGTGTACCCGGTCACCACAGGAACGATGCGTGCCTGAACCAGCGGCAGCAAGCGGGCGCGAGCGCAGGCGGCGGTCTCGTCGGGTAACGGCAAGGCGTTGCCGAAATGCTCATTGGTGATGATAAGCTCCTGGCCGTCGATCAATTGCGCCGCCACGCCAGCGCGTCGCAGCGCTACGGCCAGCAACAATCCGACGAACCGTTCCCCAAGCGCAGCGACCGCATCACTACTGCGCGGCGAGTGTTCGCCCAGTGTCGCTACCGCGCGAACGATCCGGTCGAATGACTTCAGCAGATCGGCCCATGCATGGTACAGTGTCTCACGCTCCCAGTCGTCAGTGACCAGACGTTCGGCGATGACGCGATGGCGCAGCCATAACTCGCGGCGCGCCTGTTGCGCGACGGTGAGGCTGCCACGCGCAGCGGCGCGCGCGGCGCCGATCAGCAGGTTGGTCACATCGGCGATTGCCGCGCACACAACGACAACCGCCTCGCCGCTATCTACGGCGTCGCGAACGACCTGCACCAGATCACGCACGCGGCCGGCATCGCTGACCGCCGCCGCGCCAAACTTCATGACGATCATGGCAGCAGGGGGGCAGGCGGTCGCGGCAGCAACCCGGCGCGCGCCACCACCTGCGGTATGGCTTTCGTCCATCCAACCGACATGATATGCACGCCACGCACCCCATCAATGGCCAGCAACTCGCCGATCAACTCCGCGGCAATCGCAATGCCCTCCATTTCAGGTTGCGCGGTGCGATCCATACGGTCGATCACCCACTCCGGCACCCGCGAGCCAGGCAGGTGATCGCGCAGGAACCGCGCCGACTGTGCCGACCGGACCACCATGATACCGGCAAGAATATAAGCTTGCTGGTGCAATCCAGCGGCGCGTGCATCGGCCATCCACTGGCGAAAACGGTCGAGATCGAACAGGATCTGCGTCTGAATGAATTCGGCGCCAGACTGAATCTTGCGTTCCAGCCGCGCCACACGCTCAATGTTCGGGTTGGCAACCGCCCCAAGAAAGAAACGCGGCGCTTCGGTCAATGCCACGCCGGACTGGAACTTCGCCTCGTCACGCATGGTGCGCAGCGTTTTGATCAACTGAAACGAGTTCAGATCGAGCACATTCTTCGCATCCGGATGGTCGCCGATCCGCGGATGGTCACCGGTCATCGCCAGGAAGTTGGTGATACCGCATGCCGCGCCGCTCAGGACGTCCGACTGGAGCGCAATACGATTACGATGCTGGCAGGTCATCTGCACCACCGGCTCACAACCGAGCTGGCGCAGGATGATCCCCGCGCCAAGCGCCGACATCCGGCCAAGGCCACGCTGGTTGTCAGTCAGATTGATCGCGTCAACTGAGTCGCGCAGACCGCGCGCCAGCCGCTCAAGCGCCGCGCGCGCCGCGCCGCGCGGCGGCGCAATCTCGCCGGTCACGACGATCTGGCCGGCCTGTAACCGGCGCTGAAACTCGCTATAGCTTGTCATAGACAGCAGGCCACCATACACAAGGGCTGGTTCAGTCACCCGGCGTATGCCGGGCGACGAGGATCGAACGTGGGCAGAGATCGAGCAGGTCGCCGGTCAGATCCTCGATAAGCATACGATCGAGCGGTCCTTCAAGATGATGCGTCCCCACGGCAAGCAGATCGTAGTCGCCAGCGGCCAGTTCCGCCAGTACTTCGTCCACCACCATCCCGAAACGCACCCGTACAGCGACAGGAATGCCACGCGCATGCAGCCATTCCGCTGCCTGGCGCAGGATGGCAGCCTCAGGTAAGTCGCCGGCCAGAAACGTAGCTTCATCAGCAGCCGGCAGCGCCCGGGGATCAAACACGATCGGCTGCTGCGAAACGACATGCAGGACGGTGACTGACGCGCCAAGCGGAGCAGCAAGTTGAATGGCGCGCTCAGCAGTGGTGAACGTGTGCCGGTCGCCGCCACTGGCGAGCAGGATACGTCGAAGCGGGCGCACCGGACCCTTGACACGCAACACGGACGACTTCAAGCGTACGGCCAGGGTATCGTCGCGCCGCACGCGCAATAAACGTTCGAGCGGGCGCTGGAACGTGCCGAAGATCACCAGGTCATGGGCCCGTTCGCCAGCGACCGTGAGAATCGCTGCCTGTGGCGGGCCATCGAGCACCCGTTGCATTACCGGTACGCCAGGGGGAACACCAAGCCGTCTGGCAGCCTCATCCAGCAACGGGGCGTGACGGGCCCCGCCGCCGGTCACGAGTGTCACAGTGGTCGCAACTCGTTCAACCAGCGGCGCCGCAATCGCAAGCACATCCTCGCGCGATGGTCCCGGGCCGGCATAAATCAGCAGGTGCATAATGTCAGAGCATGAGCAACACGACAGGAACAATCAGCATGATCGCCAGAAACGCCACCAATGTGCGCCGGTCGCGCACGATGGCGTCCTGGGTGCGCAGCACCAGCCGCTGGAAACGGCGGTAGACCAGAAGAATCACGATCAGTGACAGGATTGCAACACTGACCATCTCCACCAGCACAATGGTGAAGGCCGCTGCCCCGCCGACGATGAGCGCCGCCACCAGGGTATCAATGAATGTTGTGATATTGGCTCCCATGATATACGGCAATGTGTTTTCGCGCCGCACCAGGCCGCGTGCCGAGAGCGGCACCAGGATCGAGAGCGAAACCGAGACAGACAGGGTGACCGACGTCACGGCCATGCCAAGCGCAAACATCACCATCGGGCGATAGACCAGCCGGCCGATGCGGCTGAACTCGCCGGTTCCGGGTTCGATCTGCGGCAATGCACGATCCAGCAGCGCGAAAGCCCCGAGCAGCACGAAGATCCCGGCGGCGAACAACGCCCAGCCGGGCAGACCAAGGCCATCGATCAGCGCGAGAATCGGCGCGTACAACCAGTCGAGAAACGACGTCAGCGGCACGTCCGCTTCGGCATTGATTGTTCCGACGACACCCGATGACAGAACCCAGTAGCCAAGTGCCAGCGCCGGCAGGTAGATCGCCGCCGTCGTCAGCAACGCCAGCACGCCGATCGCGATACTTGCGGCACGGCGGTACCCGCGCAGATAGTAGAGAAATCCGACGACCAGCACGATCAGCGATGCCCCCAGGCGCGAACCGGTAATCATGGTAAAGGTCTGCAACGCGTCGAGCGTGCCGGAAGCGAAGAACGTGATCGCAATCGCGGCTACCGGCGAGCCGCTGAGAAACAGGTAGGCCAGCAACCAGCCGAAGCCGAGGGCACTCGCCGGGCTGCCAACATTCAGGAACTCAACAATGGCGCGACCATACGCATGGGCACCGTCTTTCAGCAGATCGAGGGCCAGAACAAAAAGAAACAGCCCGAACACCACCGACAGGAGTCGCAAGGGCCAGCGCCCACGTCGTTGCCTGCCCGGCGCACTGGCGGGCGTGTCTGTTCCGGCATCCACACCGGTGAGGTCACTGCTGTTCACGCCACGCCATGCCACACGGCTCCATCGTCGGTCATTGCCAGGGTCGCCGTGCCGCGCGCCTCGAGATAGCTCAAATACGCCGCCACCGCTGATGTAAAGATGGCGTACTGCGGCAGACCTGCGATCGTCAGGCCGAGTATACGGCGTACCCGGCGGGCAATCTCGAAAGTATCGCCCGGCGCCGTGAGCGCATCGCATACGGCGGTGGC
>Ga0272446_1004461_pt1 | contig 16544 bp, 13 predicted proteins | sample YNPCB0061_FD_194587 | JGI IMG/M metagenome (GOLD analysis project Ga0272446, IMG submission 194587) | Hot spring microbial mat communities from Yellowstone National Park, WY, United States - YNP-CB-006-1 | ecosystem: Environmental > Aquatic > Thermal springs > Hot (42-90C) > Sediment | place... | reverse complement strand
CCAAAGAAGAGAGCTTTTTTTTGAGGGGCCTTTCCAAACACTGCCTTTTCTGACTGCGGGGACGACTGTACGGTGGATACTGTAGGGGGTGCAAGCACGATCCATCCTCCTCCTGAAACACCGGACAGGCCGGCGGCCGGGGAAGGAAAGAAGGGCTCAATTCAGGGTCCGGGGCTTTCCGGCCATTTTTCTCTGCAGTTCGGCGGAACGTTCCGGCGGCAGCAGGGAGAGCCAGTAGGCAACCAGGGAGGCCTTACCCTCCTTCTGAGCTATTTCCTCGGTCATCCGGAATACGTCGATAATGTCCTGGTCATCCATGGCTGCAAGAATCTTTACCGCCTTATCCGGCGGCATACCAACCAGGTATCGCGCATTCTGTTCGATGTTTACCCTTCTATTTTCGAACTGTTGGACCGTAAGGTTGAAGGTTTTCTCCCGTTCATCCTGCGCTTTTTGCCGATTTTCCAATTCCTGGGCCTTTTGTTCTATTTCAGCCTCTTTTTTCTGCAGTTCCGCTTCCCGTTTATCAAGCTCAATGCTTCTGAGATTCAATTCTTCCAGCCGCACTGCAAGCCGTTCCGCATCTATAGAGAGGGTTTGGGCATCGGTCAGGGTTTGCTGAGTCCGGGGTTTAAGCCCTAAAAAGGAGTACAGCGGTGAAAGGAGGGCCTTAGCATCGATAATAGCCAGATAGTCAAACCAGATAAGGCCGCCTATGGCGAGCACAATGATGAGGAGAATAAGTACAATCACCCTTCCTAAAATACGTTGCGATCCGTAGCCAGCCACTCTGATTCCCCTTATGAACGGTTCTTACCTAGTATTGCCCTAAGGGCTGCGATGCGTCAAGGATTTCACCCTAATAACTCAATTTTTGCCTTAATATAGTCGAGACGGTCCGTATTCAAGACCGAACGCCTCTGTTCAGTCCCCTCAAGAACATCAATAGTATAGGATCCCCGGTGTACAAACTTTTTTCCCATGCCTTCGGTGAACCAATACACCAGGGAAATGGTACTGCTGTCCAGTTCGATGGCGTTAATTCCCTTTTTTCCGATTGCACAGCCCGAATTGAACAGACAGGGTACCGGCAGTTCATCTCCATATAGACTTTCCTTTATGCTGTTTCGCCGTTCAGACCGTTTAAGTTTTGCCAGTTCAATCCTGAGAAAGAGCACCTCATCGGCAATCCGTTTCCGGTCTTCACCGGTTGCTAGGGGATATTCCCGGCAGAGCCGTTCAATTTCAAATTTGATGTAATCGAACCGGCCTAAGGATTCAAACAGGGGACGATGTGTATGGCCTATGATGGAAATAATACCATTGGTGCGGGCGTAGTCATAGGCCTTCTTTTCCACGGCAAATCGGTGCCGGGGACTGCGGCCTGAAGAAATATTTCGTATTCCCAGGGGTTTAAAGAAATAACGAAGGCTGGCTCGAACTAAATTATTGTAGTTCGTATATATTTTTGAGCTCTGGTGTCCATGAAACACATAGACCGGTATAACCGGAGTCTCGATCCTGAGGGATCCTAAAAGGGGAAAGGGATAGTGCTTTTCTAAAATCAGGTCGTCGTCATGGTTGCCCAGGATCTTATAAAGTCGCCCCTTTTGGTAGAAGGCGTCAAATATTTCATAGAGCTTTTTCCAGTAGCTTCGTATTTTTGTGTAGGAATAGCGCTGGAGTTCCTCTATATCTCCGTTCAGCACTACATACCAGTTTTGCGGAAGATAATATTTTTCCAAAAGATCCTGAATCAGTTCCTGGTTTTTTATAAGGTCATCGCTGCGGCCGCCGTTTCCCATATGAAAGTCACTGATAATCAGCACCCGGTCTTCGGGGCCAAGATGCAGAACTTCCGCTTCGGTAAAACCCTGATGCAAATCCTTTGCTGCATTGGCAGCGGCCACAGTCATGGTTCCTCCTACATATACCAATTGAGGCTGTCTGATAACTCTGTTAGTTATCAGACAGCCCTTGTATTTTCTCGGATTTTAGCGTTTTTAACCCTTTCGACGTATTAAAACCAGGAAAAATCGCTAAAATCCTACGAAAATACGACATTAAAGAAGCTGTCCCGTAACTTCCTAAGTTACGGGACAGCCTCAATTAGCTCAGGCTGGCCGCAATACGGGCGGCAAGACCTGCATTATTCAATACTAATTGTATATTAGCTTCGAGGCTTTTGCCACCGGAGAGTTCCACAATTTTTGCCAACAGGAAGGGGGTGGTCTCCTTTCCTTTAATGCCCCGCTGACGGGCCTCTGTCAGGGCCTGTTCAATGACCCGATCAATCTCTGCCTTGGGGAGAGCATAGGCTTTTGGAATGGGGTTTGCGATGACCACGCCGCCTGCCAGGCCGGTCTTCCATTTCAGGCTTAAAACCTGGGCAATTTCCTGGGGTGTATCCAGACGGTAATCCACAAAGAAGCCCGATTCTCTGCAATAAAAGGCGGGAAGTTCCCTGGTTTGGTAGCCAATAACGGGGACACCCCGGGTTTCAAGGTATTCCAGCGTGAGGCCCAGGTCGAGGATACTTTTAGCCCCCGCACACACGACGGCCACACTGGTCTGGGCTAGTTCTTCCAGGTCGGCAGAAATATCAAAGGTTTCCTGGGCAAAACGATGGACACCGCCGATACCGCCGGTGGCAAAAACCCGGATACCCGCCATTTCTGCCACGATCATGGTGGCCGCCACAGTGGTAGCACCGGTTTCCTTTTTGGCGAGCACAAAGGGAATGTCCCGGCGGCTGCATTTAATCACTTCCTGGCCTTTTTTACCAAGAAACTCAATTTCATCGGTAGAAAGCCCCGCCTTTAGTTTGCCGTCCATAATCGCAATGGTGGCTGGAATGGCCCCGTTGGCCCGGACCTGGGCTTCTACCTGGAGGGCGGTCTCTACGTTTTTGGGGTAGGGCATACCATGGCTGATAATGGTAGATTCCAGGGCTACCACGGGTTTGCCTTCGGCCAAAGCCGAAGCAACCAGCGGTGAAATGGCAAGATGGTCATGAGAAAGATGTTTCGTCGGCATATACACTCCTATATTTGTATTACAGTAAAGCTATTATTCTTTTCCCAGCTTTTAAGAAGACGGTACAGGGTCAGGGCCCCCATATGGGTGCTCACGGCGTCCTGGTCTTGCAGGGTAATGGCCGAGGCGGCACAACCGGATGATACCACAGTGTCAGGGCCTTGGGACACTGGTTCAAGGCACCTGGTCCGAACCGCAGCGGCCAGATAGGAATCGCCGGCTCCGGTGGCACTAACCATGGGCAAAACCGGAGGCCGCCCCCACAGGATACAGGAGCCGTTCATCAATATAACTCCCTCTGAACCCAGGCTTACATGAAGTTCCTGGCACCCCTGTTTCAGAAGATAGTGGCCTGCCATGACGAGCTGGGCCAGCTCTGGCTTGCTCATGGTTGTCAGGCCCTGCGGGCATATCTTTTCTATAAACTGCTCGAGATCTGGGGAAATCTCTTCTGACCACTGCCAATGCAGGGCTTCGGCTATGGCCAAGAGTTCATCCCGATTCGGTTTGAGGCCGTAAAAGCGCCCCAAGAGGTGTCCGTCCTTATAAAGGGCGGTTCGCCGGGCCTTGGCGGTGGAAACGGGATCGAACCAGGCCGGTATGCCTGCAAGTCTATCCAGAAGCGCTTCGATGGTTTCGGGAAGCAGATTGCCGTCGGCGATGATGTTCGAGAAGGCTCTTTCGGGGTTCTGGGGCTCCTTAATAAGGGCTGAAAGGCACTGTTGCAGGGTTTCAGGATTAAGAAGCGAGATGGTTTCCATTGATGAAAGGGCAAGCTTCATGTCACCGGTGTCGTCGAGGATGGAAAGGTAGCAGGAAGGGGTCTTGCTTTCAGCAAAGAAAACTCCATCCAGAGCCACGCCGGCGGCCTTTGTTTCATCATACAGGAGATGGGACAGGGGATCTTTGCTAAAGACGGAGATGAATTGGACCGGCATACCGAGCCGAGCCAGGTTTTCTGCCATGTTTCGCCCCGCTCCGCCCCGGGAAAAACGAACCTGGCCGGGGTTGGAATCCCGGTCCTTCAGGGGGCCAAAGGGTATCCCCTCGATATCCACGTTGGCTCCGCCAACCACTATTATTGGCAGGGGTTTTACGAAAAAGTGCAGTTTTTCCGGTTCCGCACCCTCAGGTTTTTCATAGCGAAGTCCGCTTATAAAGCCCAGGGCTCTGAGGGACCTTTCGGAATAAAAGGATACATGGGTGGGGTCTTCTTTATACCACCAGGGGCTAAAAACATCCGTCAGGGCATCCGCCTTTGCGGCGAATAGATCCTTTTGCAGCGTATGGGTATGGATGAGGAGGAGGCCCCCTGGTTTCAGATAGCGGGCCATGGTTATAAAATCCTCTGGCGGCCTCTTAAAATGCTCAGCCACTTCGATGCACAGGATGATATCAAAAAGGGGGTCGAGTGGCGGAAGGGGCGGCCCAAAGAGGGGGTCATAGGATTGGACTTCATAGCCCCGGTCACGGAGCAGTTCCGTGGCAAGGGGTTCAGGGCCCGCCCCCCAGTCTAAAACCAGGGGCTTGCAGGCTGCAGTACCGCCTGTAGGTTCATCAATATGATGAAGGGTTTCCCAGCATTGCAGACCCCGATCCAGGATTGCAGTAATAAAGTTCACATACCCGTCGTTATCGCGGCTGTTTTCGTGAAGCCTATAGCGGGTCCGTTCCGCTTCCAGATCCAGATGGGTCTTCGGGTCGGCCCATATAAAACCGCAGGAATCGCAGACAAAAAAGGACCGTTTTTTAGTGGTGAGGTTTCGGCGTGGCGGACCATCACAGAGGGGACAATTCATGGAAAACCTACTGTACCGCAGTTTTTATTCCGCCGCAAGGGATGCCCTGCTTATTGTCGCAGGGGGGCTTCCTGTTGTACTATGGCCCCATGAAATTGTGGCTTGCAACAAATAATGATCATAAAAAACGGGAACTGGAAGGGATTTTTAAAGGCCATGTTTTGGTCACCCCTGGGTCGGCGGGGCTTGTCTTTGATCCTGATGAGACGGGAACATCCTTTATCGAAAACACCCTTATTAAAGCCCGCGCCCTGTATGATCTGGTTCATGAGCCGGTGATTGCCGATGATTCGGGGCTTTGTGTTGATGCACTTAATGGGCGTCCCGGCATTCTTTCTGCCCGCTATGGCAGCAATGACGGCAGAAAGCTTGAAAGCTGGGAACGGAATGCATTATTGCTTACAGAACTGGAGCAGGAGACGAACCGGAAAGCCCGTTTTGTCTGTTCCATGGTGGCCCTTTTCAGCCACGACCGCTTTTATGTGGTGCAGGAAACCCTGGAAGGGGAAATTATCAGGGAAAGCCGGGGAAGCGGGGGCTTTGGCTACGACCCAATCCTCTATCTTCCAGAATGGGGCTGTACGGTGGCAGAACTTTCGGAGGATGAAAAAAACCGGATCAGCCACCGGGGAAAGGCTGGCAAAGCCCTGGCCCGTTTGCTTGCCGCCCTCGAATAGGATTTTATCGATATGAATGGTTTTGCTGTAACTAATTTTGAACAGTTTGGTAAGCCCATCCTGGTGGATGCTTTAATTCTGCTTGCCCTTGTCGGCATTGCCATCGGCCGGCTCCCCCGGCTTAAGATGAACCGGGCAACCATCGCCTTTGCGGGGGCGGCCTTTCTCATCGCCCTGGGGGGCATTTCGGCGGAAGAAGCGGCGAAGGCCATTGACCTGAGCACCCTGATTCTTATCCTTTCCATGATGATTATTACGGCCAACCTGAAGTTCTCCGGCTTTTTTGACCTGGCGGGGAACCTGGTGCTTCGGGCTGCGGACCGGCCCCGGAAACTGCTTGGCCTGGTCATGGCCTCATCGGCGGTGCTTTCGGCCCTGTTTCTCAACGATACCATCTGCATCATGATGACACCCCTGGTGGCGGTCCTTTGCCAGCGCTCGAAACGGGACCCGGTGCCCTACCTCATTGCCCTGGCCCTGGCGGCGAACATCGGTTCGGCGGCTACCATTATCGGCAACCCCCAGAACATGCTGATCGGCGCATCGAGCGGCATTCCTTTTGGCCGCTTCCTGTCCCGGCTGGCGATTCCTTCTGTGCTGGGCCTCGTGGTGGCATACCTGCTGACCATCCTGGTTTTTAAAAAGGAATTCGCGGAAAACGAAAAAATTACCCTGACCGACCTGGCAAGGGAGGGCTTTTCTGACCAGCGCCTTTATAAGCCCTTACTGTATAAAAGCCTCTTTGCAATCCTGGTGATGATTATCGCTTTTTTCCTGAATGCGCCGGTCTATGCGGCGGCCATGGTTGCCGCGGCCCTGCTTCTGACCACCCGGCGGGTAAAGCCTGAACGGGTCTTTGCAGAGCTGGACTGGACCATCATTGCCTTCTTTGGGGGCCTGTTTATTATTACCGCCGCGGTTGCAAAGACCGAAGCCTTTTCCTGGTTTGTAGCCAAGGCCTTGCCCCTGGTGGGCCAGAGTATGGCAGGGCTTTCTGCCTTTACCCTGGTGCTGTCCAACCTGATTTCCAACGTACCTGCGGTGATGCTCATGCGGCCCCTGGCCCAGTATTTTGCGGATACGGAAAAATTCTACCTGGTACTGGCCATGGCAAGCACCTATGCGGGCAACCTGACCCTCCTGGGTTCGGTGGCCAACCTGATTGTGGCCGAAAGCGCAAAACGGTTCGATATTGATATCAGTTTTGGGACCTACCTGAAGGTGGGCTTGCCCACTACCCTGGTAACTATTATGCTGGGGACCCTGTATCTTATGTCTACATAAACTGTGCCGAATTCTGAGGATAAACCATGAATTATAACACCCTTTTTTGGACCGCCTTTTTTGCGTTTCTGCCCATCTCTGAACTTCGGGGGGCTATTCCCTTTGCCCTTTCCCAGGGGATGCCCTGGTATGGGGCCTTGCTCTATAGTATTTTCTTTAACGCCCTGGTCGCGCCGGTCTGCTGGATCTTTCTTTCTACGGTTCACCGGCTTTTGTACCGCTGGGGATGGTATAAAAAAACCTTCGATGCCTTTGTTGAGCGGGCCCGGGGAAAGGTCCACGAAAAGGTGGAAGCCTGGGGCTGGCTCGGCATTGCGGCCTTTGTAGCCATTCCCCTGCCGGTTACCGGCGCATGGACCGGCACCCTCGGCGCCTGGATATTGGGCCTGGATAAAAAAAAGACCCTCCTGTCGGTCATTATCGGCGTGGCCGTAGCCGGTTGTATTGTGACCGCCGTGGCCATGCTGGGGATTTCGGCCTTTGCAATCTTTGTTAAAAAAATATAAGAAGCACCTATGACAAAATTGAATTTTGAAAAGGAACTGAATGAACAGCAAATCCGGGCGGTAACGACCATAGAAGGGCCGGTACTCATTATTGCCGGTGCAGGGTCAGGAAAAACCCGGGTTATCACCTACCGGATTGCCTATATGCTCGAGCAGGGTATACCCCAATCGGCCATCCTGGCTTTAACCTTTACCAATAAGGCGGCCCGGGAAATGGAAGAGCGGGTCCGGGAACTGACGGGGAAAAAACTGCAAAATCTTACGGTAAGCACCTTTCACGCCTTCGGGGTGCAGATTCTCCGTTCCCATATCGACCGCCTGGGATACCGGCATAATTTTTCTATTTATGATGAAACCGACCGGACCCAGCTCATTAAGGATTGTATCCGGGAATGCGGACTATCTACGGAAACGGCGGACCTGTACAAAATTGGACAGCTTTTTTCCAATGTTAAAATCGGCCGCTACCACTGGGGAGAAGGGGCTAACGACGAGTATGAACGGGTCTACAAGGAATATCAGAGCAGCCTAAAGGTATACAATGCCGTAGATTTTGACGACCTTTTGGTATTGCCCATCCAGCTTTTCGAAGAACATCCCGATGTACTGGAAAGCTACCGCCACCGGTACCGCTATATCATGGTCGATGAATTCCAGGACACCAGCCTTACCCAATATCATATGATGCATCTTCTGGCGGACCGGAATGTCTGCGTCGTCGGCGATGACGACCAATCCATCTATTCCTGGCGGGGGGCAAATTACGAAAACATTCTGAACTTTGAACGGGATTTTCCGGGCCTGGTGGAAATTAAGCTGGAACAAAATTACCGCTCCACCAGTACCATCCTGGAAGCGGCCAATGGGGTTATTTCCCACAATACAAACCGGAAGGATAAAAAACTCTGGTCCGGCAATGGGGGCGGCAAACCGATAGAAATTTTTTATCCTGAAAACGAAAGCGATGAGGCGGACTTTATTGCCCAATCAATCCGTTCCATCATGATGAAAGAAAAATTAAAGTACGATGATTTCGGCGTTTTAATCCGCACCAACTCCATGACCCGGCATATCGAAGAAGCCTTCCTGGCTGAAAACATCCCCTACCGGGTCTCTGGGGGGACCAGCTTTTTCCAGCGCAAGGAAATAAAGGATATCATCAGCTACCTCCGGGTCATCGCAAATCCCGATGATGATGTGAACCTCCTCAGAATCATCAACACACCCCGCAGGGGTATCGGCAAAAGCTCCATCGAACATATTACCGCCCATGCAAAACAGCATCAGACTTCGGTCTGGGATGCGATGAACCAGCTTCGGTATGCCAAGGATACCCTCTTCCCCGAAAAGGGCCGCGTTGATATTGCCTACGGCAATTTGGAGAGTTTTATTACCCTCATCGAATATTTCCGGGGCGAAATGCTCGGGAAACGAGGACTGGCTAAAAAGGTCCGGGCCCTGGTGGACAACATCGATTATTGGAGCTACCTGGTCACCGAATATAACAAAAACGAAAAGGCCGCCCGCTGGAAATTTTTAAACATCGAACACTTAATCCAGTCCATCGAAACCTGGGAAAACGACCCGGACAACTTTGACCCCACCCTCTTCCCCTATCTGAACCGTATCAGCCTCATAACCCGGGACGATGACAACGAAGAAGCGGGCAAGGGCAAGGTTAACCTGATGACCATCCATGCATCCAAGGGGCTGGAGTTCCCCGTGGTGTTCATCGCCGGCGCCGAGGATGGGCTCATTCCCCACGCGAGGAGCCTGGAAGAAGGGGACGGCAACATAGAGGAAGAACGGCGTCTCTTTTATGTGGCCATAACCCGGGCCCGGGACAAACTTTTTATCACCAGTTGCCGCAAACGCCGCCGTCTTCAGAGCCTGGCAGAATGCAGTCCCTCACCCTTTCTGGAAGAAATTCCCCAGCACCTGGTAGAATACCATGAAGGCGAAGCGGCCATAGAGACCGCCGACGAAGCCGCCGACTACTTTGCCCAAATTAAAAGCAAGTTCGCCTAAAGGCGGGACTTAGACAGAATCCGTTCCAAGCGCTTTTCCAGCTTCATATTGATGGAAGGAGGGGGCCCTTTGGCACCCTCTGCTACCCCTTCGGCGCCTAAGGCTTCGAGCAAGCCTTGGGCCCGCCGGGTATAGCCCTCTGCCCGTTCCAGGTCCCGTTTTTTCCATTCATAATAAGAAGCCAGGGCTATACTTGCTCGAAGCCTGACACCCGTTACTTTGGGCTGGGGGCTTTCTAGAACCTCTTCCAGATATTGCCGGTATCGTTCCCAATCTCCTTCCAGACGGGCGAGCCGAGCTAATTCATACAAGGCCCTGGCAGAACCTCTCTGGCCCGCCTCTAGCAAAAGGCCTCTCCGAAGCTGTGACTCAGGCCAGGCCAGGGCGAGCCGGTCCAGGTTAAAGGTAGTATCTGCAAGGGCCCCCAGTGGATTGGCGCCGATAGAGAGTATCAGGCTGAACAGGGCTGCAAGGCCCTTTATATCCAAAAGGTTATGCTCACACAGGGCAAGGAGATCCTTAAGCGCCTCGCCCTGGGGTCCCTCCCGCAGAAAGGAAAACCAAATCTGGGGGGCCAGGGCTCCAGGAATATCCCCTTGCCGTTCCTTTTGCAGAATCAGCAATTCCAGACTGCTCAAGGAACAGGAAGGCAGGAGACCTCTCCAGAGAAGCCGGGAAATAGAGAGAAGATCGATATGATCCTTATCCGGCAAAAACTTGCCCTGAAGTATAAAACGACTGCGGAGAATTTGAGTGTCAAAGGCCTTGCCGTTATAGGAAACAAGGACGGCCCCGGGCTTTTTATTCAGTTCTTGTTCGATACACGATATCAGAACCGGTTCGCCGGGATAATCTAAGAGGAGGTATTGGCGAACTTCGAGACAGGAATCCCTGATTTCACCAAAGGCGGCAAGAAAGGCCACCGTTCCTGCCCCACCTGAAAGGCCCGTGGTTTCCAGGTCAAAAAAAAGAAGGTCCTCCGGGCAAAGCCCTTCGGTATAGGAACGGCCTGTACGGAAAAGGATTTCGAGAAAATCCGGAGGCACCGATACAGGGCTATCCCAGTTCCAGGTCCCCCGGTTTTCATCTTTTAGAGGGATGAGTTCCCTCCGAAATAGTACCAGGGGGTCCAGGACTAGCCAGGGCGGCGGAAAGGAGACCGCAGTCCCCGATGGAACCCTGTCAGAACCTTGAACTGGTCCAAGGTTCTCCAAGGGCTTTAATGCTCCGCCACCCTGGGACCGGATCCGTTCCAGCCGGGCCTTAAGATTGCCCGCCATAACCTCGTGCCAGCTTTAAAAAATCCCGTACCGCCCCCTTGTCTCCATCGGGGCCGACACAGCTGGGACAACCGGACTCACAGGGACAGCCTTCCACGGTTTCAGCCACGGTTCGTACCAGTTCGGGAATCTTTTCTGCCAGGGCCTCCGCAAGACCCGTTCCTCCCGGGTAGTGATCATAAATATAGAGGGCGGGTACCATGAAATGGGGATCCCGAACCCGTTCGGAGATACCTATATCCCGGGGATCACAGAGGACAAAGATAGGGGCAATCCGCTTTAGCAAGGAACCAATACCTGACAGGATTCGCCCGATTTCCTGTTCATCCCGGCCCTGGAGTGCAGTACCCGATACAGTGTCAGATTCAAACAGGAGGGCCAAAGACCGGGTTTGCAACTCCTCTTCAGGCAATTCAACCGTACCATACCCAATATTTTCATGGGTATGGAAGCGGATTTTTTTAAACTTTGCCACCTGGGACCGTACGAGCACGTCCCCCAATACAAGCCGGCACCAATTACCCCGTATTTCCCGCCGTTCATCCTCGGAAAGGACTTTAATATCGGTCTTTACCAGGGCATCGGTGTAGTAATTGACATCGGCCTCTTCCACGAGACACTTCCGATTCTCTATATCGAGTTTTTTCACCACATATTGCCGACCGCGATGAATGTACACCCCATTGTCAAAAATGAGTTCCTTGGCACTGGGCCGATCCATCTCGCCGATGACCACATTTCTCCCTTGGGTAGTATCAATAATGGCCACATTATCTGAGGTAGCCGAACGAAGGCTGATACTTTCTGCCGGGTAGGACCGATCTGCCCAGTACCAACGACCCGAAACAGAGCGCAGAATACCATCCTCCTGAAGGTATTCCAGAACATCCTGGACGCCTGGTCCGAAGGGGTCCTCGCCTGAGTGGACCTCGCTGTCGGTAAAGGGGAGTTCAAAGGCAGCACATTTTACATGGTCCGTAAGCACATAGGGGTTATCCGGATCGAGCCGGGCTTCTTCGGCGGAACTGCGGAAAAACCAGTCCGGGTGCTTTATGATGTACTGGTCCAGCGGCGACGAGGATGCAATAAAAACCGCCAGGGAGGTTCCGCCCCGGCGCCCTGCCCGGCCAATCTGCTGCCAGAAGGAATTAAAGGACCCGGGGAATCCAGCCACCACCGCCGCATCAAGGCCTCCAATATCAATCCCCAGCTCCAGGGCATTGGTTGAAACCACGCCCTGAATTGTTCCGTCCCGAAGCCCCTTTTCTATTTCACGCCGTTCATTGGGAAGCAGCCCGCCCCGGTATGGTTCTACCCGTATGTGGTAATTATCCGTATATACATTGGCCAGGTCTTCCCGTATATACGAAGCGGCCACTTCAGTTTTCAGCCTTGAATGAGCAAAGAGTATGGTCTTAATCCCCGCCTTAAGCAGGGCTACAGTCCAACGCCGGCTTTCGGTTACCACACTGCGGCGAATACCCTGAACCGCATCTACCAATGGGGGATTATAGAGCACCACCCGCTTTTCACCCCGGGGCGCCCCATTTTTATCTACCAATTCCACAGGCCTTCCGATGAGACTTTCGGCCAGTTCTTTTGGGTTACCAATGGTGGCAGAACAGAGGATCACCACCGGATGGGAACCGTAAAAAGCGGCGATTCTGAAAAGCCGCCTCAAAACATTGGCCACATGACTTCCAAAAACGCCCCGGTATGCATGGGCTTCATCAATAACGATATATTTTAAGCGGGAAAAAAAACTAATCCATTTAGGATGGTTGGGAAGGATTCCCGAATGAAGCATATCCGGATTAGAAACGATGATCCGCCCCGTATCCCGGGCAGCAATCCGCAAGGATTCCGGAGTGTCCCCATCGTAGGTAAATACCTTAATGGGCAGCATACCCGTTGGACCATGGACCAGTTCATTCAGCTCCGCCTGCTGGTCCTGGGATAGGGCCTTGGTAGGAAACAAATACAGAGCCCGAGCATGTTCATCCTCGAGGAGGGCCTGCAGGGTGGGCAGGTTGTAACAGAGGGTCTTCCCCGATGCGGTGGGCGTTACCACCACCGTATGCCTTCCCGATCGTACATGGTCCCAAACTTCCGCCTGATGGGTGTAAAGGGTCTCGATTCCCCGGCCCTGCAGGGCCTGCGTAAGGCGGGGATCCACATCTTCTGGAATCGGTACAGTGCTTGGAGGAAGTGCAGGAAGCCGTTTCTCTAGGACGATATGGTCTGCAAAGGCTGGATTGGCAAGCAGTTCATCCAAAGCTTTAGCTTGAGCCTTCCCCTGGGCCTGATCATTATTCATACTCGAATTATAGCAAGAAAGTATCGACAGATGGAATATCTCGCCTTATAATGGGCAGAAAGGGTGGTGTAAAAAATATCTTTAGGAGGAGCATCATGACAGAGGTACTTTCCATTGTGCTAGGCGGAGGTAAAGGAACACGGTTATTCCCCTTAACCCAATCCCGGGCAAAACCGGCAGTCCCCTTTGGCGGGAAATACCGGCTGGTAGACATTCCGATTTCTAACTGCATCAACTCTAACTTACGGAAAATTTACATCTTAACCCAGTTCAACTCCGCATCCCTCCATATGCATGTGGCCCATACCTATAATTTTGACTCCTTCTCCCGGGGATTTGTCGAAATTCTTGCCGCAGAGCAAACCTTTGAACATTCCGGATGGTATGAAGGAACCGCCGATGCGGTCCGGAAAAACTTTATCCATTTCAGGACCCAGAACCCGAGTCATTACCTGATACTTTCAGGGGACCAGCTTTACCGGATGAATTTGCAGGAACTCCTCAAACAGCATAAAGAATCCGGCGCAGAAGTTACCATCGCCTGTACCGCGGTAACACGGGAAGATGCGAGCCAACTCGGCATTCTTAAGGCTAACAAGAAAAACGAAATTACCGAATTTCTTGAAAAACCAGGCCCTGTTAAGGATATTTCTGATTTTAAAATTCCTGGCGAATTACTTGCGGACCGAAGGACCAAGGGCAAGGAATATTTGGCATCCATGGGTATTTATGTCTTTGATGCGGCCGCTATGGAAGCGAGCCTCGACAATGACTTTACTGATTTTGGCAAGGAAATCATTCCTTCACTCATCGGCAAGAAAAAAATTAATGCCTATATCTATGATGGTTACTGGGAAGATATTGGAACCATAAAAAACTTCTATGAAGCCAACCTGGACCTCACAAGCCTTACACCAAAGTTCGATTTTTATGATGAAGAAGCTCCGATTTACACCCACATGCGAAACCTGCCGCCTTCCAAAATGAATTTCAGCAATATGAACCAATCCATTGCGGCAGAGGGTTGTATCATCACCAATGCGTCTATTTCCAACTCCATTGTGGGTATCCGCACCATTATAGAATCCGGTGCCAGCTTAAATGGAGTGGTCTGTATGGGAGCTGACTTTTATGAGTCAGAAGATCAGAAACGGCAGAATGCAGAGGCTCGGTTGCCTGATATCGGCATCGGAAAGGGAACTATTGTAAAGGGAGCTATTATTGATAAAAATGCCCGGATCGGTGAAGGTTGCCGGATCGGTATCGATGACCTGAACCGGACCGATGGAGACTATGGTCATTACCATATCGTCGATGGCATCATCGTGATACCCAAAAATGCGGTGCTCTATCCCGGTACCGTCATCTAATCCTGTTTGATAGAGCAAAAGAGCCGGCCAGAAAGCAATACTCCTTTCTGGCCGTTTTTTTATCCGAAGAACCTATTTACAGAGGGAACCCAATTGTCCACCTGCTATGCAGGAGCAGTTTCTCGCTCATGATGCAAGGGCGGCTTCTATATCGGCCTCCAGTTGTTCAGGCTCTACCGTTGGGGCATATCGGCGGACAGTTTTACCGTCCCGTGAAACGAGAAACTTTGTAAAGTTCCATTTAATGCTGTCACCAATAATTCCATGAGCCTTTTTTCTAAGCCATACAAAAACAGGATGGGCACCCGGACCATTGACATCTACTTTTTTCATAAGAGGAAAGGTTACTCCAAAATTTCTTTCACAGAAGGAAGCAATTTCTTCATCCGAACCAGGTTCCTGATGGGCAAACTGATCGCAGGGGAATCCAAGGACCACCAGGCCCTTATCTTTATATTTCTTATAAAGAGCTTCGAGTCCCCTGTATTGGGGTGTAAAGCCGCACTTGCTTGCGGTGTTAACAATTAAAAGAACTTTCCCCTGATATTGAGAAAATTCACATATAGTTCCGTTATTCGCTATGGCAGACATTTCAAAAATAGTGGTTTCCATAGAACCTCCTTTATATATTTTATAATATATATATTATATACTCCTTTAAGCAAACAAGGATTCCATGGAAAAGGCAGAAAAGTCCCTCTGGTCTTTCCTGAAAAACTCTCCTGAAGTTTTATCAAAATAATAATCCTCTGCCCATTGTTGCCCCTGATTACCTATTTCTTTAAGGGCTCTGAGAATGTACTCCAGTTCTTCATCGGTCATGGTGGGGTGCAGGGACAACCGGACCCATCCGGGCTTTTTAGAGAGATCCCCCGAGTCCACCTGACAGGCAATGAGATGGGACCATTTCTTGTCTATATGCAGAAGATAGTGACCATAGGTGCCTGCACAGGAACAGCCGCCCCGAACCTGAATGCCATAACGCTCGGAAAGCAGGCGTACCACCAGGTTATAGTGCAGGTGGTCAAAATAAAAAGAAACAGCTCCGATTCGGTTCCGTTCCTGATCTGCTAAAATATGCATTCCCGGTATCGTTACTAATGAATCAAAGGTATGGTTGATGAGTTCCTCTTCCCTTTTATGGATATGCTCGACTCCCATCGCCGCCTTCAGGTCCATGGCCATAGCAGCCCGAATAGTGCCGAGAAAGGCCGGCGTGCCCCCATCTTCTCGTATTTCTATATTTTCCACATAGTGGGCAGGTTCCCAGCGGTTTGTCCATATGACAGTCCCGCCGCCAGGATCATCGGGGGTGCTGTTATGGTAGAGACTTTTATTAAAGACCGCCACTCCCGGCGAACCGGGACCGCCGAGAAATTTGTGGGGGCTAAAATAGATGCCATCCAGGTAGCCCTCTGGATCTCCTGCGGGATGCATATCCATGGTGTCATAGGGGGCGGCGGCTGCAAAATCTACCAAGGCAATGCCCCCATAGCGGTGCATAAGCCGGGCAAGTTCCCGATAGGGTGGCCGGATACCGGTAACATTTGAGGCCGCAGAGAAGGCGCCAATTTTTACAGGCCGCTCTTGGTACCGTTTCAGCTGTTTTTCGAGTTCTTCAGGCTGTACCATAAGCTGATCGTCGGGATCCAGGATCACCACATCGGCTAAAGATTCAAGCCAGCTTGTTTGGTTTGAATGGTGTTCCATATGGGTAATAAACACCACAGGCCGTTCTTTCTCGGGTATTTCACAGGTTCCCCGCCCGCAGCGGCCCCGGGCCTGTTCGGGAATACGGAGGCCCAGGATGCGCTGAAGTTTATTTACCGCACCGGTCATACCGGAACCGGCGGTGATGAGCACATCATCATCCGCTGCATTGACATGGGCTTTAATTCTCCGCCGGGCCTCATGATAGGCCCGGGTCATACTGGCCCCCAGAGCGCTCGATTCAGAATGGGTGTTCGCCACATAGGGGTAGGCTATATTCAGCATCCGATCTTCTATGGGGCCGTAGAGCCTCCCGGAGGCTATCCAGTCGGCGTACACCAGGGGAACCTTGCCGTAGGGTCCCTCGAGCATTGCATCTATACCGATAGTGTTTCGGCGGAATTGAGAAAAGTGGGCTTCGAGGTTTTGCATTTATCGAACTTCCTCGATAACCGGATTCTTAAGAATTCCAATTCCTTCTATTTCCACTTCCACCTCGTCACCGGCCTTTATGGGACTTACGCCGCTCGGGGTTCC